>Ga0315282_10001054_pt1 | contig 53240 bp, 47 predicted proteins | sample YL17G07_20_MG_FD_203693 | JGI IMG/M metagenome (GOLD analysis project Ga0315282, IMG submission 203693) | Sediment microbial communities from Yellowstone Lake, YNP, Wyoming, USA - YL17G07_20 | ecosystem: Environmental > Aquatic > Freshwater > Lake > Sediment | place: USA: Wyoming | collected...
CCTGGGCCTCTCCATCGTCGGCGGGCTGATCGTCAGCCAGATGCTGACGCTCTATACCACCCCGGTGATCTATCTCTATCTGGACCGCTTCCGGCTCTGGGTCAATCGGCTGCGCCGCCAGGCGCTGGCCGGCACGAGAAATGCCCTCTTGGGGCCGCGGTGAGGGGCTTAAGGGGTTTTGGTAGCCGCAGGATTGTAGGGGCGCACCCATGTGTGCGCCCTCGGGGGCGGACACGCGGGTCCGCCCCTACAAGAAATTTCTTTATCGGCGGCGGCTCGTATTCAACCCAGGATGTTTTAACCTGCGCTTTGAGGAACCATCTTATGATGCTTCATCTAAGGACAATCTTTGGGGCCTGGAGGGCGCCGCGTCGGCTATCCCTGGCTGCGGCAGCCGGGATACTCTTTCTGATAACCGGCTGTTCGGTGGGTCCGGATTACGTCAGGCCGCCCACCGCGGCGCCCGAGGCGTACAAAGAGAAGGCCGGCTGGAAGGTGGCCCAGCCCCGGGACGAACTGCCCCGGGGCAGGTGGTGGGAGGTCTACAATGATCCCCAGTTGAACGCCCTGGTCGAACAGGTGGACATTTCAAACCAGAACATTGCCGCCGCGGAGGCGAATTTTCGCCAGGCCCTGGCGCTGATTCGGATCGCCCGGGCGGCCTATTTTCCCACGCTCACCGGCGGGGCTTCCTGGACGCGCTTTAGAAATTCGGAAAACCTCGGCGGCGGGACCCGGAGCGCCTCGGTGGGCAACGCCCCCGGAGTGTCGGGAGGGTCCGCCGGGGGAGGCGGCTTCGGCGCCTTGGGCGGGAACACCGTATCGAACTACCTGTTGACCTCCAACGCCTCCTGGGAACTGGATATCTGGGGCAAGGTGCGCCGTAGCGTGGAGTCCAGCCAGGCCAGCGCCCAGGCGAGCGCCGCTAATATGGAAGTGGTGCGCCTGAGCGCCCAGGCCACCCTGGCCCAGAGTTATTTCCAGTTGCGCGCCTTGGATGAGCAAAAGCGACTGCTTAACAAAACGGCCGCCGCCTATCGGAAGATTTACGATTACAACAAAAACCGTTACGCTGTCGGCGTCGCCTCCCGGAACGATGTGCTCCTGGCCGAAACCCAGCTCAAGACCGCCCAGGCCCAGGCCATCGACCTCGGCGTGCTGCGGTCTCAACTGGAGCATGCCATCGCCACGCTCCTCGGGAAGCCGGCCTCGGTCTTCACCATTCCCGCGGCGCCGGTGGCCATGAAGGTCCCGTCCGTACCGGCCGGGGTGCCTTCGGAACTCCTGGAACGCCGCCCCGACATCGCCACCGCCGAAAGGAACATGGCCGCGGCCAACGCCCAGATCGGCGTCGCCCTGGCGGCCTATTATCCCACCCTTACCCTGAGCGGCACCGGCGGCTTCCAGGCCTCCAACCCGGCCCAGTGGTTTGCCTGGCCCAGCCGCTTCTGGTCGCTGGGTGCGGCCGCGGCGGAGACCCTGTTCGATGGCGGCCTGCGGGGCGGCCAGACCGACGCGGCCCGGGCGGTCTACGACTCTACGGTGGCCACCTACCGTCAGACCGTGCTCACCGGCTTTCAGGAGGTGGAAGACAACCTGGCGGCCCTGCGCATTCTGGAGGATGAGTCGAAGGTGCAGAAGGAGGCGGTCAAGGCTGCGGTCCGCTCGTTGGAGATCAGCACCAACCAATATCGGGCCGGGACCATCAACAGCATAGACCTGTTGGTGGTGGAAACCGTGGCCCTGAACAACCAAAGGACCGAGATCACCATCCTGGGCAACCGTATGAGCGCCAGCGTCCTCTTGATCAAGGCCCTGGGCGGCGGCTGGAAAGCGTCGGATTTGCCCTTGGCGGCCAATCGGCCGCCGGCTGTCAAAGCCACAGTGAAGAGGTCGGAGCAGCGAGACCATCCCGAAGGCCTTGCGGGTCTCAGCCTGGCGGAAGAGGAGCGGTGAGAAAGTCCCTTAATCTGTCATTCTGAGGGAGCGGAACGACCGAAGAATTTCATGTTTTTGGTAGCACAGCCTTTCCAGGCTGTGCCGAAAATGGGCACAGGCTAGAAAGCCTGTGCCACCAACACCCGAGATACTTCGCTTGGCTCAGAATGACATAATAGCAATTCCCCCGAGTGGAGTCGCAGGTTAGCGGATACCGGTATCTATCCGGATATTCAGGCGGGTTTCCTGGCCCTGGATGATAGTCACCGTGGCCGGCAGGTCTTTGGTGAAGCCGCGGCCCTTTTCGAGCGTCATCTCGATGAGGTAAGAACCCGCCGGGAGATGCAGGAGGTATTGGCCAGCCTGGTCGGTCAGCACCGTGGCGATTTCTTGCCGTCCCGGTCCGTAAATCACCAGCTTGACTCCCGGGGCTGGCGCCGCGGCGGGCGGCAGGCCTGGGCCTTGCACGGGGGACATGGGCCACCTGCTGACAACCCCGGTCAGGACGCCCATTCCGGCAACCGGAGGCCTGGCGCCGTCATCGGCCCGACTGCCGCCGGCCGGGCCCAGCAGTCCCAGCAGCAGAGCCAGGCAAATCAGGGTCAAATTAGCTCTCATAGGTTTTATTAATGAGTGCAGAAATGGAGTGCCTTCTTTATCCCCTCTCCCCCAATGGGGGAGAGGGTTAGGGTGAGGGGGAAGTAATCTCTTTTCCGCACCCATTAATAAGTTGAGCCGGATCAAGTCATCTCGCCACAGTTGTGTTCAATCCCCCAATAACAGCAAATCAACGAACGGCAATGGGGTTTTAACCGGCAGGCGGATGCTCCCGATGCGGCTGCCCCAGGTGGTGTTGGTCAGAATCTTCTCATTGACGATCCAGGCGGTGGCCCCGCTGGGATCGGCCGGGTCCAGGCTCACGGCGGAATAATCTCCCCACCGTTGGTTCCCAATAGGGTCTTGGGTGATGTTATAAAAAGTGCCGCTGGAGCCGCCGGGAAGCAACGAGCCCGGGCTGGGAATGACGCCGGCGGGATCGGTATGCAGGCGGCCCGAAAAGCGCACCTCGGCATTGACTCTGTCCGCCGGGTCCGGGTTCGGATTATTCGGGTCCGTCGCCGACCAGGTGACAAAAACATCCTTGTGCCGGTTGGCGGCAATGGAGACATTGAAGTCAAAGGAGGTGCCGCTTCTGCTAAAGTCCCCGTGTTGGATGACGGTCTTATTTTTGACGTTGAATTCATAAAACCTGCAAATGGCGCGATCCTGGGTAGTGGGGCTTATAGAAATCGAGTGGACCTGGAAGAGGGAATCGCCGATCTGGGTGCCGGCATTCACAAAGCGGGCATCAGAGGTATCCAGCAAAGCGGTCGTGCCGGGTTGCGGCGCATTGAGCGGAAACGAATAGGTCGGTACTGTGATGGTGGCAGAGGGGCTAAGAGTGGGAGGATTGGCCGCGGAATTCGTCAAGGTGTAGATCGTCACTGTATTCACGTTGATTCCAGAATCAGCCGCCACCAAGTAGGTAGTGGGATTGGTATCCAACACAATGGGCGCCGATAGGGTGCCCGTCAGGCCGGTGAAGACGGTAGGATTAAGAGTGGTACTCGGGCCGTTATACAACAAGGATTTAGCCACGGCAAACATGCGGGCCTCGTATCCTCCTAAGCCAGGAAAGAAGTTGGCGGTGAAGATGACGGCATTCTGATCCAGACCAACCTGGGGAAAATCCCACTCGACTCCGCCAACGACATTGTTATTATCACTGACATTGACATTGTAAATGAAGTAATTTCCCGTAGGGTCGGCAGTTTGGGAGACCGCGAAGAAGAACCACTGTGTCGTGGTTGACTCGGCAAAGGCATCTGATGAGACGATCCAGCGCTGGGAAACAGGGTCGTAAATCACCCGCACGTCGAACATACTTTGCGCGTTTGGCCAAGTAGGCTTGGTATAACCGAAAAAAGAATTTAGATCCATGCTTTTAACCAAATTGTTGGGCGCGGCCTTCTCATAAATATCTAGATGGGAGTTGGTGATCTCCACAAAATGATTAAGTCCGACCGCGCCTTCCGTATCCGGCGGCCGCCAGTTGCCGGCCGTAACCGAGTCGACGCCCTCGAAATTTATCGGATTGGTTAAAACGGTCGCCGCCAAAGGCGCCAAGCCGCTAATCCCCGGCGTCGCCGGGGCTTGCAGGGCCCGATTCTGGGCGGCTTGGGCTTTAAGTTGCCGATAGGTAGCCGCATCGATGGTGGGTAGGAAGGGTTTAACCCGGGGGGGCCGCGAGGGGCCGGCAGCCTCTAAAGCCGCGGCCGCCTCCATCTCTTTCCAGGTGCGGAGCCGGGGAGGCGGGATCTGAAGCCGCATGGTCGGCTGGATGACGGCGGCGACAGGGGACGCCACCGGTTGGGCTGCGGCCACGGCCGGCAGCAGTCCCACCAGCACCACGGTCAAATGACCCAGTAACCTTTTAAAATTCAATATTCTCTCCACTTTATCTGTTAAGTAAAAACTATAACAAATTAAGAGATTTTCGAAACCGGGGTTTTTACCTAATTCTTCTCGGGTAGTTGTGCCTAATTTGGCAAGAGAAGGGAGCCTTCGCCTCCGCAGGCGGCGGTGAACAGAGACACTCCGGCTATTGCTGCGGCTGCTTCGCCTGGAGCCGTTTTTCACTCAAAGTCTGCATGAGTACAAAAAAGACCGGCACGAAGGGAATGGCCAGGAGGGTGGAGGAGAGCATGCCGCCGAAGACCACCGTGCCGATGGCCTGCTGGCTGGCGGCCCCGGCGCCCCCGGCGGTCAACAGCGGCACTACCCCCAAGATGAAGGCAAAGGAGGTCATGACGATGGGGCGGAAGCGGCGCCGCGTCGCCTCGATGGCCGCCGCGGTGATGGACAGGCCCTGGTGGTGCAGATCCCGGGCGTACTCCACGATCAGAATGGCGTTCTTGCTGGCCAGGGCGATCATCAGGACGAGCCCGACCTGGGTGTAGAGATTATTGTCGAAGCCGCGGATCATCAAGGCCAGGAGGACCCCCACCAGGGCCATGGGCACCACCAGAATGACGGCCGCGGGGCTCGTCCAGCTTTCATAGAGGGCGGCCAGCACCATAAACACCAGGGTGATGGACAGGGCATAGATGAAGTAGGCCTGCGGACCCACCTTTTTCTCCTGGTAGGCCGTGGCGGTCCAATCGTAGGACATCCCCCGGGGCAGGGTGTTTTGCGCCACCTGCTCCATCAGGTTAAGGGCCTGCCCGGTGCTGAATCCCGGGGCGGCGGTGCCGAAAATTTGGGCCGCGGGATAGAGATTGTAACGGGTGACCAGTTCGGAGCCCAGAGACCGGTGCACCTGCAGGAGGGCGCCCAACGGCACCATTTCATCCCGGACGTTCCGGACATAAAGATTCCTGACATCCTCCGGCTGCAAGCGGTAAGGCGCGTCGGCCTGGACATAAACCTGGAAAACCTGATTGAATTTATTAAAGAGATTGACAAAGGAAGAGCCCAGGTAAGCCTGCAGCGTATCAAACACATTACTCATGGGGATCTGCAGCGACTGCGCCTTGACCCGGTCGATATCCAGGTAGAGCTGCGGGCTGCGGGCGCTGAAGGTGGTGGCCAGGTTCCGCAAACCGGATTGAGCCGAACCGGCGTTGATGACCTCCGTAACGGCCTTCTGCAGTTCGGCCAGCCCCAGGCTCTGGCGATCCTCGATCATGATCTGGAAGCCGCCCGACTGCCCCAGGCCGCGGATGGGGGCCGGCACCGCCACGAAAACCGCGGCGTCCTCGATGGCGGCCAAATCCCTGCGGAGATTGGCGATGATGCGGTCCTGGCTCAAGGCGGCGCCGCGCTTGTCCCAATCATCGTAAACAATGAAGATGGTGAACATGTTGGAGACGTTGGCGGCATCCAGAATGGAAAAGCCCCCGATGGTCACCCAGGCTTTCAATCCTTTGGTCCTCTTGAGAACGGCGCTGACTTCCTGGGTCGCCGCCACCACCCGGGGCTGCGAGGCCGCGTCGGGGAGTCTGGCGATGATCATGGCGTAACCCTGGTCGTCGGTGGGCAAAAAGCCGGTGGGGTGGTAGGCGAACCGCAGCCCGCTGATCACGATAATGGCGATGAACACCAACAGCATGAGTTTGGGGTGGTGCACCATCCTGGAGACCAGGCTGATATAGGCGGCCTCCATGACGCCATAGACCCGGTTGAAGCCCCGGTAGAAGAGGTTGGGTCGCTTCTCTTCATGGGGGCGCAGCCACAGGGCGCACTGAGCCGGTTTGAGGGTGAGGGCGTTGATGGCGCTGATGACGGCCGTGGACGCGATCACCAGGGCGAACTGCCGGAAGAGCTGCCCGGTGATGCCGGGAAGAAAGGCGGCCGGCAGGAAGACCGCCGTCAAGACCAGGGTGATGCCCATGACCGGCCCGGTCATCTCTCCCATGGCCTTGATCGTCGCCTCTTTGGGCGGCAGGCCCTGCTCGATATGGTAGGAGGCGTTTTCTACGATGACGATGGCGTCGTCGACCACGATGCCGATGGACAGGATCAGGGCGAACAGGGTCATCAGATTGATGCCGAAACCGAGCAGCATCATGGCCGCAAAGGCGCCGACAATGGTGACCGGGACGGTGGTGGCCGGCACCAGGGTCGCCCGCCAGTTTTGCAGAAAGACTACGATGACGATGAGTACCAGGATGCCGGCTTCAAATAAGGTCGTATAAACATCGTGAATGGCCTGTTCCACAAACTTGGTGGTGTCGTAATGGGTCTTGTAGGTCAGGCCCGGCGGGAAGTCCTTGCTCATTTCCGCCATAGCCTGACGCACTTCTTCCGCGACCTCGAGGGCATTGGCGCCGGGCAGGGCGTAGGTTAGGATTTGCGCCGCCTTGTGGCCGCTCATCCCGGCAAAATTGCTGTAGGACTGCTGGCTCAGTTCCACCCGGGCCACGTCCCGGATCCGGACGATTTGCGCACTTTCGGCGCGGGCGCTCTTAATGATGATGTTTTCGAATTGCTCCACGTCTGCCAAGCGCCCCAGGGCGTTGACCGTGAATTGGAAGGTTTGCTCAGGAGGCACCGGCGGTCCGCCCAACTGTCCGGCCACCACCTGCACATTCTGCCCCTGGATGGCCGCCACCACATCCAAAGTGGTCAAACTGTAATCGTGGAGTTTGTTGGGGTCCAACCAGACCCGCATGCTGTAAGGGCCGGCGCCCACCACCTTGATCTGGCCGACCCCGGGCAAACGGGCCAGGGGGTTTTGCAGATTGATGACCGCATAATTGGAGAGGAAGGAGTCGTCAAATTTATCCTCTTCCGAATAGAGGCTGACCACCAACAAGATATCGGTGGAGACCTTCTTGACGGTGAGCCCTTGTTGCTGCACGCCGTTGGGGAGCTGCGCGTTGGCGCTGGCCACCAGGTTTTGCACCAGGGCCACCGCGGTGTTGAGATTGGTGCCCACCTCAAAGGTGATGGTTAAGGTATAGCTGCCGTCACTGGCGCTGGTGGAAGACATGTAGATGGAGCCTTCGACCCCGTTGACCGCCTGTTCGATGGGAATCCCCACGGTGGCCGCCACCACCTGGGCGCTGGCCCCGGGATAGCGGGTGGAGACCTGGATGGTGGGCGGCACGATGGGGGGATACTGCGCCACCGGCAGATTATAGAAGCAGACCATCCCCAGAATAATGGTGACCAGGGCGATGACGTTGGCGAAGATGGGCCGCTCGATGAAGAACCGGGAGATCATTTGCCGTTCTTACCTGACTTGGTCTTAGGGGCGGGGCCGTTTTTGGCCGGAGCCGCCGGTTGGCCTTCCTTGGCGGGGGTCACCGGCCTGCCGGGGATGGCCCGCAACAGTCCGTTGGTAATGACCCACTCCTCACCCTGCAACCCTTCTTCGATCACCCGGCGCTCTTCCTTTTGGACGCCGATTTTGACCGAGCGGCGCTGGACCAGGTTCTGGTCGTCCACCACCAGGACATAGGAGCCCAGTTGGTCGTAACCGATGGCCGCTTCCGGCACCAGCAGGGCGGTCTTCTCCGGACCCACTATCGGAGCCCGCACCCGGGCGAACAATCCCGGCAAGATCTTGAAATCCGGATTCGGGAAGACCCCCCGTAGCTGCAAGGTGCCGGTGGTGGGGGTCAGGCTGATGGCTGCGAAATCCAGATAACCCTGGCGTGGATAGCCCTCTTCATTGGCCAGGCCGAGAAATAACGGCACTTTTATCCTTTGAGACTGAACTGTTGCTCTTCCCGTTTTGCCCATGACGCGCAGCAGGTCCGACTCATTGATGGTGAAGTACACATAGATGGGGTCAATCTGATTAACCTCGGCTAAGAGAGTAAATTCGCCGGCGCCCACCAGGTTGCCGGGGTCCTTGAGCCGCCGGTCGATGCGGCCGTCGAAGGGCGCGGTGACCTTGGTATAGCTCAGATCCAACTTGGCCAGGTCCCGATTGGCCTCGGCCGCCACGATGGCGGCCTGGGAAGAGTCCCGTTGGAACCGCCAGTTATCCAGGTCCGATTGGGCCGCGGCTTTCTGTTGCACCAGCTTGGTGTAGCGGGCGACCTGGATTCCCGCGTAATCATGACTGGCTTTTTGCTGCAAAACCTGCGCCTCAGCCTGCTTCAACTTGGCTTCGTAAGTGTTTGGTTGAATGAGGAACAGCATTTGGTCTTTCTTCACCTGGTCGCCATCCTGGAAGAAGACCTTTTCCAGATAACCCTGCACCCGGGCCCGGAGTTGCACCGTATTGATCGCCTGGGTGTTGCCGGTGAATTCCAGGTAATCGGTCACGGGCTGGCGCACCGGCTGACTGACGGTAACCTGGGGGGGCGGCGGCGGGGCGTAGACGTTCCTGTCGCCGCAGGCCATGATGGCGAGCAGCATCGCCAACACCACCCATCTTGTCGCTCTAGATCGCCTAAAAGACCTCAGCTTGGCAATGGCCATTTCATGCGCTCCCAACTGTTATAGGACGGCCTGTGGCCGCCGTAATTCGGCGCACCTGGCTGGGCCAGGAAAGCGGCGGGCACGGAGGCCCGCCCTACCAATCCGGGCCCCGGATCAGCCTCTGTTGCTGCTCTGGGGTTGGCGGTGTCTGATTTTCCGGAGTCAGCATCCTTCCCCAGTTGGTGCGCTTCTCCATAACTTCCCGGGTGGCGGCGGGCACGAAATCCTGGCCCTCCCGTATTTCCCAGCCGCCGCCCAGGGCCCGGTAGACTCCCACCAGGCTGCCGGAGATGTTGCCCAGGGCGCTGGCCAGACTGTCCTGGGTGCTCAGGAGGGACTGCTGGGCCGTGAGGACGGTGGTGAAATCCGTGATGCCTTCCCGATATTGGATGACGGCCAGATTCAGGGAGTTCAAGGCGGCATCGGCGCTTTCTTCCAGAAACTTGGCCTGCTCCTGGGTCCGCAGGAAGGCTACCAGATTATCCTCCACGTCCTGCTGAGCGCTGAGCACGGTGTTTTGGTAGGTGATGAGCAACTGCTGGAAGCGGGCGTCCTGGACCCGCACCAGGTTGGTGATCTGGCCGTAATTAAGAATATTCCACTGGACCGACGGCCCGATGGCGCCGCTACGGTTGCGCCAGTTGAACATATCGGCGAGCGAATTCTTGCCCACATCACTGGAAAGCAAGCCAAAGTTCCCCAACAGAGAGAAGGCCGGGAAGAGTTGGGCCCTGGATACGCCGATCTGGGCGCATTGGGCCGCGGCATTATATTCGGCCGCCAGGACATCAGGCCGCCGGCGCAGCAATTCGGCGGGAATGCCCACCACCACCTGGGGCGGTGGCGCCGGGATCACCGCGGCTTTGCCATCCAGTTCGTCTGCCAGGCGACTCGGTGGCAGGCCCAGCTGCACGCTGAGCGCATCTTTAGCCTGGCGCAGTTGGGTTTGCAGGACCGGGATGGTGGCCTGGGTGCTGGCCAGGACCGTCCTGGCCTGCTCGACGTCCCGCTGTGAGGTGGTGCCGCCCTCAAACCGGGCTTGGGCGATTTTCAGGCTTTCCCTTTGAGTCTCCACGTTTTGCTGGGCAATGGTCAGGCGCTTTTCCAGGGTGCGGATGGAGATGTAGAAACTGGCCACATTGGCGGTGAGGCTGACCAGGGTGCTGTCATAATTGGCCACCGCGGCCAGCAAACTGGCGTCAGCGGACTCGATGGCCCGGCGGAATTTGCCCCAAAAGTCGAGTTCCCAACTGGCCGTCAGCCCGATCTGGGATTGCCAAGAGCTAAGTCCGCCGAACCTCCTTGGACTGGCGCCCGTACCCGTAATCGGGGTCCCGGCGCTTTCCCGGTTTTTTTGCACCGAGCCGGTGGCTTGCTGGGTCTGCGGATAAAGCTGTCCGGTGGCGATGCCCAATTGGGCCCGGGCCTCCAGCACCCGCACCCCGGCAATCCTCAAGTTCAGGTTTTCCCGGTAGGCGGTGTCAATAAGCCGGTCCAGGCTCGGGTCTTTGAATACCTGCCACCAGTTCCGGTAATCCGCGCCCTCCGTCTTTACCCGCTGATCGCCCGCCTCCAGCCAGTTCTCCGAGACGTTGGTCTCCGGCCGGAGGTAATCCGGTCCGACCTGGGCGCACCCGGCAGTCAGAAGTAAGACGGCAATCAGCAAGACCAGGCAAATCCTGGCGCGGCTTAAGAGGTTCGGCATGCTTTTTTCGGCTCCTTGGATCGGGCCCCCACCGGCTGCAGAAATCAGGTCCGGTGGCTTCCGGAAACTACTTTAAGCCATCTTTCCTTCCGGGGCAACTTGAACTTTCAGCAAATACCGGTCTAATCTTCTAAAAGCCGACCCCAGGGGAGCGGCGTTCCCCGGATTACCAGGTTTGCCCTCAGGATTTCTCCGAATCCTGAGGGGCTTCCCGGAATTATTATCAGGGAAATCGAAGTCAAATCCGGGGACTTTTTACTATCGAATAATTTATAAAAAAAATATAAATGAAATAACAGCTAGTCTTGATAATCACGCAGTGACCTGGACTGCTTAAGGTATTTAAAAATAAGAATGTACCCTGGAACTGCAGATGAGCTTAGGGGGAAGGATAAAGATGGAACCAAACAAGCCGGTTGTGAAAATCGCCAAGGGCGAAATGGAACATATCTTGAAACTTAAAGCATCCTTTAACTATGGCGGGATTTTGCTGGATCATGCCATTAAATATTTAAATCTGGGCTGGGCCTTGGTGGCGATTGATGCCGAAACCGGGAACGATCTGGGAATGGATTTTGAAGACTTGAACACTTATCTAAAAAGGCTGGAAGATCCGAGTCTAGACACCGCCAGGATAAACCTGGCAGTTCATACCGGGAGTCCGTCCAGATTGCTGGTTTTGGAAGTGGCCAACGAAGAGCAAAAATCTTGCCTGGACGAATGGGGCGCCTGGCGGTCCCAGTGCGTGGCGGAATTGGCGGCTGGTCTGGAAAAACATTTTTACCTCCTATCCCCGGAGTTCCAGCCCCTTCCGACTAACGTGCATTTTTACGCCGAGGGAGCCACCACGCTGCTGCCGCCTTCTCTGGACCCCTTTACTCAGGAGCGCTGGCGGTGGCAGAGTCCGCCCTGGGATAGCCCTCCGTCTCCGTTGCCGTTATCAATTTTGAATTACCTTCATTCTCTACAAGGACCCGCCGTTGCCGGTCCCGACCTCGAGGACCAACCCCGGGTCTCCTGGCGAGAACTCTATTGCGTCATATCCCCCTTCGAGGCGGTGCTCCAGGCCTTCGCCCATGGAGAAGCTTCCATGGATGACTACTATGAGAAACTCTTTCGGGCCGCACTGGAGGCGGGGCTGACAGACGCCGACCTCCTTCTTTCTCTGCTTTGGCATGCACCTCTGGGAGACGCCCGGCAACGACCCGAAAGATGGTCATACCTGCAAAAAATGGTAAGCCAGGTCCGGCTGTTGGAATCCTCTCAATCTTCAAAATTTCTTGAGGATACCCGAACCATCTGCTCCGTCAAAGACCCCTCCCGGAATTCCCGGGAGAAAGGAAAGGTTGACAGACAACCCATTTCTCGGCGGGCCAGCAAGAATGGCTAACAAGGAGACCGAGATGCCCAACCACAGTCCAAAGAATCCGCCAGAAACCTCGGGATCTTCCTCAACTTCCGGCGCCCCCGGAGGCAAGGTGTCTCTCCCGCCAGAGCCCGATCTCGACCGGGTGATCCAGGGATTCTCAGGTTCCCTGAAGGCGCTCAAGGGGATAATTAAGGGGTTGACCGGCCAGAAAGAGCAGGAAGCCGCGGCTGCCCTTAAATATAAGGCCCAGGAGGAGTATTACCGGGAGCTTTTCAGCAACGCCCCCGGCGGCTACCTGGTGACCGATACTGAGGCCACGATTCAAGAAGGCAACCAGGCTGCCTCCGACTTGTTGCAAACTAAGATGGATTTTATTCTGGGTAAGCGCTTGAGTTTTTTTGTCAACCCAAGTGACCAGGAGACCTTCTCCTCCATGATGGACCTGGCGAGGCAGGGAAGTGGACCTAAGGTAAGGCTGGTCCGCTTGCAGCCGCCGGGGGGAAGCCCTCGCCCTGTTTCCCTGGCCATTGTCGGGCGCAGGAACCCGGCGGGCGAGCTAAGCGGCTTCAACTGGCTTATGCAGGGCTACACCCAGAGCCCGCAGGAAGACGAAGGCCTGAAAAGCCAGGTTACTCATCTGGAGACTCGTTTTATAGGGTTAGTGGAGGCCTTCTCCATCGCCTCGGAAATGCAAGATCCCTACGCCTCGGGGCACCAGCGGCGAGTGGCGCAGCTCTCCTGCGCCATCGCTGAGCAAATGGGGTTCTCCCAGGACCGGGTTGAAGGCCTGAAAATAATGGGCTACCTGCACAATATCGGCAAGGTGGCCATACCTTCGGAGATCATTAACAAAGTGGGACTGTTGACCACGGTCGAATGCAACATTGTCAAGACTCATCCCCAGCTGGGGTATGATTTGCTAAAAGATATTGAATTTCCCTGGCCAGTGGCTCAAGCGATCCTGCAGCACCACGAGAGGTGGAATGGCTCCGGCTATCCTTCCGGGCTTAAAGGGGAGGATATTATTGTCGAGGCCAGGATTTTATCCGTGGCTGACGTGGTGGAAGCCATGGTTTCCCCCAGACCCTACGGGGTGGCAGTAGGCATTGAGAAGGCCTTGGAAGAAGTCTATAAAGAGGCGGGAGTGCTCTATGACTCCAGCATAGTGGACGCCTCACTGAAGTTATTTGTGGAGAAAGGTTTCAAATTCGCCTGAGACCTTTATCGGTGAGGCCCTCGGTTTACTTGCCGGGTCCGGCAATATCAGGGGGAGCACCCAGGACCTAATGGAGGTCAAGATGAAAAATCGGCCGAAAGCGCCGGATGTGGAAGAAGTCTTTGCCGGACTGGAGCACAATTGGCAAGAACTGGTTAAGTTGCTCAAAGAGGGGCAAGGGAAGCCCGCCCCCCAGCGGGTTGAGGCCCAGGAGGTTGTCCCGGATGGGGGCGCTCCATCCCCGGACCCTGACCACGGCAATCGCCAGGTCAGCCCGGCAATTCCTGAAGCTTTGCCGCCGCAGGGCCCCGAGGAGGACAAGCCCCCTCACTGCCCGGCCCCGGAGGCGACCCCGGAGCCATTACCCCCCAAAGGCTGGGGGCAAAGGTTTTTCAATATTTCGATCCTGCTGCTACTGGTGGTGGCGTTGGGAGGCCTGTCATTCCTCCTGGCTCAGACGCAATGGGGCCGCGGCCAGGTGGAAACGGGAAGCCTCACCATCCGCGGGAAAGACGGGCTGGTGCACGCCTGGCTGGGAGAACGTGACGGCCAGGTCAGCCTGTGCCTGTTGGATAAAGCTGGCAGGTCCCGGGCCCAAATGACCCTGGATGCAGCCGGAAGTCCCAGTCTGAGCCTGCTCGATGAACTCCAAAAGAACCGGGTGGCATTGAAGATGGGACCGGGTGGTGAACCGGTGCTCAGCCGGGTTAAGGAGCCGGCTTTGCCGGCAGGGCGCGTCAGTAAAGCACCCGTACCGTCTGGTGGCGAGACTGCGGCTCCAGCCGCGGCTTTGCCCGCACCCGCAGCCCCCAAAACCCCGGAAACCGCGGCTGCCTTACCGGAGGAAACCCCGGCGGCCGTTCCAGCCGCCAAATTGGTGGGTTCCAAAACCTCCAATAAGTATCATTACCCTGATTGTAGATGGGCAAAAAAGATAAGGCCTGAAAAATTGGTGACCTTCGGCTCGGTCGAGGAAGCGCGAGAAAAAGGTTATATCCCCTGTCCGGCCTGCAACCTGCCCAACCGTTAGTTTTGCTTTTTTTCGTCTCGTTCCCAAGTTGCCCTTGGGAACGAGATCATACCACTTCGCAATCAATTGGTAGCACAGGCTTTCCAGCCTGTGCGGGCGCAGGCTAAAGCCTGCGGCTACCGATAATTACTTTTTGATTGCAACTCGGTATCAGACCTAGCCAGGATTCATCTTTCCGGTTTGACGGCTGCTGATCTTCTCAGGGCTTTCCCGCGGCTGCGGGCTTCCGGCGTTCACTCAGGCGCTGCGTGATGACATAGAACACCGGTACAAAGGGGATGGCCAGGAGGGTGGAGGCGAGCATGCCGCCAAAGACCACGGTGCCGATGGCCTGCTGGCTGGCGGCCCCGGCGCCGCTGGCCTTCATCAGCGGCACCACGCCTAAGATGAAGGCGAAAGAGGTCATGACAATGGGGCGGAAACGGCGCCGGGTGGCCTCCACCGCGGCATCGGCGATGGACAGGCCTTCGGCGTGCAGCTCCCGGGCGAACTCCACCACCAGGATGGCGTTCTTGCTGGCCAGGGCGATCATCAGCACCAGGCCCACCTGGGTGTAGAGGTTGTTGTCGAAGCCCCGGGAGATGAGGGCCAGGATGACCCCCACCAGGGCAATAGGCACCACGAGGATAACCGCGGCGGGATTGGTCCAGGACTCGTATTGGGCGGCCAGGACCAGGAAGACCAGGATAATGGCCAGGGCATAAATGAAGTAGGCCTGGTTGCCCACCTGTTTTTCCTGGTAGGCGGTGGCCGTCCAGTCATAGGAGATGCCCTCGGGCAGGTTGTTTTTGGCCACCTGTTCCATGAGGTTGAGGGCTTGCCCGGAGCTGAAGCCCGGGGCGGCCGAGCCGAACACCGGGACCGCGGGATAGAGGTTGTACCGGGTGACCAGTTCCGAGCCCAGCATCCGCTTGATGTCCAGGAGGGTGCCCAGGGGCACCATTTCCCCCTTACTGTTGCGGACGTAGAGCGCCTTGATGTCCTCCGGGCTCAGGCGGTAAGGGGCGGCGGCCTGCACGTAAACCTGGTAGGACTGGTTGAACTTGTTGAACAGGTTGACATAGGACGAGCCCAGGTAAGCCTGGAGGGTATTGAAAACGTTGTTTAGCGGGATCTCCAGCGACTCCGCCTTGGTCCGGTCGATATCCAGGTAAAGCTGGGGGCTGCGGGCGCTGAAGGTGGTGGTGACGCCCACCAGGCTGGATTGGGCGTGGGCTGCGCGGATGAGTTCCATGCCGCTCTCTTCCAGTTCGCCCAGCCCCAGGCTGCGCCGGTCCTCCACCATCATCTGAAAGCCGCCGGACTGCCCCAGACCGCTGATGGGCGGCGGCACCAGCACCGCGAACTCCGCTTCTTCCAGGCCTGCCAGCTTCCGGGTCAGGTCGCCGACAATATGCTCCTGGTTCAAGGCCTTCCCGCGCTTGTCAAACGGCTCGTAGATGGCAAAAGTGCTGAGTATGTTGGAGACGTTGGCGTTGTCCAACATGGACAGGCCACCCATAGTCACCCAGGATGAAACCCCCGGCGTCTGGCGCAACAGCGCGTCGACCTTCTTCGAAACCTCCATGACCCGGGGTTGCGAGGCCCCTTCGGGCAGAATCCCGGCAATAATGGCATACCCCTGGTCTTCCTCGGGCAGAAAGCCGGTGGGGTGCAGGGCGAAGAGCAGGCCGCCCAGGCCGATAATGGCAAAAAACACCAGGGCCATGAGGCCGGGGCGGTCCACCATCCAGCGCACCAGGTCGACATAGGCCTTTTCCACCACCCCATAGACGCGGTTGAAACCGCGGTAGAAGGCGTTAGGCTGCTTGTTCGGGTCCTTGGGGCGCAGGTAGAGAGCGCACTGGGCCGGCTTGAGGGTCAAGGCGTTCAGGGCGCTGATGACGGCGGTAGAAGCGATCACCAGGGCGAACTGGCGAAAGAGCTGGCCGTTGATGCCCGGCATGAAGGCCGCGGGCAGAAACACCGCAGTGAGCACCAGGGTGATGCCGATCACCGGCCCGGTCATTTCGCCCATGGCCTTGATGGCGGCATCGTGGGGGGAGAGCCCCTGTTCGATATAGTGCGACGAGTTTTCGACAATGACGATGGCGTCGTCCACCACGATGCCGATGGCCAGAATCAGGGCGAACAGGGTCATCAGGTTGACCGTGAAGCCGAGCAGGGCCATGGCCGCAAAGGCCCCGATGATGGTTACCGGGACGGTGGTGGCGGGCACCAGGGTGGCGCGCCAGTTCTGCAGGAACACCATGATGACGATGAGCACCAGGAAGCCGGCTTCATAGAGGGTGTGGTACACCGCGTCGATGGCCTGGCTGATGAATTCCGTGGTGTCGTAATAAATGGCGAATTTCAGGCCTTCCGGAAACTCCTTGGTCATTTCGGCCATGGCCTTCCGCACGCTCTGGCCGACATCGATGGCATTGGCGCCTGGTGAGGAGTAGATCAAGATATGGGTGGCCTGATGGCCGCTGAGGCCGGCAAAATTGCTGTAAACCTGCTGGCTCAGTTCCACCCGGGCCAGATCCTTCACCCGGACGATCTGGGCGGCCTCGCCGCGCACCGTCTTGATAATGATCTCCTCGAACTGCTTGACGTCCGAGAGTCTTCCCAGGGCGTTAATGGTGAACTGAAAGTCCTGCTCGGCCGGCACCGGCGGGCCCCCGAGCTTGCCGGCCACCACCTGGACGTTTTGCTGCTGGATGGCATTGACCACGTCCATGGTGGTCAGCTGGTAGTATTGGAGCTTGTTGGGGTCCAGCCAGACGCGCATGCTGTAAGAACCGGCGCCGATGACCTTGACCTGGCCGACCCCCGGGAGACGGGCCAGGGGATATTGCAGGTTGATCATGGCGTAATTGGACAGGTAGGTTTCATCGTAGCGGTCGTCGTCCGAGAAAAGGCTAACCACCTGCAGGATATTGGTGGAGACCTGTTTGACGGAGACGCCTTGGGCCTGAACGGTTTCGGGCAATTGGGACAGGGCGCCGTTGACGAAATTCTGCACCAGGGCCAGGGAGGTATCGAGATCGGTGCCCACCGCGAAAGTCACCGTCAGGCAGTAACTTCCGTCACTGCCGCTGGTGGAATTCATGTACAGGGAGTTTTTGACCCCGTTGACCGCCTGCTCGATGGGGATGCCCACGGTGGTGGCGATGACTTCGGCGCTGGCGCCCGGATACATGGTGGTCACCTGAATCGTGGGCGGGACAATCTCGGGATATTGGGACACCGGCAGCCTATAAAGGCAAACCACCCCGAGAATGATGATGACAATGGCGATGACGTTGGCAAAGATGGGCCGCTCGATGAAAAACTTGGAGATCATGGGGCGGCCTTTTTGGACTTCGGCTTGTTCCCGGGAGCTTTGGGACTTTCGGGCCCGGGAGTTTTGGCGCCTTCAGCTCCGGGTTGACCCGGGCTCTTTTCAGGGGATACCTGGCGGCCGGGGATAGCCCGCAACAGGCCGCTGACCACCACCCACTCCTCGCCTTTCAAGCCCTCAGAGACGACGCGGAATTTATCCTCCGGCACGCCGAGTTTCACCGGACGGCGCTCCACGATGTTCTTGTCGTTCACCAGGCGGACAAATGGGCCCATCTGATCATAGGCGATGGCCACATCCGGCACCAACAGGGCCTCCCTTTTCTCGTCCAGCGGCGCTTTCACGCGGGCGAACATGCCCGGCAAGATGATGGTCGCCGGATTGGGGATGATGGCCCGCAGCTGCAGGGTGCCGGTGGTGGGATTGAGCGAGATGCCGGCAAAATCGAGATAACCCTTATGCGGATATTCGGGTTCATCAGCCAGGCCGACGTACACCGGATGCTTGCTATTCGTGGCCTCCTCCGCGGCTTTGGGCTTCTTCCCCCTGACTTTGAGCAAGTCTTGTTCACTAATATTGAAATAAACATAGATGGGGTCGATCTGGTTGATCTCGGCCAGCAGGGTGTGTTCGCCGCCGCCCACCAGGGTGCCGGGGTCCTTGAGATGGCGGCCCATGCGGCCGTTAAAGGGGGCGGTGATCCGGGTATAGCTCAGATTGAGCTTGGCCAGGATTACCTGGGCCTCAGCGGCCTTGACTCCGGCCTGACGCGAGTCCCGCTCGTAGTGCCAGCGGTCCACGTCGGTCTGAGCCGCGGCATCCTGCTTGAACAGGTTGGAGTACCGCACAAACTCGGTTTGGGCATGCTCCAGTTGGGCCTTTTCGGCCAGAACCGAGGCTTCCGCCTTCTGGAGTTGGGCTTGATATTGTTCCGGTTGGATAAGGAACAACGGTTGCCCTTTTTTCACCGCGTCGCCATCCTGGAACAGGACCTTTTCCAGGAAGCCTTCCACCCGGGCCTTGAGCGGCACGGTGTTGAAGGCCGCGGCGTTGCCGGTGAATTCCAGGTAATCGGTCACTTGCTTTTTCAGGGGCTGACTGACCGTCACTTTGGGGGGCGGCGGCGGCGCATAGGTATTTTTGTCACCGCAGGCCAGCACCAGGACTAATAACGCCACTAAGATGATCGCTGCCGCGGCGCGGCCGCGATACCGGATTGGGCTTGTCTTTCCCTCAACCATGGTCTTGAGTTCCTTTGGGTCAGTTCCTTGAATGGACCGTACGTAGTTCAAATGGCGTCTCCGTTACCATTGCGGCGGCCGGATATCAGATTTGGGTTGTTCCGGCGGCGGCGGCAGGGCCACCGGGGTCAGCAATTTGCCCCAATTGGTGCGTTTGGCCATGGCCTCTTTAACAGAGTCGGGCACGAAATCCTGGCCCTGGCGCAGCTGCCAGCCGCCTCCCATGGCCCGGTACATTCCCACCAGGTTGCTGGAGATGTCTCCCAGGGTGCTGGCGAGACTATCCTGGTAGGTCAGGAGATTTTGCTCGGCCGTGAGGACCGTGGTGAAATCCGTGATCCCCTCCCGATATTGCAGCATCGCCAGAGCGACGGACCTTTGGGCTGCCGCGGTGGCCCCCGCCAGCTTCTGGGCCCGTTGCTGGGCCTTCAAGAAGCCGATCAGTCCATTTTCCACCTCTTGCTGGGCCTGGAGCACCGTGTTCTGATAAGCGATGAGCAATTCCTGGAAGCGGGCGTCCTGGAACCGCACCTGGTTGGTGATCTGGCCGTAATTAAAGAGATTCCATTGGAAGGACGGCCCAAAGGTGCCGAGGCGGCTCCGCCAGTCGAACATATTACTCAGGACAAAGGGCGGCACATCACTGGCCTGGAGCCCGAAGGTGCCGCTCAAAGAAAAAGCCGGGTAGAGGTTGGCTTTGGCCACGCCGATTTGGGCGCATTGGGCTGCGGCCCGCCACTCGGCACTCTGGATATCGGGGCGCCGCCGCAGCAAATCCGCCGGAATGCCGATAGCCACCTGGGGCGGCGGGGCCGGAATATCAGATTTAGACCCCAGGATATCCTTTAAGTCACTGGGCGGCAGGCCCATGAGAACGCTGAGGGCGTTCTGCGTCTGCCGCCACTGGCTTTCCAGGGTGGGGATGCTGGCCTCGGTGCCGTCCAGCACCGTCTGGGCCTGCTCCACGTCCCGCTTGGAGGTGGTGCCGCCCTTCCAGCGCGCCGTGGCAATCTGCAAGCTGCGCTTCTGGACCTCCACATTCTGGCGCGCAATATTCAGCCGCTTTTCCAGGGTCCGGACGGAGATGTAGGCCTTGGCCACGTCACCGGTGAGGCTGACCAGGGCGTTGTCATAATCGGCCACCGCGGCCAGCAGGCCGGCATCGGCGGACTCGACGGCCCGGCGAAACTTGCCCCAGAAGTCAAATTCCCAACTGGCGGTCAGCCCGACCTGGGATGACCAGAAGTTATCCGGCGTAGCTGGACTGGCTAAAGGACTCGTCTCACTGAGGCGCTCTTTCTGAAGCGAACCGACGCCTTTCTGGCTTTGCGGATACAGTTCGCCCACGGCGACGCCCAATTGGGCCCGGGCCGCCAGGACCCGCACCCCGGCGATGCGCAAAGGCAGGTTTTGCTCATACGCGGTCTGGATGAGCTTATCGAGAACGGGGTCGTTGAACGACCGCCACCAGTCCCGGTAATCCTCCGACTTCGAGGTTACCTGCTTATATTCCCCGGCCTCCAGCCACTTGGGCATCGTGTCGGCCTCGGGTTTCACGAAATCCGGCCCCACCTTGACGCACCCGGAAGCCAGGAGAAGGACGACCAATAAGAATCGGCTGAATCTGTGGTAGCTCATAAGGCCCGTGGTCCTGCCATTTTTCTCAGTGATGGGTGAACATTTTGAGCCAACCTAACGTCTTTATCTGATGCAGTCAATAAGTCCTGCGCGGCATACGACAAATTTTCGCCGGAGCTTCCCTGGTTTATCCTTTGAAGAGTAGCACATCATCCTCGACTCGACGTTCCCTTTGCCAGGTGAGAGCACCCTCGACAGACCGCTCCCATACCCCGATTTTCGATGATTTTATGCATTGAGGTGGGGAATAGAGCGGGGAATAATCTTTTAGAGGAAAGAAAAAGGGCTTAGAAATTCATCTAAGCCCTGGTTGGTATTTGGTAGCGGGGGTGGGATTTGAACCCACGACCTTCGGGTTATGAGCCCGACGAGCTTCCAGGCTGCTCCACCCCGCGTCAATGGACGCACTTTGTCTAGTTAATATAACTTCTTCATTCGAACCCGTCAATGGGAAAATTTCCCCAGTCCCCGGCAACCGCCCCCCAGGGTCAATGGCGGTGCCGTCCCCGCGGCTACCCATGGCCCTCAAGCTCCCCGGCGGCGGCCAGATCTGCCGGGAGATGGGGCATGGCCGTGAAAATCAAAACTGCACCCGCAGCCAGGGCCGCCAGGGTCAAGGAGACCCCCCACTTGAGGCTGTAAAGGTCCGAAATCCAGCCGATGAGGAAAGGGGAGGGCACGTCACCCACCAGGTGGATGACCACGATATTCAAGGCCACCGCCTGGGCCCGCCGCCGCGCTCCGGCGACGCTCACCACCACGGCGGTGAGCACCCCCTGGTTCATAAACAGCAGAAAGATGGCCAGGGCCAGGGCCGGGATATAAAGGCCGGGGACTGGGGAAAAGATCGCCAGGGCCGCCAGGGGGAGCCCCAGGGTGATACCCAGGCCGCTGACCCAAAGCGGGGCCTTGAGGGTCCGGGGCATAAAACGATCCCCCAAAAAGCCCCCGCTCAGGGTACCCAGGGCGCCGGCCACTGCCACCGAACCGAACAGCAGTAGGTTGGCCCGGGCCAGGCTCAAGCCCTTGGAGACCTCCAAATAGTGGGGCATCCAAAAGGCCAGGCCTCCCAGGGCAAAGGTGACCATGCCGTAGCCCAGGCTGACCCAGCGAAAGGTGGGGATTTTCAAGAGCCCCCAGGAGGCCCCCAGCAGGGAGATAGAGGCCGGCGGGGCCGGCGCCGCCGCCTGAGGCTGAATTACAGGCAGGCGCCAGACCAGAGCGGCCATGGCCAGCCCCGGCAGGCCGGCCAGGAGAAAGGCCGGGCGCCAGCCCCAGTGGCTGCCCATGAGGCCGCCCACCAGGTAGGCCAGGGCCGAGCCCACCGGAATGGCCAGGTAGAACCATCCCAAAGCCCGGCCCCGGCGCCCCAGAGGCAGGATATCCGCCAGGTAAGCCGGCGATAAGGTGCCGAAGGAGGCCTCCCCCACTCCCACCGCCCCCCGGGCCAGCACCAGGGCGGGATAGGAGCCGACCCAAAAGGTCAGGCTAGTAGCCAGGCTCCACAACACCGCGCCCCCGGCCATGAGGCGGAGGCGGCCCCAGCGGTCCCCCAGATAGCCGAAAATCGGGGAGGCGCAGAGATAGACCAGGAAAAAGGCGGTGCCCAGAAAGCCGAAGGCCCGGTCGCTGAGGCCCATCTCCCCCTTCACCAGGCTGCCGAGGGAGGCGATGAGATAGCGATCCAAATAATCCAGGACGTTGAGGGAGGTGAGGATAATGAGGGCCCGGGTGGTGAAGGTCAAGGGAGAGCTCCTCTATTAAATCGACCTGGTAGCACAGGCGTCTCGCCTGTGGGGTCTCGCTTGGATCGGCGCAGGCTAAAGCCTGCGGCTACCGACCGCCTTGATACAACTTTTCGAAGTACTCCCAAAAATTCGGAAAGGACTTGGCCACGCAGCCGGGGTCGTTGATGATTATACCAGGGACCTTGAGGCCGGCCACCGCAAAGCTCATGGCGAGGCGGTGGTCCTGGTAGGTGTCGATGCTGGCCCCGTGGGGCGAGCCGCCCGGAATGATCAGGCCGTCGGCGGTTTCCCGGGCCGCGATCCCCATCTTTTGTAGCTCCGCGGCCACCGCGGCCAAGCGGTCCGACTCCTTATGGCGCAGGTGGGGCACCCCGGTGATGACCGTCTCCCCCTTAGCGAAGGCGGCCACCACCGACAGGGTAGGCACCAGGTCCGGCATGGCGGCCAGGTCCACTTCGATGCCGGTGAGCGGGCCGCCCTGCACCGTCAGGCCGTCTGCTTCGCTCTCCAGGGTACAGCCCATTTGCGCCAGGACCCCTGGAAAGCCGGCGTCGCCCTGGCAGGAATCGCCGCTCAGGTTGGCGATGGTTACCCGGCCGCCAGTGATGGCGGCCGCGGCCCAGAAGTAGGAGGCGCTGGAGGCGTCGGCCTCGATGGCGTAATCCGCACTCTGATAGGGCTGCACCCCCGGCACCCGGAAATAGCGATAACCTTCCCGGTAATAGGAGATGCCGAAGTCCTCCATCACCGCCAGGGTCAGGTCCACATAGGGGCGGGAGACCAGCTCGTCGGTGATCTCGATCTCCACCCCTGCCGGCGCCAAGGGGCCGATGAACAGGAGGGCCGAGACGTACTGGCTGCTGACCGCGCCGGAAAGCCGGGCCCGGCCGCCGGTGAGGCCACCCCGGATGGTGACCGGCGGGCAGCCGTCGGCTCTCTCCGAAGCCACCTGCACCCCCAATTGCGTTAGGGCCTGCAAGAGTTCGCCCAGGGGCCGCTGACAGAGGCGCTCGGTGCCGGTGAGGGTGTAAGGCCCCTGCCCCAGGGCGGCCAGGGCGGTGAGGAAGCGCATGGTAGTGCCGGAGTTGCCCAGATAGATGGGCTCCTCGACCGGCCGCCAGTGGCCGCCGACGCCCTGAACCCGGATAGCGGCGCCCTGCCAGGCAATGCCAGCCCCCAGTTTAGCCAACGCCTGGGCGGTGAGTTCGGTGTCTTCGGCCTTGAGGGCGTTGCTCAGCAAGCTCTCACCGGCGGCGAGAGCCGCGGCCACCAGGGTCCGGTGGGTGTAGCTCTTGGAGCCGGGCAGGGAAAGGACGGCCCGGACCGGTTGAGTGGGTTTGATTACTTTTCCCATGGCATTTTATGTAGGGTGGGCACTGCCCACCATCTCATTGCGGTAAGATGAAATAATGGTGGGCAGTGCCCACCCTACATCTGATGGGCGAACACAAGGTTCGCCCCTACTTTAAGGCCGCGTAAGCCGCCCGGGACATAACCTCCAACGGCGCCGGCCGCCCGGTCCACAGCTCGAACTGCGCCGTGGCCTGGTGGATGAGCATCTGCAAGCCATCGAGGGTGGCCGCGCCCCGGGACTTAGCCTCTCGGAGGAGCCTGGTCTCCAGGGGTTTGTAAACGATATCCATCACCAGGCGGAAGCGGCCCAGCAGGTCCGGGTTGATGGGAATGTCGTCTATTCTAGGCTCCATACCCACCGGGGTGGCATTCACCAGGATGGCGGCCGGGCATTGGGCCAGGGCGTTTAGGGGGATGGCCTCCACCTTCAGGTCCCGGGCCAGGGCCGCGGCCCGGGGTCCGTCCAGGTCGGTGAGGGTGACCCGGCCGCCTTCCGCCAGAATCCCAAAGGCGATGGCCCGGGCGGCCCCGCCGGCCCCCAGGATGAGGACGTGCTCGCCTTTGAGGCCGGTTTTAGTCTTTAAAGCGGTCATAGCACCCAGCCAGTCGGTGTTATAGCCGCCAAGGCGCTCGTCCCGGTTGACCACGGTGTTCACCGCGCCGATGCGGCTCGCCCGGGGGTCCAGGTCGTCAAGCAGGGGGATAATCTCTTCTTTGAAGGGGATGGTGACGCTCACCCCCTGGATATCCAAACCCCTTAGCCCTGCCACAGCCTGGGAAAGGCTCGTCACCGGAAAGGCGACATAGACCGCGTTGAGCCCCAGTTCCTTAAAGGCGGCGTTGTGCATGGCCGGGCTCAGGGAGTGAGTTACGGGTCGCCCCAGGATGCCGTAGATTTTAGTGTGGCCGTCGATCATTTTGAGCTTTCAGCTATCAGCGGTCAGCTTTCAGCAAAAACAGGTTATAAATATCACGATCCTCATTAGAAGTCCCCCCTTCCCCCCTTTTTCAAGGGGGGGGTAACTTACCGGTACGGCCTTTAAAGTCCCCCTTTGACAAAGGGGGATTTAGGGGGATTTGCCTTAGTCAATATAGGGCGGGCCGTGTCCGTCGCTTAGGGCGGCCAGGGGCGGCCCTGTATCTGCTTTTTTGATTTTCGTCCCTGATTAACGCAGGCTGAAGCCTGCGGCTACCATGTCTTTGCCTTAGCTGATAGCTGAAAGCTGACCGCTATCTTTTCAGCATGTTCCAGAGGCGCTTCACTTCATTCACCGTGAGCTGCCCCGGAGCCGAGGCCCCCTTCTTGGTCAAGGGCGCAAAGGTGAGAAAGCTCCCCATGAGCGGCGCCACCACCCGGGACCATTTGCCCGCCGGGCCCATACAGAAGGCGATGATCTCCCGGCCGCGGGCCTTCGCCCGCGGGATCAGGGAGAGCAGGCGCAGGTTGTCCTCCGGTTGCTGGGCCATGGATACCATCTTAATGACCTCAGCCTCTTGCGCCAACAGCTCTTGCAAGATGGCTTCAAGGTGCGCCGTCTCCGGGGTCCCGGAAAAATCGTGCCAGGAGAGGATAATTTTGGCCTGGCCCCGGCGCCCCCACAGCTCCCGGCGCCAGGCGGGGTCCGCGGCCAGCTCCAGGTCCAGAAAGTCGGCTCCCAGGGCAAGGGCCTCTTCCAGCAACCGGTGGCGGTCCGCTTCAGTGCCGCGCCATTTGCCGCCTTCGGTTGTCAGGCGGTTGGTGGCGATAACCGGTCCCGGATGGGTGCGGAAGAGCCTTTTCAAATCCGGCTGCTCCAGGTAATCCAGCCTGATTTCGGTCCACAGTCCCTTGCGGGCCGCCCGGAGAAATTTGGACCGGGCCCGGTTGGTGTTGGCCTCCGCTACCGGCACGCAAATACGTAAAGACGGTTTTCTGTTTTCTGTTTTCTGTTTTCTGTTGTCAGGCATGGCCGATTTGGAGAAAAATAGGGACACTTCCTATTTTTCAGCAAAATATTAACATGTCGGGAAGAAAATAGGAAAAATAGGAAGTGTCCCTATTTTTCATGGCGGGCACGGAGGCCCGCCCTACCTATTATAAAAGCGTCAACTGAGATTTTCCACCCCCGCTGCTCTTGGGAAAGAACCCAGCAGCTTAAAATGAGCGCTGATGGTCTTGACTTCCTCCAGGGCCGCGGCCACCTCGGCGTCGGTTTGGTGACCGTCCAGGTCCACGAAGAAGAGGTAGCGCCAGTTCTCGTTCTTGGCCGGCCGGGAGACGATGCGGGTCATGTTGAGCGAGCGCTCCGCCAGGGGCTTCAGGGTTTTATACAAGGCCCCGGGGATGTTGTCCACCGCAAAGAGGATGGAGGTCTTGTCCCGGCCGGTGGGGCCGGGCGTGTCCGGGCCGATGACGAAGAAGTGGGTGACGTTGCCCGGCTGGTCTTCGATGCGGGCCTCCACCACCCGCAGGTCATAAAGGGGCGCGGCAAAGGAGCTGGCGATGGCCGCGGCGTTGGGGTTCTTGGCCGCCTTCTGGGCCGCCACCCCGGTGGAGGCCACCTCGATGATCGGGATTTCGGGCAGATGGGCGCTCAGCCAGGCACGGCACTGGGCGTAAGCCTGGGGGTGGGTGTAGATCACCTCGATGTCGGGGCGCTGCCCGGATTTGTTCACCAGGTCGTGGGAGACCTCCAGGTAGATCTCGCCGCAGATCTTCACCGCGGTGTCGGCGAACAGGTCCAGGGAGACATTGACGATGCCTTCGGTGGAGTTCTCGATGGGCACCACGCCGTATTGGTACTTGCCTTTCTCCACTTCCTGAAAGACTTCCTGGATGGTGGTCAGGGGGCCGAAGCGGGTGGCCCGGCCGAATTTTTTCAGGGCCGCCAGGTGGGAGAAGGTGGCCTCAGGCCCCAGGAAGGCGACCCCAAAGGGGATCTGGACCTCCCGGGCGGCGGAGATGATCTCCCGGAAGATGTTACGCAGGGCGGCCGGGCTCAAGGGGCCGGGATTGAGGTGCATGAGGTGCGCCAGGACCTCTTCTTCCCGCTGGAAGTCCAGGGTCACCCGGCCCTCTTTATTCTTGATGCGGCCGATGGTCTGGGCCAGGCTCTGGCGCCGGTTCAGGAGGGTCAGCAACTCCTGGTCCAGGGCGTCGATCTCTTGCCGGATGGCTTCTTTTTCGGTCATGGCTCACTTCTCAACGATGGTCTCCTGGATCTTGTGGCCGAAGTGGCGCCCGGTCTCTTCCAGGGCCACCAGGACTTCATCTCCGGGTTGGAGGGTGACGATGGACACCGCCTCGCCGTTGGGTCGGGTGAGACGGATGGTTTCAGCGTTTTGCAGGATGGTGGCGATCTCCCGGGAGCCCACCTCGGCGGCCACCAGCATCAGGGGGCGGCGCTCCACCTTGACCCGGCCCACCACCGCCGGCCGGGTGCGGCCTTGATAATCCACCACCAGCACTTCATCGCCCGCGGCCAGCTCTCCCAGGTACCTGGTCTTGTCAGGGGTAACCCGGATATAGGCGTGCACCGGTCCGGCGTTGACCCGAAAGGGGCGGGGCGCCACGTAGGGGTTTTCCAGGGACTCGGCGTGCACCAGAAAGAGGCCGCCGGAGGAGTTGCCCACCAGCATGCCTTCCCCCAGGCCCAGGTTGGCGCAGGTGTCCACACAGACCCGGTCGCCCATCCCCAGGGGTTTGATGCGGCTGATGCGGGCCGTGGTGAGAGGTACAGGCGGCGAGGTCTCCTTGACCAGCCGGGCGATCTCTTTAATCACCCCGGCGTCAGCCACGGCCACCACCAGGCCGTCCACCCCCTTCTCCAGAACCCCCAGGGCGGTGCGGGCCGACTCGACGTCGCTCACCTCCACAAAGATGTTGCCGCTTTGCGCCACCAGGTTTTCCAGGGGGATGACGGTCCAGTCCGGGGTCTTAACCACCACCGGCCCCTGGCGGGCCAGGCGGATGACTTCGGCTTCGTCGCCGGTGCCCAGGATAGTGATCTCGTGCAGGTCTTGCCCCGGCACCAGGTCGCCGTCGGGAGCAATGACCCGGACCAATCCGAGGGCCTTGACCTCCTGGCTCCGGCCGGCGGGGACCCAGACGGCGTCGGCCCCGGATTCCAGGGCCGTGGTGACCAGCTTCTTCTCCCAGGGGTCCACCTTAACCCAGATTTGCTTCATATCAGATTCCCCTAATGCCAATTCTTTCGTAGGGGCGAACCTCGTGTTCGCCCTGGGCGAATACAAGATTCGCCCCTACTACCCCTTTAGGAACGACAACGCCTCGGTGACGCTGGCGTTTTCATTCACCAGGAGACTCATGGCGCCCACCATGCGGCTGGGGTTCCGGTGCTGGAAGACGTTGCGGCCGATGGAAATCCCGGCGCCGCCGGCATCGACGGAGCCTTTCACCATCTCCAGGATATCCCGGTCGGAGTCCATCTTGGGGCCGCCGGCGATGACCACCGGCACCGGGCAGCCGGTAACCACCTTTTGGAAAGACTCCGCCGAGCCGGTGTAGGAGACCTTGACGATATCGGCGCCCAGTTCCGCCCCCAGACGGGCCACGTGCATGATTACCTGAGGGTCGTATTCGTCTTTGATCTTTTCGCCCCGGGGGTACATCATGGCCAGCAGCGGCATGCCCCAATTCCGGGCTTCCCGGGCCACGGCCCCCAGGTCGGAGAGCATCTCCCGTTCAGTGCCGTTGCCGATATTGACGTGGATGGAGACGGCGTCCGCCCCCAGCTTGATGGCCTCTTCCACGGTGCACACCAGGGTCTTGGCGTTGGGATAAGGCGAGAGAGAGGTGGAGCCCGACAGATGAATGATGAGCCCCACGTCCCGGCCCCGGCGGCGGTGGCCGCTGGTCACCAGGCCCTTGTGAATCAGGATGGCGTTGGCCCCGCCGAGGGCCACGGCGTTGACGGTGGTCTTCATGTCGATGAGGCCGTTGATGGGACCCACCGTCACGCCGTGATCCATGGGGACGATCACGGTGCGGCCGGTATCCCGGTTCATAATGCGTTCCAGGCGAATCTGTTTGCCTACCATCTCTTTGTCTCCTCGCCGCGGCAACTTCAATCTTGAGCGCCGGCCACGGCCAACAAAAAAGCCGTGGTCGCTGAGCGCCACGGCTTTTAAAAGTTTTTTAGTTAAGGCCTACATTCTTTTAAAAGTCGAGGCGCACTCCGGGCCCGAAAAATAATAATAGCTAAAATAAAAGTACCGGACCCAGCTGGATTGCATATTCTTGATTTCCTCGACTTTATTTAGCTTAAAATATTCCTCACCCCGTGTCAATAAAAAATGTTTTTGGATATAATTTTTTGGACCGGACGTGGTAGCACAGGCTTTCCAGCCTGTGCCATCGCGAGGCCGAAAATATTTAGATGGCGGGCGGGACGCCCGCCCTACGTAAAATATGCAAATGCCGGGCGAACACGAGGTTCGCCCCTACGGAGCGCGTATGCCTCGCATCGACGACTATAAGGCGGCCATCGCCCTGGCCGCGGCCGAACTGCAAAAGATCAACCCCAAGCGCCTGGAAAACCGGAGCAAATGCGCCTATTTCCATGAGGACGGCCGGGAGGGCTTGCTGGTGCCGTACTTCGGCCAGGGCCGCCGGGTCGTCTGGCCCGAGCTCACCGTGACCCCGGCGGCGGGCGACGCCCAGATTCCCCTGACCGAGCAGATCCTTATCCTCCACTACCTCAGCCGGGCCACGGGGGAGCCCTTGAGCGGCCGCAGCATTGATTTCCGTTCGGTGCCGGGAGGGGGCTTTTATTGGTCCGCCTTTGTCTCCCGGGCCCAGAAGCCGCTCTTGGAGACTTTCGGAAATGATTTGGACTTGTATCTGCAGGTGGCCCAAACCTTGGGGGGCGAGCCCCAAAACCTGGGGGATGCTGCGGCTCGGTTTATGGCCTTTCCCCTGGCGCCGGTGACGCACGTCTTGTGGCGGGGGGATGAGGAGTTCCCGCCGGAGGCCAATATCCTCTTTGACGAGACCATCTCCCAGCACCTGTCCACCGAGGACATCGCCGCCCTGGCCGGGGCCTCGGTCTACCGGCTGATGGCCGCGGCCTTCAAGAAAAAATAGGGACACTTCCTATTTTTCAGGCAGGACCGAAATCGGCGGAGAGATTAAATTAGAAAAATAGGAAGTGTCCCTATTTTTTCTCCCCCTTGCAAAAAACCAAAAAATACTTATAATTAATTTAGGGGGCGTAACGGCTTCGACGTAAATAGGGAACTGTAGGTGGCATGCCGAGGTCCTGTCCGCTCGTAAAACGGGTAGGAAAAGCACAATTGCCGACAACTACGGCTACGCTCTAGCGGCTTAACGCTAGCGCCTTGGGTCTTTCGCCGGGAGAGGACCCCAGGTGACGGTTTTCCGGCAAAGCTGCCGATCACGCCTTCGGGTCGGCGGACGAAAACTTAGCGGGCTAGCTTCAGAGAATTCTGCCGTTGGAAGTCTCTTGGGGCGAAACTAAAACATCGGCTAAGCATGTAGAAGCTTCCAGGGACTATTGGCGGACGCGGGTTCGACTCCCGCCGCCTCCACCAGTTTAGATTAAATGATTTCAACAAGATAGGGGCCATTGAGGCCCCTTTTTTTGTGTCCCCGGACCGTCCCCGGGCAGTTGGGGACGACCTGGCCCGCCCACGTTTAAAATCCCCCACCAAGACCTGCCAGAAGGCCCATAGTTGCGCAAATGCCCTGATGGCCTGGGCTTGGCCCATATAAAAGGGAACCCTTTTATAAAAATGCAGGTAATCATAAAAAAATGTATTGACATGCATTGAAAAGTGTTTATTGTAGAGATAGACAAATCATTAAGGGGTGAGGCGATGGAAAAAGCGGTTTGCTATATCCGGGTGAGCACAGAGGAACAGGTGCGGGGCGGCGTGTCCCTGGCGGCCCAAGAAGAAAAACTCCTGGCTTACTGCAACCTGGTGGGCCTTGCGCCCGTGGCGGTGATCCGGGAGGAAGGCGTTTCCGGGGGCAAGCCCTTGGCAGCCCGGCCCGGCGGCGGGGAGCTGCTGGCCCTGGTGGGAGGCCGAAAGACAAAGCACGTGGTGGCAATGAAACTTGACCGGCTGTTCAGGGATGCGGCGGACGCCCTGAATCAAACCCGGTCCTGGGATAAGGCCGGGGTTGCCCTGCACCTGGTGGACATGGGCGGCCAGACCCTCAACACGGCAACCGCCATGGGGCGGTTTTTCCTCAATATCATGGCCGGGTTTGCCGAGCTTGAGCGCAACCTAATTGCCGAGAGGACCGGCACGGCCATGGCGCACAAGAAGGCGCACCGGGAAGCCTACGCCCCGACACCCTACGGTTACGACCGGGAGGGAGACGCTTTGAAGCAGAATCCGGGCGAGCTCAAGACCGTGGCGCAAATTCAGCAATGGCGGGGGCGCGGCTGGACCTTGGGGAAAATCGCCCGGGAACTTACCCGGCGGCGAATCCCCACCAAAAGGGGCGGGTACTGGTACCCGGGGACCGTAAAATATTTGATAGAAAATAACCTTTATGCGGGGGTAGCATAATGACGGCGGCGGAAAAGGTTTATTCACCGGAGGCGGCGGCGGCAGCCCTGGGGGTGAAGCCCGAGACCATCCGGCAATGGCTTAGGAGCGGAAGGCTGGGCGGGGTGAAGGTAGGGCGCTTGTGGCGAGTCCGGGAAAGCGACTTGCAGAAGGTTTTGCAGACCCCACAAGAGGAATAAGCCCATGGAACCCGGCAACCTGGAAACCCTGTTGGAGAAGGTGAGGACCGTTGCGCAGGGTCCCCAGGGGGACTTGCTGAGAAAGTTTGTTGATCTGCTATACAAACCAATGGGGGAGCGGAAGAGGCAGGGACAGTCCCGGAGCAAGGCTTACAGAGAACAGGCCGGCCAGGTGAATGAGCACCGGGACCGGCCTTGACCACAACCTAAACCTGCAAGGAGGTTCATGTCATGGCTGAAAAGGATACTACCACAGACCAGGCCCAGGAAAATCAAATTAAAAAAGAAGCCTGGGCCGCAATGGGAAAAGTGAAGGAGATTTTAGACGGGCTGGCGGCTATCGCGGTGTTGAGGATTCAGGCGGCGAGTGAAATGGCAGGGTCGGACTTACCGGCGCCCTTTTGGCGGAACCTTTATGATGGCACCCCCTGGGTGGCCCCCGACGAGATTTACAATGGTGGATTACCCGTGGGTCTGGAACAAGGGTTAAACCAACTGGTTTTAAGGCAAGTAAGCCTGGCGTGGAATGAATTAAATGAAAAGGCGGAAAGGCTGTTTACTCCTGAGGACTATCGCCTTTTTACTGCCAGTGAGGAGGCCCCTGGAGAGGCCGAGACATAATCCACCACCAGGGCCACAGGCGGGGCTTGTGGCCCGGTAAAGGGGGATTAGGAGTTGTTGACCAAATGTTGGATCAAGACAACCTGTGCAGCATGGGTTGTGTGTAGGGCCATAGTTTATTCACTTCATTGGAGCCTTAAAAAAAATCCTTGACAACAGATTAATTTTGGTGAAAAGTAGTTACTAATTTGGTCATATCTTTTTGGGTCTGCTGTGGTGGCAGGTAGCTTAAAGATGTGATAGTTCACGGCCAATAGTCCGTAACCGGGATAGCTTAGGGCCGTCCGAGGGGTAATCTCCCTGGGACGGCCCTTTTTTTTTCCGATGGAGGAAGAAAATGAGGCAGGTCTTAAACGATGTGGAGGCTTCGGAATTTTTAGGGCTTAGCCCCGGCACGCTTCGAAATTGGCGTGTGACTCGCAAAAAGGGACCACCTTTTATAAAACTGCACGGTCGAATTGTTTATAAGATTAAGGACCTTATGAACTATTTGGAAAAGAACACCATTACTCCGGTAGCATGAAAACAGAAATAAGTCTTCTCAAGAAATGCTGGACAGTCGGCAGTTGGCCCGATCAATCGAGTGGATAGCCTGGCAACTATAGCCTGGTCCTCTCAATCGAGCGGATAACCTGATAATCTGCGCGATCCGGCAAGGCGGCAAAAAAACGGACCCACCTGAAAAATGGTGGACAATCCCAAACGGTTCACCTGGTTAAATCCTAAAAAGGGTCCGCTCAACCTGGCGGATAGCCCAAAAGGATGCAACCCCGCAACCTTCTTGGGAGAAGTCTGCCATGGCTGGGTATCAGGAGATCGTGACGCCATCCGGCGTAGTGGTCAAGGTGGAGCGATTTGAGGAGCACAACGTCATAGACATTCGGGCCAGATCCGGGGAGCAGCTAATTTTCATGGCGGCCGTAACTCCCGGAGGTTGGGCCAGGTTTAAGAAAAGCATCGCTGCGGCGGAAAGGCTGATGATCCAGGAGGGATGGTTGGAAAATCCTTCGCCTGGTGCTGAAGGTGCTCCAATCCTGCAAATGGTGAAAAGCGAGTGATCCTGTGGCCCAAATCAAGCTAACCCCTGGCCGGCAATTCCTTGAAGCCCTCTACGGCCGGTTCTTCTCCCAGGCCAAGGGTGCGGCCTTTATTGAGGTCCGGGGCAAGCGGGAGGGCGAAGGAATGTCCTTCCGGCGCTTCTACCCGAACCCGGGAGCTTTGCTCAAGGACATGGCCGGCTGGCCACCAGCCTTGAATTTATGGGTTGGCGTGGCGCTCAGGAAGGATAACAAGGGCGGGGCCAAGGTCAATCTGCTGGCCCTGACCGCCGCCTTTGCTGACGTGGACGTGGGGGCGGCGGGGCACAAGAACGAATCCAAGTACCAGACCAAGGATGAGGCCCAGACCGCCATTGAGAAATTCCCCCTGAGGCCGTCCCTGCTGATTGACAGTGGGGGCGGTTTTCAATGTTACTGGCTCTATAAGGAGCCGGTGCGTCTGACGGCGGCGGGCGGGGACGCCCACCCCACGATAGCCCAGGTGGAGGCAATCAACCGGGGCCTATCCCTGGCCCTTGGGGGCGACGTGGCGGCCACGGACTCTTCGAGGATACTTAGGCTCCCGGGGACGTTCAACATGAAGCTCCCAGGGCAGCCCCGGCCGGTGAAGGTTATTTGGCGAGAAGCTGAAAGAGTTTATGACCTGGCCGAACTCGCCCAATATGAGGACAAATCCCGGCCTACTCACCAGGGCGCCGCGGCGGCTGTCCCTGGCGGCGATTATGCGGCCTACGCTCAAAAGGCCCTGGTGGATGAATTGGCGAAGCTGGCGGGGACGCCTGAGGGCGGGAGAAACGCCGCCCTGAATCAGAGCGCCTACAGCCTGGGTCAGCTCATCGGCGCGGGGGCGCTGGATCGGGGCAGCGTGGAGGCCGCGCTTAGCGGCACGGCGGCGGCTATCGGGTTGGGAGAGGTGGAGGCCGCGGCGACGATCCGCTCAGGGATTGAAGGGGGCATGAAGCAGCCCCGGCAGCTCCCGGAGCCGGGCAAGAAGGGGGGCGGCGCTCCCAGGCCAGGGGTTGCCCCGGCTTCGGGGGAGAAGGGCCAGCAGGCGGGGCAGGATGAGACGGAGGCGGAAGGGTTTTGGCTTTGCGGATATCGGTATTTCGTGGCCCGGGGGCGTCTGTGCCTGGAAGTCTATGACCGCCAGGGGATGCCGCAAACCCGGCCCCTGGCAAACTTTCAGGCCCGGATTGAGGAAGAAATCAGCCGGGACGATGGCGGGGCAAGGCCCTCCAAAGAATATCGGATCAGCGGCGGCCTGGACAACGGGCGACCTCTGCCGGCGGCCCTGGTAGCGGCCAAAGAATATGACTCGCTCAAGTGGGTTCCCCGGGAGTGGGGCGCGGCGGCGGCGGTGGCTCCGGGCCGGTCCCTGGGGCCGCACCTGGGGAACGCAATTCAGGCCCATTCCCAGGGTTTCAAGCGGCGCACCATCTTCGCTCATGCCGGTTGGCGCAAGATCGGCGGGGCCTGGCGGTATCTCCACGGCGGCGGGGCGATCGGTCCGGGGGAGGCGGTAGTGGTTGATTTGGGAGAAAATCTCGGGAACTACCGTTTGCCCGATCCTGGGGGCCTGCTGGCGGCCCAGGCGTCTTTAAGATTTCTGGACGTGGCCCCGTGGGAGATTACCGCGCCCCTGCTGGCCTGCTGTTTCCTGGCCCCGTTTGCCGATCTCTTGAAAATCGACTTTTCCTTGTGGATTTACGGCCCGACCGGGAGCATGAAAAGCACCCTGGCGGCCCTGGCCCTGTGTCATTTCGGGGAGTTTACCCGACTTTCCCTGCCTGGGTCATGGTTTAGCACGGTCAACAGCCTGGAAAAGCTATGCTTTGCTCTTAAGGATAGCCTGGTGGTGGTAGATGATTTTTGCCCCTGTTCATCACAAAGGGATTCTCACCACATGGCGGAGAAGGCCGGGCGGCTAATCTACCAGGCTGGGAACCGTTCAGGCCGGGGGCGGCTGGCCCCGGACCTTTCCGCCAGGCCAAACTTTTACCCCCGAGGGCTAGTTGTTGCAACGGGTGAAGTGCTTTTGCCCGGGCAGCGCCAGAGCGCCACGGCCCGATACCTGGGGATGGAGCTGGACCCCAAGAAAGCGCCGGTTGATATGGTCCGGCTGACAGAGGCCCAAGGAGAGGCGCACCTTTACGCCGGGGCGATGGCGGCCTACCTGGAGGACCTGGCCCCCCGGTTGGAAGAAGCGCAAGAGGAAATGCGGGCGCTCTTTGTAACTTATCGGGGGGCTTTCCAGAACGGCGCCCATGCGAGATTACCAGAGATTCAAAGCTGGTTAGCTGTGGGCTTCGAGATGGCCATGCGGTTTTTTATGCGCCTGGGGGCCATAACCGAGGGCCAGAAATACGAAATGGAGAAACGGGCCTGGTGGGTGTGGGAGGCCCTCGGAGAGCAACACAGCCGGATCATCGAAGGCGAAAAGCCCACCTTGAAGTTTCTGTCGATCCTCACAGAGCTTTTCCTGACATCCAGGGTCTATGCCGAGTCGAAAAATAGTAAGGGAGTCCCCCCACCGGCAAAGGAGCTCCTGGGTTGGGAAGGAACAGACCCGGCCAAGAACGCCTTCCTTGTGGGCTATGCCGATGAGAATATGGTTTACCTCCTGCCCGAGACGGCCTTGCGAGTGGTAAGCGATGCGATCCGGGCACAAGGCGATTTCCTTTCTTTGGGGCGCAATGAGCTATGGGCGGCCCTGGCCCGAGAGGGCATAATCGCACCGGGGGCGGGGGGGCGGACCACCCGGATTATCAGGATTCAGGGGGGGATTCGGCGGGTAATCTGCCTACCCCTGGAAAAGTTGGCCCCCGGTGTGGGGGAAGATGAGGCGGCGTAACCGACGTAACCGCAACGTAACCGCAACGTAACCGCAGAGTGGTTACGTGGAAAGCCAGGCCAGTAAAGGGGAAGAGGGGTGTGGGGGAAGATGAGGCGGCGTAACCGCGTAACCGCAACGTAACCGCAGAGTGGTTACGCGGAAAGCCAGGCCAGTAAAGGGGAAGAGGGGTGTGTAACCGATATAACCATTTTTTTTCTTATAAGACCTTTTTTTTATTTTATAGGAGGGGCCTATAGGAGGGGCCTATAGGGGGCGTGAGACTTATACAGAGGCTCTCTTATCTGGGAAAAAACGGTTACAACGGTTACACGGCCTTTTCGAGCGTTAACCATGCGAGTTTGCACGTAACCACAGAGCGGTTACGCGGCGGTTACGTTGTGGTTACAGGCGGACGGCCCCGAGCCAGGGCAAAAGAGGCGGAAGGCGCGCAAAAGTTCCGGGAAGTGTGCAGAGACAAAGAAGATAGTGGCCTGATAGTTCCTATTGACATAAGTTGCCATATTATACTGTTGTTCTGTACAACGAAGGCGAACCGAAGCCAAACGGGGAACAATAAGAGCTGCTTTGAAGCCGAACGGAAGGGCCGCAAAGGAAATAAGCGGCAACCGGGGCGGCGATCCTACCCCTCAGGGGACCATCATGGGCGGCAAGAGGACCGCCGGAGGAAGGTGAGGGAAATGAGGGCCAAATTGACCACGGGTTTAGAAACGGCCCAAGAATGGACGAAAGGTCTGCCGCAGGATGGAAGCTTCTGCCAGAAAGTGCGAGTGAGGGATGAGCAGTTTTACCTTGATGTGGTTTTATTTACGGAAAAGAGTAAACATCGGATACGGGGGTATTCCTTTAGTTTTTTATGTTGTGGGAAAAATTAATAAAGATGGAGGGTGAACCAATGACACCGCCGATGATTGTTCCTTTAATGATTGCCACCTCAGCAATTAGCACTGGCATGGCGATGGTGGGCCAGGTTTCCAGCGGCATCAGCCAGCAGGGCCAGGCGAGATATAACAGCCAGATGGCGGAATACAACGCCACCAACGCCAGGAATATGGCGGCCTACAATGCCGCCCTGGCCCGGCAGCAGGCGGAATTGACCCGGGCGGCCGGGGAGATGGCCGCCAATCAGCGCCAGGCGGAAGGCCGGCGCCTGCTCTCCCGCCAACAGGCCCTTTTTGATGCCGCCGGGGTGGACACCGCCAGTGGTTCGCCGTTGACGGTGATGGCCGATACGGCCGGGAATATCGAACGGGACGTTCTGACCACCAAATATAATTATGAGACCAAGGCCCTGCAAGGCGAAAGCCAGGCGGATATGTGGGATTTCAAAGGGCGGCAGGAGGCGGATTTGTGGAATTCAAAAGCCATATTTGAAGGCAGCCGCGGCGACAGCGCCTTCTCGGGCGGGCTGCTGGGCGCGGCCGTGGACGCCTTCAAGGGCGCCGGTGATATTTTTAAAATTTATGCAGGGGGGGATAAATATCGCCCCGGTAAATATGGCCCCGCGGGCTACGGCACTGAGGGAGAAGGTTATTGGTAAGGGCTATCTAAAGCCCCGGAAGGTGGCGCAGTTCCTGGATTGCAGCAAACATCAGGTCTATGACCTGGTGCACGAGGAAGAGCTGATGGCTTTCAAGTGCGGCGGGGCCATGAGGATTTCGGTGGAGTCTTTGGAGGCTTTCATTGAGCGGAATCGAATTAAGCCCAATGAGTGAGGAAACGGGAGGTTTTTGGGAAAAACGACCTCGTGTAAGGCCCCAGGTTGAACGGGATCGGAGCACCCCGGCCCTTACCCTTCACCGGATAAGGAGCGTTTGAAATTGCCCGGACACAGGAAGCCCTGGGGGGGGAAATCCCCAGGGGCATATCGACCCTGACGGAACAATCTGAGGGATGGTTACACAGGTTGGAAGCCCGGCAGATGTAGAGGGATGGTGTGTGATCACAAGCGCCTTGACATTTCCGGCTGCCCTGCATATAGATGGACTCTGTATGCTGGGAGCGGTGCGCACCAAAGAGAAATGCCTGAAATGTCAGGGGGCCTTCACAGGGGAGCCTTTGCAATGCCCTAACTGCCTGACGCACCCGCGCCGGTTTTTTGTCGATTTCCCCTGGAACGGACAGCGCATAAAGCTTTACACCGGCAAGGACGGCCACCCGCTGGACTCGTGGGAGCGGGCCTACCGGATGCTCACCGCCATGCGCAACGAGATCGACTTGGGGAAGTTCGACGCCAAGGATTATGCGCCCCGAGAAATCAGAAACTTGCGGTTTGAAACCTATGTCCTGTCCTGGATTGAGCGGCGCACCAGGGAGCGGGAACGGCGGCATATCAGCAAATCCTACCTCAAGAGCATCAAGGAATATGCCCGAAATTACTACATTCCCTTTTTTGGCAAGACCTCCATTCGGGACATTCGGGAAGCCCATATCGAGGATCTACGGGATCAGTTACCGGACCACCTGAGCGCCAAGACGGTTTATAACATCTTGGGGGTGCTCCATAAGCTCCTGCAGGACGCCTACCGCCGGCGGGATATTCTGATTCTCCCCGAGTTTCCCCGGGTCCAGGTGGGGGAGGCGGTGATTCGCTGGATTACAGAGGCCGAACAGGACCGGATTTTAGCCCGCATCAAGGAGCCGGTGTACCGGGCCTATTTCCTTTTTCTGATGCGCCAGGGGTGCCGGCCGGCAGAAGGCCGGGCTTTGAAGTGGGAGGAAGTCAACCTACGGGAGAATCAGGTTATCATCCGGGCCGCCATGGACCTGAACGAATACCGGCCCTTTACCAAAGAGCGGGACGTGCGCTACCTTCCCTTGCATCCTGAGGTTAGAGAAGCCCTGGGGAGATTGCCCCGGTCCTTATCCGGCTATGTATTTGTCAATCGCCAGGGCCGACCCCTGAGCGCCACCAGGGTAAGGATGCAATGGAAGAAGGCAGCCCAAGGCGCGGGCCTCAACATCGGCTGCTACCAGGGCACAAAGCACAGCTTGGGGACTCAGGCGATCAACCGGGGAGTTTCCGAGCGGCTGTTGGCGGAGTTTTTCGGACACCGTGACTTGCGCTCCACCAGGCGGTATAGTAAAGTATTAACAGAAAGCCTCAAGGGGGTTTGGGAACAGGGGCCGGAATCGTCCCCGAAAATCGTCCCCATATCGTCCCCGAGAGGAAAGGGCAGTGGAGAATAGCCTTAAAAATCAAGGGCTTTAGGTGTGATTGCGCGGGTTCGACTCCCGCCGCCTCCACCAATTAATTGAGAAAATCCGGCTGATTAGGCGCCGGATTTTTTGTTGGCGGACAGTTGGCGGACACAGGAGGGCGGACGCGCAGGTCCGCCCCTACAGGAGGCATATCGTGACTGAAGAACTGACGGAGAATCTGGCACCCGAATTGTGCGCCGGCAAAATCTTTGAGGCCAGCGGCACCAAACTCGATGTCGATACGGCCGCGGACCTGTGGCCGCGTATTTTGCAACATAAATGGCTGCTATCCGAAAAGCTCGCCCGCGACGTGGGCCTGCGGGTGGCTTGCATCGATTTCCTCGAAAATATGGAGCAGGCCCGGGTGGAATACCTGGCCTATAAAGGGCGGGACCTCCTGAATGAGATGGGGGCCCGGACCACCAGCAAAGGATTATGGGATACCATCTCTGAGTCGCAGCCTCCGAAGCAGATCGTGCAGCGGCGCATCATCCTGCCCTTGATCCAGCAGGATCTTTCGAAAAAGCATGGGGTGGTGCCTCCCAAGACCATCATCTTCTTCGGCCCTCCCGGCACCGGCAAGACTCATTTTGCCAAGGCCATCGCCGGGGCCCTGTCCTGGTGGTTCATCGAGATTGCCCCTTCCATGCTGATGGTGGACGGTTCCGAAAAGGTGGGCGCCAACCTGCGCCTGATCATGGAAAAGTCGCGCAACCTGGAAGAGGCGGTCATTTTTATCGATGAGTTTGAAGAGATCGCCGGCAGTCGCGATGAGGCCTCCCGGGTGGACAAGTCCATCACCAACGAATTCCTCAAACAGGTGCCGCTGCTCAAAAACCAGGGGAACAAGATCCTCTTGATTTGCGCCACCAATTACATCCGCCAGCTCGATGTCGCCTTGCTGCGTCCGGGAAGATTCGATTGCGTCATTCCGGTGGGTGCCTTGAACGAAGACGAGAGGGCGACTATTCTGCAATACTACCTTTCTAAAGTGAATATCGGGGCGGTCGATCTTGATCAGATCATCAAGATGACCAACCGTTTTACCCCGGCGGATTTGGAATATCTCTTCCAGCAGGTGGCCCAGTTCGCCTTTGAACAGGAACTGGAGACGAGGCAAGATTATCGGGTGACCACGGACACGATCTTTGAAATCATCCCCAAAATCCGTCCGACCCTGACCGAAGAAGTCATCATGGAGTTCGAAAAAGACAGCATCGCCTACTCCCGCTATTAGTCTCCTCCTTGCCTCTCTCGGCCGCGATGCTTAGATTGAATACAGTCCATGAAATCGGTCGCCCGCCCCAACAGGGCGGGAGGTTGCGGGGAAATCCAAGCAGACGAGCGGGAGGAGATATGTCCAAGCGGAAATATACGGTGCGGGCCGAGTGCCCGGCGTGCGCCTGCGGCGACATCAGCTTTCTGGGGCCGCAGGCCCTCCGGGAAAAGTTTATCGGGGACGAAAAGGAGATCGACATCCTCTGTCCCATGTGCGGCACCAAGACCAAGGGGAAGTTGGCGGAGGAAGGCCAGGAAAAGGGAGGGAAGTGAGCCCGGTTCGCCGCCCCTGAAACTGATACACCAAAATCTCAATTGCCCCAAAGCCTCTTCGCGCCAACTGCTGGCGGGAAGAGGCTTTTTTTCAAGTGCCGGTGGGGCGGGCCTTGGGGCCCACTGGTTAATTTAGGCGGCCAGGGACGGCCGCGCCACCTCTATGAGGCTTTTACCGGGAAGGTCCCTGTAGGGGCGGGTTTGAAACCCGCCCCTACACAACGCTTTTCTTCGGGGGTGGCCCGAAGTGGCCATGAATGTTTAGTTCCGGGAGAGCGCCGGGATGGCCCGCGGCGCTCCCGCTGACGATGCTAACGGCCAGGAACCGCAGCCACCCTTCTACCGGCGTTCGGCGCCACCCGGGGAGCGGCGGCGGGCTGGACCGGCCGCGGCTGGACCCGGGGCCCCGCCATATTTGGCTGCTGGACCCGAGGACCATTGTAGTTGGGCTGTGGGCCGGCCATCTGGGGATTCTGCCCGAACATGGGGCCAGCGCCGGGCCGCTGCTGGACTGCCGGGCTGCTGCCGGGTTGGACCGTGGCGGTGCCGGGCCGGGCCATGGTGGGGCTGCTACCGGTCTGGGCTGTGGGGCTGCTACCGGGCTGCGTTATGGACCCCCTGGTCCCCCCCGGGGCCACAGCACTGCTTCCGGGAATGTTCGTGGCGCCATTAGCGGTCGCCGTAGTGCCAGTACCAGTTATGCCGGTGCCGGTGCCAGTTACGGTAGTGCCAGTGCCGGTACCGGTCGTGGTGGCGCCGGTAGTGGGCGGCGTGACCGTGGTGCCATTATGGCTGAGGCGATAAATGTCCCCATTGCTGCGGTTCAGCATCATGTTGAGCCGGGCCAGCTCCCCGGGGCTGAGATTGCCGTTGGCCTGCATCCGGGTCATCGCCGCCTGGATGCGGTTTTGCTCGGCCTGCAAGCGCTGGGCTTCTTCGGGAGTGATCTGCCCGGAGGCTATCCCGGCCTGGAGCCGATCCGCCTGATGCTGCAACCGCCGGTTGACTTCGTCGGCGGACCATTGCGGATACTGTTGACCGGGGTAACCGGTGCCGTTGTTATAAGCATAAGGTTGCTGGTTGTTATAAGCATAAGGTTGCTGCTGGTAATAGGGCTGAGGACCATACATCCCGGGCGCGGCGTAACCACCCCCAGACCCCGGGTCCATCGGGAAGGGGATGGGGATGCCCCCCTGAGGGCAAGCGGCGCTGCCGTAACCACCGCCGTAACCACCGCCGTAGCCGCCGCCGTAACCACTACCGTACGCGTTGCCGTACCCGCCGCCGCCATACGCACCGCCTAACGAGCCTAACGCACCATAAGGAATTCCCGCACACCCTCCTAAAATTAGGGTAGCGGACAGTAGGGCAATTACCCAAACAATTCTGGCCATGATGCCTCCTTTTGCGTCAAACGCCTTCCCCATTTGTCAGTCTTATATGCCGATCCGGCTGCGGAGCCCACATCCCAACGATGGTTGAATGCAAATAATCCGGACCCAACTTCGGCGAGTACCTCCACCACCTTATCCCCCTCGCCTCCAGTGCTACCTCTTCTTAACCAATTTAGATAAACTCTGAAGGGATTTGTTAGCCCGTTTTCCACCGCGTGGAAAATTTTGTAGATTTTCTTTCCAAAGCCGGAGCCCTGACCATTGTGCCCGGTACCCATATCCTGTTATTTTGCTTGATTCGCTCCCGGTCCTCGGTGTATCTTCCTTGACACACAATAACTTCTCTTCTCTCGAGACACGGCTATGCCTGACGCAGCCCCGGCGCCACCTCGGGGACTCATCGTTGACTTGGTGACCCCCTTGCATCCGGACTTGAGCCTGGATGAAGCGAGTCTGGGGCGGCTGGTGGACCGGGTCATCTCCCAGGCGGACGGCATCCTGGCGGGCAGCCCCGACGTGGGAGAGGCCCTGGAACTGGCCGCTCCGACCCGGCGCCGCCTGCTGGCCGCACTGCTGGCCGCGGTGGCGGGACGGGTGCCGCTTTTTTTTGGGATCACCGGCCATTCCCTGGAGGAGACCCGGGACCTGGCGCTGGCCGCACATGAGGACTGCCGCCGCTTCGGCTATCACGGCTCCGTCTATCTGGCGGACCTGCCCCTGTGGTATCACAGCAACCGGGGGTTGCCCCAGGCCTGCCGGGGCCTCCTGGAGGAGGTCCCCCGGCCCCTGGTCCTGCTTAACCTGCCGCAGTTAATCAGCCGGCGGGCCCCCTTGTTCAAACGGCGGAATATCCGCACCCACGTCTTCAAGAGGTTAGGGGAGCTCCCCGGAGTGGCGGGTCTGATCCACCAGGGGGAGCTGCGCCGTTTCCTCAATTACCATGCCGCCGCGGCCACCCGGCCGGGGTTCGCCTTTTACGAGGCCGATGAGGAGAACTTTCTCACCCGCCCCGGGGCCTGGGGGGTGATTTCCCCCGGGGCCCAACTCTTTCCCGCCTTCTGGAGCCTGGTAACCCGGGTCTCACTCCATCCTGAGGAAGTGGCCCAAGACCCCGAATTGCGCCTGGAGACCTGGAACCTGAGCCGGCGGCTGCAGAAGCTGGCTCAGGCCTACCGTAAGCGTCCCGCCGCTCTGCTGAAGAGCGCCCTGACGGCCCAGGGTCTCCTAAGCAGCGCCACCCTAGCCGCAAAAACAGCCCCGGCTTTGCCGGAACAACAGGAGGAACTCCTGGCTTTACTGGATTTTCTGGACCATTAACCTGAAGCAACTGGAGGGGTTATGTGGAGACCGATCCTCGTGGTCATCCTAACGCTGGCCTTGCCGGGGTGCGGCGGCGACCACGGCGAGAAATATCTGCAGGCTGGTTTTACTTATTTTCAGCAGCATGATTATGACCGGGCCATTGAGAACTACGAAAAAGCCATTGCCATGGGAGCCAGGTCCCCGGGCGCCTATAATATGTTGGGCATGGCCTACCGCTTCAAATATCAGCAGACGGGAAACCCGGAGCTGCAACAGAATGAAATCGACGCCTTCCAAAAGGCGGTGAATCTCGATTCTAAGTATTGGGTGGCCATGATCAACCTGGGGACCACTTATTATTCCCGGGGCGAGAAGGCCCAGGCCGCATCCTGGTTAAAAAAGGCCCTGGCCCTGAACCCGAATCATCCGGAAAGGGCCCAGATCGAAAAGATGATCGCCGAAGGCGCTAAAGCCCACGAAGCCGGGAAGCCCGGCAAGAAGCCGGCGCCACCGGGGCGCGAGAAACGAGACGATTCTGAATGACGACGCAGTTAGCGTTGGCTCGCCCCTGGCAGCGAGAGCCATGATTGCCCTCAGCGGCGGCGTTGGAGAAGATGATCGCAGGAGAAAAATAGGAGTGAAATTTCTGGCTGCCCTGGTCGCGGGAGTAGGGCTCAGTCTGGCCTGGAGCCTAAGCGCGGCCTCGGCCCAGGAGCTGAGCGCCGCCGACCTGGCCCGGCGTCTGGGCTGCTTTGCCTGCCACGGTGCAGGCCGGGGCTACCCGGCCCGGTCCCTGGAGGGCGTGGGCCACCGCCTCCCCCGCGCACAGTTGCAAGTAGTATTGACCCAACCCCGGAAGCTCTATCCCGGCGCCAAAATGCCGAGCTATGCCTATCTCCCCGACGAAGAGCGCCAGGCATTGGCGGATTTTTTGTCGAATCTCAAGTGAGCCCTCCCGGCCCCCTATCGGGTTCTGCCTTGACAGCCCGGCCCCGGGCGTTCTATAAGGTTCCCATCCTTCCCTACGGAGCCCTGCCATGGACTCATACAAGATACATCTCAGTGAAGCCGAAATGCCCCAGGAGTGGTACAACCTCATCCCGGACCTGCCCAAGCCCATGCCGCCATATCTTCACCCGGCCACCGGCGAACCCATAACGCCTCAGGACCTGGCGCCCATCTTTCCCATGGAACTCATCATGCAGGAGATGAGCCCGGAGCGCTGGATTGCCATTCCGGACGAAGTGCAGCGCATCTATAAGCTGTGGCGGCCCAGCCCGCTGCACCGGGCCTGGAACCTGGAGAAGGCCCTGGGCACCCCGGCCCGCATCTACTACAAGAACGAGTCGGTGAGCCCGGCGGGCAGCCACAAGCCCAACACCGCGGTGGCCCAGGCCTATTACAACAAGGCGGCTGGCATGAAGCGCCTGGCCACCGAGACCGGCGCCGGCCAGTGGGGCTGCGCCCTGGCCCTGGCTTGCAATTTCTTCGACCTGGAGTGCACCGTCTATATGGTGAAGGTGAGTTATTACCAGAAGCCTTACCGCCGCTCCCTGATGCACATCTGGGGCGCCGAGGTCTCTCCCTCTCCCGGTGACCGCACCCAGGCCGGCCGCGCCATCCTGGCGAAGGACCCGGAGACCTCCGGCAGCCTGGGCATGGCCATCTCCGAGGCGGTGGAGGACGCCGCCACCCACGCCGACACCAACTACTCTCTGGGGAGCGTCCTCAACCATGTGATGCTGCACCAGACCATCGTCGGCCTGGAGGTGAAGAAACAACTGGCCCTGGCCCATGAGTCGCCGGACCTGCTCATCGGCTGCGTCGGCGGCGGCAGCAACTTCGGCGGCTTCTGCTTCCCCTTTGTCCCGGATAAGCTCAAGGGGAAAGAGATCCGTTTCCTGGCAGTGGAGCCCACGGCCTGCCCCACCCTCACCCGGGGGGCTTACACCTACGACTTCGGCGACACCGCCGGCTTAACCCCCCTCACCCTGATGTACACCCTGGGCCACACCTTTGTGCCCCCCGGGATTCACGCCGGGGGTCTGCGCTACCACGGCGACGCCCCCCTGCTCTGCCTGCTGGTGCATGAAAAAGTGGTGGAAGCCCGGGCCTATGCCCAGAATCCGGTCTTTGAGGCGGCCCGGCTCTTTGCCGAAACCGAGGGGATCATTCCGGCGCCGGAGACGGCCCACGCCGTCAAGGCCGCGGTCGATGAGGCCCGGGTCTGCAAGGAGACCGGCCAGGCGAAGTGCATTGTCTTCAATTTCTCGGGCCACGGCCACTTCGATCTGGCCGCCTACGACGCCTTTCTCGAAGGCAAACTCCAGGATGTCGAAACCGACCCGGGGGAGATGATCAAGCAGGCCCTGGCCAATTTGCCCAAGTTGCCAGGGAAATAATGCCTCTGCCCCTTCTGGTTCCCAAGTTCAACTTGGGAACCAGAAGCAAGCTTAGCTCTGTGTAGGGGCGGTTCGAGAACCGCCCCTACGACCGCTTTCAGCCGCGGTTACCGTAGGGTGCGTCCTAAGCACCATTAATTATCCCTTTCCCCGCGCTGGGCGAGGGGGGTGATTGCTCCCCCCTTGAAGCTTGACGCCGCCTCCTGAGGTGCTTAATTTAGAAGCAACTCCATCGGAAAGGAGGTGAAGGCGGGTTGAAACTTGGCAAAGAGGCACTGGCTAAGGAGGCAGCCTTCTGGGGTAAGGTCAAGCAGGTCGATCCCCGCAAGGTATGCCACAAGTGAAAGGAATGAAAGACGTAAAGTTGCTGGTCCAGCAACTTAGACCGAGCAGATATGGCATAGATAGGCGCAGCTCAGACCAGCCGGCCGCCTCTCTTGCCATATCTGCTTTTTTGTCTCATAACCGGGTTGTTATCAAAAAGTATTTGTAACGTAGGGGCGAACTTTATGTTCGCCCGCCACTCTGGGCGAACACAAGGTTCGCCCCTACGAAAAATATTCCTTGAAGGTAATTGGTATCAAGCCAAAACGCCACGACCCTAAGGTTGTGGAATATCACCCAGGTCATTCTTGGAAGATTTTAAATCTGGTGGGCCGTGCCTACCTTACCTTTTGATTCTTTTTAGCTGAAAGCTGTCCGCTGATAGCTCAAAAACCATGTCCTTAGCCCGGGCTTACGATTTTCTGATCCAGTGGCACCTCACCGAAAGGTGCAACCTCAAGTGCCGGCATTGCTACCAGGAAGGCGGGCAGGTTCAGGAGTTGTCCCGGCAGCAGATCTTTGCCGTCATCGACGAGATCGCCGCGCTGCTCCAAGCCTGGCGCCAGGCCTATGCGATCGAGTTCCAACCCAGCTTTAACGTCACCGGGGGCGAACCCTTTCTGCGGCCGGACTTCTTTGCCATTCTGGAAAGGATGGCCGGCATCGGGTTTGAAATCTACGTCCTCTCCAACGGCACTGTCATCACCGAGGAGAGGGCCCGGCGCCTGGCGGAGCTGGGAGTCAACGGGGTCCAGGTGAGCCTGGAAGGACCCCAAGAAATTCACGAAGCCATCCGGGGCCCGGACAGCTTCGCGGCTTCCCTGCAGGGCATCCGCACCCTGATGGCCGCCGGGGTGAAGGTGTCGCTGAATGCCACCCTCTCCCGCCTCAATGCCGCATATTTCCGGGACCTGGTGGAGGTGGCCCGGTCCCTGGGGGTCCCCCGCCTGGGCTTCTCCCGCCTGGTGCCGTCGGGGCAGGGCCGGGCCTTGCTGGACCAGATGCTGACCACGGCCCAAGTTCGGCAGCTCTATGAGGAAGTGCTATCTTTGCAGATTGACGGCCTGGAGATCGACACCGGCGACCCCATGGCCGCCCAGATGCGGGTCCCGGCGCCGGCGTCGGCTGACCCCGAACCCTTCCCTTGCGGCGGCTGCTCCGCCGGGGTGGCGGGGCTCACCATCCTGGCGGACGGCACCGTGGTCCCCTGCCGCCGGCTGCATCTCCCCTTGGGAAAAGCGGGACAGGACTCTCTGCGGGAGATCTGGGCCGCCTCGCCGATTTTGGAGGCCCTGCGGGATAAGAGTCGCTATCAAGGTAAGTGCGGCGCCTGCGCCCGCTGGGCCGACTGCCGGGGTTGCCGGGCCATCGCCTATGAGTATGCCAGATCCCACGGCAACCCGGACTTCCTGGCCCCGGACCCCCAATGCTTCATCGATGAATAGATGCGCTCTTAGAGATTGTAGGGGCGGTTCTCGAACCGCCCTAATAACATTTCAGAACATAAATAATTGGCATCTGGCGTGATAGACGGAAAAATTCCCTCCCCCTGCGAGGGGGGAGGGTTAGGGTGGGGGTGGCATCGTCTTGGGAGGCTTAGCGGTGACAAGTTGCCACCCACCCCCCACCCCCCACCCCTCTCAGGGAGGGGGAGTTTCCCAATACTCAATCCCGGAATATTGATAGATTAACGAAAAAACCATGACGTTGCGTATGAATCAATTTTTAAGCATCTAAAGGAGTTGCCAATGCTTGAACGTCCAGGAATCATCACCATGAAAGGCAAGCCCCTGACCTTGCTCGGTCCTGAAGCGAAGGTCGGTGACCCGGCCCCGGATTTCACGGTAGTGGCCAACGACCTGTCCGATTTCCGCTTTTCCTCGCTCCAAGGGCAGGTCTGCGTCATTAGCTCGGTGCCTTCCCTGGACACCCCGGTGTGCGACATCGAAACCAGGCGCTTCAACGATGAGGCGGCGGGGCTGGGCAGCGCCGTCAAACTTCTGACCATCAGCATGGATCTGCCCTTTGCCCAGAAGCGCTGGTGCGGCGCCGCTGGGGTGGAGAACCTCAAAACCTATTCGGACCATCGCGAGGCCGCCTTCGGGCTGGCCTACGGGGTGCTGATCAAGGAGTTACGGCTGCTGGCCCGGGCGGTGTTCGTGGTGGATCAGGGCGGTAAGGTGCGCCACGTCCAAATAGTGCCGGAACTGGCCAATGAGCCGGACTACGAGGCGGTATTGCAGGCGGTGCGCCGGTTGGTCTGAGGAAAAAAGGGGAGGGCAGCGATTTGGGCTCAGTCGATCAGGGGCAGGAAGGTTCCCCGCTGCTTCTGGTCGTGCGCCCGGTGGATGACGTCGCTGGTAAACCGGGGCAGGTTGAAGCGTGGCAGGTCTTGTAAGGCGACGAATTGGGCCGCGGTGATGTCTGAGGCCGGACTCAGTTCCCCTGCCAGGTACTCGCAGACGAAATCGATCAAGACATAATGGTAGGCCACCTGTCCGGCATCATCGGGGAAGATGCGTTCCAGCACCGCGGCGAGGCCCCAAAGGCGCACGCTGAGGCCGGTTTCTTCGGCGATCTCCTGGGTAATGGCCGCGGTCAGAGTCTCTCCCAGCTCCACCAGGCCGCCGGGAAGGCTCCAGGAATCCCGGGCCGGCTCCTGGCCCCGGCGCACCAGGAGCACTTTTTCGCCCTTAAAGATCACCGCGCCCACGCCCACCAAGGGATGATCCGGGTAATGGCGTTTGATTCCGGCACTTTCAGAAGTGGGCATCTCAATAATCTTTTGGCATGCTATGAGAATGTGGAAGGATTTTCACAAGAATGGCTGCTTCTGATCATCAATTGGCATCCTCCTGGATTATCCTTGCGGGCGAGGTGTACGCATAGCCTCTGGTGCCGACAGCACCGACAAACCACGTCTGAACTAAAGGTTCAACGACCTTATTTTCTGCTTGCCACTGGATAATAAAGTGGGCCCCTGATCCTTCTTCACCTTTTAAGAGTTCCTTGACGTTAATACGGGTAGCAGAATTGGCGTTGAGTTTTCGAGGCTGCTGCAAATATTTTTCCACCAGCTTGCCATCGGTGTTATAAAAATCTATTCGGACAATATTTATAGGATTATTTTGATCGGTATTATGGATGAAAATAGTAGGTTTTGCCTCAAAAGCGTGGCTGCCAGCATGGCTGCCGCTCATAAAACTCGTATAACTCGGAACATAGAGTGTTTGGCCTTTGATTAGCTTAACCTCACCTGCCGCCAAGCCGCCGAGCATCAAAACCCCCAGAGTCGTCAACCAGAGCACCTTGGTCAGCTTTTTCATCAGCCATCTCCCTGTCTTTAGGTAACCTCAGCTCGTACGCTGATGTCTATTACCCGGCAAGATACCTCATTGGTTTGAAAATTTAAATTACTTAAATGAGCGGTGAGTCACTGGTTTGATCTTTTTTCCTTAATTATGTGGGGTTGGGGGTGGGGGTTTGGGGGAGGGGGCAGGGGCCCTTACGAAAAAGCCCCTGGCCCCCTCCCCCAAAATCTCATATCTCCACCCGCAGCGACCGTTTCACCCGGATGGCGGCCTCGCCGCCCACGGGGCAGACGTTCTCGCAGTGGCCGCAGCCGGTGCAGCGGTCCGGGTTCACGAGGGGCAGTTTCACTTTGACCCGTTCCCCCTGGAGGTTGGTCACCTCCTGTTCGCTATAGCCGATGGCCTTGGGGGAGACCGGGCAGTGCTCCTCGCACACCAGGCAGTCGGCGCCCTCGGTGTAGGGAATGCAGCGGCTGCTGTTGATGGAGGCGACCCCCAGGTTGGTGGCCTGTTTCACCGGCAGCGTTAGGCTCGGGATGGCCCCGGTGGGGCAGACCTGGCCGCAGAGGTTGCAGGAATAGTTGCAGTAGCCCATCCGGGGGACCAATCTCGGCGTATAAAGCCCCTCCAGTCCGGCTTCCCACAGCACCGGCTGCAGGCCGTTGGTCAGGCAGACCTTCAGACACTGGCCGCAGCGCACGCAGCGAGCCAGGAACTCCGCTTCGTTCTGGGCTCCCGGGGGCCGGATCAGGTGCTCATCCGGCCGCCGGGCCAGAGATCCCAGGCGCACCAGGGGCACCATGGCGGCGCCGGCCGCGCAAGCGGTGATCACCCGGCGCCGGCCCAGATCCAGGGGCGCCCGGGGCGCCTTGGAGCGCATCGTGAAAGTCACCCGGTCGTCCTTCTCGCAGCGGGCGAGACAACTGAGACAGAGCTGGCATTCGGCGTTCTGGTGGCGGGAGGGCTTACCCGGGGCAAAGGCGCCCATCTTGCAAGTCTCGATACAGTCGCCGCAATCGGGGCACAGGGCCGTGGGCCGCCGCCGCAGCAACGAAAAGCGCGCCAGCAGACCATACAACGCCCCCAGGGGGCACAGGGCCCGGCACCAGAAGCGCCGGTCTACTCGCTCGGCGGCCACCACCAGGGCAAAGAGCGCCAGAGTCAGGAATGGCATCAGGTAAATCAGCGACCGGAAGGGCAGCAGCGCGGCCTTGAGGAGCTGGTAAATGGGCTCACTTACATAGGTGACGGGCGGCCCCAGGCGATAAAGAACCAGGGCGGCGTGTTCCACCCCGTAGCCGAAGGCCGGGTAGAGGACGATGGCCAGGCTGCGGTAGAGCAAGGACAAGGGGTCGAAGAGCCCTATGAGGTTGACCGAGAGCAGGGCGCTGACCAGCAGAATTATGAGAAGGTAATATTTGGCCCGGCGCCACCGGGTAGCTACCCCACGATCGAGCCGGGGGGCAAAGAGCAGCCGCCGGGCCCCGTCCAAGGTCGTTCCCATGGGGCAGACCCAACCGCAGAAGAAACGCCCGAGGATGAAGGTCAGGGCCATGAAGACCAGGGCCCAAAAAAGGCCGGCCACCAGTGGGCCGAAGGTGAGCAGATTGGTCGCCAGGGCCAGGGGATCGAAACGGAAGAACAGGTCCACCGGCCAGGCCAGGGTGGCCTGCTCGACAAATTCGGCCATGAGAAAGAGAAACAGAAACAGGGCCAGAAAAACGAGCTGTGAGACCCGGCGCAGAGTCAACCAGGTACGGGATTTTTTCGCGGAAGTCTTATCATTCATAGGCTATTAATCGGTGGCACAGGCGTCTCGCCTGTGCCATAAACAGGCTGGAAGCCTGTTCCACCAGGTTCCTTGCCGGCGTTCCCAAGCGGGGAGCTTGGGAACGAGATCATCCTACTCAAAATATATTCCACATATTATAACTCGAAATCCATTAAATTCCTTTTAAAAAAGGCAGATAACCGCAATTTTCCAGTGCCGGCCAGTTCGGAAACCACCCCTGCATTCGCAGTGGAAAAAGTTTTTTGCCTGGTGGGAAAGTGCGGGGAAAAAGTTAAGGGGAATTTCCCACTTTTCGGGGGCGGGCCGGGGCGGGGCAAAAGCTTAGCTCACGCCAAGATGCCAAGACGGCAAAGAGAGGCGAAAAGGGTCGGTTTGCGAAAAAGCGCAAGTTGCAGGAATTAGGGCCGGGGCCCCACTTCCCGGACGGATCGGGGCGAACCGGCTGACCAGGTCGCCCCATTTCGGGGTTATTTGAACTGATCCGGAACCGACAGGGTTTTGCCGGTGTTCATTTTTAGGGGTTGATTGGAGGCGGATTCCCATTTCTTCTTCACTATGCCGTCGCGGATGCCCAAGAAAAGCATTTCATGGGAGACGCCGCCTTTGGCGTCGTTCAAATTGGGGTGGCCGTAGATTTGGGTGAGATGGTGGGAATAAATCATGATCTTGCTACCATCGGGGCGGCCTTGCACCCGCTGGGGTTGGCCCAAGAGGGCGACAACTTCGGCTTCAGTAGTTTTGCCTTCGGTTATCTGGTTAATCTTGGCCGGGTCCAGGCGCTGGCCCATTTCGGTTTGATGGCTGATGCACCCTTGGGCTGCCAACAATCCCACCAGGGCAATTAGGGAAATGAGTTGCCGGAGCTGCATAGTTTAATCCTCCTGCTTTTGGGGCGCAGTTGCGGCGGCGGTGGGGGGCGGGGCCGGGGTGGTGATATTGTGGGCCAATTTCCACTCAGAAAAAGTCATAACCGGTTCAGTTTTTAAGCCGACTTTCTGGCGGTCGAGGTTCAATTTATCAGCGTCCGCCTTATAGGTGTTGTAAGTTTGAATATTCTTGGCCTCGGCCTCTTTCTGGGCGGCCTCGTCTTTGGAAGAACTCATGGCGTAGCCGGCATAGCCGATGGCGGCGGCCACGCAACCCTGAGTGGTCAACAGGGCCGCCAGGGAAAGGATGGAAAGGAGTTGACGGAGCTGCATCGTTCTAATCCTCCTGCTTTTGGGCTGGGGCGGAGACCGGGGTAATTTCCTTTATCAAACCATCGTCTTTAAGTTTGCTGACGGTTTTTTCAGCGAGAGATTGGGCCATCGTTTCTGGTCCGGCCCAGACATTGCCGGTGGTGAAGGTAGAAGAGACCCAAACATTTTGATAGGAGGCGAGATCAAGAAGCTGAATGCGAAATTTGGTCCGGGGTTTGGAGGCCGTATTGCCACCTGAATAGGTGGTTACAGCACCAGATTTTCCCCATAAAGTAGTGGCATACCCAGGCGTGGCAACATTTTCACGATAAGAATCAGTCAAATCCACAAAAAGCAGGGCATCATAACCACCTTCCCGAAGCTTAGCCTCAATTTCTTCCTTGGAGGGGTTGCGAGTGGGAGGAATTATCGAAAGAGAGGGAGTCGCCGAGACTCCTTTTTCGTTAAATTTTAAGACAAAGGCTTTTTCTATAGCTGACCTGGTCGCCAGATCAGATAAAGGAGCGAGAATCGCAATTTTGGCGTAGGTTTTCCCGGCAGCGCGCTCGTTATCCTTGAAAGAAGTAACTCTGGTGTAGGCACAACTCGAAACCAACAGAATCAGGGAAACGGCAAGGAAAAATCTTTGCACCTTCATCTTTCAGGGCCTCCTAATCCCGCAACAATAAAATTCTTTTCAGATCCTGTTAGAAGTCATTTCAAAAGCGATTTTTGGCGTCATCTTTGAATCAGCCGAGGGAGCTTAAGTTGAGAAAGAATCACCCCCCTTTTCTAAAGGGGGACTTAAAGCAAAAGATCCTCTGGCTTTTTCTGACCACTGACCACTGACTACTGGCTACTGACCACTAACTGCTCAAACCAGCTTGATCTTGTTCAGGTCCATCTCCCCCCGGCCGGCCTGGTGGGCCTTGACGATGTAGCCCAGGTCTTCGGGCTTGAGGCCGAAGAGGCCGGCGCCCATGGCGTCCAAGGCCACCG
>Ga0315282_10001056_pt1 | contig 53210 bp, 54 predicted proteins | sample YL17G07_20_MG_FD_203693 | JGI IMG/M metagenome (GOLD analysis project Ga0315282, IMG submission 203693) | Sediment microbial communities from Yellowstone Lake, YNP, Wyoming, USA - YL17G07_20 | ecosystem: Environmental > Aquatic > Freshwater > Lake > Sediment | place: USA: Wyoming | collected...
GCGCAGCTGTTCGTCACGCTGCTCGGCATCCGCCACTCCCCGCGACTCCTGCGCGGCTGCGTCACACACTCGGACCTGCCCCCTTTTTTGCGCTGACTGTTGCATTATTTATGCAGCGATCAATAACTGCCAAGGACTTGCGCCGTCGCCGAGCATGAAAAAAGCTGATCTTGTGGTCCAGTTGCGAAAGTCAGGCTAGGGGGAACCTTGGCCTGTGCCCAGACCGCCCCGATGGATATTGATGAGGTCGTCGTTCTGGACAATGACTCGGTTCGGGTGGCGCTGCTGACCTTTCCTCCCGGGTCCGCCTCGGGGAACCACCTCAACCCCGAACCGGAACTGGGCATCGTCCTGGAAGGAGAACTCACGCTGATCACCCCGAATGGGCGGGAGGTGCTCCGGTCCGGGAGCGTTCGCTGGCTGTCCTCCATGACGCCTCACGACGCCAGGAACGACGGGGACCGGCCGGTCAAGCTCTGGGCGCTGCTGTTCAAACGGTGCAACTGAGCGAGGGAGGGAGCCCCGCGGGAAGGGAAGCGGAACCGCGTGAAGACATCCCCGGAGACCGTTGCATGGCACAGGCCACTCCTGGGATGCGAGGCCGCATTTCAATCGCAGGCCTGGTGGCCTTGGTGATTCACCTGGCCGCCTCTGCCGTCTTCCCGAGCCACATCTCGCCCCCACCGCCTCCGCCGCCGGGACATGGCCAACTGCTGGTGCGACTCGTTCGTCCGGGCGGCGAGCAAGGGAGATTGCCGGAGGGCCAGGTTCCCGTGGAAGCCATCGGGTTACACCGGGCCGGCGCGCCGGCGGGGGAGTGGGTGCGCCTCCCGCTGATCCGGACCGAGTTTTGCCCGCAAGAACTCCTCGGGGGGCAGGTCTGGGTGGCAGATGTCCTGTTGCCCGCCGGCGAGTACGATCAAATCCGGGTTCATGTCGGGGGCAGATCGCAGGTTCCGGCTAAATCTGGATATTGAGGCCCTCAGGAACCAGCGCACGTGTCCCCGCGTGGGCACCGTCCATAGGCGGTGAAGGCGACCCCACCCGCTCACCCCCCGCGGAGGATTTATGCATTCAATCGGAGGGCTTTGCCGGTTGTTGGAAAGGTATGGTGGCCTTCGGGGTGATGGGCGCTGGCTGTGGAATTCGCAGGATTTTTGTCGGGGCGATTCGAGGCGGGTGCTTCCCGGAGCGTGGCCTTCGCAGCGTTCTAAGAGCTGACGTCTCTGTTCGGGGAGGTTTCGCAGCACAATGGTCAGGGGCCGGAGGGCCCGACCATCGTCAATGCCAACCGAGGTCGGTCCAGTGGACACATTGGGTCCAGAGAGGCCTTCTGTCGATCTACCAATCTACGCAGGGGATGACGACCGGAAGGTTAGGTGCGTGCGATGGCGAGTGGTCGGTTCTTCTGGCACCCCATGCACAGAATGGTGCCGTATTTGTTTCGACTGTACGTGGCAACACGATCGGTGACGGTGGTCCCGCAGGCGCAGCGGGGCGCCGTTGACCTGGGTGGCGAGTCCAGATTGGAAGGTAGGCTGGCGTGGGTCGTTCCAGGCGAGGAGACCTGCTTTCCAGTCGATGGCGTGGATGCCGGTGCCGCCGGCGGTTGTCCAGTGGCGGGTTGGCTTCCAGGGAATCGAGCTTCCGCGGCTTGCGCCTGGGGCTTCGGATCCGCGGGTGGCGAGGAGGTCGTGATCTCTGCATTCTCGGCAATGGCAGCAGCGGTCTGGCGGACTGGTGCCGGGTTCGATGGGTGGGGTATGGCTGCCGCTGTGGAGGAAGCGTTGGAGGCCGCGGCCGGGAGAGAACTCACAGCGGTCGAGGGGGGGTGAGCTTTCTCGTCTGCGGCGGACGGCGGGGCCTCGGTGGGGCATGCGGCACGAGTCCCGTTCGTCGGGGGCACGCCCGGAGCCGCGGGGACGGAATGGATCTGGGCCAGCGGGATGGCCAAGGCCGTCTTGGCGGCCGCCTGCTTTGGCGCTGCCGGAACGGCGGTCCCGTTGCCTCGGGAGATGGAGGCATCGGGCTTCGGCTCGATCGACAGAGCAGCCGCCTTCGCCCCGGTCGCAGCCGGAGAAGACGGAGTAGCTCCCTCGGCGGCGTCCTCGGACACGGCGGGCACTGCCTGCGTCTCGTTTTCTCCGGGGGCGTCCCGCCTCTCCGAGCGAGGCTGGAGCGCGTCACTACCGGTGTGGGGCGGCGCGGTCTTCTGGCCCCGGACAGGGAAGGCACAGGGCAACGGAGGCAGGCCGACGGAGGCGCGGATCTGCTGGATGCTGTCCCAGTCGCCGTCATAGGACAGTTTGAGCAGGTGATGCACCTTCGACTTCCCCTCGAAGGGGATGCGCCGGCCCTCGCGCCGGAGGGTGAGAGGGACGAGGGAGAGGCGGCCGAAGAGATCCTTGTAGGAGCGGAGGGTGCCCCGGATTTCCCTGAGATTGATGATGCTGCCAGTATTGAGGGCGAAGGCCGCCGCGGGGTGGATCTCCGGCAGCATGAAGAGGAAGCGGCCTTTCATGATGCAGGCGCCCCCCAGGCGGGAGCAGGGGCACGGGATCCGCACCTTGTCATAGGGGTTGTGCCTGCCGCCGAGCTGCTTCCGGATCCCGGGTTCGACATCGATCCAGCGGCGCTCGGCAATCCTGGCATTGCCGTGGCACTTGAGCTGGGCGCCCGTATACCACTTGTAGGCGTTGGGGAAGATCTCGTCGAGCTCCTCCGAGACGCAGGCGATCCGCAGGCTCTTCGGCCGCTCCCCATAGATCGAGTGGAACTTCTTCACCACGACCTGGGAGGAGGAGGTGATGCGGAAATATTCCAGGTCCGCCGGGTGTTCCACGCCCTGGGGATTCCGCGTCTTCACGCCGAGACGGATTACCCCGATGAGGGGGAAGATCTTCGTGTCGTCGAGGTCCTCGATGCAGGTGATGCGGGGCTTCATGGCTCTCTCTCCTGGCTGGGGGTGGGTCTGGATGCGGAATGACCCGTCTCCGGGAGGGCAGGGATCAATCCGATCGGCGACCGGATCCGGGGAAAACAAGCCTCGCCCCCACGGGGCGGTGGAGCGGTCGACGATGTACGGGGAGCAGTGCTCCCCGAGCTGCTCGGTCACGAGGGAAAGGGGAAACACGATCGCCGGGGTGCCGGGCCTCGGGCGAGGGCTACTTCACAGGGCCAACGTGGAGGACCTCCACGATATTCCTGACCGTGGCGGCCTTCTTGACGGGAGGGGGAAGCAAGGCAGCATCGAGGACGTCGCGCTCCTGAGTGGTGACCGAGGCCCTGAGACCATCCACGGCGCCGGTCTGGGTGTTATAGGCTTCGAGGGCCGCGAGAATCTGGGGGCGGAGCTTCTTGCAGATCTTCTCGCCCTCGCCCTTGGCCTTCGCGGCCGCCTCGTACTGGGCCAGGATCGGACCGTATTCGCTGGCGAGCTGCATGAGGGGGTGGCGCCGCTCGACCTCTCCGGCATAGCCTTCCCAGCAGGTCCCCGCCCAGCGGCAGTAGAGAGGCGAGCACCGCCAGTGGTCCTTGCGGTAGGGCCGGGGAGGGAACATGTGCTGGGCGGCGTACGCCTCGACCGCGGCGAACTTGGCGAGGGCGCTGGTGAGCATGCCGTCGAGGGTCTCCTCGAGCAGGCTGCTCGTGCCGTTGGAACCGAGCAGCTCGATCATGGTGCAGCGGTCGGCCGCGGGATCGTAGGCGAAGCGGTACTCCAGGTAGGCCGAGGTGTTCTTGTTCTTGATCAGGAGGAGGGCCTCTCGGATGTCCGGGTGCGTGTGCTGGAGGCCGCGGAGGTAGACGCAGCCCTGGGCCAGGTAATCCAGGGGGAGTTCGCCGTCGAGGACTTCCTGGAAGGCGAAGTGATTGATCGCCTTGTGCTCCCAGAGCCTGGTGACTCCCAGGGGGTCGGTGAGGAGGCCGTCGATGTGGCCGTGGAGGAGCTCGGGGGCGATGATCCGCTCGCAGACGGGGCACGTGTAAGGGGAGCCGATGGGCTGGTCGAGAGGAATGTCGACGCCGAGCTGGCGGGCGTGAAGGCGGAGGGCGGTCTTGCCGATCCACTCTGCGGAGAGCTCCTCGTGCCAGTGGCCGTCCTCGAAGACGAAGATGGCGCGGCCCGGCAGGGGGGTGGCGGGATGGCCGAGGCGGTGATAGACCATCTGGCGGATGCAGCGGCCCGGGCTGTCCGGGAACTCCGGACTGGCCATGCTGGGCCTCGGATGATAGCGCTGGCTATCTTCATGGGCGATCTGGGCGACCTTGTGGAGGATGTCTGCAAGCATGGGAGCCTCGGGGAGAAGACGTGGGGACGAGTGTGCGCGACTCGGAGCAGTGTGACGAGAACCCTCAGTGTGCAAAGGGAGAGGGGCGATCAGGTATCGGGTATCTCAACCCTCCGAGCGCCGAAGGGAGCCAGGGGGGGTGTCGAGCACTCCGGGGTCAGGGGTAAAGCGATACGACAAGATGTGGTCTAGCGCCTCGTCAGATTTGCGGAGGAGACGCGATACAGTGTATCGCATCTCGGGCGTGGCCCCGGTTCACGAATGCTGGCCTCCAGACTGCTGCGCTCGGCTTACTGGCTGTCCGTGAGAATAGGGTCGGCGTTGGAAGGGCCGGTCGAGTCCTTGATCAAGGCGTGCTGTCCGTTGATCGCGAGAAGGACGGCGCGTCCTGGTGGTGTCCGGGGATCGATGAAGCAATCTCCTGGTCACGGCCGGTGTGCGCTGGGGATTCAGGGCGGGGTTTCGCTAAGGATGCAGGGGGGGATCCGGCTGTTTTGGGTAGGGTCGGACTTGGGGATGGGCCAGGCGGAAGCATCGCCGGTCGGCGCGGGGACCGACGGGGGCGAGGTAGACGTAGTTGCCGGGGTGCCGGAAGCGAAGGAAGAGGCTGGTGTCCTCGAGGACCCAGGCGAGATAGGCGTCCGGTCGCTCGTGGAGGCCGAGGGGCGGGGCGCCGAGGTCGCGGAGCTGGCGGAGAACATAGTCACGGCCCCGCTCGCCGTGGCGGAGCTTCGAGAGGGAGCGCTCCGAGAGAACCTGCCCGTTCCTCCGGGCGATGACGAGGGTGCGCGGGTGAGCGCGGCCGCAGAAGGTGAAGCCGGCGGCCGCGTAGCAGCAGCCGACATGACCACGCTTGACCGTCTCTCCGTTGATGATGCGCGGGACGGGATCGCTATAGCCTATCAGGACGCGAATCTCGGGGAGGGCTTGGTGGAGGAGCCGGAGAGCTCGGGCGATGAAGAACGACTCCCCGTTGCCCGGCACGTCCTCGCTGAGCACCAGTCGCCCAAGCTCGATGCCGCTGCGGCTGGGCTGCTGGCTATAGGCGGGGATGGCGGCGGGTTGGATCGGGACGGAAAAGACGCAGGCGCCGACGAGGCGTTCGGGAGTAGAGGCTGTTTTGTGGAACAGGCCGACCCGGAGCCGGGCTGGCGGGTACCGATGCGAGTAGTGCTCGCGGCAAGTATAGGCCTTGGCAGTCGATTCGTCGATGAGTTCCACCGTGTAGTGCGCGGGATTGATCGTCTCCCGGGAGGGCCGGTAGCGGGTGTGGCCGTGGTGCCAGCGCATGGAGAGCAGGGGGAGTGACGGTTGGCTGACCATGGAGTCCTCGAGAGATCGACTGGGTGGAGCAGGGGGCGGATGCGTCCCGGGATGTGGGGCAATGCGATTCGCTGGCGGGCCTAGCGGCGGAGCGACACGGGGGCCGAGGGCCGCGGCTGGGGGGAGTCGATGCGGAGGTCTTCGAGGGGGATGTGGCGCCGGCGGAGGTGCGCGCGGAGGCGCTCGATCGCGGAGGCGTGGAGCTGGGAAATGCGGGTCTCGGAGAGGTGAAGGGCTTGGGCAATCTGTTTGAAGGTGCGCTGCTCACGATAGTGCAGGTTGAGGACGCGGTATTCCGTGGGGGGAAGGGCATTGATCAGGGTGCTGAGGATGGCGCAGGACTCCGCGTGGGCCATGCTGTCGAAGGGATCGCGCATATGGGATTGGGGGAGGGTGGGAGTGAATGCTCTCTCGGGGCTGGATTGGTCGGCGGGCGTCGCGTCGAGGGACCGCTCGAGGCCTGCCGCGAGACGGGAGCGGACCTCGTGGTACTCGGCCAGCGAGAGCCCGAGGGCGGTGGCGATCTCCGAGTCGTCGGGGGAGCGGAGGAACTGTTGCTGGAGGGCGTGGGTGGCCTGCTGGATGTCACGCCACATTCGGCGGAGCGACCGGGGGAGCGGATCGAGGGCGCGCAGGCTGTCGAGCATGGCGCCGCGGACGTGATAGTAGGCATAGGTGGTGAACTGGACGTTCCGATCGGGGTCAAAGGTTTCGACGGCGGCCAGGAGCCCGGGGACTCCGGCCGCCTCGAGGTCAGCGCGATCGATCCAGGGGGGGAGCTGCGGGGCGAGTTGATTGGCGGCGCGGGTGACCAGGGATCGGGTGGCCAAGAGGAGCGTAGTGCGGAGGTGGGGATCGCGGGTCCGGCGAAACTGCCGCCACACTGCAAGCAAGGTCTCGGCGGCCGGTGTGGCATCGGTTGGAGGCATGGGAGCTTTGGGCGGGGAGCTACGGTGAGGGATTCAGAAGATGGGGTGCCTGTGAAAGGATGGGAGAAGGGGGAGGGGATGCGTGGAGATTTCAGGGTGGGGCCATGAAGCCGCGGGAATGCGTCGGTGCATGTCGTGGCCTCGGGTTGGTGCGGTGGCAAACGTGCCGCAGGGTGATGAACGGATTGAGCACGCGCAAGGGGAAAGTGCAAAAAATAGTCGATTGACAGGATCGTCGGACAGCGGATTCGCCGTGAGCCGGGATGGCTGGAGTGGGGGTGCTGGGACGGCGCGTTGCGAGGCGCGCGGTGGCCAAGGGCTCTGCCGGGCTTCGGACTGCTTGCGCTCGTCGTCTCGGCACGCGTTGGAGTGGGGTGGGTCGCGAGGCGCGGCGGGGATGCTGCCATGCCAGGAACGTGTCGAGACGGCGGTCCTGGGGCGCTCTCCGCTGGGGGAGTGCGGCGGGTTGCTACGAGGCCTGATGGGCAGCGGTTCGGGGTCCGGTGAGGCTTGCCGGTCCCCTGAGGGCGTCCCGGGCCTGGCCGCGGGTCATGCCGTCGCGCCAGCATCCGAGTTGCTGGAGGCGGACTCTCTGGCCGGGATCGGCAGGCTCGTCGTAGTACGCCCAGAGGGTCGTAGAGGCCTCGGCCTTGGTCATGCCGTCCCGCCAGCGGCCGAGGTGTCGGAGGAGCTTCTCCTGCTTGGGGGTCGCGGGTGTCGCCTCGGGCGGGTGCTCCATGCGGTAGATCTTGCGGCCGGAGATGATGCGGCTGGCATCGCCGCGGGTGAGGTTCGGGTCCCACTGGTTGACGAGGCGGAGGATCTCTTCCTGCTTCGCGGTGGGTCTCTGCGCGTGCCACTTGGCGTGCTGCAGGTTCAGGGTGTATTCGCGAGGGGAATCCTTCTGGAGGTGCGCCTCGGCAGCCTGAAAGGCGTCGTGGAGGGTGGAGGTGGTCATGAGCTTCGTGGTCTCGGGCATCCGGAGCACGTCCCAGCCGTCGAGGACGTTCTTGACGATGTGCACGTAGGAGGTCTCCCCGGCAAGGATAATGTACTTGGACGGCCCCATCTTGTACCAGGAGAGTCGGGCGAGCTGGCGAACCTCGGGAGGGAGATCCAGCACGATCGGGACCGGGGTGGCCTCCAGGTGGAGCTGGGCGGCCCGGCGGAGGAGGTCCTGCGGGGCGATGAATTCCTGCAGGGCGAGTTCCGGGTGCCGGACCAGCTGGTCCTCGACCTGCTGGATGGTCTTGACCACCGGCTCGCCACCGAACTTGAGGGGGATGTCCAGACCGAGGAGGTTGGAAACGGAGTGGATGCGGTGCTTCGTGCAGTTATCGACCAGATCGATGACGAGTGCGTCGAGTTTCCCGGGGGCGGTGCGCGTGGCCCGGCCGATCATCTGGGCGTAGAGCAGGGGACTGGAGGTGGGGCGGGCGAGCACGAGGCAGCTCAGCCCCGGGAAGTCGAAGCCCTCCGTCAGGATGGTGATGTTCACGAGAATCTGAAGCCGGCCCTCCGTGAAGGCCTGGATGCGCCGCTGGCGCTCCTCCCCTTTCAGGTGGTCTGCCACGTAGTCCGTCCTGTGGTAGCCCGCGTTGCGGAAGGTTTCCACCAAGGCCTGCGCATGGATTCTGGTTGTACTGAAGACCAGGGCGGGCCGCTTTTCCGCATAGCGGGTATACGCCTCAACGACCAGCGCGTTGCGGGCGGGGTTGTTCACCCGATGGGCAAGCTCCCCCAGGGCGAAGTCCTTGTCCTCTCCGCTCATGCGGATGCCGTCCAGGCTCGTCGTGGTCTGGATGGTCCAGGCTCGGATGTTGGACAGCCAACCAGCCACGATCATGTCCCGGAGGTTTTTCTCGAAAGCGATGGACTGGAAGACGTCCTGGAGGCCCACGCCATCACCGCGGCGGGGGGTGGCGGTGAACCCGATCAGCGGCGGCCCGCCGGGGTCGAAGCAGCGGAGGCTCTGCAGGACGTGGCGCCAGCTGGGGGCGGTGCTGTGGTGGACTTCGTCACAGATGACCGCACGGAAGGGAATCCGCCGCAGGTGCGCGAGGCGGCGGGAGTGCTTGGCGGCGAGCGTCGGGATGGAGGCGAGGATGATCTCTTCATCCCCTCGCACTCGGCGACCGGCGTGCTCGACTCCGACAAGGACCCCGGGATTGCCCAGGACCATGGACCGGTGGTTCTGGTCCAGGATTTCGGCGCGGTGGGCGAGGACGAGGAGAGGGGTCCCAAGCTCGGGGACGAGCATGGTCATGATGACGGTCTTGCCGGTGCCCGTGGGCAGCACCACGACGGTTCGGGTGTTGCCGCTGGCGATCTCCGTGAGGACCGCGGTCTTCGCCTCGATCTGGTAGGGGCGGGGTTCGAACCGCGAAGGGAGCGGAGGTGGCACTGACGGGGTCATCGTTCCCCCGGGAGGGTTGCGAACCGGCAAAAAATAAGGCTGGCGGTGGAGGGGGCGCTCGGCATGCTCAGGGGTCCTCGGTGCTGAGTGAAGCGGTGCAGTGGGGACAGCACAGGGGGGATCCTGTTCGTGGGGGTGGTCGGCGGTGGCTAGGCCGCCGGGGTGCCGGGGGCCACCGGGCCCTGCGGGGTGGCCTCGGCCGCGGAAGCGTGCGGGGTGAGATGCTCGGCGTAGAACTGGGGCACTTCCCGCTGGTTGATCCGGGGGGCGATGATGAAGCCGTCGATGGTGACGGTGACGCCAGCGCGGATACCCTGGAGGGCCCGCTCGAGTTCGGGGAGGTCCCGGCCGGCGACGAGGATGTCGAGGTCCCGGTTCTTGCCGATGACCATGGAGAAGGAAGCGGTGGCCCCGCCGCGCCGGTTGGGAGTGAATCGGGGATCGCGGAGGACGAGACCGACGCCGTGGAAGTTGGCGTAGAGCTTCCCGAAGCGCCGGGGGCCGTGGTGGGCGCCGGGCGACGCGGGGGGCGTGTCGGATGGGGCGGCAAGAGCGGGGGCGCTGGGATTGGTCATCGCCGTTCTCCTCTGTGAGCGACAGGGTGGCAAAAACGAAACGCCCGCGACGAAGGCCGTGGGCGTTCCGGGGTGACGCGCTAGGCAGCGGGGTGGAGGGAAGCCTCGTAGGCCTGCTTCTTCTGGTTGTACTGGGCCCAGAACTTCCGTCGGGCGTAGGTGGGCCAGTGCTTGGACTGGGCGTAGACCTTGGCCCCCAGATGGCGGAGGGCCTTGTAGTTGGGGGCGGCCTCGATGGCCTGCAAGGCGTGCTTCAAGATGATGCTGGTGTCGGTGTAGTAGTCCTCCCGGGCTTTCAGGAGGAGCCAGAGGGTGGTCCAGACGGCCCGGGAGCGGAAGTGCTTGCGGTTGGCGTAGCCGATCCATGGCGTACCGGCTTTCTGTTCCTGCCAGAGGAGCTTCTTGAGGGGGGCGACCTTCTCGGGGGAGACGATGCGGATCTGCTCGTAGAGCGGGTCGCCCTCGAGGGGATCCTCCTCGTTGTCGCCGTGCCCCTGGCGGTGGTAGGCGATGGTCTCGAACTGGCCTTCGGTTCTCGAGTCGTCGCCGTCGGTGAGGTAGAGGTCCTCCTCCTCGTCGGTGGATTCGGTGGTGACGAGGTCCGGGCTGCCGATCTCGTCCATGACCTCCTGGAAGGCCTCCGGATCGTTCTGTTCGAACGCTGCGGGGTCCTCGCAGGCCTCCGCGTCCAGGGCCTCGAAGGCCAGCTGCGCCTTGTCGGCGCAGCCGATGTCGGTGTCGTAGAAAGTCGTGACCGACGCGGTCTCCTGGGTGAGGACGTCGTCCGGCTCCAGCTCCAGCATCTCCGCCGAGAGGCGGGCGAGCTGGATGGCGAGGATGTCCGGGTGGTAGCCGGGGTTCCGGGCGAGATCGGCGGGGGTGAAGAGGTCCGGTCGGGTGTGGCGCCGCATACCCGTGGTGTAGTGATCCACGGCGGGGGCATCGAGATCGAGGATGGAGAAGAAGAGGCTGAACTCGCCGGCCTGCATCAGGTCGATGCCTGCCCGGCGCGCGATCTCGTGATCGCGGAGGAAGCGAGGGGTGGGGTCCTCGTGCGCGGGGTGGGGCATGAGGATCTCGCTTCCGGCGGTGCGGCAGGTCTCGAGGATGTGCCGCTCCCACCGGGGCATGGACCGGAGGACCTCCCGGTGCCGGCCGGTGGGAATGGCGGTCTGGAAGTACCGCAGGTACGCCGAGCTGTCGGAGCGCGCACGGCCGACGGGCTCCGGGTTGTCCCGGTAGGCTGCGGCGCAGGCGCGGTAGTGCTTGACGGCGGCTTCGAGCATCGCGGCTTCTTCGCGGGTCCAGTTTCCCTGCGGGATCGGGACGCGGTGGTTCGGGTTCGACGACAGGAGGATGTCGTCCTCGTCGCCCGTCGGCGACAAGGCCTCCTTCACCGCTTGGTCGTGGATCCTGGTGAGGGCGGCGTCCAGCTGCTTCGAGATGGGGGTGAGGATCTGCAGGTCGTCATCGGGCAGGTTGCCCCCGGCACGCCCGAAGGCATGCCGGTCGAGCCTGCCGTGGATCCCGCCGGAGCGGCCGGTGCCGTTGGTGGAGTCCTTGGAGTAGGTCGTGACGGTGTGGGCGTGTCCCATCGTGCTTCCTCCATGCAGGACAGACTCCCCCATCCAGGCACGGGGGAGCTTGAGAGTGCAACCCGCACCTGGGCGGGGGCTCCGGAGGAGCCCGAGGGGGCAGCGGCTAGCGGACCGCGGCGCGCCTGCGAGCAGGCGGGCGAGCGGCCAGGCGGGCGGGGGAACCGGACCGTGGCGTGCGGCAGGCGCTCGCAAGGTCGAGGGCGAAGGCCCCGAAGTATGCGCCGCCGATCACGACAAAGCCGATCCCGAGCCAGAGGGCGACGGTTTGGGGGGTGCCGGTGGTCAGACTGACGACGAGCGAGGCGAACAGCAGGCCGAGCAGGGAGGCGAACCCACCGATGAGCTTGAACATGGCGTCCCTCCTGAGTCTCCTCCCGCGCTTGCGGCGAGGAGCAGTGACAGACTTCCGTCGTCGCAAACGTGGGCGTGGCTCCGAAGGGAGCGCTCGCGTGACGCTCTTTCAGCTACGGCTGAAAGAGGGCGTGCCCACTGCCTAGGTTGTCAGAGAGCCTCCGTCGCATCGGGCGTCCTGAGGACCGCGGGATCGCGGAGAAGGCCGCGATCGGATGCTCCGGATGATACGCGGTGACAATACAAGGCTCTGGCTGGCGCGCAAGGACAGGTTTCTGCACGGGGGGAGCGTTCTGCGGGATTCCAGGGGACCGTGGCGGTCAGGGAGCGGTGGGAGAGGGGACGGCGGGGGTGTGCCGGCTCGGCGGGGGTCCTGGCGGCGTGCCGGGTGAGAGAGGAGCCTCCCTGGCCAGCAGATCGGCCAAGAGGCGGTCATAGGCCTCGAGTCCCTTGGGGAGGCGGCCCTGGGTGACCCAGAACTCGTTCAGATCCTTGATGCCCCCGAGGAAGTTCGAGTCGGCCTTGGGCATGTGGATGGTCTTCTTCCCGAGGCTCGCCCCGAGGTCCTGGAGTTCCTTGCCGCGGCGCTGGCCCGCCTCGTCCGCGTCCACGGCGAGGAAGATGAAGGTGGCTCTGATCTGTGCCCACCAGCTGTCGCGGATGCTGAGCCCCATGATGGCGCTCGCGGGACGGCCGCCGCAGAGGCAGGCGAGCGCGTCGAAGATCCCCTCCACCAGGATGACACCGTTGCGGGCCAGGGCGGGGGCGTGGAAGATGCCCTTGGGCCCCGGGAGGAAGTCGTGGCGGAGGCTCTTGTTACAGGTGACCGTGGCCCGACCGTAGAGGTTGATGAGCGTCCCGTCGGGGGTGGTGAGGGGGGCCACAATCCGGGGCTGGCCCGCCCCCCGGGTGTTGATCCAGGTCCCGCGGAGGGCGAAGCCGAGGCCGGTCTGTCGGGCGATCTCGAGGGAGATGCCGCGGCGGCTGAGGTAGTTCCGGGCCTGCGGGTTAGTGAGGGCCTGTTGCGCCCGGGCGAGGAACGCGTGGACCTCAGGTGAAGCGGGGCGGATGGGCTCGGCCGGGGCCGCCGTGCCTCGCGCGAGTTGTGTCGAGGGCGGGGGAGGAGGCGGTGTGGTAACGGCCCCATACGCTGGGGTGAGGCCGGCGTACTCTTCGATCCAGGCCTTGGCGTCTTCCTTGGAGACGTCGGCAAGGTACCGGTAGATGTCGATCACCGACCCGAAGGCGCCGCACCCGAAACAGCGCCAGGTTTCCCAGGACGCGGCGATGGTGGCGGAGCGGTTGCGGTCCCCGTGCTTGTGCGCGCGGCCATTCGGGCAGTGAAAGGACCGGCCCTTTCGGCCGAGCTTGAGGTAGTCAATGACCTCGGAGAGGGACACCTGGTTCTTGACCTCGTCCCAGGTGAGGTAGTACGGCTTCGTGGATGGGAAGGTAGCCATGGCGTCGAGGGTAGGGGGTTTATTGAAGGGGGCAAGTACAGGAAGGTGCGGTCGTCGGGCCGGATCAGTCCATGGCTGGATCGATGGAGTCGTTGATGTCCGCGAAGCCCTCGGCCTAGAGGGGGAGTGTCGGGAAGCAGGATCCAGTGGGGCGACTTTCGGGTGCACCGCGGGAGATGCGATACAGTGTATCGCGTTTCGGCAGGCGGTCAATCGGATCGGCTTTGGGGGATATCGAGGTTCATCTGGAAGCCGAAGCGGCGAATGATGCGTTGGATTGGAGCCCGAATGGGTTGGAATGTTCCAGCGGAGAAGGAGTTCGGGCCAGGCTCCAGGAAGGGGTGCGGCCAGTACTGCATGCCTCTCCGTCCTCAACGTAGGTTGAACAAATAGAGCAGGGCCGCGTAGCCGCTCGGCAGCGGCTGCGGAGGCTCGGTACGATCGGCATAGTGGCGCGCCATCTCCAGGAAGTACCGTGCGTGGAAGAACGCCTCGAGGATCGGGCGGGTAACGGCGGTCCATCGCTGGTTGTCTTCCGGAGCGAAGACGTGTCCGGTGCCCTGCCGGATGATGTCGGAGAACCTGGAGTTCAGCGGCCGTCCGGGGAGGAGATCGGTCAACGCCTTGACGATGGCCTCCGTCCTGGCCTGCACGTGATACACCTTCCAGGACTGGTGATAGAATCGGTACACGGGATCCTCGTAGCCCCAGTGACTGCTCGCCTCTTCCAGCAAGGCCGCGAGGCGCAGGCGCTGCGTCTTCAGATTGTCCAGCAATTGACGCTCGGCGTCCATTCGCAACGCCTCCGCTTCTCCAAATGGACCACACCGGTGCCGCCGGTCCAGCGCTGGCCACCCGGAGGAACCCCCGCGGGGGCCTTGCTTGCCGGCCACCCCAAGCCGGTATCGCAGTTGGGGAGGATCGCGGCACCCGGTATTGTCGGGCGACCTTACCCGGCCGCAGCAAGACGTGGAACATGCACAGCGGGCCGACTCCGCGCGAGGTCATACGCCGCCTGCAAGTTGATCCAGAACTCCGGTGTCGTGTCGAGGGCCTGCGCGAGCAGCCAGGCCGTTTCCGGGGTGATGCCGCGTTTGCCCCGGATGAGTTGAGTGATGCGCTGCACCGGCACCCCGAGATGGGCAGCGAACGCCACCTGGGAGATGCCCAGGGGGGCGAGGAACTCCCGGCTCAGGATCACACCAGGATGCCTGGGGATGCGGTGCTCCGGAATCATGGCCAATCCCTCTATCCGTGGTAGTCCACTAGCCGGACCTCGTGAGTGTTGTTGCCTTCCCAGCATCGCCGGGAGTACCCTTACGTCGCGAAGTTGAGTTCCAGCGCGGTACCCGCTCTCAAATGGCAGACTGTAGGTCCCGTGCTTACCCTACCCGCGCACGCTGTTGGGCCCTGGCTACGCATCGCCCGAAATTGGGCCAGACTCCCGGCGGAATGCTTTAGGCGGTGTGGCGCGAAGCCTGGCGGGAAACGAACCGGATCTCGACGCGCTTATTCACGGCGGCGGCAATCCGCTGGAGCATGGCCAGGGAATGGCCCTCAAAGTCTGCATCCTCCAGCCGGCAGATGGCCGACGCGGTCGTGCCCACCAAATCGGCCAGGGTCCGTTGGCTGAGACCCGTAGCCTTCCGCAAGGCGTAGATCTTGCGGGCGATTTCCGCGTTGGCCCGCTCCTCCTGGAGGGACGCCTCGCGCTCCGGCCGGTTCGCATAGTGCCGCTGGTAGATGATGCCGATGGCGTCCGTGGTCTTCGACTTCCTGCGTGGCACGTTAGCCGTCGGCGAAAGTGTGCCGCGCGGCATCCCAATCGAGCTGGCGTTTCCGCTCGGCCGCCCGATCAATTTCGGTCGGGGGAACGCGACCCCTCCCGACCACACTTTGCGAGAGCACTGCCGTAGCCCGCCTGTAGGAGAAATATAGCATCAGGCAATCGAGGGTCCGGAACCGCATGCGCAGTTCGTAGACGGGCGCAGCACCTACACCGCCTCCTCGAACTTCGCCTCGTGGTCGGCTGGAGGGAAACGTCAGGCGGCTCGTTCCCCTTTCTTAGGTTCCAGAGGTCTGGGCCGGCGGCAAACAAGGCGCCCAGAGAACTTCGCCTGCAGTGTTCTCAGGCGTTGGTAGAACAGTTCGGGGTCTTGTTGAGTTTCGCGCTCGAGCTGATGGCGGACTGCGCGTACTTCTTCCACAATGGGATCAGCCTTCATGCTTCGCCCCCTTCCAGCATATCGAATGGACAGAACGGTTCAGTCGAGCCCCGGGCACCCTCCGCTTGTGCGGTGGGAGGGGGGGCGAGCGCAGGGCGTGCGTGGAGCTGGTAGCCATAGCCGTCGGCCCGCTGGAGGAGTCGACAGTGCCGGGAGCTGATGCCTTGAATGGTCCCGGTCTCCGTCTGGACGTTGAAGCTTCCGGTGGCCCGCACGGCCACCCGCCCGGTGTACGTCCCGGCGTGCCTCCCCTCCGGCACCCCGGCCGTGACGAGATCCCCCGTCCGGAATCCCCGGACCGTCTTCGTGCGGAGGAGGTACCCGCGGGGGAAGCCGTCCTTCGTGAGGCGCGTCCGCTGGTGGGATCCTCGCCCGGTACACGCGATGACGAGGACAGGCCGTTGCCACTTCTGGAGGCTGCCGAACTCGCCTGTGCACGCCGCGTCAAGAGCATGGTTCTTGGGAATGCCGAGCCGGTGCCGGTTGAACTTCGTCCGTCCGCCCGTCGTGGCCTCGACGGGGAGCCCGGCCTGCCGCACCCGCTCCCAGATCGCCCACCGGGTGCTATTGACTGCCGCTGCGTCCTTGAGCGGGGCTTGGGCCTGCGCCAGGAGTTGGGCCAGCTTCTCCGGCTGATCCGCGATGTACTCCTGCACCGTCCGGTTCCCCTTGTCCAGGTTGCAAGCCTCGCACGCCAACGCGAGGTTACTCACCCGGTCGGTGCCGCCCCGGCTCATGGATATGAGGTGCTCAACCTGAAGGGGGACATCGGTCTTCCCGCAGTAGACGCACCGTCTCCCGAACTTCTCCAGGAGGTACTCGCGTACCTCGTAGCCGGCCAGGGTGCCCTGCTGGTACTCGGTGCCGCTGATCTCGGGGTTCACGAGGGCCTGGGTATCGAAGCGCACCCGCTCGATCGTGATCCCGGTGAGGGGTGCGAGCGTTCGGTACCGGTTCACCCAGGTGAGGACCGCGTCCACTCGGTGCTTGAGGGACGGCGGGAGCCAGCCCTCGGGCGGTCGTCGGTTGGCGATCCGCTTCGGGCGGTAGCGCAGGTTCCGGCTTCGGCGGCCGTGCCGGTAGTCGTACCGCTGCTGGAGGAGTCTGCGGATGCGCTCCCCCCGGTCGGCGATCTCGGCGAGGTGCACGACCGTCTGGTCGTTCCCCGCCTCCCGGGTGATCGCCATCCCGGTGGTCTTGCTCCCCGGATCGAGCTTGAGCCGAAGGTCCTGGAGTCGGCTTTCCTCCCGAGTCCGATCCACGAGCCGGATGGTGAATGGGTGTAGCCGATGCACCAGGGCTCGCTTTCGCTGGAGCAGTAGGCGGGCCCGCTTCTCTGAGCACGGCATTAAAGGTTTCTTCCGCTTGTCCAGCACGAAGACTGCCATTTGCCTTCCTTGGGAACGGTGTCCTTACGGATCTGGTGACGGAGCCCCGAAGGGCTCGCTCCTCTCGACCAGGTTGACGGCCGGGGAAATCGCCGGCCCCCGTTTCGGGCCTACCCGGGGCGTGTCTGCAGGACCGGCTTCCAGAACCTGGGACTGAGGAGGCATCCCACAGTGGGTTGAACGAACCGCCGTCAACATAGTCCGGTAGTCTGGACTCGGTCTGGTAAACCTCGGGCTCTCACATGGCGCGCATCCTCCTGTGAAAGCCCTCGCCTTACAGGCGAGGGTGGTTTACCTCACGCCTCCATGAGTTCCTCGGGCGTACAGATCAGCGGGGTGCTGATCCCCTGGACGGCATTGATCTGTTGGACAGCAGCCTTGACCCGAGGATTGAGGATGTGCCCAAAATTCCAGGAGACCAAGAAGTCCATGCCGTGGTAGGCGGCGACGGCCAGGTGATAGGCATCCCCTCTGGCTTTCTCGGCAATCTGAATGCTTTCGAAGTAGAGATCGGCCAGCCGTCGCACTTCCTCGTTGACTTCCAGAATCGAAAACCCCGCGATCTTCTCAAGGCGCAGTCGGGCCGCAGTCTCATCGCCACGTGAAGCCTCCTCGATGACGAGAGGAGAGATGAATGCTTCAAATGATGGCAACCCATTTCCCCACCATTCCACCGTCACCTGTTGGTGCGCGGCTACCAGGAGGTCTCGACTCGGTCTCGAGGTCAAGTCGCTCAACACGGTTGTCTCAATATAGTGCCGGTTCACCTCGTCCCCGGCACCGCGAGGCACCGAAGCCGGCCGCGTGTGCCCCCAGCGCTGCTCAGAGCAGTTCGATCTTGAGCATCGCGCGCGGGTGCCGGTTCAGCTTCGCGAGCAGATTGAAGACCTTCTTCAGGAAATACTTTCGGTCCAGCAGCCGGTTGGCTACCTGCTCTTCTTCCCCGCTGACAATCTGCGCGGTCGCTGCCTGCCACTCGCCGGTGACGTGGCCACGCATGTCGCAGGGGGCGACGCGGACGCGCGGGGTGTTGCGGATGCGCTTCACCTTCCAGGATCCGGCCTCGGCATAGACGTAGAAGGCGCCATTCTCCTGCACCACGAACCACACGGGCGTCTTCACCCCTTGCCCATCGCGCTTGAAGGTCTCCAGGTTGAGGTATTTCTGGTGGTGGAACGGCGCTAATCGGTCGGTTGTCATCGCGCTGACTCCTTGCCGCGATCGGGAGCGGGTGCCGGCCGGGAGGTGGCACGGCGCCCACTCCCATACCCGGACGGCATGCACCGCCGCCACCCGCTTGGGGACATCCTCTCTCGGACCCTCTGGAGGGAAGCGGCGAGGATTGGCAGAACGTCCTCATCGTGGGTTTCTCAGCAATGGACAGTGAGAAGGCGTCGTCAGCTCGATTCCCTTGTGGCTGGCCCCTTACCGGCTGAGCCAGCGTGACACGGCGGGTCCGAGCCAGAGGACGCCCAGGATCACCACGTTCACGACGGCGCCCGCGTAGGCCACGCTCCAGTCCAGCAGCGTGAGCCCCAGGGACACCACGGCCATGAGCGCGACCACCGGCGACCACCAACCCGCGCCCGCGAGCAGGGCGATGCCGGACACCACGAACCCGAGGGCCGGGACCAGCCAGAGCCCCCCGACCACCCGGATGCCCGTGTCGCCGACGTTCCAGGCGCCCCCGAGGAGCGTCGTCTTGTACGGCAGGGCCTCGATCTTGCCCAGCTTCCAGTACGCCATCGTGCCCATGAGATGGATCACGCCGTGCAGGATCAGCAACACGGCCGCTCCCGTGATCAGGACCCGGTGCATCGAACTACCTCGCGGATGAGCTGCTCGCCACCGGCCCCGTGCGTCCACCCGTCGGGCATGGAAGGACCGTAAGAGGGGGTCTCGCGTTGTCCTGACTGCTGGTGGTGGATCGAAGCGTCTCCGTGATTGCCGGGGTATTGATGATTGCCTCAAAGACCATGGCGCCCCTTCCGCGTGCCCGAAGGCTCACCCCACTACCGCGGCCACGACGGCATTCGAGAAGAGCGCCCGCCGGGGAATGGGCGTATCGACCCAGCCGCTCTCCGCAACCCGGGTGCCGATCAGGACGCAGACGAGCTCCTGTTCGGGATCGACCCAGAGCATGGAGCCGGAGGAGCCCGTGTGGCCGAAGGTGCACGCCGAGGTGAGCGCGCCGCTATGGTGACGGGCCTTGGCCCCCTTGACGTCCCAGCCCAGCCCCCAGCTCGCCGCCTGCCAGGCGCCCGTGATGCCCGGTGGGGTCTGCAGTTGGTTCCGCGTCATCGCGCGGACGCTCGCCGGGCTGAGGATCCGCCGGCCCTGGGCCGTGCCGCCGTTGAGGAACGCCTGCGCGAAGACCGCCAGGTCGTCCGGGGTCGTGTAGAGGCCCCCCCACGGGATGCCGAGCTGGCGGAAGTAGGGGGAGTTGTACCGTTCGTGGTCGCTCGCCTCCTCCTCCGGGAGGCGGACCCAGGCGATCCGCTCCCACACGGTTTCTGGCGGCCTCAGGTAGCTGTCCTGCATCCCGAGCGGCGTCAGGATCTCCTCCGCGACGAACGTGTGGTAGTCCCGACCGCTAACGCGGGACACTACCTCGCCGGCGAGGCCGAACCCGTAGTTGCTGTACGCCCAGGCGGTGCCCGGGGTGAAGCGCGGCGTGCCGCGGCAGTAGGACCGGACAAAGGCGTCGAGGCCGCCGTGCTGCCGGCGGATCGCCTCGTTGTCCTCGCAGTACTCGGGGAGCCCGGAGGTGTGCGTGAGGAAGTGGCGGAGGGTGATCGCCTCTGTGCCCGGGGCCTGGAACTCGGCCAGCAGCTCGCGCACGGGCTGGTCGAGGGAGACCAAGCCCCGCTCGACCAGCCGCATGATGGCAGTGGCCGTGAACGGCTTCGTCACCGACGCGACGGCGAAGAGTGTCTGCGCGTCGATCGGCCGGGTCGCGGGCGGCTTGGCCGCATTGCCGGCCCAGCCGCGCCCGACCACGGTGCCTCGCCGGGCCACCAGCGCGGTCGCGCCGGGCAGCACGCCCTCCTCGACCCACTGCCCGAGCAAGCCAAAGGCCCGCGTGAGCTGGGCCGAATCCATGCCGACCTCTTCCGGGGTGCCTGCTGGTAACACTCTCGTCCTCGTTTCAGAGTTTTGGAGTTCGCTCGGCCCCTTACCCGGGGTGTCTACGCAGGAATAGTGCGATAGCCCCAGCGCCGGTGTCAAGGTGAAAGCCGGTCAGGTGCGAGAGCCGGTCGGTGCAGCGAGCCGTGTCTCCGGCTGGAGCTTCGGTGGGAACGCGATTTTCATGGACCACCCGGTGTTGCCGTGACCCACGCTGCTCCATCGGCACGGCCCGGCCCGCGACGCGTCGCACCGTGCACCGTGAGGAACCGGGCCTCTCCGATCACCTGCCGAAGCGCGGTCCGGGGTGGAGGTGCGGGCACCGAGGCACCCCCTGCCTTCAGCAGGGCGGCACAGCCCACCCGATGAGGGTGCGGACGCATCCCGGCGAGCGTACAAAACCTCGCGAGCCATCGCAGCGCCTGCCGCTCGCCCGAATCGGTAAACGCGGCGAGGAGGAGCTCCGCCAGTCGATTCCTGACCCTCCGGTTCAGCGTCATACCCGCATGATACTGGACTATCCCCGGACCTGTTCCGACACTCGCCCGAAGTCCTGGGACTTTGACGGCGCCCCGCGGAGGCGGGGCACCCTTGGCTCGCTCGTCTGGCGATTCGAATAAGGATCTTCCCCGCCGGTCAGCCCTGGGGGGCCGCTGCCGCGGGAGCAGCGGGCGCTGCCGCCGCCGGCTTCGCCGGGGTCGCGACGCCGAGGACCTTCGCCGCCTTCCGTACGTCCCCGGGCTGCACCCAGAGGAGCATGCCGAACCGCCCGGCCCCGGCCGTGATCGCCTGGCTGGCAATGATATTGATCTTCGCCGCCGCCAGCTTGCCGAGCAGGTCGGCCCCGACGCCCACCCGATCGTCGCCCGCGATCAGGAACACCTTCTTCGCCGGGGAGAGCTGCCACTTCGCCTTCCGGGCCGTCGCCTTGAACGCCTTGGCATCTTCCGGCACGAAGTCGAGCTGACCCTTCCGGCCCGCCGGGAAGCCCGAGAAGGCCAGCAGGTTCACCCCGGCCTCCCTGAGCTGGGCGAGCAGTCGCGCCCCCTCCCCCGGCTTGTCGGGCATCTGGACGTAGAAGTACTCCACGAGCTGCACGGTCTCGGCCATGGGAGCCTCCTTGCCTGTCGGGTGGATTCCGCCCGTATCCCCAGCACGTCCACGGCGTGCGTCGACGGCCCGATTACCCTCCGGATGCCGCGACAGACCTGCCCGTGTTCATATCCTGCCTCTCCCCGTGTGTCAATGGTTGGCCGCTGGTGTTGCGCCCTGCTGGCCGGTGGATATGTGCGCGTCCTCGACACTGTGCCCTTGGTGCTCAAAGCGGCGGATCAGTCCGGCAGCAGGGCCATTGCCAGACGGCGGGGGGCGCATCACGCGTCACGATTGCCCCAAGACGCGGGCCGCCGAGGGGCTGTCCAGCCCGATCATATCGTGCGAGCTGAGATGCAGAGAGGCTTCGGTGGTGGAGACCAATGCGGACATTCCGCTCCTCTCAGCAGTCCTGCTTTATACTGAGGGGCTGCAGTATGGTGGCTGATCAGGCGAACTCATCAAGGGATGAGGACAATCCCTTACCCTCGGCTCGGCATTGGGCCGAGGAGGCGGAGACGAGCGCTGGACCCTGCGCAATCCGGTCCGCTGTGGAGGACGGACGGAGACCCGACCTATGGATGACGTGACGCAGGCCGCACGAATTCGCCACTACGTGGAGACCGGCAAGGCCGACATCGACCCGCAGGGGTGGCCCGGCGCGAACGTTTTCGAGCAGGCGCGAAACCAGCACGCGGCCCTGAGCAGTGCATTGATCGCCGAGGTCCGTCGCCGGGCCACAGGCGCCGTGCCCCCGCCGAGCGGCTCCCGGCCTACCCACTCCTCCGGACGATCCCGGGGGTGGGCCCCACGGTGGGCGCGATCCCCCCTGTCGGAGATCGGCGATGTCGCCTGGTTCACCCGGTTCAGCCAGCTCCGCAAGCTGGCGGGCCTGGACATCGTGCGGGTGCAATCGGGCCAGTACGCGGGGCAGGCGGGGATCTCCAAATGCGGCCGCGGGCTCCTCCGCTGGGCGCTCTACCAAGCGGCGATGGGGGTCACGCGGACCGCTGCGGAGCGGGACCCCGTACGATCCGCTCCGCGCGGGAGGTCTCCGGCGCCAGCCGCGCTGAGCGGTCGCGCACTGGAGCAGCAGAGTTTGCCTTCCCCGGGGAGTCGGCAGCGCGACATCACAACGTGGCGGCCCAGTGGGACCGCCGGGGGGCACTGGCGCGCCGCTCCCACTCTCGAGAGCCAGGACTAGGCCGGGTGGGTCCCTCGGGCAGCGAGGCGACCGGTTGGCACCACTACGATGGGGCGCGGGAGAGCAACCGGGAGCGGTCTCCGGGGACGACGATATACGGCAACTGCGAGATGCGTTCAGGAATCGGAATCGACAGGAGGAATTTCTCTTGACACCGAAGAAACGGCCGGGTCCCTCATCATACACTGGTGGGGAAAAGGCCTGTGCGGCTGCTAGCCGCTAGGCTGGAGGTTCGAGCGCTACTCGGAAAGGCGACACTTCCGACCTGGATACCGCAAAGAGGATTCGCTGCTCTATTCCGCGTATGGGACATTTCCAGAGACACAGATGGGCTGTTGGCGAATCCCAGGAGGCCTATGTCGTACGCTTACGCGTATGTTGGCTGAACCTTTGAGGCGTCTTGTTAATGGACACCTGCCGGTTGGCCTACTGCCGTAGTCGTACGCCACCCGAATCGCCGTAGTCTTTCTCCTTCGGCAATGAGAAGAGCGGCAGGAGCCTCTCGGTCAGGAGTCGAAAGTTTGCGTACACTTCGTCGTAGACCCGTGCGGTGGCCGGAACGGGCTCGAGGATCTCCGCGTCCTGCATCGCGCCAGCCCAGGTCGCCGAGAGATCTGGAAGCGACACCTTGCTCCCGGCTGCCTCGCAGGAGACGGCCCACCGCGCCTGCAACGCGGCACCATAGGCTGCGGCCTCCTCGACCGCAGAGCGCACCACCGGTGCTCCGAAGACATCGGCGCAGATCTGCCGCCAGAGCGGGTTCTGCGCGCCGCCGCCTGCCAGGGAGATCCGGCGGGGCGTGAGGCCGAGGCGACGCAGGACGTCCAGGCCGTAGCGGAGGCCGAAGGTCGCCCCCTCCATGGCAGCCCGGAGGAGGTGGCTGGGAGAATCCGCCCCGCGGCGGAGCCCAAAAAAGACTCCGCTGGCACCCGGCAGATTCGGCGTCCGTTCGCCCTCGAGGTACGGCAGGAAACGTAGGCCGTCGCAGCCTGGCGCCACCGCACGCGCCGCCTCGCTCAGGCGCTCCGGCGTCAAGGCGAACCAGCCGCGAACCATCTCCATCGCCCCCGTCACATTCATGGTGCAGACCAGCGGCAGCCACGCTCCCGTGGAGTCGCAGAAGGCCGCCAGTTCGCCGTGGGGATCGACGATGGGCTCTTCGGCGTAGGCAAAAACGGTCCCCGAGGTTCCAAGGCTCACCGTCATGAGGCCGCGCCGGATGTTCCCGGTCCCGATCGCCGCCATCATATTGTCGCCGCCCCCCGTCGAGACGGGGATGCCCGCGCGGAGGCCCAGGCGGTCCGCGGCGGCAGCCCGCAGCCGGCCGCCGACCCCTGTACTTTCCAGAAGTGGAGGCAGGCAGGCGGCCAGATCTCGGTCGGGGTCGAGCGCGGCGAGGACCTCGGCCGACCACCGGCGTGCCCGAACGTTGAAGAACGCCGTCCCCGACGCGTCGCCGCACTCCATGAAGCGCGCCCCGGTCAGCCAGAGGTTCAGGTAGTCGTGCGGGAGCAGGATCCAGCGCAGCCGAGCATACCTGGCCGGATCGTGGGCCCGCACCCACGCCAGCTTGCCAGCGGTATACCCCGGCAGGATCGCGTTTCCCGTGAACCGGATGGCCGCCTCCACCCCGCCGAGGCGCTCCGTCAGTCGTTCGCACTCGGCGGCTGAGGTGATATCGTTCCAGAGTTTGGCCGGGCGGAGGACCGCATCGGCGGCGTCGAGCATGACGAGGCCGTGCTGCTGCCCGGAGACCCCGATGCCGAGGACCTCGACTCCGGGACCGGCGGTGAGGGCCTGCCGCACCGCAATGGCCATGGCCTCGATCCACCAGGTCGGCTCCTGCTCTTTCTGGCCGGGCGCATCGGCGATCAACGCGTGCGCCGCCCGCCCGCCCGACAGCACTCGCCCGGTGTCGGAGTCGACGAGCACCGCTTTGGTGCTCTGGGTGCCGCTGTCGATGCCGAGATATGCCCCCGTCACGGTCCGCCACCCTTACGCATTCTGCCCGGCCACAAAGTCGAGGGATGCCGTGAGCGTTCGGCGGATCTCCCCGAGGTCCGGCACCGCGGGATCGAGCCAGGGCACGAAGTCGCGACCCCGTTTAAGCCGAAGGGGGATCTCGATCCCGATGGGGATGGCAGGCGCCCGGGCTCTCAAGGTGCGGAGAATGGCCCCGTAATCGATCAGCCCGCCGCCGATGGCGCAATAGAAGTATCCCGCCGGATCGGCCCGGACATCCTTGAGATGATAATGGGCCGTCCACGGAATGGCGTACGCGAGGTCCTCTTCAGGCCGTCGCATCCCGCGCGAGTTGATGACCACATTGCCGATGTCGTAGTTCAGGCGCACGTGCTCGGAGCCGACCTTCTGGATCACCACCGCTCCCGTCCGGGCCGAATCGATCAGGTGGTCCTCGCCATCGCCAGGGTTCTCGAGGCAGATGGTGACCCCCAGGGACCCGGCAAAATCGGCAAGCCGTTCCATGTGCGCGAAAAAGAGCGTCTCCCGCGAACGGCTGGACGCGTTGGAGATGATGAAGTGGGCACCGACCGCCTTGGCAAAGACCATGCGTCGCCGGAAGGCCTCCACCGCATCGTCCGCCCCGAGATCCATGTGCGCCGAGACCGCCGGGCCAGCGAGACCAAATTCGGCCAGGAGGCGATTGAGCCGCCGCCCCTCGGCCTCCGTGAAGAACGCTTCGGGCAGCTCGGGCGCATAGGCCTTGAGATAGGCCAGCTCGACGTAGCCTACCCCGAGCTGGGCGATCTCGTGCAGCGCCGTCGGGAGCGCATGTCCCTGGAAGATCAACGTGTTGATCGAGAGGACTGTCACCCGCCATGCCCTCCGCCGTGAGCCGCGCCCCGCGCCGTGGTCCTCTCGGGCGGGGGCGGGAGAGGCCTACAGGCGATAGACCCGCTGCGCGGTCTCGGCAAAGAGCATGCGTTGCTCGTCGCCGGAGAAAGCCGCGGTGAGGGTTGCGTAGGCCTGCCACAGGTTGCGGTAGGTGCTCATCATGCTGTCCACCGGGAAGTTGCTGCCGAACATGCATCGGGCCGGGCCGAAGAAGTCGATGGTGTCCAGCACAAATGGCCGAAGCGACCCGACCGTCCACTGCCGGTCGAACATGCCCAGTCCGGAGATCTTCGCACACACGTTCGGGCACGCCGCCAAATCGCGCATCCCCCGCCGCCACTGCTCGAGCCCGTCGGCGTCCCGGCGGATCGGCTGGCCAGTATGCACCAGAATGAATTGAAGGCTCGGATGCTCGCGGACGAGCGATGCCGCCTGGAGCATCTGCTGGGGGAACACCTGAAGATCGAAGGAGAGGCCGAACCGCCGCAGCCGGCCGAGGTTCTCTCGCCAGGTCGGATCCTCCAGGGGTGACGGATGGGGATGCGCTGGGTCCAGGAACCCCTCGTGGAGCAACTGGCGAATCCCCCGCACGTTACGAAACTGGCAATGGGCCTCCAGGACCCCCTCGACGCCGGGCGCCGCGAGGTCCGCATAGGCCACGATGGCGTGGGGGAAACCGCGCGACTCCGGTCGATCGGCAATCGCCTGCAACCATCGCGTCTCCCGGACCGGATCGGCATGGTCGTGCTCCGCCTGCACGTGGACGGACTTGACCAGCCTCAAGCCTGCCCCATCCCGAAAGAAGTCCGCGAGCAGGTAGTTCTTGCGGATGGCCGCGTAGTCGCCGCAGACCTGCATCCCGATCCGATCGGTCAGCCACGGATAGTAGTTCGCCCTCAGGTCCCAGAGGTGATGGTGACAGTCGATGATCGCCAAGCCCTCACGCATGCCTGTCCTTTCGCGACCCTTCCCACCGCGTTCGGAACCCCTGCTCGCAACTCGACGCCCCTGGAGCCGCGCCTCCGTAGTGCCGCGAGGGCTGTCGGCCACCCGAGGCCGGCTAGCCCTTCACCGCGCCGGCTGTCATGCCCCCGACGAGGTAGCGCTGGATCGGATAGTAGACCAGGATCAAGGGCAGGGAGAACACCACCCCAGCCGCCATGATCTTTCCCCAGATGATCACGTCGCCGTACTGCAAGTCCGAAATCCCAACCGGCACGACTTGCCGCAGGCTGGAGGTATTGAACACCAGGGGGTAGAGGAATTCATTCCACGAAAGCGTGAACGAGAAGAGGGTGGCGGTGATAATCCCGGGGGCGGCCATCGGAACGGTGATCCGGAACAGCACCTGGGCGCGGGTGCAGCCGTCGATGAGGCCGCACTCTTCGACCTCCTTGGGCACCGACGCGAAGTACCCGACGAGGAGCCAGGTGCAGAATGGCACCATGAAGGTGAGGTAGCTCACGACGAGCCCGGCGAGCGAGTCCGTCAACCGGAGGAATTGCAGGATGGAGAAGAGCGGGATGAAGAGAATCGTGCGGGGCACGAGGTAGCTGAAGAGCACGCCGCGCGAAATGAGCCAGCGGCCGCGGAAGCGGAGCCGCGCCAGGCTGTAGGCGGCCAAGGAACTCACGACCACCGACAGGAGCGTCGTAAGGACCGAAACCAGGGCGCTGTTGCGGAACCAGATCGGGAAGTTGGTCTCCCCAAACAGCCCGGTCAGGTTCTTGAGCGTGGGGGCGGCCACCCAGAGCGGATTGCCTCGCGCGGAGGTGAGCTCCGCATCCGGCTTGATGGCCGTGATCAGCATCCAGTAGACCGGGAACATGGCCCAGAGCAGGAAGAGCGTGAGGGGAACGTAGAGGAGGAGAATGCGGCTGATCCTCCCCGTGCTGGCCCGCTGCGCGCCGCTCATTCCCGGCCCCTCTCCATGAAGTAGGTGACGGCAACGATCAACAGGGCGATGACCGGCAGCGGGTACAGGGAGACGGCGACGGCCCGACCGAGGTTCCCTCCCAGGAAGCCGACCTCGTAGCTCAGGGTGGAGATGAGATGCGTCGCCCCTGCCGGACCGCCCTTGGTCATGATGTAGACGATCGAGAAGTCGCCGAGCGACCAGATGGCTTCGAGGAGCGAGGCGATCAGAATGACATAGGTCAGATTCGGCAGGGTCACGAAGAGGAAGGATTGCAGCTTGCCCGCGCCGTCAATGGTCGCCGCCTCGTACTGGGCCTCCGGGATATTCTTGAGCCCCGCCAAGAGGGAGAGGGCGAAGAACGGGGTCCCGCGCCAGATGTTCACGCTGACGACGGACAGGAGGGCCAGCCCGCCGCTCCCGAGCCAGGCAATGGGGGCCCCGATCAGGCCGGCCTTCAGCAGCATGAAATTCAGGACGCCGAACATGTCGTTCAGGATCCAGAGCCACACCAGGCTCGTGATGGGCGTCGGAATCACCCACGGGAGGAGCACGAGGCTCTTCGCCAGGTTCGCTCCGGGGAATTTCTGGTTCAGCGTGAGCGCCAGGAGCATCCCCAGGCCGAGCTTGAACACGACCGACAGGAACGCCCAGACAAAGGTATTGCTGATCGCCTTCCGAAAGACGAAGTCGGAGGGGAGCGCCAGGTAGTGCTTCAGTCCCACGAAGCCCTTGTAGCCCGGCCCCACGAATTGGTCGCTCATGCTCATCATGAACGCGGTGAAGAAGGGGTAGGCGACAAGGCCCACGATGATGAGGACCATCGGGGTGACGAAGAGATACGCCGTTCCGAGATCGGGATGTCCTGGGTGTCGCATGCGCATCGTGGGCGGCGACCGGCAGGTTGGGGCACCGGCCGCCGCCCCTCGCTGTCCCTACTTCGCGTAGATCGCCTTCATGCGATTCGTGGCCTCATCCAAGGCCTTTTCCGGTGTCAGCTTGTCCACGAGGACCCGCTGCACCATGTCCGTCATCACGCCCTGGGCCTCGACCTCAGCCGCCGCGCGGGTGACCGGCCCCGGCCAGCCGCTCGTGCGCCCGAACGGCAGGGTCTCGATGACCGGCTTCAGCTTCGGGTCGTCAAACACCGAGAGCTTGGTGAATGTCGCCAACGTCGGGCACTGGAACCCCTGCCCCGCCATGTAGAAGTTCGTGTACCCTTCCTCCGTGGTCAAGTACCGCAGAAGGTCCTTGGCCAGCTCCTGGTTCGGGGAGAATTTCATGATCCCGAGGCTGTAGGTATCCATCATCACGGGACGCCCGGCCGGGCCCTTGGGCCAGATGGCGTGACCGGTATTCGCCGCCAGCTCCGGATTCTGCGTCTTGGTCTGGTAGTAGATGGACGGCGCGTTGGTGGTCATGGCGAGCTTGCCCGCCAACCACGCCGTGTTGTTGGAGGAATCGTCCCACCCCGTCACGCCGGGCGGCATGACCTTGGCGAGATCCACGATGTACTTCAGGCCCGCCAGCGTCTGGGGGGAGTTGAAGGTGACCGTCTTCCCGTCCTCGGACGCCATCTTCATCCCGAACGCCCACAGGACGGACTGGGTGAAGAGAATCCCGTCCCGGGAGCGGGAGAGCGCGATGCCAAATCCGTAGAGGCCCTGCGCGGGATTGGCCACGGCCTTCGCGACCACCGGCACCTCCTCATAGGTGTCGGGCACCTTCAGGTTGGCCTTGTTCAGCAGGTCGATGCGGTACATCCACGTCGGGAAGATCGTGTACCAGGGGATGGCCACCCACGCCTTGCCCGTGAACGTCTGCGCCTTGTTCGCCGGGTAGAACTCGCCGTGCTTCGCGATCAGCGCCTTGGCGACGTCGCTCACGTCGACCAGGGCATCCTGGAAGAGGATCGGCGTGGAGCTCCGGAACATGGCGATGTCCGGCCCCGTCTTGTTCTCGACCGCGGTCGTGATCTTGAAGTCGAAGTCCTTCTCGGCGATCTTGTCGAACTGCACCTCGACGCCGTTCTTCGCGCCCCACTCTTCCGCGCGCTTCTGCACAGCGTCGTCTGCGGCGGGCACCCAGTGGCGCATGTACATCACGGTGATCCGCTTCTTCGTCTGCGCGTACGCCGGCCCAATGCCGGGTCCTCCCATCCCGACCAGGAACGTTACCAAGAGACCAAGGATCCATGCCCGTCTCATCGTCCTCCTCCTTTCCTGTTCGCCGCCCGGTCCCTTCCGTCAAGAGAACTTGGATCCGTCCACGGCCCTCAGGCTCGCCTGCGCAAGTGGTCGACGACCCGGGCCACCCCGAGCCGCATGCTGGTCAGCACGCGATCCTGGTCGGCGCCCAGCCCCTGCGCCGCGCGCACCATCGAGGCCTGCGCCAGCACCACCACCTGGGACTCCGTGAGCAGCTCGGTGATCGCCTCCCGGACAATGCAATCGTGCGTCGTGCCGTCCCCGGCCTGCCACGCCTCGAAGGCGCCCTTGCAGAGCCGCTCGCGGAGATCGATCTGCTTGCCCCGCTTCGCGGCGCGAGCCACGATGAGCCGCTTGGTGGGCTCAAGCGTGGTCCGGAGCGTGGCGACCACGCCGATCCGCTCGGCCAGGCTGACGGCTCGATCGGCCATGGGCTCATCGATCTTGAAGAGGGGGATCCGCACGTAGGGCTGAGCCACGTCCACCGACTCGGAGATGCTGGAGCAGGTGAGCAGCGCCGCATCCGCCCCGGCTTCCTCGGCGTGGATGAAGTAGGTCATCATCCGCCGAAATACGCCGGGGGGGACCACATTGTCGTTGGCGGCGATCGCCTTCACGATGGTGTCGTCCACGAGGTTGATGATCCCCGTATCCGGGCTCAGCTCTTTCACGATCGCCATGATGGGCTCGACCACCCCAATGCCTGTGGAGACTAGCGCAAGCTTCGATTTCATCTGTCTGACTCCGCCTGTGCGAGTGTTCTCGGGGTTCCCCGGCGCCAGATCCACGCACGGCAACCTCACCCGGGTGCGGGTTGCCGTGCGAAAGGATGCGAGGCCACGCCAGCGGCAGCCCGCGCTCCTCCCAATCCTGCACTCTCCGCCTCGCCCTCAGCCGGTTTCCTTCCCTGCTCCAGAGGGAGTCCCCTCTTTGAGGATCGTGACCCAGTGCGACAAGGAGCGCGTGACCAGCCGTCTCGCCTCGTCGCTTCGCCTGTTCTTGATGGCATCGATGAGGAGCTGATGGTTCTGATAGGCGCTGGCTGGGTCGCCAGCAATCGACTTTTCGATCGACGCGAAGAAGAGGGTATAGATCGCCTCCCCGAGCTCGGCAACGAGGGGGTTCTTCGTGGACCGCAGGAGGACTCGGTGAAAGGCCAGATCGAGATCGCGCACCAGGCCGATGTCCAGCGGCCCGGTGTCCAGCGCGTGCCGGATCCGCTCATTTGCCTGCTCGAGGGCGAGTATATCCTCTGGGCAGGCCTTCTGGATGGCGAGTTCCACAATGCCGGCCTCCACGAGCACCCGGAGTTCCCAGAGCTCCATCGAAGCGCCGAGCCTGTACACCAGGCTCATGATCAGGGGATGCAACACGGACCCGTTCAACGAGGTGGGAATGAACGTCCCGACACCGCGCCGAATTTCGATCACCCCGAGGGAGGACAGCATCTTGATCGCCTCGCGGACGGAGTTCCTCCCCACCTTCAGGGTTTCCGCGAACTCGGCCTCCGTCGGGAGCTTGTCGCCGGGTTTTAGCTGCTTTGAGAGGAGGGAACGGATGAGGAGGTTCGTGATGGTCGAGGCGATGGGTTGACGGTTGAGCGGCTCCAGGGGCGAGATGTGCTGACCTCGAAGCATGACGCCGCGCTCCCGAAAGGTTGGGGCTCGGACATTACCGAGGGCCCGTAGGGTGGGAGTTGCTGTGGAGTCTCCCCCGAGAGCGATTCGTGTAAGATCCTAAAATAGGAAGCTATTGAGAACATAGGACATCCTATCTACTTTGTCAAGTAACGACATCTGCACGAATCTTCGCTCCGAAACGGTCTACGGCGACCGCGGGCTCGCCCCTTCGCCACCCGCGTTTCGAAGCAGGACTCGCCGTGCGCTAGGTCCTTCTTGTCCTCCCAAGTATCAACCACCGTGATCCACGGCAGCGGCCGGGGAACTACCACTACAGTTGTGAGTTGTGTGGCGCTAGATTGCACAATCCCCGGCTATACTCGGCCAAGCGTCGGCGACAAGCTCTCCGGGGACACGTCCGATGTCCCCCAGCCAGAACGGAAGCGCAGGGGGAGCGGAAGACGGCCGTGCTTGTCGTAAAACCTGAGGAGGTCTTCGTCCGATGAGTCCGATGGAGTGCGCGCTCTTGCTCTCGAATCTCTCCCGGACCCGGGAGCGGCTCCTCCCCGGCGAGTCCATGCCCTTCCACCCGTACTGGCAATACTGTCTGGGGTCGTTCGTCGAAGAGGCCAGCGTCATCCTGCGGGCCAGCCAGATCATCATCTGGGTGGACGGTCAGCCCGTGCTCGATCCCGCCAGTCAGGTCCCGGTCACCTGCGGGAGCCAGTTCGCCCTCTCGCTGGGCCGCAGGGGGGTCACGGCCCTCATCCCCCACGGCTTCTGGTGGAATTGAGGGCCGCGGGAGCAACGGCCCCAAGTCTGCGAGGGTCACGCTGCGCGGAAAGCCGCCCGCTTCCCGCCAGCAATAGGCCAGAGTCTTGGCGGAGAATCCCGTCGCCCTGTGGAATCGGCAAGACTTTTGCGCCAGTATTCGGCGGAGGAAGCGGGGAGAAAGGTGCCCGCCAACGCGCCCTCGGTGATGAGGGCTTGAGCCTGTGGTTCCCGAAAAAGGAAAGTGGCCAACTCGGTGAGATCCGTCATTACCGTAAATCATGCTGCTATCCGCTCGTAGTGATGATGGAGTCCGCCGACTTCCGGAAAGGCAACCACCGACCCCCGCTCGGGCGGTGAGACTGGCCGGGGTTCGGGGCAATCCATCGCCAACGACAGATGCGTACGCCAGCGATGATAATAGCGGAGGTAGTTGGCGAGCAGACGCCGGAGGTGACCCTCGCTGAAAACCATGACCTGATCCAGGCACTCTCGCCGGATGCTCCCGATTAGTCGCTCCGCATATGGATTCTGCCAAGGACGCCGAGGGGCGGTGAGCACTTGCTCGATGCCCAAGTGCGCGACGCGCCGCTGAAACCTTTCGCCATAGATTGCATCACGGTCCCGGAGCAAGTACTTCGGCGTGGTCTCCCACGGAAAGGCCTCGACGAGCTGCTGGGCCGTCCACTGGGCGGTCGGGTGTGCGGTCACGTTGAAGTGAACCACTTTCCGTCGCGCGTGCGCCAGGACGATCAGCACGAAGAGGACCTTGAAACCGACCGTCGGCACGGTGAAAAAGTCGAGAGCGACGAGTTCCGTCAGGTGGTTTTTCAAGAAGGCCCGCCAGGCGGGCGAGGCGGGTCGTGGCGGACGCACGCGGTACTTCTCGAGCGTGGATTTCGCCACCGCAATCCCCAGCTTCCGTAATTCGCCCAGAATGCGCGGGGACCCCCACCGCGGATTGGCCGCGGAGATGTCCCGGATCAGGTCTCGGACGTCTCTGCTGATCGCCGGGCGCCCCGGCCGACCCGGTCGACTGAGGCGGGTCCAGTGGTCCCGGAAGCGCTGGCGCTGCCAGGCGAGCACGGTCGCCGGCTGCACGAAGACCAGGACCTCCTGCCAGCGGGACCAATGCCGCGCCAACCACGACCAGAAGATCCGGTCACTGCGGCGCACCCGCGGCCGTCGGCTCGCTCGGCGATAGAGCGTCAGTTGGTGTCGTAGCACCACAATCTCTAACTGCAAGGAGACGCGCGAACGGAAGAAGTTGGCGACAAACGCGAGCAGGGCACGACCGATGAGCGTCATGAGGCAGGATCCTTCAGCCGACGAGGGGATTATCCGATTCGGGCAGCTTGATGCAGATCGCGGGAAAAATCAACCGGGATGCTGACTACGAGTATTCGGGAACGACAGGTGGCGGAATTTCTGTGGCGTCCCGCGGGACGGAGGGAAAGGTTGGGATTATTGATCCCTCGGGGAGCGGGGAGCCCGCCCCGACGTATTCCGGCTCATCCCAGAGTTCGAGCCGCAGTTCGTCCGGGTGCGGGGACAGGCCCTGGGTCAGCCCAAAGGCTTCCGCATTCAGGCCCAGGGCTTCACGCCCATCGAGGCCGAGGGCCAGTACGTCGGCTCCCTCCAAGAGAAAGTCGGTGTCCCAGAAGTACCGGTCCACGAGCCACTCGAAATCGATCGGCCCGATCTGATAGGGTCCCACGGGAAGCGGCCCGTGCTCCTCCTGCACGGAATCATTGTGGATGTCGCAGAAACACCGGAGGGCGTCGTAGAGGAGGAGCCAGTGGTAATCCGTGAGCTGGTACAGCCGCGGGTCTGCGTTGGCCGCCAAGAGGTGGGCGGCCGTGGCCTGTGCCAGAGCGATCGAGAACACCCGGGCCGCGGCAGGATATTGAACCTGCCAGAAGGCCAAACGATCTGCGTCCGTCTGACCGACCGGCTTCAGGCTATCCTGCAGGATCTCCAAAGCGGCCTGCACGATGGCCATCAGCGGCGGATCAGGGGGCGAGGCGAACCGCAGCATGGACCAGTCCCGTGAACGAGAGAGACTCTCGGGGGAGCCAATGAGTTGTAGCACGAAACTCCACCGATGAGCAGGGAAAACGGAAAATCCCCACTTGCTGCTGGAGCGGACTGCACCAATGATCGCCCCAACGTCCCTTGCAACCGGTGAAGCACGATGCTCAAAATCCTGCGAGGCAACCGCAAGATGGGACGCTCCCGGATCTATCTGGAAATCCTCTCTCCGCGCTCCTCGTGTTCGGCCTGCTTACTGTGTGCTTACTCATCGCCGGCACCGTTATGCTGCCGCAGGATTGTCCGCGATCCCTTGTGCTCTCGGCAAGCGGTCGGGTCAGGCTAACGTCCAGCCCCGCGCCTGGTCATCGGCGGCCTAAGGCGTCCGGTGGCGCTGGCGCACATTCCCAGGCATCGGCGGCGTCCTGAATGGCGGCGTCGAGCTGGGCGGGGATCTCGGGGTGTTGCCCGCAGCGGACCAGCCGCTCACGGGCAAGGCGCACGAACAGCCAGTCCTCCGGGACGCAGCCACAGGTGACGCGTCGTAGTGGGGCCAGGATGCGCCCGGCCTGGAGGGCGAGCTGGACCTTGGCCTCGACCCTCACGACCGGCCTTCCTTGGGCTGTCACTCACCCATAGACCTGGCCGGAAATACCCCATAAAGTGGCCGCACGTATTCCACAACCTGAAGCGTGACCGCGCCGTCTGCCGTCTGGCGCAATGGTGCCCAGACCTCCTACGAGCCGGTGGCGAGCAACCGGCCCCCGGTTCAGCACCCGCACCGGCTGGGACTCATCATCCCGGAGAGCCCCGCCATGGCATAGCCTCCTGTCCACAGGAAGTGCGCCTTCGACCCTTGGCAAGGTCGGCAGCCCCCGGACGGGAACCCCCCGGAACGGAAAGCTGTCTTGACACAGGCACGAGCATGTGGTTTCATATTATCCGGAGGTGACCACAATGCGAAGATCGTCCTGCCGCCCCAAGCGACACAGTGGGAAGGCACCCACCGGACGGGCGTCGATCGGCATTCGCGCGCTCAAGACCAATGCCTCGGCCATTGTGAAGGACGTGCGGACCCGTCGCGTCACCTACGCCGTGACGAGACGGGGTTCGGTGGAAGCCCTCATCGTGCCAGTGGATGCGGGCGAACGGCTCCTCACCGCTCCCCAGCAGGACAGTGCCTGGGACGCCTGGGATGCCTTGGCTGCCGAACTCGCAGCAGCGACACCCGGCAAGCTTCGCTCGGCGGTCGGGGAACTCGCGCGGATGAGGCGCTAGATGCGGCTACTCACCATCGACTCCAGTGTCTTTGTCAGCCGGGCGCGCCCACAGGAACCGGGCCACCCCGAGAGTGTGGATTTTCTGAAGTGGGTGCGCGCCATGCGGCCTCGCCTCTTTATCCCGACGCTCGCGATCCCCGAAGTCGCCGCGGCGCTGAGTCGAACCGGAAGCGACCGGGAGGTCGCGCAACGATACGCCCTTGGGATCGGTCATCTCCCGAATACCGTGTTGGTGGCATTAGACGAAGGGTTAGCCCAGCACGCGACGGCACTCGCGACCCAACACAGGCTACGAGGCGCCGATTCAGTCTTTGTCGCGTCCGCGGCGATGTTTGCCGCCGAATTGGTCACCCTCGATTCCGAGCAACTGGAGCGGGGCGCATCGGTCGTTCAGACCCTCACCCCAAAGAGCTTCCTCGCCACAACCACACCATAATCCTTTTCCATCCACACGCCTGTTCTCCGCAAAAACTCCATCCGCTGTGCATTCCGTGCTGATAGACTCCCCCGACTGCTCTGAGCCCCGCTGACTATGGCGTGAGGCTCCAGGTCCAACCTGAAAGGGGGGTCCCCGTGCTTATACAACGTGTAGAGCCGCTTCTTCATCTCGGCCGGGTGATGGCCGGGCTCGGGATGGGCCTTCTGCGGTTGCTAGCCGCCTGCCTCCGGTCCCGGACCGCGCTGGCCGCCGAGAATCTGTTCCTCCGGAAACAGCTGGCCCTCTCCCGGGAGCGCCAGGTGAAGTCCCGGCGGGCGTCGGACCCGCTCCGACTCGCGCTCGTTCTCCTGGCGCGTTGCTTCGCCTGCCGCGAGGCGCTCATGATTGTGCAACCGGGGACCTTGCTGCACTGGCACCGGGAGGCCTTCCGTCTCTTCTGGCGCTGGCGGGCACGCCCCGGGCGGCCTCGGCTCCCGGCGACGCTGCAGCGGCTGATCACCGGCATGGCCCGAGACAATCCGTCGTGGGGAGAGGAACGAATTGCCGCGGAATTGCTGCTGAAGCTCGGGATCCGCGTCTCGCCACGCACCGTCCGCCGGTACATGGGCCGCGGAGATGGTGGAGGCCGCCGAGCGTCCGGGCCGCGGTGGGCGACCTTTGTGCGGACTCACGCCCAAGCCCTTGTGGCCGGCGACTTCTGCGTCGTGGTGACCGCGACGTTCCGGGTCCTCTACGTCTTCGTGGCGCTCGAGGTGGGCAGCCGCCGCCTCGTGCACATCAACGTCACCAGTCGCCCGACCGCCGCGTGGACCGTGCAACAGTTCCGGGAGATCCTCGCAGTCCCGCACACCTATCGCTTCATCCTCCACGATCGCGACAGCATCTACGCGGCGGGGCTCGATGCGACCGTCACGGCGATGGGTGTCCAGGTTCTCCGCACGCCGGTCCATTTCCCAGTGGCGAATGCGTATTGCGAGCGACCACTCGGAAGCCTGCGCCGAGAGTGTTTGGATTTCCTGATTCCATTCGGGGAGGAGCATCTGCGGCGGATCCTTCGCGTCTGGCAACTGCATTATAACCGGGCTCGCCCACACAGCCGCCTTGGCCCCGGCCTCCCGGAGGCCTCGCCCGGGCTACCGGCCGCCCCGATCGTCGGCCATGCTCTCCCCCAGACCATGCGGGTCGTGGCACGGCCGATCCTCGGCGGACTCCATCATGAGTACGCCCTTGAGAAGCGGGCGGCGTGAGGCGGCGAGGATAAGTGCGGAGCACAGCCATGAACGATCCCATTTCGAAACGAGGACCACAGTACGCCAAAGATCTCTTCGTACCGCCTGTCGACTGGGCTGAGAAAGTCCACCACGTATCGCCAGGCAGCCAAGGTCGCATCACTGCCCTTTCCATAAACTTGCCCGAAGTTCTCCTTCCCAAAAACATATTTGCCTCTTCCGGGTTCAGTGTGGGTACCCCCAATAGGTTGCGGTCGGTCCGTATGCCATGGATTAGCCAGCCTCGGGGCGCGGGTACAGGTCGAGCCCGCCGCAGTGGAAGTAGATCGCGGTCTTGTAGTGCTCGCGGTTCCGGTACCCACAGGCCATCAGCTTGATCGTCTGGATCTTGCTGTTGATGCCTTCCGCAGTGGCATTGGTGATGCGATGGGTAAAGTAGGTCAGGAGGTTGGCCAGGTGCCGCTTGAGGGTCTTGGCCGCCTCGATGATCGGGGGCAGCCGCGAGTGGGTCGCCCAGAAGTACCACGCCCTGAAGTACTTCGCCGCCCACTTCGGGTACACGTAGTTCCAGAAGCCCCGCAGCGATTCCTTGATCGCCCACGCGCGGCTCGTCTTGAGCTCGGCGTGCTTCACCCCCGTGAACTCGTCCCGGCGCCACTCCGGGACGTTCTCCTCGTTCCGCAGCCACAGGTACTTCGTCCCTTGCAGCCGGAGATCGCCCCGCGCCGCCAGCACCTTGTGCTCGCGCCGCCGCACCTGATCGACGGCCTTCGTCACCTGGGTGGTCGCGTGATACCGGTCGAAGACGATCTTCTGAGCGGCGTCCGGGACGTAGGCTCTCGTCGCGGCGATGTACGGGTCCCACATGTCCATGGCGATCGCCTCGATGGCGGTCAGCTCCTCGGGGGTGAACTGCCGGTAGTAGCTCTCCAGACTCTCCTGCGTGCGCTCGTCCACCACGTACTCGACGGTTCCTCGGTCCAGGTCGCACACGAGGCTCTCGTAGTGATGCCCCTTCCCGAGCGCCTTCTCGTCGATCCCGAGCCGGGCGGGCACCCGTTGGACCTTCCGGGCCAGCCCCCGCGCGACGGCGCGGGCCACGAGGCCCCACAGTGCGTCCCAGCTCGTGCCCGTGAGGCGGGTCACGCCGGTCACATCGCATTCCCGGAGCGTGTCGATCAGCCGCCGTTCGAAGGGCCGCGTGAACTGCGACCGCGCCTCGGCCCACGGGGCCGGGACCTGCTTCACGCCATCCACCGGGCAGTTCGTCCGGGGCAGGCGGGCATGCATGTACGTCTGGCACTGGCAGGTATCCAGGTGCCGCCACACCTGCTCGGCTGTGTGGTCGTACACCGGTGCCGGCTTCGCGCACACCGCACAGGGGAACACCGTTCCCGGTGCCTTCTCCACCCACACGTCAATCCGTTCCGCCGCCAGGGTCACCTCGACGCGCGTCACGCGCCAGGGCGGGTGGATTCCCAACAGCAGGGTGTACAGGGCGGTATCTTCCATGCCACTCCTCCTTGGGTGTCCGGCACGATACCATACCCACCCCATCACCCACTACATCTCGGGGTAACCCACACTCAACCCGGGAGGACCACATATTTTACGCCGGACCTCATGCGGCCCGCCGTTCGTAGTGGTGATGCAACCCTGTCGTTCCCGAAAATGCAAAGCATGCGACTCGGTGACCCCCGTGATCCCAGAGCTCATGCAGCCACCCGCTCGTAGTGATGATGCAGTCCGCCCACTTCCGGAACGGCGATGATCTCTCCCCACCTGGGCGGCTGCACCGGTCGGGCGTCAGGGCAATCCATGTCCAGGGAGAGATGCGTCCTCCACCGGTGGTAATAACGAAAGTAGGTGGCGAGCAAGCGTCGGAGATGATCCTCGCTGAAGACGATGACGTGGTCCAGACACTCCCGCCGAATGCTCCCGATGACCCGTTCCGCATACGGATTTTGCCAGGGGCTCCGCGGGGCCGTGAGCACTTGCTCCATGCCCAGATTCGCGACGCGCTGCTGAAAGCAGGAACCAAAGACTGCATCCCGGTCCCGGAGCAGGTACTTTGGCGCAGAGTCCCAGGGAAAAGCCTCGACAATCTGCTGGCCGGTCCACCCGGCGGTGGGATGCTCGGTCACATTGAAGTGGATCACTTTCCGTCGGTTATGAGCCAAGACGATCAGCACGAAGAGGACCTTGAACCCAACCGTCGGCACGGTAAAGAAATCGAGGGCCGCGAGTTCCGTCAGGTGGTTCTTCAAGAAGGCTCGCCAGGAAGGCGAGACCGGGCGTCGCGGGCGCACGCGGTACTTCTCCACCGTGGATTTCGCCACGGCAATCCCCAGCTTCCGCAGTTCCCCCAGGATGCGCGGGGAGCCCCACCGGGGATTCGCCGCAGAGACCTCCCGGATCAGCTCTCGTAGTTCCGTGGTGATCCTCGGCCGACCCGGCTCCCTCCGACTGAGCTGGGCCCAGTGCTCCCGAAAGCGCTTGCGCTGCCAGGCGAGCACCGTCGCCGGCTGTACGAACACCAGAGCCTCCCGCCAGCGCCCCCACCACCGCGCCAGCCACGACCAGAAGACCCGGTCGCCGGGGCGCAGACGAGGCCGCCGGCTTGAGCGTTCGTAGACCACGAGTTGATGCCGGAGCGCCACGATCTCTACCTGGAGCGACACGCGCGACCGGACCAAGCTCACCGCGAATGCGAGCAGGGCACGCAGAATGGGCGGCATGATGCAATCCCTTTTATCGAAGAGGAGTGGTCAGCGGCAGGCAGCTTGATGCAGATCAAGAGAAAGATCAACTGGGATGCTGATTACGAATTATCGAGAACCACAGGCGATCAGGCGCTGGAGATCTGCCGGGAGCCGAGGCCGCCCGGGGCGCGACCGCCACCGCCAGAGGAGGCGGAAGGCCCCGCGGTGCCAGCGGAGGAGCGTGGCCGGCTGGACGATCGAGAGCGCCTCGCGCCAGGCGAACGAGCGCGCCAGGAGGACGAGCGCAAGCCGGACCGGATCCGACGCCCGTCGCGGGCGCACCTGTCGCTCCCGGTACGGGGCTAGCTGTTTGCGGAGGAAGAGATTCTCGGCCGCCAAGGCGGTCCGGGACCGCAGGCTGGTTCGCAGGAACTGCCCGAGATCGATGGCGAGCAGCGCCAGTACCCGGCCCAGGTGAACCCATGGCTCTACACATTGCATGAAACCGACTCCCCTGCTTCAGGTTGGAATCGTCCGCAGTTGAGATACGGAAGCGGGGAGTCTATACCAGAAGGCATGACGGATAGAATAATTGCGGAGGACAACCCGAAAAGGAGGCCGGCCCCGAGCCCGCAGATATTCCGCAAGAGGATCCCCGAGCCGGCCGATAGAATCCGGGGTGCCGCGTCACGCAGCACTCACGAGGTGCGGCGAGTGAAAGCTCCTCGTCGGCTGTGATGCCCCTCGGCCCTCCACAGACACCCGAACATTTCAGCGGTCGTGAAGAAGTGTGCAAACTCGCCTGCTACCCGATCACCTCCCGAAGGACCCGAAACGCATTCTCACCCAGGATCTTGCGGATGTTGGCTTCACGGTAGCCTCGCTTCAGGAGCCCTTCCGTGATGCGGGGGACCTGGGTCGCGTCCTGCAGCAAGGTCCCGCCTCCGTCAAAATCCGAGCCCAGACCAACGACGTCTACTCCGGCCACGGAGACCACGTGATCGATGTGGTCCAACAGGCGCTCCACAGTCGGGTGCACGGCATCGACGAACACGGGGACGTAGCTCAGCCCAATGACGCCGCCGTTCTCCGCGAGCGCGCGCAGCTGCTCGTCGGTCAGATTCCGCGGATGGTCACAGAGCTGTCTCGCATTGCCGTGCGAGAAGATCACCGGTTTGCTGGTGGTCTCGAGGGCACTGTAGAATCCTGCGGGGCTCACATGGGCCAGATCGACCAGCATTCCCAGCCGATTCATCTCCCGGACGAGCGCTGCGCCGAAGTGGGTGAGCCCGACTCCATTGCGTGCCTCGAGACAACCATCCGCCGCGCAGCTACTCACGTTGTGGGTCAGCCCGATCGAGCGGACGCCGAGTTCGTAGAGGATCCGGAGAATGTTCAGACTGCGTTCGGTGCAGTCCGCATGCTCGATCGCGAGGACCATCGCCACCTTCCTCGCCGCTTTGGCCGCCGGGATGTCGGTCGCGCGTCGGACGATCACCGCCCCAGCCGGACCGCTCCCGAGGTCGTTCAAGAGGTAGCCGAACCCATCCAGCGCATAGGCGAGCTGATTCTTGAGGGCCAGGGTGACATCGATCGCAAAGAACCCGACGTCGATTGCGCCCTCCCGCATCTTCGGGCAGTTGATCTGAATGTCCTCAGCGCCCGCCCGCGGGCCGTCGGGTCCGCGGAGGAACGCGATCACGCCCGCGTGCCGCCTGTCAGCGCCCTCGGGGCCTCGCTCCAGCCCGAAGTTGCCCCGCCGGATGTGGGCGACGAGCGTATCGTTGTGGCAGTCGATGACCAGCGCCTGCTTCTGCAGTTCGCGGGGATCCATGTTTGGAGCTCCTTCTGCCGAGGGGGACCGTGTGGGGCGGCTCTTTGCCTGTGCGGCAGTCACCGGCGGCGCCGATCGGCCTCGAGCCGCCCCCCGGGCGACAGGGGGTCCAGCCAATCCCGCAGGCCGTCCCCAATGAGATTCAGCCCCAGGATGGCGAGTGAGAGCGCCAATCCCGGGAGCAGCATCATGTACGGCGCATCCCGCACAAAGACCCGGGCCTCGCCGAGGATATTCCCCCAGCTCGGGATGTACGGCGGGGCGCCGACGCCGAGGAAGGAGAGGGAGGCTTCGCCCAGCACCGCGAAACCGAAGATGAAGCTCCCCTGGACGATCAGCGGGGCAATACAGTTCGGCAAGATGTGTCGCAGGAGCAGCCGCCTGTCACTGAGCCCAATCGCCCGGCCCGCCTCGATATACTGCGTGTGCACGATGGTGAGCACGACGCTACGGACCACCCGGGTCACCCGGGGGATCTGGACCACGCCCAGGGCCACGACCACGTTTTCCAGGCGAGGGCCGATCGCGGCCATGATCGCGACGGCCAGCACGATCCCAGGAAACGCCATCAGGCTATCCATGATCCCCATCAAGGACGCGTCGCTCCGGGGATAGTACCCTGCGAGGAGGCCTACCGCGGCCCCCAGGAGGCAGCTGACCAGCAGGACCGAGACGCCGACAAGCAGGGAGTTGCGCGCCCCGTACACGGTCCGGCTGAAGAGATCCCGCCCGAAGTTGTCGGTCCCGAACAGGTGTCCGGCGTTCGGCCGCATGAGGCGGATCTCCGGCCGTATGAGATTCGGGTCGTACGGGGCGATCACCGGTGCGAGGATGGCCACCGCCAGCACCACCCCGAGGAGCATCCCGCCGATGATGAGGGACTCGTGTTGCGCCACCCATGCAGACCACGGCCGGCGACGCCCCGCTGCGGGGGCAGGGGATCTCTCGGGAATGCCTGGCAAGACCGGTTCTGTGCTTCCCATGCTCTCTGGCTCTGACCCCTCAGGCATCACCGGGATATGGACTTGTTCACCCGCGGGTCAAGCACGCTATACAGGATGTCCACCAACAGGTTGATACCGACGTACGCCCCGGCGATGACGAGGACGATGCCCTGGACTAGCTGGTAGTCGCGGCGGAGGACCGCCTGGATCAGCAATCGCCCCACGCCGGGGATGTTGAAGACGGTCTCGGTGATGAGCGCCCCGCCGATCAGCCCCGCAAGCGTCAGCCCCATGACCGTCAGGAGCGGAATCAGGGCATTCCGGAGCGCGTGCCGGAGCACCACCCGCCACTCCGGCACGCCGATGGAGCGGGCGGTCCGGACGTAACTCTCGCTCAAGACGCCCAGCATCATCGACCGCGTCATGCGGGCGAGCAGGGCCGCATCGTAGAACCCCAAGGTCAGCGCCGGCAGGATGAGGTACCGCAGGTTCTCCCAGAGCCCGGCGCTCAGCGGCTGGTAGCCGGCGACCGGCAACACGCCGAGGATGACGGCAAAGACCAGGATGAGGTTGAGGCCGATCCAGAAGGTCGGCATGGAGATGCCGGCGAGGGCGACCACCGTGGCGCAGAGGTCGACCCAGGACCCCCGGCGCACCGCCGCCAGCACCCCCAGGCCCAGGCCCAGCAGCACGGAGACCACGAGGGACACGAGGGTGAGCATGAGCGTGGGCTCGGCTCGCTCCCGGATGGCCTGGGTCACCGGACGTCCCAGAAAAATGGACTCGCCCAGATCGCCCCGGATCACGTGACCAAACCAGAGCGCCCACTGGACCGGGATCGGCTTATCCAGGCCGAGGTCGCGCCGGAGCTCGGCGGCCCGCTCCGGCGTCGCTTCCGGCCCCAGCAGGATCTCGGTCGGATCCCCGGGTGTCAGGTGGAGCAGCAGGAACACCGCCGTGGCGACCAGGATCATGACGGGGATCGCCTGCAGGATCCGGCGCGCACTATAGAGCAGCACCGCTTGTCGCCTCCCACATGACCTGACGGCCGCGATCGCTCTTCAGCCTGCCAGCACGGAACCCGGGGCGGGGGGCCTATTCCTTCCACACATTAAAGAAGAAGGGGCGCAACATGCTGGCGTACCCCTTGACCTCCTTTCGTGAGCCGTGCAGGATGAAGTACTCGCCGATCTTCACCAGCGGCACCTCCGCGTAGACCAGACGCTGGAGGTCCTGAACCAGGCCGAAGGCCTTCTTCGGATCCGACTCAGACAGGATAGCATCCACGTCCGCGTTCAGGTGGCCGTGACAGACGATAGGGTTGGCGCCCCCGGTGCTCTCGATGATGACGTTCGACCAGAGGAGGCCGGTGTCGATCTTGACCGAGGCGATCTGGGTGATGTTGATGGCTTCTTCCTGGGCCCCGATCGGCTTTTTCCGATGGCGTATCACCTGCGTAGGCTGGACGGCGACCTGGGTCGGGAAGAGCAAGTTGTTCTTGGACCAGCGGCTGGCGAAGAAAACGGGGGCCGCCGTCGTGAAGGGGCGGCTGCCTCGGTAGGCCGCCAGGCTGGCGATCAGCGTGAGGGCGAGAAAGAGGAGGAGCCCGACCAGTCCAACGAAGGAGGTGAGATTGGCCAGGCTCCAGATGCCCAGGAAGGCCCACAGAATAATGTAGAGGAAATCCATGGGTGCCCGGCCTTTCTCCGGGTGAAATCGCGTTTCTCGATGTGTGGCTCCGGTCGTCCAGTGCTGGCGCCAATGGTGGGGACCGAGCACGGAAGACGGAGTATCCCTGAGGTGGCTGCTTGGGGATTTGCAGCCGAGCGACGCGCGAGCTACCCTCGCTTGCGCTCGAGTTCGCGCAGGACCTCCGCATGGACCTCGGTAAAGGGGCGGTCGTCGTCTTCCATCACATAGCGGAACGCGGCGACGATTCCGGAGAGCTGGGATTCCAGGGCGGGGGCCACGCGCTTGAGGAGGCTGGGGTTCTTGCGTAGGGCGTTGAAGTCGTCGATGGCGCTTTGCACTTGGTCTGCGGACTTCATGGGTCTCCTCCGGTTGACGTGGGGTCTGGGGGTGTTTCCACCCCCCCGGGATGGCATGCGAGGCGTCCCAAATCTTGTTGGTCTCTGGGCATCATGCTCTCAGCGTGCTCGTAACGCCTTCTCCCCTCTAATTCCCTAGAGCTATAGTTCCTCCCTTCCAGCCTCACGCCTGACACTGTCGCGTCAGGCTGACGGTGATCGACAACCCCGCAGTTAGCATTCGCGGAACCCGCATTCGCACTTCGCGCAGCCTTCGTCCGTGATCAGGTTGAAGCCGCCGCATCGGGGACAGGCGTTGCCGTTGGTTCCGTTGCTGGGATGGCTCTCGAACGCCGAAGCGGTGGCGGTTCCGGTGGCGCCGCCCACCTGGGAGGTTTGGGCTGCGGCCCTGGAAGAACTGGCCGGGTTGTTCTCGCGGTTGACGTAGCGTCGGATGGCCTGCGCAATCGCATCCGGGCCGCTGCGGACGCGGGCGGGCCCGAAGCCGATGGAGCGGCTGCCGGCAATCCCCTCGAGCTGGTCCGCGATCAGCTCCAGGCGGGCGAACTGGCCGGGGAGCCGCTGGAGACGGAGGATGATCGAGATGAGGCGGGCCAGGGCTTGGGCCCAGGCCCCGATGTCGGAGCCGGCCTTGCCGCCATGGCACAGCATCTCGAAGGGGTCGTCGTCGACCTCGTTGAGCGTGACCTGGAGGTTCCCCTCGGGGGCGGGCTGGGCCAGGGTGATCCCGGTGAGGATGGCGGGGCGTGGGCGGAGCGGACGGTCCTCGGCCGTGAGGGTCAGGGTGAGTTGCGGGGGGCCATTCCGGAGGAGGATGTCCACGGCCTGGGTGAGCTGGGCGAGTTCGTGCTCCGCGGGGGCCGCACTGAGTTTTGCCTGGGCAGGGAGGACCTTGGCCTCGACCAGGCGGTTGATTTCCGTCGTGAGCTTGGCCTCGACGGCGTGGATGCGCTTCCCCGCCTCTTTCTTGGTGAGGAGGATCCCATCCCGGCTTCCCTCCCGGTAGACCGTCACACCTTTGCATCCGGCCTCCCAGGCGGTCCGGTAGATGCGCGCCACGGTCTCGGGCGGGGTCTCGCGCGGGACGTTCAGGGTCGAGCTGATGCCCTGGTCGACGTGTTTCTGGAGCGTGGCCTGGAGGGTAATCCGCGCGTGGGGTGGGATCTCGTGGGCGGTGAGGAAGGTGTCGGGCAGAGGGTCGGTCTCCTTGCCCTGCGTGATCTCGCGGTAGCGGGTGACCAGGGGGTGCTGGACGGTGAACTCGCCCTGGGAGAGGGACTCGCTCCGGCGGATATACTGGAGCGCGAAGACGGGCTCGATTCCCGAGGTGACCCCGGCGAGCGCCGCGCCGGAGCCGACCGGGGGGACGGTGAGGAGGGCGACGTTCCGGAGGCCGTCCGTGCGCATCATATCCAGTAGCTCAGGGGGGAAGTCCTGGAAGAAGGGGCGGTCGAAGTGCCCGTCGCGCTGGAAGAGCGGGAACGGCCCCTTCTCGCGCGCCAGGGCAACACTGGTGCCGTAGGCGACATGCTTAACCTCGCGGAAGAGGCGGTCGGTGAGCTCCACGGCCTCCTCGGAGTCGTAGCGGATGCCGAGCTGAATGAAGAGATCGGCCAGGCCGGTGAAACCCACCCCGATGCGGCGGGAGGCCAGGCTGGCCTCGCGTTGGGCGGGCAGGGCGTGCCGGTCAGCGTTGTAGTCCAGGACGTCGTCGAGGAAGCGGACGGTGTAACTCACGGCCTGCATGAGCTCGGGCATCAGGATCTCGGCCTGGGGGGAGAAGGGGTCGCGGACGAAGGCGGCGAGATTCACGTTGGCCAGGGTGCAGTTGTGGTGGGCGCCTTGCGGGATCTCCGAGCAGGGGTTGGTCGCGATGACCTCCATCCCCGCGTACTCGGAGGTGCTGCCCCGCTTCACCGCGTCCCAGAAGAGGACGCCCGGTTCGGCGAACTGGGTGGCGCCGGCGATGAGCTCGTCCCAGAGCTGGCGCGCCTTGATCACGGTCCGTACGTGGTAGCCGTCCGGCTCGTTGGTGAACTCCAGGACCCAGTCCGTGTCGCCCTGGATGGCCTGCATCAGGGCGTCGGAGACGCGGACGCTGAGGTTCGCATACTTGATGCTGGTGTGGTCCCGCTTGACCCGGGTGAAGGCGAGGACGTCGGGGTGGGTGTCGGCGATGGAGATCATGAGGGCACCGCGGCGGCCCCGCTGGCCGATGGTGCCAGTGGTGGTGGAGAAGAGGTTGATGAAGGAGACGGCCCCGGAGCTCGTGATGGCGGCGTTGCGGGTCGGGGTGCCGTTCGGTCGGAGGGTGGAGATGTCGAAGCCGCAGCCTCCGCCCCGCTTGTAAGTCTCGGCCATCTCGTGGCACGTCCGGAAGATGCCGTCGATGGAGTCGGGCGGAGACGGGAGCACGTAGCAGTTGGCCAGGGTCACGTGGCGGGGGTTCCCAGCCCCCACCATGATGCGTCCCCCCGGGATCATCCGGTACTCTTCCACCAGCCAGCGGAAGCGCTGGGTCCACTCGGCGCGCCGGGCCTCGTCGGGCTCGACGCTGGCGATCTCGCGCGCGATCCGGTCCCACATCTGGCTGGGGAGGGTTTCGAGCTGGCGGTTCTGCTCATCGCGGGCGGCGTACTTGTCATAGAAGATCCGGGCGCGGAACTCATCGCCCGCAAAGGCGGCGAGGGTGTCGGGGGGGAGAGGGTCTTTCATGAAGATCTCCACGTGGTCCGCGTGGCGGCAAGGGCCGGCGGGGCGATCGGGTGGCCGGTTCATGGGGCCGAGGGAGCCATGCCGCGGGGGCAGTGTAGGGCATCGGGGTCTGCCCACAAGGGGAGAAAAATGCTGGATTCCAGCACGGCACGCTGTCTCCTGGATTCTCTCGATCGAGGGCAGGGGAAAAGGCAATGCGATACAGTGTATCGCATCTCTCGGTGAAGAAGATCACGGGGGTCCGTGTCCTGCAAGAACAGGCATGGAGAGGGGGAGAGCCAGCGGGAGCGTGACCATTGAATCCTGGGCCTCAGGGCCCGGATGGGCTCGCGGCGAGTTGGTGGTCGGAGAAGCGATGGCGTGCGCCAAGGACATAGGTGAGGACCTGGTCGCTGGTCACCCAGCAGCGGTCGAGTCGCTCGGCGGCTTCGCCGGTGGTCGAGCTGCCCCCGAAGGGGTCGAAGACGAGGTCCCCCGGACGGGTGAGGAACTTGTCGAAGAACTCGGGGAGTCCGGTGGGGAAGCGCGCGGGATGGATGGGGAGGTGGTCTTGGCGGCACCCCTCGAGGTAACGGTCGTTCGAGATGGTGTTCGGCAGGATGATGCAGTTGCCAGGGATGGCGCCGCCATTGTCCGTCCCGAAGGCGCCGGCGGCGAGAGTGTGGCCGCTCGGGCGCGTGGCGCGGCGTTCGCCGCCATTCTTGAGGCGAGCCTGCATCGAGGGGGAGTAGGGCACGAGGACCTGGCGATTATCGGCGTACGGGTGATCGGAGGGTGCAAGCCACAGGATCTGCTCCAAGGTGCTCTTGACCCGGACGCGTCTCACGGCCACCCACTCGGCCGGCGCGGGGAGCTTGCTCGGGTTGAGCCAGGCGAAGCGCTGGGCCAGCCGGAACCCGAGGTCGTCGACGAGCCGGCAGAGGAGGCGTTCCTGGTAGATCGAGACCGTCGGGCGGCCGGCTTCCCAGACGTCGCCGAGGTTAAGGACGATGCTGCCATCGGGGGTGAGCTTCTGCGGCCAGCGCTGGGCGAGGCGGAGGAACCAGTCGACGTACTCTTGGGCCGTGCGGTTGCCGTAGTCTTTCTGGCGGATGAGGGGATAGGGGGGTGAGGTGAGGATGAGCTGGACGCTGCCATCGTCCAGGGAGCCGATGGCATCCTCCGCGGCGGCCCAGAGGGCGGCACCGCGCCCGGTGACGAAGATGGTGATCACGACGCCTGGGCGGCTTGTGCGGAGCCGGCGGCGCCCCGTGTCGGTGATCTCCCAGATCCCTGGCTCGACAGGGCGCATGAGGCCCAGGAGCTTGCCGTGCTGCTGGGCCCAGCGGACCGAGCGGGCAAAGGTGTTGATGCGACCGGCGGAGGCCAGGGTCGTGCTGGCGGCGCGGGCCTCGGCGGGGACCCCGGTGCGCTCGGCGACGGCCTCGTAGAGGTCGCTGGTCCTAGCACGTCCGCCGTTCTGGTCCATCGCCTGGAGGACCGGCAGGAGGAGCTGGGTCTGGGAGGGATGGGGGGTGCTGGAGGCCATGGCCGATTGCTCGCGGGGTGAGAGGGAGTGCACTGACGCGGGTGTCCTGGGGACGCCGCGCGAGGAGGGTAGATGCAAGATTCGAGAGGGACACCGACGGGCAGCGAAAAAGCGAACGCCCTCCGGAGGGGTCGGAGGGCGTCGGGGGGGACAACCGATCATGCCCGGGGGACGCGTTCGTAGCCAAGGGCCACGAAGACGTCCCGGAGGTAGAGGCAGGCGGCCGTGAAGACGCCCGGGGTCCTGGGGTGCTCGCGGTTACCCGCCACGTTCAGCACGTGGATGTCGTGCGCCCGGATCCGGCTCAGGCTGTCCGCCACGGGGCGAGGCTCGGTGAGGTCGATGTCGATGTAGGGTTTGCCGTGCTGCGTGATGGCCCGGAGGGTACAGCGCTCGCCGCGGGTGGTGAAGTCGCGGGCCAGGCGGATCGTGCCGTCCGCGTCTCGCACGTTGGCCTCCGTCCGCGGGGGGTAGCCCGCGGAGGGATGCTCCTGGAGATGGAAGCGGTCGCGGAGGAGGGCCGGGGCCGGGCCGCGGCTGGTGATCCAGCCTTTCGGGGCCCAGCCACCAGTGGGGATCCCAAAGGCCTCGGCGGTCGCGAGGCCCGCCTGATCCGCCCCGACCTGGCCCCCGCTGATGACCTTGGTGAGCGGTCGGGGCTGAGGCTGGACGGCTTCGGCCCGGAGCGTGGTGCGAAGGGTCATGAGCAGTCGGCCGAGCATGTTCTCCCCGTGACCGCTGCGGCGGTCGAGGCCCCAGAACACATCGCCCCAGGTGTTGCCTTCGATGAGCCGGGCATCCCCCGTGGCGAGGAGTTTGGCCCGGAGGGCGGGGTCGGCGAACTTGCGCTTGAGGATCTGGGCCATGACCTTGACCTTCATCTGGTCCCAGTTGGGGCGGCAGACGAGGTCTTGGCCGAGTCGCCTGGCCTCCGCAGGCGTCTTGGCTGCGGCGATGCGGCGCATCCAGGCTGGGTCGTCCGTCTTGGAGAGCTGGTAGGCGGCCTCGGACGTTCCCACGCGCAGCCCGCGCCACTCAATCTGGCAGGGCCAGAAGTTGCTGAGGAACCGGTACTCACCCGAGAAGGAGGTGATGGAAGGAGGGGTCGAGTTGGCGACCGTGGGATCCTGGCGGTCAAGCCACGCCTTGAAGATGTCGCCGTGGCAGAGCGTGCTGGTGCCGGGCCGCTTGCAGAAGCAGCCGAGCCGCTTGCCCTTGAGGGCCAGGACGCGCTCCCGGTAGGTGGGATCGGTGGCAATGCGCTGGTCGAAGTCCTTCTGGAAGGCCGCGAGGCAGTCGGCGCGGTCATGGACCTTCCCGGCGCACCGGGGGCAGGGGGTGCCGAGGGGATGGGGATTGCCAAAGTACCCGTCGGCTCCCTTTCCGGCGCGACCGAGGTAGACGTCGTAGGGCTCGCTGATGTGGACGACGACCGTCATCGCTCTCCTCCTTGTGCGACCGCTCCCCCAGGCGGGGGCGGCAGGTGTGTGCCCCGCGCCTGGCGGGTCGGCGTGCGCGCCGGAGCTAGAAGCGCTCGGAGGGGAAGGCTCGCTCGGAGGGCTTGTAGAGCAGGCGGTAGCCGCCGAAGACGACGGCTCCGAGGCCGAGGAGGATTCCCTCGGGCGTCTACAGGACGCTGGTGAGCATCCAGAGCAGCGTGGCGATCATGGCGTCTCCTCCCGCGATCGCCCCCGCCAGGGGGGACGATCTCCTGATGATCTCCCCACCACAGGCGGGCGCTTCCGGACGCGGTGGCTCGCGAGCTCGGGTGGGTGCGGCCCCCTGGGTGGGGTCGCGATGCGTTCCGCCCCGATCCGCGGCTTGGGCTTCGGCTGCGCGAAGACTGTCAGGAGGGCCACGTAAAGCAGGATGGGAAGCAGGTAGGCCACGGGGCTCCTTCGTGGAACCACCCCGCCAGGCGCAGGGTGGTCAGCAAAAGGGACCCGCGCCTGGCGGATGGGGAGGGCCCACGAGCCGTCGCTCCCTGCAAGGACAGGGAGGGCGTGGGCATGTCAGTTGTCAAAGAGCCCGGTCTCTCTCCTAGAAGCATGGGGAGGAGGAGCGCTCTTCAGAGAGAGCCGTGCGCATTCAGGGCATGATAGGTCGGAGGAGGAGAGGCACAAGGACAGAAACATGACCGGCGGGGCCGAGGGCTAGGGGGAGTCTCGGACGAACGCCGAGGCGAGCTCCTTCCGAAGGCGGGCGACGAGTTCGGCATCGGGGAGCTGGCGAAGAATCAGGCGGACGGTGAAGCCGCAGCGTCGGCAGCGTGTGTACTGGATCTCCGAGCGGCCTTCCAGGAACGGTTTCCCGATGGGCTCCATGCGCAGCTCGCAGCAAGGACTCGCGTGGGAGGGCGAGGTGATGGATCTGGGGTAGCGATTTCGTGCCGGTTTGGCGTCCGTGTATTCGACGATGGTCGGCATGGGGAGCCAACTCTGGTGGAGGTTGCATCTGGAGAGGGGGGGGTAACGAGGCGCAGAGGCCAGGTACCGGGAGGTTTTACGGGGTCAGGGTTTTTCCAGGTGGCTCTCCTCGCGGGACGCTGAGTCGAGGGGGTCTGGATTCGGGCGCGTCGGAGCGGCCGGGTCTGAGAATGCCGTTGGGGGTGCGCCGGGCCCTCTGGGCGGATTGTCGTGGTTCAGGTGAGTATGGGGGACACCTGAAATTGAGCCTGAGGAGCCCCGCGGTAGCCAGCGTCGCGGCGAGGAAGCCGACGGCGAGGAACAGCGCCGTCCAGGTGTGCTGCAGGGGTCCGACGATGAGCCAGCCGCAGGAGAGCAGGGACCCGGTGATGCTGGCGACGAGGAGGATGCGGTAGATGATTCCCATGACCGTGGACCTCGAATGTGGGTATGCCACGTGAAACTGCCCTGGGTTGAAACTGGGTGGTCTAAGGAAGGGCAGGGGGCGTTCCAACGCGATCAAGCCGTCTGCGAGCGTCAGGATAGGTCGGTTCGAAAAGGGCGCAAGGGCAGGGAATGGCCGGCGCAGCATGTACTGGGTGAGGGAAAAGCGAGGGGGATCGTTCAAGACGAGCGGTGATCGCGCGACGCGAGGACGGCGGGGCCGAAGATCTCTCGCACGGCCGCGATGATGGTGGCACGGTGGGCGGGGCTGGTGAGGTGGCCTGCCAGATCGGCCGGTCGGGGGATCTTGCACGGAAGACAGGAGGCAGAACTGAGGCAGAGGAGGGATCGCTCGGCTTCGCTGGGGATGCAGGTGAGATCCAGGATCAGGCGGAGGTCGAGCTGCCATCGACCGCCGCGGTAGAAGCCGATGGGCGGCCCCGCGTTGGCTCCCCCTGCGGCGATGAGGATGGCGGTGGCCTCGGGGAGATTGACGCCGTGGGGAGGGGAGATCTGGACGTTGAACCCGCGCGCCGCCAACGTCTCGACCAGTGGCCGAAAGTGACGGGGGATCGCCTGTGTGCGGAGGGTGTTCCGCCAGTCGCGCGTGATCTGGTGCAGGTCGGGAGGGTGGCCATGGCCGCAAGAGGCGCGGTGGCCTCGCCAGGCCTGGAGGACCATCCGGAGCGGAGCGGGGACATGGGGGAAGCACCCGGTCTGCGGGTGGGCGAAGAGCGCTTCGAGGATAATCGCGCAGCGGGAGGGCGTGTGGGACTGCAGGGCCAGTTCGAGGCGAAGATCCCGGAGGTTGTGCGAGAGGAATTCGAGGTGACCCTTAGCCCACCGAATGGTGTGGAGGTGGCCGGTGCACCGGACCCTTACGTGGACTGGGGCAGGGCAAGGCACGAGGGGTTTGCGGACGTGCCCCCGACCGAACATGCGGAAGGCTCCTGGAGGAATGGGAGGTGTGAGGCGGACGTTCTATACCTGCCGTCCTGATTTGATGCTGCCGGGCAGGAGTGCTGGGGTGTAGTTACCTTCCGAGTCGGTGAGCGAATGGCGGCGAAGGAGGAGGGCCACGTGCTGGCCTTAGACCAAGGAGGAGTCCCACGCGAAGCCGTCGTCTTGCTGATGAAGCTTGTAGATCTTACGACGAAAAACCGGAGCCGTCTTCCCGCTCAGGCTCTTTGACCTCGTCGACCCCGACGATCCTGTCGAAGATCCAGGTGGCGCAATCGACGCACACCGTCTTGACGGACTGCCAGTTGTGCCAGCGGGGGTCGAGGTGTGTGTACTCCGCCAGATTCATCTCCTCGAGGTCGTACGGTAACGGGTTCGCCAGTTGAATCTGCAGCTGCTGGAGGGCCGATTGCCCGTTCGGTTGCGGGTAGAGGCGGTCGAAGGGACGCAGGGCCTCTGCGACCTTCTCCTCCCCCATGTGGGCGGCCAACGCGGCGAAGTCGAGATAGTCGCGTGTAGCGTTGCGCCGGAGGATCAGCACGCCCTTGATCCGCAGGATTTCGGGCAGGGTCGGCACAGTGAGCTTTTGACCTCGCCATTCGATCCGGGTGGTCTCCAGGGGCGCCTCCCGGATCAACTGTCGAACTCCGGTTTCAATGCCGTCCAGGCTCCCGAGAATCTGTACCGGACGCTGGACGAGAGCGGTCTTCCAGCCCGCGACGGATTCCAGGTGCGCGAGCACCTCGTCAAACCGCTCGCGCAGGTCGGTCAGCACATGATTCGCGTCCGTGGAGAGCCGATGTCCAGCGTACCACGCCGACGCGGTGCCGCCGACCCGGACCACCTCTGGGAGGATCCGTTGTAGGCGGGCCGCGGAGGAGAGGACATGCTCCCAGTCAGGCAAGGTGTCGTTCGGCATAGTGGTTCCAGAAGTGGTACCGTTGGGCGTAGGGGTCGTGCACGTGCGCCTTGCACACGCGAAGCACCTTCTGCAGGATGGCCCGATCACGAAGAACGGCCCGGCGCAACTCAACCCAATCCTGCCGCTTGCCGCGGCCGATCACGTCATCGATGGCAGCGAGGGTAAACTCCTGATGATTCAGGTGGCGGTGGAGCATGGGGTGATCCATCCCTTTTGCGCGGTTGAATCATACGACCTCGCAAGGGCGGATTACAACAACTTTTGGCTCTATACGAATTGTTTCAGCCCACGCCTAAAAGCAGTTGCCTCTGCAACGAAAGGGAGAGACCCTCTTATCCCCTGACCGGGAGAGAGGAGGGACCCCATGTCGCAGAGGCAACGGGAA
>Ga0315282_10001057_pt1 | contig 53207 bp, 45 predicted proteins | sample YL17G07_20_MG_FD_203693 | JGI IMG/M metagenome (GOLD analysis project Ga0315282, IMG submission 203693) | Sediment microbial communities from Yellowstone Lake, YNP, Wyoming, USA - YL17G07_20 | ecosystem: Environmental > Aquatic > Freshwater > Lake > Sediment | place: USA: Wyoming | collected...
ACATTGTTGGAGGAGCTATAGCGAATGATATCCGCAAGCCCCGTAGGGCCGACAGAAAACAGGCAACGGGCGGGCGTCCTTCCATCGGGTGTGGTCAGAATCCGCCACCGAATACCGACCGCACCCCATGCACGGTTGACCGACAGGTCCTCATTGTTCCTGCGACGGGAATTGCATAGAATAGGACGGCAGCCGATTGGGAAAGTCAGCCATGTTGCTCCCGCGGCCTATGCTTATGAAGGAATACGATATGCATGGACGACCAGAACGAAGCTGGACAACCGCTTGCGGCGATCCACACTGTTCTACCATTTCAGCCGGCATATGGCGGCGCCTGCCGGCAGCGGCCGCGATACTGCTATTGCTTGCAGGAGTTTCTTATACCCAGCCGTCGGAGCCGATCAAGCTGCACCCCGAAAATCCCCACTACTTCCTCTGGCGGGATAAGCCCACCGTCCTGATCACCTCGACAGAACACTACGGGGCCGTGCTGAACCGCGCGTTCGACTACAAGCGATACCTAGCGGCCCTCCAGGCGAACGGCCTGAACCTGACGCGGACCTTCAGCGGCGCCTACTGCGAGCCCGTCGGAGCATTCAAGATCGAGCATAATACCCTCGCGCCTGCGGAGGGCAACCTGCTCTGTCCGTGGGCCCGCAGTGATACCCCGGGCTATCCCAACGGCGGCAACAAGTTCGATCTGACGAAGTGGAACCGGCAGTACTTCGAGCGGCTGACCGACTTCGTATCCGAGGCGAACAAACGCGGCGTGGTCGTCGAAATGGTGTTGTTCTGTCCTTTTTATGAAGACGCCATGTGGCAGCTCAGTCCCATGAACGCCGCGAACAACATCAACGGAATCGGCCGGATGCCGCGGACGGAGGTCTACACGCTCAAGCACGAGGACCTGCTGGCCGTGCAGGATGCAATGGTCCGCCAGATCGTCGGAGCGTTGAAGGAGTTCGACAATGTCTATTACGAGATCTGCAACGAGCCGTACTTCGGGGGCGTCACCGAGGAATGGCAAAACCACATTGCCCAGACGATCACGGACGCGGAATTCGGCTTCACGAAGAAGCACCTGATCGCCCAGAATATCGCCAACGGGTCGAAGAAGGTCGAGAGCCCGAACCGGCACGTCTCGATCCTCAACTTCCACTACGCAAAGCCGCCGACGGCGGTCATCGAGAACTACTCGTTGAGGCGCGCGATCGGCGATGATGAGACCGGATTCGCCGGCGACGAACGCGTGAAACCCTATCGGCTCGAAGGCTGGGACTTCATCATCGCCGGCGGCGCCGTCTATGACAATCTCGATTATTCATTCACGGTCGCCCACGAGGACGGAACCGCCGAGATCAACGCCCCGGGCGGCGGCGGACGCGAGCTGCAAAAGCAGTTGCAGATTCTCGGCCAGTTCATCCGGGAGTTCGATCTGCCCCGCATGAGGCCGGACGATGGGATCGTCAAGAGCGATGGGCCGAAGGATGTCACAGTCCGGGTCCTGGCGGAACCCGGGCAGGCGTATGCCATTTACGTGAAAGGAAACGACCTGAAGAGCCTCGCGGTGGAGGTGCCTGCGGGCCGGTACAAGGCCGACTGGGTGAACACGAAGACCGGGAGCGTCGATAAGAGCGAATCGTTCACGCACGATCGCGGCCCGCGCACGTTGGAGCCGCCACAGTACGTCGATGATATCGCCCTGCGGATCGTCGCCTTCACGAGGCAGCACAAGGGCCTGATCTCCTTCAACGATTTCGAGGATGGCGGGATGAAGGGCTGGCGAGCCGCCGGCAACTCACCGGGCGTCACGCGCGACGTCGCCCGCTGCGGCAGATACGCCCTGAAGACCACGTTGGACAGGAGCAAAGATTCGTGTCCCTACCGCACGGAGGTCATCGGTCCGCAGTCCGATATCGGCAAGGAGTACTGGTACGGCTTCAGTATCTTCCTCCCGGACGATTACGTTCCCGACAAGATTTGGGAGATCGTCGCACAGTGGAATTGTATCCCCGATTACGACGTGGGCGAGAAATGGCGCAATCCCGTGCTGGCCCTGTCCACGACCGCCGGGCGATGGGGCTGGGTCACTCGCTGGGACGCCAAGCGAAACACCTTCGAGAGCGGCAAGCGCGAGTACGGCGGAGAGCGAGAATACGACCTGGGACCCTACGCCAGAAACGCCTGGACCGACTGGGTCATGCACATCAAGTGGTCGTACAAGCCCGACGGCATCCTGCAAATCTGGAAGAACGGGGAACAGGTGATCGACCAGAACGGTCCCAACGCCTTCAACGACGCCCAAGGCCCCATCTTCAAGATGGGCATGTACAAAGGCTGGACAAAACCGGAAACCCGCAGCGACGCCGTCAGCAAACGGGTCCTGTACCACGACGAGTTCCGCATGGCCGGCGCCGGCGCCGCCTACGAGGACGTCGCCCCCGGCTCGTAACTCGCGTCACAGCGCTCCAAGAAGCTCTGAAGAATGCCTGTCCGTTCCGCCGATCGGTCGAGGGCAAGGAAGGGTGGCTTGGTGCGATCCCGGCGGCGGACGGCACGGGGACCGCGGCGTGGGACACCGGCGCGGGAGTGCCCCGCGACCTACGGGGCATGCTGGCGGGCACCCCGCAGGGGCGTCTGGGCGGAAAGGCGTCTGCCGTCGGGGCAGAGACACGTGGCTTCGAGGATGTAGGTCTTGTCAAGTCCGGCCGGGGCATCCAGCGTGAACTCGTAGGCCCGCAGAAAGTCCTGCCAGTATCGGTTGTTCTCCGCGGGGTTCGTCATGTCGATGTCCGGCCAGACGGTGATTCTCTGGCCCTTCGGCTCGGCGGAGCGGACGACATATTCGTACAACTCGAAGCGCAGGACGCCCGGGGCTTTGATATGGGACCCGAACGCGTCGAGCAGGTCCAGGTAGATGGTCAGGACCGCCGGTTGACCACTGTTGCCCGGCCGGCTCAGCTCCGTCAACGGGAGGATGCCGATCCGAGCGGGGGCAAAACCTGTCGGCACGTTCGCGAGCGGACGCCCGGCAGTCTTGTCCTCGCCTTTGCCCGCTGTCCCCTCGGCCCCGCTGTCCGCGGGTCGAGCAGCGGCCGCCGCATTTCTCGACGGCTGCGCACAGCCGGACGAGAAAAGAACCAGCCACAGCAGACCGGCATAAGCGCAGGCACGAGACATCGATCGCAGACTCCCAGGCAAATCCGAAACACCGGGCTTCAACCGCCGAAAGACCTGAACCAGGCCAAGAGCCCTCTCGAATTTCGAATTCCGGATTTCGAATTTCCTCATGATCACAGGTCCTCATCCAGCATGTGTCCGAAGCGGTGCTTTTTCGTGCGCAGGTAATTGATGTTGTGCTCGCTGGGGCGGGCACGCAGCGGAATCTGCTCGACGATTTTGATGCCGTAGACTTCCAGCCGGCTGATCTTCTTGGGATTGTTCGTCAGAATCTTGACGTTGCGCAGCCCCAGGTCCCGACAGATCTGCGCCCCGATGCCGTAGTCGCGGCGGTCGGCGGCAAATCCGAGCTTGAGATTGGCGTCCACAGTGTCCAGGCCCTGTTCCTGGAGCTTGTAGGCGCGAAGTTTGTTGAACAGGCCGATGCCCCGGCCTTCCTGGCGGAGATAAACCAGTGCCCCCTTGCCTTCCTGCTCGATCATCTTCATCGCCGTGATGAGCTGGTAGCCGCACTCGCATCGCTGGGAGTGGAACAGGTCGCCCGTCATGCACTCGGAGTGGACCCGCACGAGCACAGGCTCCGGATGCTCGATGGGCTGGCCGGCGGCGTCGAGGTCTCCCACTCCGCCTTTGCACAGGGCCAGATGCGGCTCCGGCGATGTGACGCTCTCATAGCCGATCAGCTTGAACTCGCCGTAGTCCGTCGGCAGAGTGATGCTCTCGAACCGCTTGATCTGGCGCTCCCGCTGAAGGCGGTACTCCACGAGTTTGGCAATCGACGTGATCTTCACGCCGTGCTGCTTGCAGAACGTCAGCAGTTGCGGCACGCGGGCCATCGAGCCATCCTCGTTCATCACCTCGCAGATGACGGCTGCCGGCTTCAGACCCGCCAGGCGGGCCAGATCGACCCCCCCCTCCGTCTGGCCGGCGCGGACCAGGACTCCCCCGTCGCGGGCCCGCAACGGAAAGATATGCCCGGGACGGGCCAGGTCGCGGGGCTTGGCCCCATCGCTGATGGCGACGTGAATCGTGTGGGCGCGGTCGGGCGCGCTGATCCCCGTGGTAACCCCTTCGGCCGCATCGACGCTCACCGTGAACGCCGTCCCGAAGCGGGCCGTGTTCTCAAGGGTCTGCGGGTACAGGCCCAGGGCGTCACACCGCTCCTCGGGAAGAGGCAAACAGATGAGGCCCCGCCCGAATCGGGCCATGAAGTTGACAATCTCGGGCGTCACCTTCTCGGCCGCACAAAGCAAATCCCCTTCGTTCTCGCGGTCCTCGGCATCCACAAGGACGATCATCTTGCCTCGCCGAAGGTCCTCAAGGACCTCCGGAATTTCGCTGAACGACTGTGTTGTGTTCTCGGTCTGCATATCCGGCTATTATCCTAAAGGCCGGTCCTTCCGACCGGCCGCTTGCCAACATCAATCCCATACTATATTGCGCATCGTCAGTTTCTGTAACAACAGTCCGCAATACGATGGCCCCAACGGGAAAGATCGCTTGTTCCCCCAGCCTTTCAACAGGAGTCCTGCAAGATGGAGAAGCTCACGTTCAACTCAGTTACGGGAGCCTGTCGCCTGAGCCCGTTCGTACTGCTCAATATAGCGACTTCCGTTGCGGATGTAAATCAGGGTGGCGAGAACAGCCATGCCGGCCGCCGACCACCACAGCACGCGTACGAACCACCGGTAGCCCGGAATCACCAGGGCCAGCTCCGGCGCCACCAGAATGCAGGCCACCATGCTCAGTTGCAGGGCCGTCGCCAGTTTGCCTGCGAACACCGGCGCGATGTGCGTCTGCGATGTGATCAGGTAGAGAATGAGGAAGCCGATTGTGATCAGGACATCTTTGCCGATGATCAGGACGACCACAGTGATCGGCAATTGAAAGCCTTCCACGTGTCCGCCGTGAGAGACCAGCAGCAGCGAGGCGGACGTAATGAGCAGCTTGTCAGCCAGCGGATCGAGAAAGGCGCCCAGCTTCGTGATCTGGTGGCGGTGGCGGGCCAGATACCCATCCAAGGCGTCGCTGAGAGCCATGGAGACGAAGATGACGATGGCGGCATAGCGAAGGAGATTCCGCGTGGCCTGGCTCAGCTCCGGGTCGTGGGTGTTGAGCATGCAGCCGATGAAGGGCACGATCAGCAGGATTCGCGCGAGCGTAATCCGGGTCGGCCAGCTCAGTTTGAAGGTGCTCCTCTGCCGGAACAGGCCGAGCAGCCGACTCAGACTCCTTTCCCGCTTGCTATGATCCATACCGAACTCCGGCCACGAACACGACGAACACCGCCATTGCATCCAGCGCATCGGCAGATATACTAAGGAACGCCGCCGGTGCTGGCAATGGGTATTGTCGGCAAAGTGGAGCCGACGGCATGGCGATAACAGCGGTAGCATAATAGCGGAGAAGATGCTCATGGCCTCAAGGAGCCGCCTGGCACAGGCCTACTACGATCTGTCGGTGCTGCTCGACGCGGGCGTGCCGATCCTGCGGTCGCTCGACATGCTGATTCAGGGGCGCACGGGACACTTCAAGCGGGTGCTCTCCCAGGTTCGCGAGTCCCTGTCCAAGGGCTCAGACCTGTCCGAGTCGTTGGACAAGCACCCGGCGGTCTTCCCGGAGCTTGACCGGATGCTCATTGAGGCTGCGGAAACCTCCGGATCGCTGGGCGATTCCTTCAAGATGCTTTCCCAGTGGCACGAATTCGTCCAGCGGATCACCCGCCGAATACAGATGGGACTGATCTACCCCGTGCTTATTTTGCACATCGGGGCGCTGGTCTTCGGGGGCCCGAATCTCATTTTAGGCAGGATTACGGTCACCCAATATCTTGTGCAGGTGGTGCAGATTCTCCTGTTGCTCTACGTTCCCGCGATTGCCATCATCGTGTTCATGTCGCTGCGAGAGAGGATTCCCACCGTGGCCTTGCCGTTGGACTTTCTGGTCCTGCGGGTCCCGATCCTTGGCGCCGCCGTTTATCATCTCTCGATCTGCCGTTATGCCAGGGCGTTCGCCATGATGTACAAGGGCGGCGTGCCCATCACTGAGACGATTACTCGCGCCACGCGGGCGACCGGCAATCTGATCGTCTCGCGGCAATTTGCAGGGGGCATCGACAGCGTTCGCAATGGCGGCACGGCGTGGGAAGGATTTTCACTCCGGCTGCCCACCGAGTACCGCGACCTCTGGCAGATCGGCGAGGAAACAGGCAATCTCGACAAAACGGCCGACAAGATCGCCGAGATTGCCGCCGACCGCGCCGACCTGTACTTCACCCAGTTCGCCTTCTGGTTCCCGTGGGTCGTCTACGCGATCATCGCCGGGATCATGATTATGATGATCTTCAGGCTGTGGAGCCAGGTGTACGGGAACTTAACTGCTTTCTGACAGGCGCCGGATGGAGACCTCGGCGCCGTCAGGTACCTTCCTGAGCTCATCCGGCGAGCCGTCGATCCGCCCGACGATATTCACCGCTGAGGCGGCACGAATCTCGCTGCCCCGCGACGCGGGAGTGCGCCCGAAGAAAATGCAGAACGCATTGCCCGGCGGCCAGTAGCCGAGTTCCCCCGCCTCCAGAACCTCGCGGGCGCCGCCTTCCAGACCCGCCTCGACGGGGATGGAGAAGTAAATCTCGCCGCCCCATCGCTGCCCCTCGGCATCGATAGGAAGGGCCTGCGCGATGGCCCGGGCGGTTTCCGTATCGTTCAACTCGGCCTGCACCTCCACCTGCCCTGCCCTGATGGTTATCCGCTCTCCCATGTTGCCTGCCCTCCATTGAAACAACGCCGCATCTCCGGCGTCCGCTTGTCCGAGCGACCGGCCCTGGCTGCCATTGTCGCTGCGATTTGAATTTTATCGCGCTATTGGCTTGATGTAAATTCGGGCCTTGTTACAATTCACGCGTCTTTGTGAGGATCGATCGATGGCAGTTCTGAATGTCAACATAGATCACGTTGCGACGATTCGCCAGGCCCGGCGCACGGACGAGCCCGACCCGGCGTGGGCAGCGGTGCAGTGCGAACTGGCCGGCGCCAACGGAATCACCGTGCACCTGCGGCAGGACCGCCGGCACATCAACGACCGCGACGTGCGGGTGCTCAAGGAGACGGTGGCCTCCAAGCTGAACCTGGAGATGTCGATGGCCGAGCCGATCGTGCGGATCGCCGAGGAGGTCCGGCCGGACCAGGTCACCCTCGTCCCGGAGAACCGGGCCGAGCTGACGACCGAGGGCGGCCTGGACTGCGTCAAATACGCCCGCCGGCTCGCTGAAGCCGTCAAGCGCATGCACAGGCACGGCATCCTGGTCAGCGCGTTCATCACGCCCGACAAAGACCAGATCGCCGCCTCCGCCCAGACCGGCTGCGACGCCGTCGAGCTGCACACCGGCGCCTATGCCAATGCAAAAAGCGACAGGGCCGTGAAGAAGTGCCTGGCACAACTGGAAGACGGCAGGGATTTCGCGATAGAGAACAAGCTGATCGTCCACGCCGGCCACGGGCTGACGTACCGCAATATCGGTCCGGTCGCCCGAATCCGGAATCTGTGTGAGTTCAATATCGGCCACAGTATCGTATCACGTGCCATGCTGGTCGGCATCGGCCAAGCCACACGAGAGATGATCGAGTTGATTGACAAGTACGGGAAACAGCAGGGTTGATGATTTACGATTTGCGATCTGAAAGGCGGACGTAACAAGGCTTGCCAAATCGTAAATAGTAAATCGTAAATGGTAAATTGAGGAGATACCGGATGTTCACAGGGGCCATGGTGGCGCTGATCACGCCGTTCCATGACGGCAAGGTCGATTTCGACACCCTCGATGAGTTGATCGAGTTCCAGTTGGAGAACAGCATCGACGCCATCGTGCCCGTCGGCACTACGGGCGAGTGCCCGACCCTCAGCCACGAGGAGCACAAGCAGGTCATCGAGCGAGTCGTCAAGACCGTCGCCGGCGCGACGCGGGTCATCGCCGGGGCAGGGTCCAACAGCACCGCCGAGGCCATCGAGCTGGCCACGTTCGCCAAGAAGGTCGGCGCCGACGCCACGCTGCAGGTGTGCCCCTACTACAATAAGCCGACACAGGAAGGCTTCTATCAGCACTTCAAGGCGATTGCCGACGAGATCGATCTGCCGATGGTGCTGTACAATATTCCCGGCCGCTGCGGGGCGGGCCTGACGCCCGAAACCGTGGCGCGGCTGGCCGAGATCGACAATATCGTCGCGATCAAGGAGGCCACAGGCAGTCTCGACCAGGCCAGCGAGATCGCCATGCGCTGCGACATTACGATCATCTCCGGCGACGACTCGCTCACCCTGCCGCTGGCCTCCATCGGCGGCAAAGGTGTTATCAGCGTCGTGGCCAATATCGTCCCGGCCGATGTCAAGGCCATGACCGACCTGATCCTTGAAGGCGACCTCGTCAAAGCCAGACAATGGCACCGCAAGCTCTTCGTTCTCAGCAAGAACGTGCTGACCCTGGCGACCAATCCGATCCCGATCAAGGCCGCGATGGCGATGCTGGAGATGTCCTCCGAGGAACTGCGTCTGCCGCTGACCCCGTTGGAGGACAGCAAGAAGGCCACCCTGCACAAGACCCTCCAGGAATACGGCCTGCTGAGCTGACAACTCACAGAGACGCGATATTTTGCGTCTCTGTCTGGCATTTGCCGTTCCAACCATGTTTTGCAGGGCACACCGCCTGGTCTGCAGGTACCTCGTGCGGGATCGGATGGGCTTGTCTAAAAGTTGTCGATGAGCCAGGAGTCGCCGGACCGGCGCAGGGTGGCGTCGAGATTGAAGGTATCGCCGGCGCGAAAGGCCTGGCCGCCCAGCGTTACGTCCTTTTTGAAGGTGACCTGCCACGTCATCTTCATGGCGCCCTGATCCTCCATCGTCTCGACAATGGGCATCTCGGCGTCAGGGTCGAGCGATTGAAGCCATACCTTCATTTCATACGCGCCTCGCTGCTCGGGGTGATCCGGGTTAGCGCTCATAATCTTCTGCATGTCCTCGAAGTCCGTGCCGCCGGGCAAGAAGCAGGCCATGACGGATTCCGCATCGCCCGAGGCGATCGCCTTTGTGAAGCTGCGCACCGCCGCCTCCGGCGTACTCAGATCCAGACGTGGTCTTTCTTCCTTAGTCGTCGTGCTCCACCATGGCGTCGGGTATTGAGTATCCGCAGGGGGTTGGGCAGCAGCAGCCGATTCCGGTGGCGAAGTTGCGGCGGAGCTTGGCGTTTGCGTCCGCTGCTCATTCGCCGCCAGTGGTGCAGCCTCCTGCACCTTCAGTTGGTCTGATTGCACGGTCGTCTGCGTAGCCGTCTGGCGGCTCGGGCCACCGGTTGCCGGTGGCGAGGATGGGGCTTGTGACGGTCCGGAGGGCCACGTCGTATAAGTGATCAGCCCTGCCCCGGCAACGACGATCACGGCAACAATGATGACCTTGACCTTGGCTGCGGCCGCTACGCCGTAACCGAGCGCAGATGACAGCGACGCGGCTGGCGCAGCCTTGGCTCCCACCAGGGCGATCCTGCCAACTTGCTGGAGCACTGCGGCCGGAGCGCTTTGAGCCGTGCTTTGCGCCAGGAACGCGGACAGGGCCCCTGCTGCTACCAGCACCCCCTGCCGCTGCAACTGTGCTCGCAGCCTGGTCAGGCCTGATTCGATCTCCCGCGAGACCGTCGGACGCGAGACACCTCGCCGGCGGGCGAGGTCCGCCATTGAGCGGCCCTCAAGATAATGCGCAACAAGCAGGTCGCGGGTCGGGTCATCGAGCTGAGTCAGGGCCTCATCCACGTACGGCGAGACCTCGAGCCACGTCCGATCCTCGCCGGACCTGTCATCCACATGCTGGCGCTCCCGCTGTCGGCGGGCGGAATCCCTGCGAATCAAGTCTACGGCTTTGCCGGTCGCCACACGGTGCAGCCAACCGGCAAGCGAGCCTCGCACCTCGCCGGCCCGCCTCATCAACTGGAAAAACGTCTCCTGCGTGGCATCGGCGGCCGCATCCGCATCCGTCAGAATCCGCAAGCACGTGCCGTAAACCAGTCCCGCGTACTGGCGAGTGATCTGGGCAAACGCCTCGGTATCGCCCGTCCCGGCGAACCGCTCTAACAATGCGCTTTCGCTCTCAGCCATCGTGATTCTCCTGAAGCGACACTCTGCAATGGCATCACTACTGTAAATTAGTCGCAGCCGAACCGCAAACCGTTCAGGAAAACCACAGTACTGAAGGCGGGTCGCTACGGCTGCCGGACAGGCAGGGGGCTCATGCCTATTGGCGCTTGTGGTTGGGAGATGTCGAGCGTTTGCACGCCGGCCAATTCTGTTCTCAGGTGAGCGATGGCTTGCTGGCTGATCGGAGCGCTCGACCGAATATGGATCGACTCGAGCTTTTTGCACGCAGACAGATAAACCAGTCCCTGCTCGGTAACCTGGCTGTCGTGGATTTCGAGGACGCGGAGCTTGGGCATGCCAGCCAGGGGCCTCAGGCCGTTGTCGGTCAGATTAGGTCCGCCCTTGACGGCCAGCACCTCCAGATTGGTCAGCGACGCCAGCAACACCATGCCGCCGTCGCCGCTCCAAGCGTCTCCGACGCCGAGCGCCCTGAGCTTGGACATGCTCTTGAAGTAAGCGATGCTTTGATTCGTGACTTGATCCAGCCAGGGAACGTACAGGCGCTCCAGCGACTGAATCTGGGCCAGCGATCCCAATCCCTGCTCTGTGGCGCGGGGAGTGTCCAGCCACAGCGTTTTGAGCGAAGGCGCCGCGGCCAGGTAGGCCAGACCTTGATTCGTGAACTGGCCGGCCAGCCGCAGGGAACGCAGCTTTGGCAACGCGGCAAGAGTCTTGAGCCCCTCGTTCGTCACCATGGCCGTGGACTCCAACCACAGGACTTGGAGATTGTGCAGTTGGCCGATGGAAGCCAGCCCGGTGTTGGTCATTCGAGCGTCAAGGATCTCTACTTCCTCCAGCGTCTGCAAGGTGGCGATACTGGCCATCTCAGCGTCCGTCAATCCATACGGTGCACAGAGGTGCTCCAGCCTGGGAAGCGATTGCAGCATCAACCAGCCTTGCGCGGTGAAGCGAGCGGAGAGTGGACAGAAAGAGGTCAGACCCTTCAGCCGGGCCACGTACGGTAGGATGGCATCATCCAGCAGAAGCGGCTGCAAGAAATCCAGCGCCTGCACGTCGTTCGGCTCCAGCGACTTGAGGACCTCGATGCACTGCTGCTGGCCCACGCTTAGGCCTCCCAGGCGCAGATAGACACCTTTGCCAGCCGGAATACGCACATCGCCTTGGGCCGGACGCCAATACCGCGCCGCCATAGACGCATAGCCTGGTCCGGGTTCCGTGGAAATCTCGGGGGCTATGTAACTCTCATCGATCAGCGAGACCTGGCCGACGGCCTGATACGATGGAAAGTGCAGCACCCGCTCAGGCGGGCCCGCGCCGGGCTGCCCGGATGAAGGCGAATCCGCCATTGTCGCCTGTGAGAGCAGCGCCAGCGCCACCCCGACCAATTGTATCTGATGATTCATCGCAGATCTCCTTCTCACCTTCCCTGCTCAATGGCCCACGCGCCACAAATCCTGTGTCTGCGCATAGAGCACCGCCTTCGATGGTGCGCGTTTTGCGTGCACACGCCAGCAATTATCCATATTGACGGGACGGAAGTCCAGACCTTATCGGATTCTTCCAGGCCGTGCGGCTGAGAATCAGTCCTATTGACCTCTCAGCCCTTGCTGTGGCGCGAGCAGAGGAACTTCGAGGGTTTGCAGGCTGGGAAGCTCCATCCTAAGCCGGGCGGTGACGAGCCGGCTGATTGGCGATGTCGTCTTGATTCGGATGTCGCGGAGACCTTTGAGCGGGTAGAGATGGACGAGCCCCGCCTCGGTGATCCGGCTGTTGTGGATGTCGAGCATGCGAAGCTTACGCATCCCGACCAGGCATTTCAACGCGGCGTCCGTCAGATTCGGGCTGCCTTCAATGTTTAGAGTCTCAAGATTCGCCAGGGGCGCAAGATACCTGACGCCATCATCCCCAATCCCCGGGCCCACGAGGCTGAGGCGCTCAAGACTCGTGAGGGTGGACAGGCTTGCCAGGTCGCTGTCATGAAACGCGTCGTATACCCGAACGTACTTGCCGTCAACCTTCGCCTGGACGCACAGTCCGACCGTGAGGTCCTTGAGGTTCTTGAGACCTGAGAGATCGAGGCCACGGTTGTCCTGGCGAACCTGTTTTGCACTGAGCGTCTCCAGGGCGGGCAATTCGCTCAGCGATTTCAGATCCGACAGTGTCACGTCACTGTGAAAGGCCCAGGATAGACTCCGCAGGGTTTTGAGCTTCGCCAATTGCTTCAAGTGGTCGTCGTTCATGTCGGAGCCAATGAAGGAAAGGACTCGAAGACCCTTGAGGTCGAAGAGATGCTCAATCCCTTTGGCCGTGAAGCCTGTCCCTCCAATGTCAAGCTCCTCCAGTCTGTGCAACCCGCCGACCACCCGCAGTGATTCGTCGGTCAGGGGCGAGTTGCTGGCACAGTCGATCCAGAGACACTTCAGGCCGGTGAGCTTGCCCAGGTACGCGACTCCCGCGTCTGTCAGTCCCTCGTTCGGCAGGTGCAGGTAATCGAGATTCGGCAGCGTCGCTAGAAGCTTCAGACTGGCGTCACTGAGGCTGGCGTGCTGGACGTCGAGCCCCTTGAGCTGCGGCATGTTCCTGAGATGTGCGACGCCGCGGTCCGTGATCTTGTCCGGCCAGTGCAGACACAGCCTCTCGATCGACTTGCTCTGCGAGAGCCTCTGCAAGCCCGCATCGGTGACATGAACGACAGACTATACAGAGCGTTGGGATCGAGCGACTGGAGCGCCTCAAGGCACTGCTGGCGCACCGCCCCTGTCCCGCCGACGGTCAGGAACACCCGCCGGCCCGCCGGGACGCGCACGTCCCCCTGCGCGAAGCTCAGGAACTCGCTTTCCGCATATGCATAGCCGGGGTGAAAACATAGCGTCACCTCCGGTATGAAAAGGTCCTCATGCTGCACGCGGATGCTGCCCACGGCCCGCTCTTTGGGAAAGTGCAGAATCCGCTCCGGCAGCCGCGCATCGGCCATTGCGGCAAGTGCCAGTGCTGCGAGGAACGCCGCAACCATGCGTACCCTACTCACTGCGTAGCTCCCGTTTGTGCTCGAAATCGCGGTACAAGCCAAGATGGGGCATCTTCGCACGGAAGTCGCTCAGGGCCCGCGGGGTGAAATTCGCCCCGGACATGAAATCCAGCAGTCCCAATCTCTGCACTTTCTGCAGATGTACCAGTGTAGCATCCGTGAAGGTCCCGCTGAGGGTCAGGCTGTTCAGATTGGGCAGTTGGGCCAGGTAGGCCATTCCGTCATCCGTAAGGCCGTTGCCGCCGATGGAGAGCCTTTCGAGGTGTGTCAATCCGGTCAGATGCCTCAGCACGCTGCCGTCCGGTATGCCGGTATGGGAGATCTGAAGTCGTTGCAGGTTCGTGAGTTTGCCCATCATGGCAATGTCTCGCTCCTGCCAGGCAGCCACGTTGCCATCTGCCTGTTTGGCCGCCAGATGAAGGGAGAGATCTCTGAGGTTCATCAGCCCGGACAGATCGAGGCCGGAGTTGTCCTGGACAATCTTATCCAGGCCCAGTGTCTTCAGACCCGCGAGATTGTTGAGCAGCTTCAGGTTCGACATGGTCAACCGGGCGTAGTCTATATTCAGCGATTCCAGAGATCGCAGGCCGCCAATGGTCTTGAGACTTTCGCCGGTGATCCTATCGCAGCCGTACAGACTCAGGTCTTTCAGGCGGCGCATACCCGCGAGCTGCCCGATCCCCGCGTCCGTGACGCCGAGGCCGCCGATCAACAGGCACTCCATTTCCGTCAGTCCGGCCAAGGCCTTGAGGCCCTCGTCGGTGTAGTACCCCTTGTCTTTGCTCGGGTCCACGTAGTGCGCCCGCGGCAGGCTGAGGTCCCGCAGCCGCGGCAACTGCCCCAGATAGCCCAGGCCGGTATCGGTCACCTGCTCGAGGGGACCCAGACTCAGGATCTCAAGATTCGGCACGGCCTTCAGAGATTTGAACCCGGAATCCGTGAAGCCCTTGCCCCAGAGCACAAGGTATCGCAGCCGGGGCAGTCCAGCCAGGTGTGCCAGTCCCGCATCAGTGATTCGCGCGCCGCCCAGCTCCAACTCCTCAAGAGAGGCAAGTTTCGCGAGATGTACCAGACCGGCATCCGTGACCTGGTTCTCCTTGAAATACAACCCCCTCAGTGCGGGCAGCGTGGCAATGACGGTCATTCCTCCATCATCCATCCGGCCGGGCAGAGTGAGCCACTGCAACTGCTTCCATCCGCTCACGCACTTCATCGCGGCACCGCTGATGCCCGTGTTCACCAGGTCGAGGGCGTGCAGACCGGTCAGATGCCCCACGTACTGCATGCAGGAATCGCCGGGCTTGGCCCCGCCAGTGTATGATCCGTAAATGCTCAGTTTGTAGAGGTCAACCGGTTGCAGCTTCAGCAATGGCGAGAGGTCGCGCCATTGGCTGGACCGCGCGATTGATAAAGACACCTGATGTCCCGGCGGCACCTTCACGTCGCCCCGAGCCTCGCCGAGCGGCTCCCAATTGCTGCCGCGGAACCAGTAGCAGAAGGTCTCGGTCGGCTCCTCCGGCTCGGCTGGGCGGGACGTGAGCGTGCCCAGCGACCGATCCGCCGGGAAATGCAGTACCCTCGGGGCCATGACACTCGCTGATGGTTTTGCATTCTGGGCCCCGGAAACCAGCGCCGCACAGACAGCGACGACAACTGAGCCGAGCACAATGCGAACAAGAGTCGAGCTCATTGGAGTCCCTCTGTCACCTGGCTATCTCGCACCCGGCCTCGCTCCATCCGAGCCGGCCAGGACTTTCGCCCGCGGAATCCGCTCCCCGGGGAACTTCGGGCCGATCTGGACATTGTTGAGCTCCGGCAGCGATTCGAACAGATGGCGTATTGCTGCCTGGCTGAAGCTGTGCTCGCCAATCAGCGTCAGGTTGGCCAACCCGCCGAGCTGTTCAAGCTTCGCCAGGCCTCGGTCGGTGAAATGGCCGCCGTAGATGTTCAGCATGTCGAGTCTCTTCATCGCCGTGAAATAGGAGAGGCTCTCGTCGGTGAGATTCGGCCCACCGAGCGTCAGGCGGTCCATATTGACCAGCCCGCTCAGATGCGCCAGCCCCCGATCGGTCAGAGCATGGGGCTTATCTACGGCCTGGCTGATCTGAAACCACCGCAGCCGGAGCAAGCTCGCAAGGCACGCAAGATCCTCGTCCCGCAGGACCGCCGGCGACCGATGCTCCGTCCCGATCGTCAGCTTCTCAAGATTTTTGAGTCCCGATATATCAAGTCTCGAATTGTCGTGAATGACCTCAGCCACGTCCAAAGTCTTCAGGCGGGTCAAGCCATTCAGAGCCTTCAGTCCGGAAATGGTCAGTCGGCCCCTGTATAGTGTCAGAGTCTCCAGAGATCGCAGTTGGCCTATCGTTTTGAGGGCCTCGTCCGTGATGCGATCGCAGCCGAAGAGATCAAGGTGCTGCAGGCGGGTCAGCCTGCCGAGATGCTGAATGCCCACATCGGTAATCCCGATGCTGCCCAGGCTGAGCTTCTCCAGCGACGTGAGCCCCGAGATGGCCTTGAGGCCCTCGTCGGTATAGTAGTTCTTGTTCATGTTGGGATCGACGTAGTGCGGCCGGGTCGCGCCGAGCTCTCGAAGTCTGGTCAACTGAGCCAGGTGGTGGAATCCCACGTCAGTAATGTCCTTGCCCGGCAAGCTGAGGCTTTCGAGCGTCTTGATCTCCTTCAAGTGGGCCAGACCCGCGTCCGTGACTTGAGAGTCGTTGATGGTCAGCTTCCGCAGGTTCCGCAGCTTCTTCAGATAGGCGACTCCATTGTCGGTAATCCTTGTGGCATGATAGAGGTCGATTTCCTGCAATCCCGGGACTTCGGCCAGGTGTGCCAGACCGGCATCGCCCACCCAGTCGAAACCTCCCAGGTTCAAGACCTCAAGATTGGGGATGTTTTTCAGACGGGCGAATCCGCCGCTGGTGAACCCTTTGCCCCAGAGCATGAGACATCGCAGATGCGGCACCTGTGCGAGATGGGCCAGTCCATCGTCCGTGATCTGTCCGCCGCCGAGACACAGCTCGGTAAGGGAGCCCAGTTCGCTCAGGTGCTGCAGGGCCGCATTTGTCAGGCGGTTTTCCCCCAGATACAGGTTTGTCAGCGAGGTCAGTTGCGCAATGTGCACCATGCCCGCATCGTCCAGAAGCGGCGACGGGTGAAGCCATTGCAGGTTCTTCAGAGCAGTCACGTATTGCATGCCCGCCCTGGTGATGCTCGTATTGCCCAGATCAAGCACGCGCAGGCCGGTCAGGCATGCGACATGGGGCATGCAGGCGTCGCCCGGCTTGGGCCCGCCGAAGTAGGAGCCGCGAACATCGAGCCGATAGAGGTCATCCGGGCGGAGTTGGCGAAGTGGCGAAAGGTCCCGCCAGGATTCCGGACGCTCCACGATCAGAGCCACCTCATAGCCGGCGAGAATCGTGACGGTGCCCTGCGCCTGGCCGGCGTATTCCATCTCCTCAAACGTGGACCAGTTGTGGAACACGTCAGGCACTTGCGGCCTGATCTGGCGAATCATCACCTTGCCCAGCGACCGGTCCGCCGGAAAATGCAGAACTCGTGTCCTCGGAGGCGATTGGACAGGTCCGCTTTCGGCCACCGCCATCCGGTCAAGCAACTGTGTGACGGTGATCTCCAGCGGGTTCCCCTGTGCTGTCTGCGAGAACTCGAGGGTGGCGATCGCACTGCCCATGTAGATGCTCGCCGCCGCCGCGAGGATGCGATGACACTTGGACACTGACGACTCCCTCCTGTGCTGCACGCCGCGCCACGACCGCAGGATCAACCCGGCAGCACCAGGCTCACGGCTGGTCCGATCCGCGGTCATTGGAATCATTTGGATCCGTCGATGGGGTGTCGACCTGGGCCACGGCGAAGAACATGCCGCCCATCGGTGGAGCCGCATTCGGATCAATCCCTTCATCCGGGGACGGCTCCGCCGGACCGGCCATTGCCATGGCGTAGCCCATCCCTCCAAATCCAGCCTCGGGGGCCGCCTGCGCCTCCCCCTGGGGCGCAGCCGCCGTCTCTTCCTGGGGCACGGACGGTTGCGGCGCCGGTGTCGGATTCTCCGAGCGCGCTGCCTGGCTCCCGCGAGCACCCAGAAGCTCGTTCCATCGCCGGGATGCGTCGGAGGGACCGGCGGCCTTTGAGACCGGCTCGCTCGTGGAGCCGGTGGCTGATCCTGAACTCGATCGCGGGGTTTTCGGCGTGGGCGAATTCGTTACCACCGTATGCGAAGGCGAAGAAGGCCGTGTCGCATGCTGGTACGTGACCACCGAGCCGGCGCCGATAGCTGCCACGGCGACCACCGCTGCGACCTTGGCCTTTACACCGGCGAGCATGCCGCCGGCAATCGTGTTGATTGTGGAAGCGCCCGCCGCTCCTGCCGCCACATGCCCGCCCACGATAGCCATCTTGCCCAATTCGGTCATCAGGGCCTGCGGGGCCGCCTGGACTGCGTTCTTGCTGAGCAGCAGGCTCAGAGTCGCCGCCGCGACCAGGATGCCGCGCCTGCGAAGCGTGGCGCGCAGTTGCGTCACCCCGGCATCGACCCGCCGCGACACGGTGGCCTGGGAGACTCCCTGGGCCACGGCGATCTCCCGGGTCGTCCGGCCCTGTAGGAAATGGGCCACGAGGATATCTCGCGTCTCGTTGTCCAGCTTGCTCAACTCCTCATCGACGTGGCGGGAAAGATCCCGCCATTCGATCACCTCATGGGGCCGCTCGGCGGCATATTCCACCTCCCGGCGGCGGCGCGACGTGTCCCTGCGCATCTGATCGATGGCCTTGTGCGTTGCCACCCGATGCAGCCAGCCGGGCAACGACCCGGTCACGCTGTGAGCGTCCTTCGTCAGTTGCAGGAAGGTCTCCTGCGCCACGTCGGAGGCCCGGTCCACGTCAGCCAGGATTCGCAGCGCCGCCCCGTAAACCAGCCCCGCGTGACGCCGGATGATCTCCGCGAACGCCTGGGCATCTCCCGTCTTTGTGAAACGCGTCAGCAGGACTGCCTCTGTCTCTACCATCGTCGTCTCTCCTGATCGGCTCGTTCAACTGCATCGACTACGAATAAGGCGTCGGCAAGCGACAAATTATTCAAAAAATCGCGGAAAGGGCAATTCTTCGACCCTCTCCGGGTGTTCCCGGCAGTCCCAGGCTCAGTCGCGGTGCTGCTGGGCCTGCGTATACATCTCGAGAGTGGCGGCAATCATCTGACTGACGGAGTAGTCGGCCTTGACGTGGTCCTGTGCCGTCTTGGCCAGCCGACGGGCGAAATCAGGCTCGCCGAGAAGGCGGGTCAGGGCCTGGCGGATGCTCTGCTCGTCGTTCGGATCAAAGATCACGGCCGTCTGGTCGGGGACGAGCAGATCATCGACCCCTCCCAGACAGGCGGCCACTGCCGTGCCCAGGCCCATGGCCTCCAACAGGAAGGTGTTGAACGCTCTGGCTGGCTGCGGCTGCACGAAGATATCCCCTGCCGCAAGCACCGACCGCCACGGCTCAAGGATCGGGACAATCGTGACGGCCTGCGACAGTTCGAGTTTCTCAAGCAGCCGGCGAAGCCGATGCTCGGCCGGACCGCTGCCCATGATGATCACCAGGAACTCACGCCCTTCCGCCAGTAAGGCCTTGACCGCGCGGAAGAACGGCTCGAAATCCGAGGCCCGACGCAGAGGCTGGGCCAGGACGATGGTCGTCAGCCGTGAGGGATCCGAGAAGCAAATGGTGTCCTCCTCGATGAACGTCCCGATGTGAATCTGCCGGACGCGGTCGGCAAACCGGGGGTACGCCTCGCGGAGGTGCTTGCAGACGGTCTCGGCGGGCGCCGAGATCGCCGCACAACGCTGCGGGCAGACGTGGACATGCCCGAACCGCCCGGCCAGCGAATCAACCGTCTGAACGCAGGGCAAATCCAGCCGGCGGGCCAGTCGGCACGTCAGCGCCGCCTCACTCTCGCACAGGCCGTGCAGGACTGTAGGCTTGAACTTCGCCAATTGCGAGGCCAGCCATCCGACCCCGAAGTACTCCACCAGAGGCAGGTCCATGAGCGGATAGGTCAGGACGGAGACCGGCGGGGGCACGATCGATTCGACGTTATACCCACCCGGGCAGATCACGGTCGTGGCAATCGATTCATCCGCTAGCCCGATCAGCAGACGGCCCAGAAACGTGGAACGCTCGACGAGCGTGTTCCTCGACACAATCAGAGCGGGACGAAGCAATTTTCGTATCGCTGTCATATCCGGGTTCTGCTCGTTGGCCATACGCCTCGCCAAGCTGCGGCTCCACGACATTCCATGCACAAAAGGCAATCGGATTCAAAGCTGAATTCACACCTATTCTATCGAAACGACACACAATTTGCCATCGTAAAAGCCGCCAGACCCAGGGCAACCCCAAAGTCCCCAAGATGGATGTATTGAAAGCGTCTCGCGAGCCAGCTTCCACGTAGACAGTTTCCACGACATGCGGCTGCAATTGAAAGAATTGACGGGCTGTAACGTAGCCGTCCACGCTACTTGAGATCACGTCGGCAGACGCGCCGTGAAGTCCGCCCTCAGGCTCTGGGTCGAGCCTCCTCTCGGGAAATGGAGATCGGGCTTATCCGGCCCGGCCGATCTGCTTGCTCAGCTCGCCCAGCAGGGCCTGCATCTTCGGATCGGAATGCTGTGCCTCCGCGATCTTGTTGCAGGCGTGCATCACCGTCGTGTGGTCGCGGCCGCCCAGGTGCCCGCCGATCTCCTCCAAGCTGTGTTTGGTCATCTGACGGGCCAGGTACATGCAGATCTGGCGAGGCATGGCGATGCTCTGGCTGCGGCGCTTGCTCTGCAGGTCTGCGATCCGCACATCGAAATGACGCGTAACTGCGTCTATGATGTCTGAAATGGTGACGTGGCGCGTCGCCAGCCGGATCTGGCCCTCCAGCGCCCGCTGCGCCAGCTCGAGCGTGACCGGCTCATGCTGGGTGTTCGCCAGGGCATAAATCGTCGTCAGGGCGCCCTCCAATTCCCGGATATTCGCCTGGACCTGCCGTGCGATATACTCCGCGATCTCGTCATCCAGTTGCAGGCCGCGAAGGTGGGCCTTCTTCTGCACGATCGCGACCCGAGTCTCGTAACTGGGCGGATCGATCCGGGCGACCAGGCCCCAGTTCAACCGGCTGATCAGCCGCGCTTCGAGAGACGGAATTTCCGCGGGCGGACTATCGGCGCTCAGGATGATCTGCCGGCCGTTGTTGTACAGGGCGTTGAACGTGTGAAAGAACTCTTCCTGGCTCTCCTCCCGCTCGCGGAGGAACTGGATGTCGTCAATGACCAGGGCGTCGGCGGTGCGGAATTGCGTGTGAAAGCCGCTGATGTGGCCCTGCTCAATGGCCCGGATGAACCGGTTCACGAAATCCTCGCAACTGAGCAACTGAATGAGGGCGTCGCTGCGCAGGCGGCGGACCTCGCGGCATACGGCGTGGAGCAGGTGGGTCTTGCCCAGACCCGCACTGCCGTAGAGGAAGAGTGGATTGTACGTCTGGCCCAGCGACTGGCTGACCGCCACGCAACTGGCGTGCGCCAGCCGGTTGCTCGGCCCGACAACGAAATTCTCAAACGTGTAATCCGGATGCAGGGCAGGTCCGGAGCCGGCCTCGCAGGATCCGGGAGCGCGTCCCTCGCCGCCAGCCACGAGAAATTCCACCGTCACGAGGTGCCCGGTGACCTGTTGAGCTGCCAGCGTGAAGCTGGACCGGCAGTTCTCGTCCAGGAACCGGACGTTGGCCTCCTCGGGGCACCCGATCCCAATCGAGCCCCCATCGAAGTGCAGAACGGTCAACCGGTCGAACCAGGTCCGGGCGTTGGCCGGGTCCAGCGCCCTTGCCCGTTCCACAACGTCGGCAAAAATCTTCTCCACTTCGCGAGGGGGCAACACCATTCTCCTTATGGTCACACCGACCGGTCATCCGAAATAGAACCACATCCATCTGCCGCCCCAGCCCGCGCGGACGAGACGCGAGCACAGACACTATCTACCTGCCGATTGCCGCGATGTCAACCAAATATCGCCTTGCCGCGGAGGCGAGTGTCGAGATTCCGCGGCCGCCCGACTGCCCTCACAGCGCCAAGCCCTGTGCGATTTCGGAGGTCATTCTTGCAATTGCGCGAAATTCCGGTACTATCAGCAGCGAATTGAGATGAGCAGCTTGGCGCATGATTTCATTGCGGTCGAGCGACACTGGAATTTATACACGGAAAGTGGCTATGGGAATATTCTCCAAGACGGCGGAATACTTGAAGGAGCGGCTGGGCAAGACCCGGACCGCCATCAGCAGCTCGCTTTCCTCGGTCCTGAGCATCGGCCGCAAGATCGACGAGGACTTGCTTGACGAGTTGGAGGAAACGCTGATTCGCGACGACATCGGTGTCGAGACCACGGAGAAGCTGACCTCGGAGCTGCGCGAAGCTTATCACAGCCGCAAGATCGCCAGGGCGGAAGAGATCGTGCCGTTCCTCAAGGAGCACATGAAGAGCTACTGGCCGCAGAGCGACAGGCAACTGCGAACGGCCCAGACCGGCCCGACCGTGATCCTCGTCGCCGGCGTCAACGGGACCGGTAAGACCACCAGCATTGCCAAGCTGGCTTACATCTTCAAGCGCAACGGCAAGGACGTGATCGTCGCCGCATGTGACACGTTCCGCGCCGCCGCCGTCGAGCAGTTGACGATCTGGGCCGAGCGAATCGGCGTGCAAATCATCAAGCATCAGTCCGGCAGCGACCCCGCCGCCGTCGCATTCGACGCCTGCGAAGCCGCCCTGGCGCGGTCCGCCGATATCCTGATCCTCGACACCGCCGGACGCCTCCATACGAAGAAGGACCTGATGCAGCAGCTCACGAAGATCCGCGACGTGGTCGCCCGCAAGATTCCCGGTGCGCCGCACGAAGTGCTGCTCGTCCTTGACGCGACCACGGGACAGAACGCGATCTCGCAGGCCAAGCTCTTCACCGAGGCGATCAACGTCACCGGCATCTTCCTGGCTAAGCTCGACGGCACCGCTCGCGGCGGCATCGTCATCGCTATTAAGGACAAGCTCGACATCCCGGTGAAATTCGTCGGCCTGGGCGAAAAGCCCGAGGACATCGCCGAGTTCGACCCCAACGCATTCGTCGAAGCTCTCTTCGAGTCGAGCCGTTAAGGCGAAGCAAGTCACAGAAGGAGGCAAAGGTATGACATCCGTTTTCGGCAGGACTCTTGCGCTGTGCATCACCATGTCGCTGACGGCATGCTGGGGGGCTTGCGCGGCAGCGGCGGTCGAACATAGGGAGGGCGAGCACTTCAAGCCGTTTGTTTGGCCGTCGCGGCCGCCGGGGGACTGTCCGTTCGAGCCGTCCAAGGACATCGTGGGCATCGCGTTCCTGGGCGTCCACAGCGACTACCAGTTCGCCGATACGTGGTATCCGAGTTGGGCCTCCGATGGGAACATGTACTCGCCATACACCGACGGCAGCGTGCCGCGAGCGGATGGGCAGCGGGACAATTCCAACAGCGGCATCGGCCTGGATGCGGTGACGGGGCAGGCTGTCATGATCGGCGACGACCCGGTCAACCTGAAGGTGATCAGCCTCGGTTTGGTCAAGGGCGATGCCTCGCCGTATCGAGGCCGTTATCCCTGCGGCAGTCTCGTGCACAACGGCGTCTGGTACTACGGGACCTACTGCCTGGCGCCGGACGGCATGGTCCGCTACGGGGATCAGGCCTTCAACTGGCCCTGGCTCGGGCCGTTCGTCGGCTTCCGGATCTCGAAGGACTTCGGCAAGACGTGGACGGACACGCCGCACACGCCCGCCAAGCCGCTCTTCGGCGAAACCGGCATGTGGGGCTATCCCGTCAAGATCGGCTCGCCCCACTTCGTCGATTTCGGCAGGAACATGGAGTACTCGCCCGACGGAAAGGCGTATCTCGTCGCGCACGGCGCTCCGGAGCCCGACCCCAAGCCCCGGTTCGGCAACCTGAGCTGGATCAGCGGCGATCAGATTTACCTGCTGCGAGTCACGCCGAGCGTCGAGAACATGAACGACGCCTCGAAATACGAGTTCTTCGCCGGCCGCGACGCCACAGGCAAGCCCATCTGGACGAGCGACTTTGCGAAGATTCAGCCGCTCATCGACTGGAACAACAACTGCGGCTGCGTCACGGCGACCTGGAACGCCCCGCTGAAGAAGTACCTCATGTGCATCACTGATGGCTGGCCCACCTGCGCCAAGATGAATTCCTACATCCTCGAATCGGACGCCCTCACCGGCCCCTGGCGGCTCGTGACCTACATGAAGGACTTCGGCGAACAGGGCTACTTCCTGAACATCCCGACGAAGTTCATCAGCCCCGACGGCCGCACCGCCTGGCTCTGCTACTCCGGCAACTTCGCCAAAGACTGGCGCGGCGAGGTCATGCAGGAAAAGCCCCCCGGCAGCCACTACGGCCTGGTCCTCCAGCAAATCAAGCTCCTCGACGAACCCACTCGTCGCAAATATGCCCAATAGTCGCGCCGCCTTATGCTCGGAACTGAAAGCGCCCAGGGAGTAAATCACTGCAGGTAATTGCCATCGTACCCGCCTTATGATAAGATGGGTTTACACTCGATGCCGGGAGGACTCGTTCCCGGTGGCTATAGAGAAGGTGGACAACTATGGAAACACAGACCATTACGATCCGCGTCAGCCCGGAGGCGGCGCGTATCTACAACACCGCGACCGCTGAACAACAGCGGAAGCTGGAAGTGTTGTTGAGCCTGAAACTGACCGAGGTGGCACGTACCGCGCGCCCCCTGGAGGAAATCATGGATGAGATCAGCCGCAAGGCACGAGCACGCGGTCTGACGCCGGAAATCCTGGAATCGCTGCTCAATGAGTGAGAGCGTACATCACGTCTTCGATACGAACACCCTGGTCAGCGCCTTGCTATTCGCGCAGTCAAGACCAGGACAGGCCTTTCGCCACGCCCTGAAGCGAGGCCGTATCCTGCTGTCGGCACCTACCATAGAGGAACTGGCCGAGGTGCTCCAGCGCGCGAAGTTTGAACACTATGTGACGGCTTCTGAGCGCGAGGAGTTTCTTGCGGCCCTTGTGGAACGAGCACTCTTCATGGAGCCAACGGAAGAAATCCGCGCGTGCCGAGATGCGCGGGACGACAAGTTTCTCGAGTTGGCCATCAGTGGAAGTGCCTCTTATATCATCAGTGGTGACGATGATCTTCTGGTATTACATCCCTTCCGCGACATAGCGATCGTGACGCCCACACAGTTCTTGCAGGCGATTGAGCGTGAGACAATAGACGGGAAAGACTGAGGTCCATGCTGTCGCTGCAACCTCCGATTGATCGTAGGATGAAAGGGCATCATATGCCGAAAGGAACAGCGTGACTCCTGAAGAACTGAAACGCGAGAAGGACTAGTTTCTTGAGCGATATAACCCACATCGCACCGATTGCCAAGCCGCCTCGGATGCAGTGAAGTCGGCTTCGCAGCACAACGCGCTCTATGCTGGTGGCCTCCCAGACCAAAACAAGGGTCCTATCCGCGACTACTGGAAGACTCTTCTTTGTGAGCTTGCGCATAAATACAGACGAGTCGTCTCCACGTCTCAGTATGAGATGGACATCGAGACCTTGAAGCAGACGATGAACGACCGTTTTGCAGATTGCTTGCGCAGCGATGGGTTCAGGGTCTCTCACGCACAGAAAAGCCTGTCTGTCTTCCTCAAGCATCTCTGGTGCATCGGTGAAATAGCGACTCCACCCCAGTGTCCGGTCGATGCGATCATTCTCGCAAAGGCTGGGCTGAGGTACCCCGATACGCGATGGACATACGTGAACAGCGTAGAGGAGCATCGGCGCAAGGTTGCCTTCTTGGATGAATGCGCCAGGGCGAGCGGCTTGAGACTGGCGGAATGGGAACTCAAAGCGTTCCAAACGTAGGCCCTTTTAGGACACGACCACTAGTTGTGACGAAGCATCACGTCAAGAGTGGACTGAAATGGCAATTCGCAAACATCGATTCATAATTGACGATCTTGGCAGAAAGAGGGCGGTGATATTGGACATTGGAGAATATGAAAAGCTGCTTGATGAGGTCGAAGAATTGGACGCCATTCGTGCTTACGACGCTGCCAAATCGGCAGGTGGCGAAGCGATTGGGTTCGAGCAAGCCGTCGCTGAGATAGAGCGGGACCGAAAGTGACTTATACGGTCGCCGTGGCTGCTGTCCACTTGATGAGAAAGGATTTGCCATGCGTGGAGGATTGTTGATCGGGCGAGTGCTTGTGGCAGCGTTCTGTTTATGGACGGCTACAATTGGTGTAACGGCGGGGCAGGAGGTGCCGGAGCCGAAGGCGGTGCCACAGTTGCAGGTGGTGCCTCAGCCGTATGGGCAGGCGTCGTTTCAACGCGATGGGGTGGAAGTCACGCGGTATCATTTTGGGGCAACTCTGGAGCGGCCGTTTCTGTTTCCGGTGATCGGGCCGGCAGGGCGCAGTCTTACGCGCATGGGACACCCGCACGACCCGGAGACACACAGCCATCACAATTCCGTGTGGCTCTCCCATGCCGATATCGGCGGCGTGGACTTCTGGAGCGACCGCCGGCTCGGGATCGTCCGGCACAAACGCATCGTCAAGTATGAAGATGAGGGCGAGAAGTCACACCTCGTCGAGGAGAACGAATGGGTCGATAGGGACGGCAAGGTTCTGCTGAACGAGACCCGACAGGTGAGTGTCCTACTGCTGGAGGGCAAGGAATGGCTGCTCGTCATTGATTCGACTTTTGCGGCCAAAGACAAGCCCATCACGCTTGGCAAGACACCGTTCGGATTCATCGGCGTGCGGATGGCCAAGACGATCGGTGTCAACGACGGCGGCGGGCGAATCCGCAACTCCGAAGGCGGCGTCAACGAAGCGGACATCTTCTGGAAGAAGGCCCGCTGGGTGGACTACTCCGGGGCTATCGAGAACGGCAAGATCGAGGGCATCACGCTCTTCGATCATCCGGGCAACCCGAATCACCCATCAGATTTTCACGTCCGAAACGACGGTTGGATGGGCGCGGCGTTGAACCTGGAAGGGCCGCGGGAGATCACGCACGACAAGCCTTTGCACCTGCGCTACGGCCTGTACATCCACAGCGACATGAAATCTGCGGACGCCATCGAGGCGGTGTGGAAGCAGTTCAGCAAAACGCAGGACTGAGGAAATCCCTTAAATACGGTCTTCTCACGGTTCTCTCATCTTTGCCTTGCTACGATCGCGGTCAGGAAAGTCGGCTTGACCACGGTGGCGGGCCGCAGAACTGATGAACATCGTGCATAAGGAGAATCGGAAATGAAGCGGAGATATATGACATTGGCAGTCGCGCTGGTCGGCACTGGTCTGGCCCTGTGCATCGGGGCGGTGGCCACTCGGCAACTCGCAGGAAACGAGAGTGATGTGTCCATCGAGCAGGTGCCCCCTTCTGTCCGAGCTGCCCTGCTCGCGCAGGCCCAAGGCGGCGCCATCAAGGAGATTGAGATGGAGAACGAGAACGGCCAGGCTGTCTATGAGGCAGAGGTGACCATCGACGGCAAGGAAGTCGAGGTCAAAGTCGCCGCTGATGGGACCTTGCTCGGCAAGGAAGCGGACGACGGGGACGAGGGCGACGATGCGGACGACGAAGAGGAAGACGAGGGCGAAGAGCAGATGTCCTTCGCCGAAGTGCCCGGGGCAGTCCAGACCACCATCGAGAACGCAGCCGCAGGAGCGGAGATCAAGGAAATCGAGAAGGAAAACGAAGATGGTCGGGATGTCTATTCGGCCGACATGATCCTCGACGGGCACGAAGTCGAGATCAAAGTCGCTCCCGATGGAACGCTCCTCGGCAAAGAGGTGGACGATGAGGACAACGACGAGTAACACGCTTCAGTTATCGAAACGCTTCTTGTGGGGTGCGCACTTTTGCCCTCGCAGGCAATGGTGTCCACAGCATACACTATGAATCCCATGGCGCAGACTTTTCATGAAGGGGGTGTACTATGAGACATCTGAGGCTTTGTATTGTCAGCGTGGCAGTTGGCGTGGGGATCTTTGGAACGTGGCTTGCTCCCACCTGGGCCGATAAGGACAAGACGTACAATCCGATTATCGACCCGGCGAATTTCGTCAGCGGGATCAACAACCCGTTTTTCTCCCTGGTGCCGGGTACGACATTCATCTACGAGGCCGAGACGGAGGAGGGCCTTGACCGGGATATGGTCTCTGTTACTCATGACACCAAGGAGATCCTGGGCGTAACGTGCACCGTCGTAAGAGACAGGGAAACACTCGATGGAGTGCTCCAGGAAGACACGATTGATTGGTATGCCCAGGATGAGGATGGAAACGTCTGGTATTTCGGCGAGTACACGACTCAGTACGCCGAGGATGGCGTTACGGTGACCGGGCACGTGGGCTCCTGGGAAGCGGGCGTGGATGGGGCCCAGCCGGGAATCGTCATGCTGGCGGACCCGGAGCCCGGCGTGTCTTACCGTCAGGAGTTCCTGGCAGGCGTGGCTGAAGACATGGCCAAAGTGCTACGGCTTAACGCTCCCGTGTCCGTGGCGTACGCCGATTTCGAGAATTGCCTGGAGACCAAGGAGTGGAGCCCGCTGGAGCCAGGCGCCATCGAGCACAAGTTCTATGCCCGCGGGGTCGGACTGGTCCTGATCGAAGAGCTCAAAGGCAAAACCGCGCGCATGGAGCTGGTGGACGTCACCACCGAATGACGTATATAATTTTCCTGATGTGCAGGTAGGCGCCGGGCAGGGTGGGGCCCGGCGCTCTTGTTTGAACGTCAGATGCGCGTATTGGTCATAGAGGACTACAGACCCGTGCGAGAGGCACTGACCAAGGGCCTCCGCGAGGCGGGGTTTGCCGTGGATTCCACTGGCGACGGGGAGGAGGGTCTGTGGTATGCCATGGGAAACGAGTACGACGTGATTATCCTCGACCTCATGCTGCCAGGGATGAACGGCCTTGAGATCCTCAAGAAGGTCCGCAGCCAGGGGCGAAAGGCCTGCGTCTTGATCCTGACGGCCAAAGACACGGTGCAGGACCGGGTCACCGGCCTGGACCTCGGGGCCGATGACTACCTGGTCAAGCCGTTTGCGTTCGAAGAACTGCTCGCGCGCGTTAGGGCGTTGCTGCGGCGCGCCTACCAGGAGAAGAGTCCCTGCATCGAGATTGACGACCTGCGGATCGATCTTGCTGCCCAGCGAGTCTGGCGCGGCCCGGAGGAAATCGAGCTCACGGCGCGAGAGTACGCTCTTCTTGAGTATCTGGCCATGCGCGTCGGCGAAATGGTCTCGCGCGCGGACATCTGGGAGCACGTCTACGAATTCAATTCGTCCGCATTGAGCAACGTGGTGGACGTGTACGTCGGGTATCTGCGAAAGAAGATCGAGCGGGCGGATAGACCCGTACTGATTCACACGGCCCGCGGCCGGGGTTACGTGCTGGGGGCGAAATCATGATGCGCTCCCTCCGGACTCGACTCCTAGCCGGCATCGTCGGCGGCATGGCGCTCCTCCTGACAATCTTCAGCCTGCTTCTCTACACCCTGATTGCTCATGCATTGGTCGGCCAGTTCGACGCATCCCTGGCGTCGATTGCTCAAATCCTGGCAACCTCCGTCGAACGCGACGAGGACCAGGTCGAGATGGATCTGGCGGTGCAGCAGATGCCGGAGCTTCAGAACTCCGGCCAGCCCACCTACTACGAACTGTGGCGACTTGACGGAACGGTCGTAGCCAAGTCCCCCCCGCTCGAAGCACGCGATCTGCCTCGTCTCGAAAACATAGGGAAGACACCGGCGTTCACCACGCTGCAGAATCCGGACGGCAGATCTCTGCGAGCTGTGGGCCTGACGTTTGTGCCGAGGAATGCAGATCGCGAGGGGGAACAAGCCACGCCTCAGCCAACCGGTGGCGAATCGCTCACGCTGGCAGTGGCCCGCGATGCCGCGGATCTGCAGAGGCAACTACGGTCCTTGCGCTGGCTCCTCACGGTTGCGTCTGGTGTTGTGATAGGACTGTCAGTGCTCATCGGCACAGTGATCGTTGGACGGGGACTTCGCCCGTTGCGTCTCATCGCCGCCGAGATTGCCGCTATCAACGTGGATGACCTGACCGCTCGCATTGGGGCCGAACACGCACTGGCAGAGGCCGTCCCGATCAAGGATCGCCTCAACGAGCTATTGTCCCGGCTGGAGGCGTCCTTCAACCGGGAGCGGCAGTTCAATGCCGATGTCGCGCACGAATTGCGGACACCCTTAGCCGGAATTCGGTCCACGATTGAGGTGGCCCTTGCCCGCACGCGAGACTCGGCGGAGTACCGTGCCGCCCTTGCTGACTGCCTGGAGATCGCGGCAGGTATGCAGTCGGTGGTCAACAATCTGCTCGTGCTCGCCCGGTTGGACGCTCGACAGATCACGTTCAGAACCGAGGAGATTCAGCTCGCCGAACTGGTCAATAGCTGTTGGCGTCCCCTCGCCGACAGGGCATACGAGACGCAGATCATCTTCGAGAATGACACGGGCGACGTGACCTGCCAACTGGATCGCGAGCACCTGTCCATGATCCTTACGAATCTCCTGGACAATGCCGTCGAGTACGCCAACGAGCGGGGTCACATCTGGACCGCGGCCCGGCAACTCGGGGATTCCATGGAAATCACGATCTCCAACACAGGCTGCCAATTGACCGCTGAGCAGGTCTCTCATGTGTTCGACGTCTTCTGGCGAGGCGATTCATCCCGCATGGGCACGGGGACCCATTGTGGTCTCGGGCTGGCCCTGGTGCAGCGGCTCGTCAGTGCATTGGGCGGCAGTGCCGTCGCCGAACTTCAACCAGACGGCATCTTCACTGTGCAATTAACCTTCCCAATCAGGCAGTGAAAACGAAACCTGATCCCTGCCGGCAGCCAAAATGAGAGGCCCCGGCCACGTTTCGGGTCCGTGTGGGCGGGGCCTGCGTAGAAGTCATCTGCCGAGCTTAGATTCTCGGGTAGTTGCCGAGGTACTCGGTCTTGGGCAGTTTGCCGACCAGCGGCAGAGCGTAATCCATGAACACCTGGGTCACGCCGTTGCCGTCGGCGTTGATGAACTCGGCCGGCATGGACTTGGTCTTCTCCGCCACGTTCTGCAACTCGGTGCGGAACAACTCGACGCCGTACTTGCCGCCGCTGCCCGTGCGTCTCATGGCCACTGAGCCATTGTCTTGCCTCAGGGCGTACTTGACCGCCTGCCGCCCGCACCGCCGGGCCTCGGTCACGTCCACCGTGGACTGGATTCCCGTGAAGCTCCGCTGCAGGTAGCCGAAGGTGTCCGCGCGGACGCGCTTGATCTTGAGCTTGTCCTTGACCTGGGCGGCCAGGAAGTCGGCGAGGGCCCCGGTGCCGGAAAGCTGGACGTTGCCGTGCGCGTCCTTTTCCGGGGTCTCGACGATCTTCTCGGCCCACACCTTGCCGTCGGCATCGCACATACCCTCGCTGACGGCGACCACGCAGCGGTTGAGCTTCTTATAGACGGCATCGACATCGGCGATGAACTTTTCCATGGAGACTCCCCGCTCGGGGACGTAGATCAGATGGGGCCCATCGTCGTCGCGCACCTTGCCCAGAGTCGATGCAGCAGTCAGGAAGCCTGCGTGCCGGCCCATGATGACGTCAATCTTGACGCCGGGCAGAGCGCGGTTGTCGAGGTCGTCGCCCATCAGGGCCATGGCGACGAACTTGGCGCCGGTGCCGTAACCCGGGCAGTGGTCCGTCACCAGCAGGTCGTTATCGACGGTCTTGGGGACGTGGAACGCGCGGAGGTCGTAGCCGGCCTCGTTGGCCACCGTGTCGAGGATGAAGGCCGTATTGGCCGAGTCGTTGCCGCCGATGTAGAAGAAATACCGGATGTTGCGTCTCCGGAAGACTTCCAGGATTTTGCAGCAGTATTCCCTGTCCGGCTTGTCCCGGCTGCTGCCGAGCGCCGAGGACGGGGACGCCGCTACGGTCCTGAGCGTCTCATCAGAGAGCTTGCCCAGATCGATGAACTGGTCCTTGACCATCCCCGCCACCGCATGGATGGCCCCGTAGATAGTCTCAATCTCAACGTGCTTCTTCGCCTCTTCCACAACGCCGGCCAGAGAGGCGTTGATCACGCCCGTCGGCCCACCCGACTGCCCCACTACCGCATTCGCTCTTGGTGCATTTGCCATCTCAAACATTCTCCCATAACAAAGGTAATCGGCTGACGAGAGTGTATCGATCCATCAGCCCACAGCTCACATTTCCCTCCCCACGCGAAGCCGCCATTATACAAAGGGACCCCCGGTGCTCAATAGGGAATCGGAGAAATCGCGTCCGCGCCTTTCGCGGGCGGGTGGGTGCTTCCCTTGTGCGGCAAATCGGGTATCATGAAGGAAGGTATTCACGTGACAGGAGAATAGCGATGAGCATGTACAGAAGGCGTTTGTTCACGGCAGTTCTGGGCTTCGTGTGGCTTTCGCAGGCCGCGTGGGGCGCCGATCCCGCACCGCAGAGGCAGGCGGCGTTAACTTTCTTCGGCTGGTCGGACCAGCATGTGCAGGTCGATGGCAACGGGGAGCATCTGATCCCGGCGATCGATGCGATGAATGCCCTGCCCGGCCGGGCATACCCGGAGGCTATCGGCGGCGTGGTGGACAAGCCCGCCTTCGTGTTCGGGGCAGGCGACATCAGTGAGTGGCCCACCCGTGCGGCGCTGGATACTTACGAACAGCTCATCACGAAGCGGCTCAAGTTCCCCACGTACGACATCGCCGGAAACCACGACCTTGGCGGCCTGTCGCCGAACGACACCGTCACAAGCTGGCTCATCAAGCGTCACGGGGCGCTGCGATACACCTTCGACAAGGGCGGCGTCCGCTTCATCGGCCTGTTCTCGGAGTACGATGAGAAGCTGAACAACCCCGCCCAGCCGATCTCGAAGGATGCCCTTCAGTACCTCCGTGAGACGCTGGCCAAAGTGCCTGAGGGCAAGCCGGTAGTCGTCACGACGCACTTGTGCTTCGATTCGATCACGAATCGCGACGAATTTGTGGATGCCTTCGGCAAGGCGAATGTCATCCTCGTCCTCGGCGGGCACTACCATAAGGCGACCGTGCACAACTTCCGGGGCTTCAACTTTGTGCAACTCCCCTCCCCCGGCCCGAAGTCAGCCAACGAATTCACCGTCCTGCGCGTCACCCCGGACCGACTTATCGCCATCCCATTCAACTACAAAGAGAACCGCTGGGCCTCCGAGAAACAGGAGATTCTCGACACAAAGATCAGAGGCCCGGCAAAGACGCAGGTTCAGGATCAGACGACGGAATCCCAGAAATAACGATATCCATTCCGCAGGCGTGTCCTCATGCACGGCAGTGTCGTAGATTCCCTATGTGTACTTATCCGGCACAACCAAGCCCTCGTTCAACGGGCAGGAGTCCCACGGGCCCAGGTATCTCCCGGTTCAGGTGACATGAATCTCAACTGCGTGTTATCTTGGCAGAGAGGATATTACCTGAAGGTACTCTTCCGGTTCTCTGGCAATCCATTCTCTGGGGATGGGATGCCGAAGGAGGACCTGTATGCAATCTACATGTGCACAGCGGACAAGGAGCCTACCCAGAAGGTCCTCGCGGTTCATTTCTGACCATCCCGCCATGAAGTCACGCGCATATTTATCTTTCAAATAGGGCTTTGCTCCCGCTCTGTCGTTGAATTCTTTCAGCAGCCCGTATGCCCACCCAAACCAATCAGGAGGCATACGCAAAGGTTCACCTGCAAGGGTTGTCCAAGCGCAGTCGCATACCGTACTTAAGATGCCCTCTTCCGGAGCCTCTACCCTCCACAGCATCTTCCCTTGATTGATGCTCCTTGGCTTTCTGGCGTCTTTCTCAAGTGCGTAGAACCAGTGGAATTGGTCCGTGCCAAGGATCCTCCACAAGTCCTCATAGGCCTGCTTGAAGCCGGCGGAACTGTAGTTACCACTAAGATAGTCCGAATACCTTCGACTGTCCACTTGGACGCCGCCGTCTGTGATTGAGAACCCCTTCCGCTGCCACGTCCACAAAAGCATAAAGCGTTGTCCCATGCGGTTCGCAGGTTTCCTCGCTCGTGAGGCCCTCTCCGATACAGAACCCGGCGGGGCTGTAACGGAGGCATCAGGGCCATCAACAGACCTGTTCTGTTCTCTATGTTCGCGTCTAATCTTATCTACACTATCTGGCCCATCCGTTTTCTGTCCCCTAGGCACATCAGGGATGTCCTCCAGCTGTCGCGTCTAATTCGGGCGTAGTAAGAGTACCCTTTTCCATCGCATCAAGTTCCGCTGTGGTAAAAGTACGCTTCTTATGTTCCTTGGCAATTTCCTTGGCTGCTTCGTCCCAAATATCCGGGGATTTGGTGCCACGCGCAGCGACCTTATGGCACTCCCATGTCCATTCGAACTTCCTGTCGTATATGTCGGGGAGATTCTGAGGAGGCGCGGCGTTCCCATAGTAAAAGGGCCTTGCCTCGCCAGGGGGGACTTCGTGTTTGACGGTGACGCAGCCCTCAAAGATGATGTCTTTTCGTGAATTTCGCACAACGACGTGAGTATCGACTTCTTCCAGTATGTCCCGGGAAGCATTCTTGATGAAACCGGACATGGTCCCAATGGAGTTCAGCGTACAATCGTAGAGCTCAACCTTGTCAACCGATATCTCTGAGAGCACGATGGCGGCAGGTGGTGGAGGTACCGTGTCTTTCAGTGCGTTGTCTCGTCCCGCTGTCGCCTCTAAGAACATGCCAGCACCAATGAATGAGGCTATAGCCACCAAACCAATTGCCACCAATTTCAGACAGTTGCGCAGTTTCACCTTTGCCCAGGGAGGCGTTTGCGAACCAGCCCCTGCATCAGGTTTGCCATCAAAACCACGGACGATCCACATGACGAGGCGACACACTCCCAGACCTCCAAACCAGAGGACAATCCCAGTGCATGCAAAGCTGAAGGCGGGTGCAAGCGCAAGCAGGATAAGGCATAGGATCACGCCTACCACTCCAGAGAACTCGCCAGCTTGTTCAGCGACAGCGGCAATGCCGGCCAGCAAACCAAAGACTCCAGCCGGGACAGCCAAGACAAGCACGATTCGTCGATACCCGTGTTCTATGTTCATAGCCCTCTCTATCCGGCCTCTTGATTCGTCCGGTGGGCTCCTTGACAGGGCGGTCTTCTCCGCCGATCACATTCCGCCGCGTGCCTTGGAGCAGCCCCGCGTCCATCACTCCAACTATTGTCACTCCCTCTCCACCATACACCATCGAAACTCTTCGACGATTTGCCCTTCGGTCAAGGCACAGCCTTCCTTCGTCACAAGCGTCACAAGCGCAATCCGAAGATCGCCGTCACTGGCTCTTATCATTTCCGATGGGCCTGCGTCCTTTCTCCTGGGTTCCCATTCCAAGGAATCCCAGTGGGGAACGAAATGCTTCAGGTTGCCATTAGTCATCGTCTTACCGTTATAGTGCCTGAACCGTTCGTCAGGCTGATTGTCAGCACGCCAAATCCTGATGTGCCAATCTTGATCTGCGCTGAGAGTCAAATATGTTCCATCCGGCGAACTCGCGTCCCAAATCATCTTTGCAGTCTCTCCCACTGATCTCAAATGCCGTTTGTCCGCAATCTCAGATGCCCTGCAACTCAACCAACAGGGCCTTTGTACCGATACTTCCATTCGTGCCGTATCATCAAGGATACCAGAACTCCTCGCTGCGTCTTCTATCGGCCGAAAAAGAGGGCGACGTAACGAAAAAAGGGGGGAAACGTGAGGACTGGTTTTGCGGTTTTGGCCATTGACAGGACCGCATAAACTCATTGCCGCTCAACTCCCTTGGTCTGTCCAACGGTTGCTTCGATGACGCCAACGGGATGAGTGGGCAATCAGCGGGTCAGTGTGTGGCCTGGGGGAGGCTTGAGGTCGGCCTTTGACCAGGCGGTCCGTTCGGTGACTGCTGCGTAGGCGATTCGGCCCTCGTTGGCGTATACGTATAGGACCTGGTTGCGAACGATGTTCGGGTAGATGGCCAGCGAATCGAAGTCCAGCATGGGCGTTCCGTCGATGCGCCGCGGAGCGAATTCCTGTGCGGCCTCGCCGGCCAGGCGCGATGCGGACGGGCCGTAGCGATCCTCAAGCTCCTTCAGCGTCGTCGGGCACTTCTTTTGCAGGAAACGTTGAATCGCGGGCGTCTTCGGCGTTCGAGGCGGTTTGGGGCGTTCGGGCCGCCATCCTGGCTCCAGCGATGTAATGACGCCGGCCGCTTTCGCACGGCGATACGCATCTCTCAGGCTCGCTCTGATACCGGGGCCCAGATATATATTCGAGATGCTCAGGAGACCATCACAGATGATCCGGCCCTTCCAGGGCAGCAGGACGGCCGTGACATACATCGGCATCGGGTAAGGCAGTATCTCGGCAAACTCATTGGTAAGACCCAGCACGCCGTAGGCTCGGGGCGGCTCGTCTTCCGTCAGGAAGATCGTGTAATCGGCCAAATCCCTCTCAATCACGAAATGATCCCGAACAAAATGCCGCCAGGGAGTCACATGGGCCAGATCGGTTTCACGGAACTCGGCCGGGTTCTCTTCAACAAAGGCATCGATCAAGGCGATGTTGTCAAGGAGCCGGTCGCGAGCTTCCACCTTGGCCTCCGTCGAAGCGGCCCGGAAGCTGTTGAAGTCCACGATTCCTTTGACCCCGCCGAGACGCTCGGCGGCAAAGCCGATGAGATGCTGATATAGGGACAGGAACAACGATGCTTCTTCAGGGGGCAGCAACATGGCCACTCCTCCTCACTGGATATGTCACGATTTGCTCGCACGGGCACGGCGGACTTCCTCGGCGATGATCTTGATGCCGGCGGCGACGGTTTTCTCGTCCGTCGCGTAGTTGACGCGGATACACTCCTCGGCGTGGCGCCAGGGTTCCTTCAGGCCGGGGAAGAAGTAGTGGCCGGGGACGATGACGACGCCCCACTGCTTCAGCCGCTCGTAGAGCTGCCGGCTCGTGATCGGCAGACCCGGGAACCACATCCAGACGAAAAAGGCCCCCTCGGGCTGATGGACGTAGTAATCCACATCCTTGAAGCACTCGCGAATCTGCTCCAGGACCTGCTGCGCTTTTCTCTGGTAGAACGGCCGGATAATTTCGCGGCCGAGGCGGACGATCTCGCCGGAGCGGACCAGATCGGTGATAAGGGCCGGTCCCACGCCGCCCGGCGCCAGGCTCATCACAGCGTTGACGCGCGCCACCATCTCTACGATCTCCGGCCGCGCGATCACGATCCCGGTTCGCACGCCGGGCAGGCCCAGCTTGGACAGGCTCATGCAGACGATCGTGTTCTCGTTCCACAACGGCTCGGCGTCGGTGAATACGATATTCGGGAACGGCGTGCCGTACGCGTTGTCCACGATCAGCGGGACGCCCTTGGCCGTCGCCAGGTCGCTGAGCCTCTGCAACTCGCCGTTGCTTAGCACGTTGCCCGTCGGGTTCGTCGGACGAGAGACGCAGACTGCTCCCACGTCATCCGGAATTGTCAGGCTGTCGAAGTCGACGTGGTACTTGAAAAGCTGGTCGTCCAAGTGCTCGATCCGCGGTTTGTTGGCGAGGAACAGATCGGGGACCAGAGCCACGTCACAATAGCCGATGTACTCAGGCATGAGCGGAAAGAGAAGCTTCTTCATTGTGCCGTCTTCACACAGGCCGGCGAAAAAATTGAACAGCATGAAGAACGCGATCTGGCTGCCGTTGGTCAGAGCGATGTTCTGTGAGCCGATGTCCCAGCCGAACTGTCCGCGAAGAAGGCCCGCGAGGGCTTCGATGAATTCGACATTGCCGGCCGGCGGATCATAGTTGCCGATGGCTCTCTCAAATCGGCCGTCGGCTAAGATTTGCATCATGCTGCGGCGAAAGCACTGCTCCACCTGCGGGATATGCGCAGGATTGCCGCCGCCGAGCATGAGAACTTCGCGGCCCTGGGAAAGTGCGGCTCCGAGATCGTCCATGAGCTGGCCGATCCCGGACTGTCGCGCCAGCTTCTGTCCGAATTTCGATATGTTCATGATTCTCCGCCTCGTTGGATTGACTTACACCTGTACGCCTTGCCGGGGCGCCATGAAGTAGAGCCACCTGGCGAGGACTCTGTCCCGCAGGATCGTGGCGGCGGCCCTGGCATAGAGGTCCACTTGACCTCGATACACTTCCGCTCTCGCCGCGATGTCACTGCCGCTGACGCGGTCCGTCTTGAAGTCGATTACGATCAATCCCTGCGGCGTCTGCACGAGCATGTCGATCACGCCCTGCACGACGACGAATTCGCCCGACGCCTTATCGGGCGCCATGCTTACGCTCACGTAAGCATGATCTTCTTGTTCCGCAATAGGCCAAGCGTAGGTGAAGGGCCACTCGCGCAGGACTCGATGGGCCTTGTCAAGAACGACCGGGCCAAGACTACTTTGGAAGAATGCCAGGATCATGTCGGCATCGACGCTCTCCGCCATCGCCGCGGTCATGGCATGTTCGCTGACGAGCCGGCTCTTGGTGCGCTCAATCTCCTTGAGCGTGACCGGCCGGCTCAGATCGATGTTGGCGATGACGAGGTGCACCGCCGTGCCAGCCAGCAACGGATCGCATGAGGGCGTCGCCGCCGCCAGAGCAACCGGCAGACGCGTCAGGGTCTGCGAGGAATCGCGCGGTGCGAACGCGTCATCGGGATGCGTCAGTTTCGTCGCTGAACTCTTGGCCGGCGAACAGACCGCCTCGGCAAATGGATAGCGCCAGCTCAGGTGACCCGCAACCTCCGCGAGCAGCCTCTTCGCCTCAGCCGAGGGCTTGGGCTTTCTCTGGGCCGCCTTGGCGCCATTGGTCTTGCGGGCCCGCAGATTCAAAACGAGCTCGGAGAACGCCTGCAGCTCCTTCTGGCCGTAGAGCCTGAACTCGAATAATGCATCATCGCGGGCGCTGTCACTCAGACCCGTGCCGAACGCCTGGTGGAGGACGCGCTGGTCGGATAAGCCGTAGAGGACCCACTCCAGGCTGTTCTTGCACGCCGTCAACAGCCAGTCGGGAATCCGCTCCTCACCGAGCAGCAGGCCGGTGGCGAGAAATCTGCCGCAATCAGTCCGCTTTTGCGATGCCGTCAGAATCAGCCGGTCCCGCGCACGCGTCGTGGCGACGTAGAGGATGCGCATTTCCTCCGCCAAGCCGGCCGCATGCTTCTTCTCGCCGATCACCTGGTGCGCCAGCGACTGCAACTTCGTGTTCGACCGGGGATCGATGACCTGCAAGCCCACGGCGTCGTCCGCATCGACGACGACGTCCGCGTAGAGGTCGCGCTTGTTGAACTCCGTCTCTATCTCCGCGAGAAAGACCACGGGGAATTCGAGACCCTTGCTCTTGTGCACGCTGAGGATGCGGACCGTGTTGCCCGCGGCGCTGCCGGGCTGGGCCGGGGCCCAGTCCTGCCCCGCTGCCTGGAGCCGCTCGATAAATTCGACGAACCGCGTCAGCGAGGCGATTCCCGAGTTGCTGGCGAAGCCCTCGAACTGGACGGCCCGGTCGTGGAGCTTGAGCAGGTTGGCCTTGCGGGCCTGGCCGTTGGGCAGGGCCGACACGAACGCGATGAAGGAACTCTCGCGATAAATTCGCCAGAGCAGGCCCGCCAGATCGCCCCGGCGGGCGAGACTTCGCCATTGTCCGAGCGTCCCGAACACGGAGCCCAGCTTGGCTCGCAGCGTCTCATCCGGGCCAGCGTCGGCATATCGCACGGCACAGGAGTAGAAGTCCGTCGGCTCGGTCTCCTTCCCCTGCCCGTGCAGTCGAATCCGGGCGAGGTCGCTGTCGCTCAGGCTAAAGAAGGGCCCGCGAAGGACGGCGGCGAACTCGATGTCCCGCTGCGGATTGTCGAGGACCTTGAGCAGGCACAGGACGTCGCTGATCTCCGTGGCCTCGAAGTATCCGGCCGTCGCGTCGCAACTGACCGGGATGCCGTTGAGCCGCAGAATCTCGACGTAATCGTTTGCTTTCTTGGCCAGGGAACGCATCAGGATGACGATGTCCCGATACTCGACGCTGCGGAAGGAGTCCGTCTGACTGTCGTGGATCTGAAACTCGGGCTGCCCCGTCTCGGCGCCGACCATCCGCCGGATGCGCTGCGCGATCATCGCCGCCTGCCGGTGCCGCGAGTGCACAAGACCAATATCCTCGCCGGCCGCTGCCTCCTCGTCCTCCCCACCTTCGCTTGCCTGCTCTGTCCCGCGCGCCTTCTCATCGAGGATGTGCAGTTCCACAAAGGGCCGCTCGTCCTGCGCTGGAAGCGTCTGCGGCTCTTCGACAGGGGCAGGCCTCAACCGCGAGGCCTCGTCGTAGTCGATGTGGGCTACGGCTGAGGTCATGATCCGGCCAAATACCTTGTTCACAAAGTCCAGAATCCCCTTGGCCGAGCGGAAGTTGTAGTTCAGGTCCACCCGGAACCCGCGGGAGATCTCCTTCGGATCGGCGGAGGCCGGGGCCAGGTGCTCCAGGAAGATCGTCGGCTCGGCCCCGCGCCAGGCGTAAATGCTCTGCTTGACGTCGCCGACGACGAAGACATTGTCACCCGAGCCCAGCGCGTCGAGAATCGCCTGCTGGACGGGGTTGATATCCTGGTACTCGTCCACGAAGATGTGTTTGTATCGCTTTCGCAGGACCAGGGCCGTCTCGGAGGGTTGCAGGGACTTGGGCCCGGCGCCTTCGACGGTCAGCAGTTGCAGGGCGAAGCGTTCGAGGTCCGCGAAGTCCAGGCCGCTAAGAGTTCGCTTGCGCTCTGCATACAGCCGCATGAACTTCTGCACCAGCTCGATCAGAACATGCGTTTGCCTGCTCGTGGACCGGCCGACGATATCCATGTATTCAGGATTGACGAGCACCAGCTCGCTGAGTCCCTTCAACGTACGGCCGGCCGTCTCGACAAGTCCGGTCACTACCTCCTGCACCGCCGAAGGCAAATCCTTCGGCGTGCTCTTACGAAGGGACTTGGCCGCTTCGATGCACTCGACGCAACCCGGCCAATCGCCCGCCTGGAGCTTGCGGAGACACTCCCTCACGGGCTCGACCCAAGCCGTCTCCATCTTGTCCACCCAATTGCCGTCCGGGACTTCCTTCCGGTAGAGCTTCTGCGCCCAGGCAAGCTGGGATAGCGCCGCATTCAGCCGCTTCTCAACGAGCTTCGTCTGCTTGCGTCCAAGCTCGGCATCCGACGAATCCGCTACGGCCGCTACCGTCCGCGCCCATTCGCACCACGCCTCGGGCAGAACGACGCCTTCGAGGAAATCGCTCAGGTGGATGACGTTCGACAGAAAGCCGTTGTGCTCGCGCAGGTCGCGCCCACGAAGAAGCTCGTGCAGGCTCTGGGACAGGTGGCTCTGCTGCCACGCCCACTCGACCGTCTCCTCAAGCATCTCGGCCTTGAGCAGCATGGCCTCGTCGCTGTCGATCACACGGAACGACGGGTCGAGTGAGAGCTTGTGGAAATGCTCTGTGATCAGGCGTTTGCAGAACGAGTGGATCGTGCTGATGTCGGCGCCCTGGAGCAGCGTGAGCTGGCGAGCCAGTCGCGGATCTCGCGTCTTGTGGAAGGCGTCGCGGAGCTGCCGGCCGATGCGGGAGCGCATCTGCTCGGCGGCCGCATCCGTAAAGGTGAGCACGAGCATATTGAGCACGTCAGGACACACGGCGCCATCGGCGATCAGATTGATACAGCGGCCCGACAGGACAGCGGTCTTGCCGGTCCCGGCCGAAGCGGTGACGAAGACGTTGCCGCCGCGGCTGAGAATCGCCCGCGCCTGTTGGTCCGTCCACTTGATTGGCTTATCCTTGCTCATCCGTTCTCAAGCTGCTCAATCAGACTATTCTTGTCCACCGGCTGCAGGAAACTGTAGTCGTTGATCTGCCAGTCAAAGTGGCAGACAGGCAGAAAATCGCAGAAGAGGCAGCCGCGCTCATTGCCGCGATGGTAGGGCCGGCATTCGATCCGGCCGGAGGCGATGTCGACCGCCAAGCGGATGATGTTCTTACGCGACCAATCCAGCAAGCGAGCGAAATGCTCGGGCCGCAGGGCGTTGCTCCTGCCGTAGTTGCCGTACGGCTGCTGGTCGTTCGTCACGTAGAAGTTGTAGAAGGCGCTGTTCTTGGAGGCGTTGGCGTCGAGATGCCCACAGTAGGCGCCGTTGATGATGCCGCGGGCCTTGTGCTGGAACTTGCGGCTGTCCGCGTCGAACTCGGTGGGCGTGACCCTCTTTGGGACCGCCTCGATCGGCAGGTACACTGCCCCCGCGATGTCGTCCGCGTATGCCGAGCCTGCGTAGTGAACGGCGAGCATATACACCGCGAGCTGGACATCGAGACCATGATAGAAGTCCGACCAGTCGAAGCCGGCGCCGCTCAGCGTCCGCTTGTAATCGAGGATCAGCGCCGCCTTCCTGCCATTGACTTCGGCGACATCGAGCCGGTCGATCTTGCCGCTCAGGACAAGCGTGCGGCCGCCCGGCAGCGGCAGCTCGAATCCACTGAATTCGCCTGATGCATCCGGCACGTGCCCAAACGCCACCTCGGACAGCCGGGGCCGAAACGAGCCCGCCCGCACCATCTGGGCCAGGGCCAGCACACACTCGCGCAACGTTTCGCCGGCGCTGTAGATGACGAACGCGTTGTGCGCCGAGCGCTGCACGAAGTTCGAGAGGAACGGGTCCTGCTCCGTCAGTTGTGCGGTTTGCTCGTCCAGGAGTTGCAGCAAGCGGTCCTCCTTGATGGAGGCGAGGCTCTGCCGCTCGGCCAACAGCCGCTTCTGGAGCGAGTCGAGCACGCGGTGATAGAACAGGCCCAGGTCCAGGGGCTCCATCTTGAATTCGCGTCGGGGCTTGAGGTCCAGCGTGTATCGCACGAAGTGCTTGTAAGGGCAGGCGGCAAACGCGGCCAGCCGAGTCGCCGAGCCTTTCACCTCGCGCCCGAAAAGCTCCTTGGCGATGGTCGGCTCCAGAGATGCCTGATTATCGTAACCCAGTGCGGCGATCACCGGCCGCACAATCCCCTCGTGCTCGCCCGATAGTTGCATCGCATCCAGCAATCCAGTCAACCGGTCCTTATCGCCGGCGGCGGGGAGGAATGCATCTCTGCCCAATCGCGTGCAGAGCACCTCCGTCAGCTCGGCCCCGTTGCGAACGTCATCAAGCTCCAGCAGGCCGTCCGCGACATACTCCTCCTGGAGGTCATCGAACAGCAGTTGCAGATCGTCGATGAAATGGGAGCGGGCGACGGGACCGCCCTTCTCATCGAGGCACGGATAGCTGATGCACAGGAACTCCGACGGCCGCGTGAAGGAGATGTACGCAAGGTATTGGCGGTCGGCCAGCGACTGGGCGGTTGCCGGCGCGATATGAAACTCGGCTGTCTCGGCGGCGCTGCGGTCCTCGTCCGTCAGCACACCGGTCGCCGGGATGGGGATCGGGAACTGCTTCTGCGTCGCGCCGAGCAGGAAGATCGCTTTGAGGTTCGGATGACGGCTTCGCTCGATCGAGCCGACGAGCACCTGGTCCAGGCTCGGCGGAATGAACGCCAGCGTCATCTGCGAGAACGCCGAACGCAGAATTCCGAAGTAATCCTGGGCCGTCATCTCCTCGTGCGTGAAGACCTCCGCAAGCTCGTCGAAGACGTCGATCAGGGTATCGAAGAACTGGCGGTGCTCATCGGCCGTGGTCAGATCGCCCTGCTCGCGGGCCTGCTCCACCCACTGATTCAGCCGCTCGCGCACATGCAGGCTGTCGAGCAGATCGAAAATGCAGCGGGTAAAAGCCCCGGCTGTCAGCGTCTTCTGGCCGTTGCCGCTGAGGTACAAGGCTTTGCGAAGCGCTAGCAGCGGCCCGATCACCTCGTCGCGGATGCGGTTGATCGTCGCCTCGTCGAAGTCCACATCGTCGGCAGCCTTGAACTTCCACGGCTCGCTGCTGAGCCAGTCCCGGCCGTCCACGCCGAACGCAAGACAATAGTTCTCCAGCCTGTCGATCTGGGCCCGCTCGGCGCACGCCAGATCACTCTTGAGGTATGCGAAGACATCGCTGTGGGCAAAGCCGCCTATGACTGCCTCCAGGGCCGTGCAGATCAGCTCCACGACAGGGTGCTGGTTGAGCGGCTTACGCTTGTCGATGAAGAACGGAATCTCGTAGCTGTCGAAGTACGCCCGCACGTACTGCTCGTAACGGTCCAAGTCTGACGCCACCACCGCGATATCGCAGTAGCGATAGCCCTTATCGCGGACGAGCGTGAGGATTTGCCTGGCGATGAACTGGATTTCCGACCGCAGGTTGGGAGCGGAGATCAGGCGAATTCTGCCGTCGGCTTTCGATACGGGCGCGTCCGGGCAGAAGATGCTCCTCTCCACGTGGGCCAGCGGCGGGCAGGCGTCGAACCGGCGTACCTGGCTCAGGATGATCGGCTGATCTACTTGGACTTTGGACTCAGCGGCCCATCGCAGCAGATCGAAATAGGACCGCTCGACCGGCTCAAACAGACCCTCCGGCGGCGGGGCAAAATAGTGGCTGGTGATCGAGCCGACGCGGGCGGGGTCGACGCAGAACGCCACATAGGCGTGATCGACCGCCTTGAGCAACTCGCCCAGAATCACCAGCTCGGCCCCGGTGAAGCTGGCGAATCCGTCGATCCAGAGCCTCGCCCCCTTGACGAAATCCACGTCCGCGACCGCCTTGACTGCGGCATTCACCTGGGCCTCTGGATCGATGAATTTGCCCTCCAGAAGCTGCGAATAGCGGTGGAAAACCAAGGCGATATCGGCGAATTTCAGGGCCGTCAGCCGGTTGCCGCCGGCAGGCTGGAGGCTGGAGGCTGGAGGCTGGAGGGCTGCCCCTGCGGGCTGCGGCTTCGCATCTGTGCTCTCAAGGCACTTGACCAGTTCTTCCACATCCTCCGGCGCCAGTGCATAGTGGTGCAGCTCCGACACCATGCCGGCCATCTGGCGGGCGAAACCGGGCAACAGGGCCGACGGGCCGAAGATTCGCAGCTTGTCCTTCGTATCGCGCAGGACCTTATGAATGAGCATTTCCCGGCCGATTCGCGAGATCGCCGGCCGGGCCGTATGTCTGCCCAGCAAGAGCAGTTGCAGCCGGTCAAATGAGAGGATATGCAGCCTGTGATAGCCCCCCACCCGCGGGTCGGACAGGATCGCCCGCTCCGCCTGATACGTCGCCTGCTCGGGCACCAGGAACAGCAACGGCTGCTCGGACGGCTCCTGGAGCGCATCGGCAATCCCGCGAACACAAAATCGCGTCTTGCCCGTCCCGCTCCGTCCCAGAACAAACTGAACCGCCATAAGACCGTCCGTCAGCCAGGTGACTGTTCATCCGTCGCAAATTGGAGATATCGCCAATCTACTCTGCGATACAACTTGAGCAAGCGAAGCCCGCATTCGGGGTCAAGCCATTTGATGTAGTTGATCTTCCCTCGATAGTGCTCTTGTGGAGAGAAGTCACTCTCCACGACCCTGCGGCGGCTCTCACGGATTGCCTCACGAAGTTCCTCCTCCAATGATTTCACATAATCCATGGGAGCCGTGACTCGCCCATCTCTGATAGCCACGCCGGTAATGACGCGCTCGCTTGACCAGTCGCTCGGTCCGTAGAAGATGAGCTTACTCTTCTTCACCCTGAAGCCTGCCTGGTTTAGAATCCTCACGGCCACCCTGCTAAAACGCTCTACGGGAAAAGGCCCAGACAAGGTAATATCATCTACATAACGCGTATAGTTCAGACCAGCTTTAGCCGCCATACCGTGGACACGTAAGTCGATCTGTCTGACTATCTGGTCGGCGAGCGCCGGACTTGTTGACGTGCCCAGCGGAAGCGCATAGTCCTTGGTCGTCAATGCAGTAAGTAAATGCGCGACGTCCGGGCTACATTCGTGTGATATGAAGAATCTATAGACTCTTGTGCTATGGATGCTTGGGTAGAAGCTTCTAATGTCCAGCTTCCCAATGTATCTGGACGTAGCGTGTACCTTTGCATTATCTTTGATCGACTTGCCCTTGGCCGCCCCAAAAGATGCAGGGAACGGACTCAGCTTCATTAGCACATTGTCCAGTATCCGTCGCTGGATTCTCTTCAGAGGCCCGGTCGACTCAACAAGGAGACGCTTCTTGCCTTTGACTTCTCGCTCGAACGAGCGGTAGTACCGAGACGCTTCTTCAGCAAGCAATTCCAAGGCGTCAGGAGACGTCTCCAGACTCCATGCGAGATGCTTAACTGACCTGATCCGCAGCGTCTTGTCCGTAATGGCGGTGCTCGTTACCATGTTCTTCCATTGCGCGAGCGATGCGGAGCCTCTGTAGCTCGTGGACCAGGCCCCTTATACGTTCATATTTCTCAGTGACTTCCGGGGTTTCGCCCTCAGCGGGCATTGTCTCTTCCCACAGTAAGAAGGCCACTGGGACACAGAAGACTTCTGAAATCTTCTTTAGGAGGGTTAGACTCGGCTCGGCCTTGTTATTCTCTATTAGAGAAAGGTAGTTCTGCGTGATCCCAAGAAGTTCAGCCACTCGCCCCTGTCTGAGGCCAGACGCAACACGAATGAACTTTATACCTTTGCCAATACTCACACGGCACTCCCACAAGTGTCTGTATGTCACCGGATCGGAGGCCGGTTGAAGTCCAAGTTTTGGGAGTGCTCTTATCGCAGACCGTATTTGGCGACGTACTCACCAGCATCAAGACCGGCGTGCAGCAGAGTCATTGCATACAGGACTTCTTCTACTGCCTCCAGGTTGTCATGGCTGATGAATTCGTTCACCTTAGCACGGGCACGTTCGAGCACTCCCATATTAGAAGCTCCTGGGTCAAGAGAGACCAAGAGATCAATCTCCCTGGCCAACTCCAAGACCCGCTTCTTATCGCGTGGGTCGTGCATGTTCGGCCTCCTTTCCAGAAAGCAAAACAATCCATATACGCGCCTTTCGTAAAAAGGAACTTCTAATGGGCAACACAGCGTCGCCCAACTCGTCCCACCCACACATACAGCGGGCAGGCACGTAGACATCGCCGCAGAACCGGCCCGTGAATATCCGTCTGCGCCGAGAAACTGCCTAGGTGGCCATCAGCCACCTTTCAGGCCTCTGACAACCAAGGTCAGAGGCAACGGTCTGCCGATGCAGGCCGTGACGTAGGAGTTACCCACGCGACGTAGCCATTTAAGGACGGAATGACCAAAGGGTCAAGAGAAATCTTATGCAAACACAAAATTTTTTGACTCCCAGTCAATGTTTCTGCCCTACCCTCTCATTGCAGGGCAGAAACGTGTGTGTCGCCCTCTGGACCGGGAATCTGGAGCGTCAGTGGACCTTGTGACGAGACAGTGCCGAGACTACGGATAACAGGCGCGTTTACCGCATTTCGGGGTACCAGCGGGGAGCTTGCTGAGCACCGGCCTGTCGGATAGACTTCTTATGCCGGCTCGGAGGATAGGGCAACGCTGGCGAGCGACCCGAGCGCCGCAGCCGGTGGGTATACAGCGGGGAGCGACCCGGCAGCACGGCGGGCCTTCCCGCTTTTGCTACTGGCACCCTCCAGCACGAGAAATGTAGTTTTCCCATCCTCTGAAGCGGTGCAGAAGATGTGCCTGCTGCCGTAGCTTGCAGCAGACTCCCCACTGGTACCCTGAAAGCGATAAACGCAAACCTGTGAGCAGGACCAGTTCAGGCTCTCAGCGCATGGCACACTGACGGGGACTTCCAGGCAATGACAAGCCTTAAGGAGAGCCATTGTGCGTGGACCGATGCGGGTAGGTCAGGCGACGGCGATGACGCAGAGGCTGGGCGCAGGGTCTTTGAGGCCGAGCGTCGCGACTTCGGCGAGCCGCCGGGTGTAGGAATGGTCCGCATCGCCGATCGTGTCGAGCACGGCCTCGTTCGCGGCCTCATCCTGGAGCCGTTGCAGAACCGCGTTGACGGCCAACAGCAGCGGATTATAGAAGTACAGCACGCGGACGCAATTGCAGATGAGGTTGATCCAGAGATCGCGATGCTTGACGTGGGCCAGCTCGTGGAACAGCACGTCGCGAAGATGTCGCGATCCAAGCGTCAGGGCGAGATTTCGCGGCACGACGATCACCGGCCGGAGCAGCCCGCAGACGACCGGCCGCGTTCCATCCTCGGAAATCTTCAGGCCGACGGGGCTCCGGACGCCCATGCGCTTGCGGCAGTATATGAGGATGTCGTTCATCAGCAAGTTGGCGGCGGGCGAACGGTCGATCCCCTCGCAGGCGATCATCGCCCGGCGAATCAGAATGCCGCTCATGGCAATGACGCCGGCCAGCCAGAACACAAGCAGGGCCCCCTGCCATGTCAGAGTTCCAGGTCGCTCCCCTACCCCAGCCACGGTGGTCTGGGACTGTCCGATGATGGACTGAGATAGGGGAGCGCTGGTGTGGCTCGCTGGCAAAGGTAAGGTCGGGTCTGACGTTAGCGAGCTCAGTTGAGCCGCGTAGGCAGCCTTGCCAGTCGGCCAATGGGTAGAAGGAGGATTTAGTGAGAGCAAGGGTGTTAGCAGTAAGTACGCCAAAACGAACGCGACCAGCCAGTACCGCAGCCGGGCGCGGACTCTCTTTCGCAGGAGATATTCCGCCGATAGCACCAGGCCGATCAGCGCCGCCGACTCCACCAGCAGCGGCAGGGCAAATCCCACAAAGAATTCGCCCATCGTATTCACATGTCTGAGCATCCATTCCATATCGCGCCTTTCACAGAGTAAGACGCCTGAAATGGAAATCTATTACAGAGAAATGGCAAAAATCCGCGCGCGGTGGATTTCGCCCGCAGCCAGGATGGCACTGGCGGGACTACTGCCTGGTCATTGTGATAACCAGGGGCGCGAGGATTTCCTGAGTGGTGCGGCCTCGCTTGGACTTTATCTCGACGGTGGTCTGCACGGGCCTGTAGCCGGGGTATTCGGCGTGGAGCACGCAGGGACCGGGGTCGCCGGAAAAGGACTTGTGGTCATCCGTGTTGAAGTGAGGCACGATCACGCGTCCGGCCCGTTCGAGCCAGACGCTCGGCGTCGCCAGCAGAACCCCGTCCTGTGTCACGACGATCACGACAAGGTAGCCTTCCGCGGCAGGCCCGGCGTCCGCCCGGTCGGCGTCGATGGCAATCGTCGCGTGCTCCTGCGGCCCGAGAGTCACCTCGGCGAGCGTCCAAGTGCGCTCCAGAGAGGCGAATGCGTGGCCGAAGACGTAGCGGCCGGCGGGAAGATTCTTCACCTCGAATGTGCCGGCGAAACCCGCGAGCACATCGTGCAAAATGTCCTCAGCGGCGTTCATCTCGTGCACCATCGAAAACGCGAGGGTCAGTAGCGCATCCTTATAGGTCATGTGCACAATGCGCAGAACCTCTCTATCCCTGTGCTTGAGTCTGTCGATAAGGCGTCGATCATCCGGCATGCACCCTCGTTCAGTCGGTTGTCAAATGTCGTTCCGCATAAAAGGACTCAACCGGCAACATTTTAATATGCCGGCATCGTCGAACCGGAGACTTTTTTCGCCGATGCACTCCGAGGAATGCGAAAATGCTGGATGTCCGGCGGATCTTGTGGTTCAATAGGCACAGCAAGCGGACAGCCGATGCCTCGGCCCGCCCACGATGGATAATGATATTGCATGGAGAAAGACGTGTTAGGTCTGTTGCTGAGCCCCAGTGAAGTCCTGGTGCTCATGGTCATCACCGCGGTAGTCGTCTTACTGGCCTCGCGCAAAGGCAGAGCCAAGTAGCGCCGCATTTCTGAAAGCCGTAGCGAACTCTGCCGCTACTGGTTCCAGTCTCTTGTTCCCCTCTGGCTCTTGAGACGGCTGCGCTGCCTCTTCTCCTCCAGCCGGCGCTCGCGAGCAGCGGCAGGAACCCTCGTCTTCCTGCGAATGGGCACAGGTTTCAAGGCCTCCTGGAGCAATTGCTGCAATCGCTCTACGGCCGCACGACGATTGGCCTCCTGAGACCGATACTTCTGAGACACCACGCGGAGGACGCCCTGCCGGTCCATCCGGCCTGATAACTCGCTCGCAATCCGTCGCTTTTGATCCTCGGACAGGCTCGGCGAGTTGCCCACGTCAAAGAGCACCGTGACCCGCGTATTGACCTTGTTGACGTTCTGCCCGCCCGGACCACCGCTGCGCGAGGTCTTGAACGTCAACTCCTCTTCGGCAATCGAGGTATTCTGGGCAATCTCGATCATTCTCTGCACAGACAATGAACATGGGCACAGGAAGAAAAAAAACCAGGTTCCCATCGTACCGGCCGGCGGTCTCGGTCGCAAGCGGGTGCCTTGAGACAATTCACTCCTCGCGGTCGGGACGATACGCGATGTCGGCAAGCTCCGGCTGTACGAGCAGGAGGTAATCTTCCGTCTTCATGTGGATGGCGTGATCGTGACTGCCCGCCTGGAATACGATATGGTCGTCGCACCCGAGGGCCTCGTCCACGATGATCCGTATGTCGTAAAGATTGCCGAACGGCGGCTCGGCCCCCTCTTCGCAATCGGGGAAGAGTTCCCGAGTCTCCTGTTCGCTGGCCATCATCACGTCGTGAACGCCCAGGTATTGCCTGAGCTTGTCGAAGACCAGCTTGTGCGGGGCGGCCAGCACGCACATGACGTAGTTGCCGTCGGCCTTGACGATCACGGGCTTGGCCACGTACCGGCCCCGCTCATGCTCCTCCGCGGCCACCACTTGCGCGGAATACGCCGCCGGATGCTCGCTGACGAAATATTGCACGTGCGATTCATCCAGGTAATCGAAGATCTTCATCGTCATCTCCTTCGCGACAGATGGGCATCCGTGCTGCATTGTGCCCACACTCTATGCACGGACGCGCTATACGCAAATCAGGATATCCCTGAACCCGTGGCTCACAATTGCTCATGTGGGATCGCCATTGCCCTTCCAGGATAGCAATGTCTGCCCCCTTGGTGAGTCGCGGTCGCTTGCGCCATCCCCTTGGGTAGAAACTTTCAAAAATTTTTCGCCTCGACTGAGAAATTCGACCGCGCACCCCTTGCGAGTTATCGGGGCTAAAAGAGGCAGACCGTCGTGCGCGGGAGAAGACATGTAAGCTCGCCAATTGTTGATAGGGGCGACTTGGGAAGCGAGGGAAACCAGTCGCGCCGTCACAAGGTTTTCCTGGTGCGTGCGAGCGCCTCCGCGGTCGTCGGCGGACTCCGCAGAAACGCTCAAGTGTGAAAACGACCTGTGCCGATGGGATAGATGGATCAGTAAGGGATGATTGCCAGTACTGACAGGGGATCTTTGAAGAGTGTAGTTTCCGAGTTCGATTCCTGAGACACGAATGATGTCCTCTTCGCCCCCGGATTGAGCAACTGACGGGTATTTCAAACACAAAACTTAATTGAATTTGGGAATATCCTCGCTCAGGCTCCACCGGGGGCTTTTTCTTTGCGCCCGGCCCGCGATTATTGGGACCTCACAGGTTTCGGCTCGGGCATGAGCCGCATCCATATACAGCCTTATGTGCGATCCGTCACAATTCCGTCCCGCACTCCAGGACCAATAACCGTCGGTTTTTGCTTCACGGCGGTGGCTGGAGGCTCTATAGTACGGACGCAAAAGGCAGCTATCGTCAGCCTGCAACACGGGACAATCTAAGGAGGTAAGAGATGGCCAGTCGAAACCGAAGAAGCGGAAAAGCCCTGACCCTGATCGTAGTGGCGAGCCTTGCAGCGGTCGCCGCGCTCTGGACGGCCGTGGTCTCAAGCCCGGCGGCGGCCCAGCAAACCCCTCGGCCGGCCACCGATGAGCTGCGGGCCGGCAGGAACTTCATCGAAACCACAATCTACAGTGAGCAGGACGATCTGAATATCCTGAAACTCTTCGAGGGGCTGCGCGTGTCCGACGTCACGGATGGGCTGGACAAGGTGGGCCTGACGAACGTGATGATCATGTCCCCCGAGATTCACGCCGCCTGGAAGGATGCGACGCATTACAGGCACCGCTTCGCCGGCATCGCCGTGACGGCCCGGTACGTCCCGACGAACAAGCCCCCTGCCCCGCCGATGGAGACCGCCGCATTCGATAAGTGGGTCGGCGAGACGTACACCAAGGTGACGCCCGAGCCGTTCGTGCCGCTGATTCGCAAGGGCACGGCCCTGGTCTTCGATGACGCCCCCCGCTCCGATGTCGGCACCATCGGCTCGAACAACATCATGGGTTGGAAACTGCGGGGCTGCGTCGGCGTGGTGACAAATGCCGGCGGCCGCGATACCGATGAAATCGCCACCGAGCAGATGCCGTTCTACCTGCGCCAGGGGGCGCGCGGCATCCGTCCCGGCCGCAACGAGATCGAGTCTGTGAACCGCCCCATCGAGTGCGGCGGCGTCCTCGTCCGGCCCGGTGACGTGATCGTCGCCGACGGCGACGGCGTCATCGTCGTCCCGCGAGAAAAGGCCCAGGAGGTCGCCGAGTACGCCAGAGCTATCTTGGAAGGCGACAAGAAAGGCCGCCGCGGCCTCTACGAAAAGCTCAACCTCCCCCCCGACGACTCGGTCAAGTGAGCTCTCTTACATGAGGAGCATGGGCAGCGGCTTGAGTTCTCTCCTGATCGGGTCGAGAATCATACCCAACGCTTCTATCGTTGTGGCGCCCAGCAGGAACGCGTCTTCATCTCCGAAGACGACCGGGCGACCCTGACCTTGCCCGGATACTCGAAGTAGGCGTTGCCAACGGGCTTCTTGACGATCTCGCCGTTGGCCAGAATGAACTCTTGGGAAGAGGTGGGTTTGACACCCAGCCTTTTCAGGATGCTCTGAGGCACCACGGAATAGACTGCACCCGGGTCTGCAAGAAACTCGCATCCTTGCGACTTCTTGGGCTGCTCAGGATCTCCCTTCACCTTCTCGAGGTTGCCAAGCAGCACGTTATCCCTCCACTGCTGTTTATCAACCACGTTGTCGCCTCGATTGAAACCGACAACTGCGCCGAGTCAAACCTCCCCCAACTCGGCGATCTTGACTTCACGTGTTCAGATTACGCCTCTGGCCCCCGAAAAGCAATAAGCTCACCGTCAGCCATAGAGCCCTTCCTGCATCTTGACCACACCGGTGTGCCGCTGGAGAAATCTCAGGAAGATGGTGCGGGCGCACAGCCGGCAACCGAAGGCCCGACACCGAGGACTCTCGTGAATATGAATCTTGTGACCAGCGTAAGAACGCGGCTGGCGAGAACCGCCATGAAGCCGTCCTCGCCAGCCACGGATTGAACTCAACGATTCCTGCCGGAACGCCAACAGCCTACATGGTGCTCCAGTACCAGGACAACGTGTGCTGCCCATGGGGCCGGCTGGAAATCTGGACTCCGACCGTCACCTTGATTGCAGAACCCGCCGGGCCTCCCCTGGCGTCGCCGCGCCCGATGAGACATGGTCATCGAACCATGAACCATGTATTAAAGACGCCCCCGACAGGCAAAATGTTCCATGAATCTTCGTCAGATAGTGACGAAACCTGCAACCGTCCGACCCCCGGAGACTTACGGCCACGCAGCTTTACCGCGGCCTCCCGGCGAGGGCATCTTGCCCCTGCGTCCTCAGGCCATCCCGTTCGGCAGCCTTAACCCGACTTCGCGGATTCGGGGGGTGGAACCGCCCTGGCGGGGTCGAAATCGGCGTTTCAGGCCGAGAGTTTCCACTACATCGGCACCTGCGTTTGAACGGGTGTGACCGTGATCCGTGGCGGC
>Ga0315282_10001058_pt1 | contig 53099 bp, 51 predicted proteins | sample YL17G07_20_MG_FD_203693 | JGI IMG/M metagenome (GOLD analysis project Ga0315282, IMG submission 203693) | Sediment microbial communities from Yellowstone Lake, YNP, Wyoming, USA - YL17G07_20 | ecosystem: Environmental > Aquatic > Freshwater > Lake > Sediment | place: USA: Wyoming | collected...
CCATCCTTGGCTCATGTTTGCACAAACACTGGCACGGGAGGGATGGCTCCTAATCGTTTCTGAAAATGCTACGTTGACGGGAGAAGCTGGCAACGTCAAAAGGCGACTTTACGAACTACTGAAATTGGCTCCGCTTGGCAGAACGAAGGCCACCACGGCCAACGCCGCCAACATCCATATCAATCGATTCCGAATCTTCATTCAAATCCCCCTCCACATAGCGCTCGCAAATCGAGGCAGTATGAGCATAGGTCAGTGATGTCCCGAAACAACTCGCCACTCATATGTCCCGCAACCCAATGTCCAATATATCACGGCGTTAACTCTCGGAAGTATATGAACTATTTCTCTGAGGTGGATTGCAACCGCGTCTGTGAACTCCTCGCTGCGAGATTGGAATGATTCCCATGGAGAAAGAAGAGACTGTCTTGCGGGGCATCAGCACCCACACCTCGAAAACCCAGAATAGGAGCAGAACTCAGTGGGCCCGTCGCGATTTGAACGCGAGTCACCAGCACCCCAAGCTGGAAGGATACCAAGCTACCCCACGGGCCCTGGATGGAAAAAGAAAGAGATTCGAGGCGCCCACATCAGTATGGTGCGACCTCGTCGATCAGGTTTGCATGCGTCAGTAGCATCCTGCGGCAGCAGTATCTCTCGAGCTTGAGGGAGTCGAGCACGTCCTTCGGTGACTCGCCTAGCTCGACCCTCTTCACGAACTCCTCGTACGCGCTGCTGACGACCTTGCCGCATGTGAAACATCTTACTGGGATTATCATTCACTTCACCTGTACGACTTCTGATGCTTCTTCCTCGCTCCTCTGCCCTCCGGGTTCTTGGGGAGCTTCCTCCTCGGGTCCGATACCATGAGCGATCGGTCATACTGGAGGTACATCTTCTCGAGATCCTGATCCTCGAGGAACTGTACCAAGCCCTTTGCGACCGCCGTCCTGGAGGCCATCGCCTGACCCATGATTCCGCCCCCCTGGACATTGATGTCGATGTCGACCTTGGTCGACCTGTCGCCAGCCAATGTCAGAGGCTCCATGATCATGACCCTTGCGAGGTTCGGCTGATGCAACTCGACTGGGACGTTGTTGATCCGGACGAGTCCCTTGCCCTTCCTGACGCTTGCCCTCGCCACGGCGCTCTTTCTCTTACCGCTGGATACGACGACCTTGACCATCATGCCACCCCATGGCGTGCGCCGAGTTCCTTGCTGATCTCCCCGAGCTTGACATATTTCGCAAGATGCGGTTTCTTGGCGGTCTCGAGAGTCTCCAGCTTGGCATCCTTGAACTCCTTCGGCAGGCCAAGGTAGACCTTCAGCCGCTTCAATGCAGCTCTCCCGGCGGGTTTTTTGTACTCGACCATTCCACGGACTGATCGCTTGAGTATCATGTCCGCCGTGCGGGGGTAGAACGGCCCCTTCGCCTTGGTCTGGCTGCTCGCACGGTTCCGCCTGTGCCTGTAGAACTCGAACAGCTGGGCCCTGTTTCCCGAGATGATCGCCTTCTCCGCGTTGACTATCACGATCTCCTCACCCTTACGAAGCCTCTTGGCGACATGGGAGCACAACCTCCCTAGGATCAACCCATCAGCGTTGATGACAGCTACATTTCCGACCACTTGCTCAGTCATTTGCTCACCCCATGATTCTTACCTTGGAACCCTTGGGGTTCTGAGCCACGAGTTCCTCGATAGACATGCTCCTTCCGCCAGCCTTCTCGATCTTTTCCTTCGCCTGTCCCGAGGACCTGTAGGCCGCGACGGTGACCTTCTTCTCGATCTCGCCTGCGCCAAGCAGCTTGCCAGGTATCACGACTATCTCGTTCTCGCCCGCGTACCGGTCTATCTTCCCGACGTTGACCTCGGCCCAATGCCTCATCGGGCCCTCTAGCCGCAGAGCGATGTCTCGCCAGACAGGTGCCTCGTTGACCCTGCCGACATCCTTCAGATGTTGGATCAGGCCCACGAGGTTGGGATTCGATTTCTTGTATTTCATTCCCATTCTGACTCCTCCGACATCAAGAGAGTAGCCGAGCTAATGTGAGTACCATTTATAAAGATTTGGATGCGCAGCAGACGCTGGCTCAAATCCTCTGGCGCACGTTTCCGCCATTATAATCAGCATGAGCGATAAAAAGCCTCCGATCCGAACGACTGACGTGGCGATACCCTCAACAGATGATATATACGGCGAACGGCATACACGAAAATCCCGCTCCGACTGGGGGTATAGATGATCCGTTTTGGTCCCGCTGGCATTCCGCTGTCCTGCAAGGGACGCACCCTGAAGGACGGGATAGAGGACGTTCACAACCTCGGACTGACCGCCATGGAAGCTCAGCTGGTCAGAGCGCATGTCGCGGAAAGGCCGGCAGAGCCGGAAGAGGTCGGCTTGAAGCCGACGAACCTGACCAATGACATGGTCATCGAGATCATCCGCAAGAAAGGCAACAAGGATGAGAGGATCTCCGACCTGGGCGAGCCCATCAAGAAAGGCGATACCCTGGTGTCCCTCACGAGCGGCATCGCGAAAAGCTACCAAGAACTCAGGCAGCTCCGAGGGATGGCGGACGAGTTGGATGTCGCACTATCGATCCACACGCCCTATTACATGGACCTCGTCGGACAGGGCGAACTCTCGTTCAAGAGCATGGAGTCCATCAAATGGGCGGGAGTCATGGCCAAGGAGCTGGGGGCAGGCGTGGTCGTCACGCACATGGGATTGTACGGAGATGTCACCCCGAAGACCGCCCAGAAGAGGATCAAGGAGCGCATCGGTGGCCTCGCGAAATGGTACAAGAAGCACGGCATCACCGCATCCATAGGCCTTGAGCTGAGCGGGAGGCAGGAGATCTTTGGTTCGCTCCCGGAAGTGCTCAAGACTTCCAGGGAGGTCCCGGGCACGATGCCCGTGGTCAATCTCGCTCATTACCATGCCCGCGAGAACGGCATACTCAGGGAGCCGAAGGACTTCAACGCGCTCCTGGACAAGGTCTGGGAATGCACTGGCGGAGAATTCTACGCCCACTTCTCTGGAGTGGAGCACGAGGGAGGGAACGAGAAACGCTTCACCTCCATCAAGAAGGGGGACCTCAGGTTCGAGCCACTGGCGGAGGCGATCGTCGAACGGAACCAACCCATCACCATAATATCCGGCTCTCCGTTGCTCGAGCACGACGCGATGTACATGAAGGTAATCCTCGAACGCGTTCTCGCCAAGAAGGTCTTCAAAGAGACCAAGATGGTCCCGAAACCGGAGAAGGAGAAGGCACCCAAATCAACGAAAACCACCAAGGTCGTCAAGAAGGAGAAGAAGCGGAGATGAATGAGAGCATCGACTACATCCTGAAGGCGATCGAGAGGACCTTCGAGAGTGAAGTCGAGCAGACGGACAAGTTCGTCGACTGCATCTTGGCATCCAAGAAGGTCTTCATCTACGGCGTAGGAAGGTCCGGATTGATTGCGAAGGCTTTTGCGATAAGGCTCGTGCAGATGGGGCTTGAGGTCTTCTTCATCGGGGAGACCATCACACCCATAGTCGAGGAAGGCAACCTGGTGATCATAGTCTCGTACACTGGCGAGACGATGTCCGCGATCCAGACCGCCAACATCGTAAGGAGGGTGGGGGCGAAGGTCGTGACGATCACCGCCAACGACCACTCAAAGCTTGCCGCAGCGTCGAACGTCGTCATCCTGATACATCCGCCGAAGGACGATGAGCGAAAAAGGCTCGCACCGCTGGGAACACTATTCGAAAACGCGACCTTGATCTACCTGGACGGGATCGTGGCGACGCTGATGGACAAGTTGGGCCAGAGCGAAGGGTCCATGCGGAGAAGGCACGCCATTTGGGTCTAGACCGATTTCCGCTTCTGCGAAGACTCATGGCTGTCGCCAGATCGTGACTTCCGATACCGCCTGTACATGATGGCGAATGCTGGGAGCAAGATTGCGGCGGCTATCGTGCCGCACACGACCATAAGCATGGGCAGATGGTCCTGAAACCAGTCCTTCACGCTCACGTTGAACCCGAGCTCGTCTATCCCGAGCGATGACTCCTGCGATAGGGCATCGGTCCCGTTGGCGATGAAGAAGGCTTGGTGCAGGACCATCCCAGCGCCATCGGTATAATAGGACGAATTCATCCGCACGACCGCAGCACTCGCACCGGAACCGTTCATCGGGACGGAGCTGAAATGATAGAACGCCTGGACAATCCCGTCCTCCTTGGCCATGTAGATGTCCTGGAGTGGTCTGTCCGTCTGCATGAACCTGTGCGTGAAGCTCGTCCCAAGGACGCCCTCATCCAGACTGCTGGAGACATTGGTGAGCTGACCAGCGCCGGCGTCCGTCGCCTCCCTCAGCAGGAGCATGTTCGTGCTTCCTCCTCCGTGCACGTACATCTCAAGGACGATGCCATCCGCATCGACGTGTTTCAGCAGCGTGATCGTGAAGCTCATGGTCATCTCCGTTTTCCCGCTCACGACATAAGTGCCAAGGACGTTGGAATGATTCGTCGCGCGCTCAGAGATGCGGTAACTGAATGTGACGACGGCCCAGTCACTTATCACCGGCAGATCGGGGACTTCGTCGATCCCGGCGTAGAGCGATGCCCTCGTGCGCATCCAGACCTGGGCATACTCATTTCCAGCAGAGTCGTTCCCGAACTCCACGGTCGACATGTTCCAAGTTACATGGTGCGAATCGAGGTAGCTAGTGTAGATCGCCTCCGACCTCGAGAAGATGCCGTCTCCATTCGTATCGTTGAATACGTAGAGCTTCTGACTGCTGACCCCGAACTCGGGGGAGAGCACTGGATGCGCGTGCCCGAACACCACCCGCGGCACGTCCCTCGTCACTGCTGCAGTGAAATTGCCAGAGACGAATGCGATCTTGTAATTGTCCTCGCTGTAATTCAGGAAATGCTTTGGTGTGCCCGAAAGGAGCAGCGACAACGAGAGCAAAAGCAGCAGCGCCGCGCTCAAGACGGCGATCAGTGCTGCACGATGGTGCGAACCCAACGATTCACTCCCTGGATGGATGACCTCAACGGCCAGCGCCCTGAAAAAACCTTTGCTGAACAGGTCTGGCTCAATGATCGGCTTGCACGACGGGAGTGACCTTGAGCCTGCGCGTCCGGGTCCCCTTAGGGTTGACCGTCACCTCATGCAAGGGATCGAACACGGCAAACGTTGTCTCCTCATATCCGTCGTCGCGCAGTCTGAAGGTCTTGATGTCCCGATTGAGGGGGTCTATCACCAGCGCGACATGGTACGGCTGGTTGAACATGGAGCGCTGGGTCTCCAGGTCCGTCCCCGAAAGGAAGCACGTGTGACCTGGGTGAGAGTGGTACCAGCCGACCAGGATGTAGTCAAAACCTGAATCGTCGAGCCCGTGGAACAACTTCGGAAACGCCTTGGGATCGAACCTTACCTTGGAGGATGAACTCCTGAGCTCGGTGGTCACCACGTCCCTCACGACCGAGTAGGCTTCCCCTTTCCAAGTGCATGCCTCCCCGAGTAGGAACCCCATGACCTCGAGCCTCCGCGGGGCTTCCTTGATGGCGTGAGATCTGATCTTCGCCTCACCGACCCTGGAGAGATAGACGTCGAAGATGGCTCCGGACCGGACCCTCTGCTGGTGCTCGGCCCGTGACTGTTCGGAGAGCCACGGATGCGGTCCCAGACCCGAACTCAGGGGCGGCTCCTTCTCCACGAGCGGACGCTTGGTCTCCCCTACGATCTTCGGTCTAGCCATCGAGATTCCCCACGATCCTTATCCTCCGGTCCGACTGGTCCATTACCGTCGGAGGTAGGTACCTGTTCCGGTTGAAGTAGGCGGCAGCGCGCGTGCACGTGTCATTGCCGAAGGGATTCTTGGGGTTGGGGTTCTCAAGGAGGGACTCGATCCCCTTGATGAAAGTGACGAGGTTTGAGCTGAAATCCCAATTCTCCAAGAGTTTCGTGCACACGTACCCGCCGTCACCCGGTGGCATTATGTTCGGATGGAAGATGGGCGTCAACCACTTGACGATCGGCTTCTCGATCGGATACTCCTCCCCGACGATGATCGCCATCCTGTGGACGAACCTGTGGACGACCTTCCCCTCCTCCCAGTCCGGGCCCGGGACGCGCATGAGGGTGACATTGATCATGATTGGAAAAGCTGACAACGTCGGGTCGGAGATCGAAAGATGATGTCTCAGCTCGCGCTGGCACATCTCGAACTCATTCCTAATGCGCGATTTCAGGACGACGGCGGGAAGAGGCATCTCAACTATCCGCCTTCAGGGTCAGGTATCAGCTCCAGGACGTCGTCGGCCCGGATGCCCGAATCAGTGAGCGAGCCTCCGCCCCTGAGGACCTTCTTCCCCTTCCTCAGGACATAGGCGCCCATATCCTTGCTCCAGAAAGTGGCGGCGCTCTCGATGACTTCGTCGATAGTATTCTCGGCCTCGAGTTCCATCTCGACAGTGGCGCCAGTCTCGGCATTCTTGACCTTGATTCGAACCGTCAGAAGACCACCTAGAAGCTGGACCTCACTTGAGGTTATAGCATTTTCGCATACCTGTAGCTAATCCGCCCTCGTGTGGGCCGGGCACCGGGGATCCAACGGTATCTCGATCTCCTCCGACACGTTCCTCTGCCCGTCGTAGTAGAACGCGTTGGAGAGAGACATGTCAGGCCTTCCCGAAACGATCTTCAGTGCTTCCCGCACCATGATGGCGGAGATGACGCTCGTCGTCGTGATCTCCGCGGCCAAGCGCGGTTCGTGGAACACGACATCCCTGCCCGTGCAGCTGAACCTCTTCTCGGCGACTTTGGCGTGAGACCGGTTCATGCCGCACTGCACACAGGCTCCGTTGGGGGGCTTGACAACCGTGACCTTGCCGACGAATCCTTCCATCCCTCCGTCGATATAGGCCTTTCCCAGTGAATAGGCGTGAGAGTTGACGTGGATCCTGGCCTGGATGTTGTCAAGGCACCCGAGTATCAAATCCTGCTCGCGAAGCACCGAGTCTGGAACATCTTCTATCCTCGTATCAAGTGCGATTGGGTCTGCGATTGTCGATATCTTCGAGATCCCGCGTGCAACGACCTCAGCCTTATTCACACCCCTGCGAGCATCCTCCTTGGTGAAGAACAGGCATCTGTTGAGGTTCGATCCGACGACATGATCCATATCGACAATCGTCAGTCTTCTGAAGCCCGACAGGGCGAGGTTCTTGCCCACTTCGTTTCCCAGCGCACCCGCCCCGACCATCATCACCCGTGCATTGAATATAGACTCGAGGTCAAGCCACCCAATCCTCCTAGACCTGTCGAAGACCTCGTCGTCCTGCGCCCCTATCCGCAGTGGTTCCTCCATGGCCAATGAGAAACGGTTCGTTCCGATTAAACCTTCCGTATTCCTCGAAGCTCGGCTCGATGTTCTCGCCTCAATCCCAGACGAGCTTGCCGGCCGTCATGAGCGTTCTCTCTTTGCCCGACGAATCAACGACCGTTATGGTCGGCCTCTTTACCAGGCCGTCCAGGTGGATCAACGCTTCTGCGTCCCCGTCATAGTTGGCGCCTACAGCGAAGTGACATGTTCCGTAGACCTTCTCGTCCTCGAGCATGTTCGCGGTTATCCTGGCCTTTCTGTTCAGTCCTATGCCCAGCTCGCCGATGCTGCGGGCATTCCTAGCGTACTTCTGGACGAGGGCGGCCCTGAGTTCCCCGCGCTTCCCGGCTTCCAGCGCTTTCTTCTCGCCCAAACGCACAGACTCCTCGAGCTTGATCGCCTCTGCCCCTCCTGATATGCTGGTGATGAACCCGTCCCTGACCTCTGTCATGATCGGACGCTTGATCACAATCTCACCCTCGTGCAGTACGATGGAGCCGTCGTAGGCGATGGTGCCGTTCATCGTGCCTAGCGCGGGTGAGATAAACACCTCGCCCGAAGGCAGGTTGCCCGCCTGGCCTGGCTTTCTGAAATTGCCGTCATCGGGCCGGGCTTTCCTTCCTCTGATGCCGATGGTCACATCGGTGCCCCCAGGCGCGGTCACCCTCACGCTCCGCGCGCCAGCCAGGACCCTGACGACCCTCGAGCAATCCCTTCTAAGCCTCGAGTAATCGATGGGCACCGTCCTCCTGAACATGTCCCTCGTGGTGCCCGGGGACCAGAAGGCGCGCGCCTTCTTCTCTTCGTAGAGAAGGTCGAAGATGTGGTCGTACCTGCGCTTCCCCTTGTATCCGTTCTTCATGCCCCATCTGTCCTTTCCGAGTCTCTCCTTGCTCATGGAGATGAGCACCTGGGGCCCTGCCGACATCGCCTTGACGACCTCCTCCTCCGCGAAATCGAACTGTCCCTTCTCCCTTTGGAATATGAGGCTCGGGGCGGCGTCCACATCCAGGCACGCATCGAAGATGGCCATCGAGAGCTCACGGACCTCCCTGCCTGGGTTCGAAATCAAGAGAACGCGCTCGTCCTTCTTCACTGCGAGGACTTCATTCACTGCGGCGCGCGCAGCGCGCACCAACGACTTGTCATACGATCCAACGAAGCGGTCCATGGACGAAGCTCCGGACAAGGGATGCGATTCCTCGCCTTTATATTTTGGATAAGTCTAATAAGAGCGTAGGGATGTCTTCGATGGTGATGCTCGGGCTGGACGTCCCGTCAGAGATCGAGGGCACGGTCGATGTTGCCATCATAGGCTCAGGTCCTGCGGGGATGACCGCGGCCGTCTACGCCGCACGAAAAAAGCTCAAGACCGCGATGATAACCAAGGACATCGGCGGTCAGGTCGCATGGACCCTCGGCATCGAGAACTATCCGGGGTATCAGTACATCACGGGCAGGGAGCTTACCTCGAAATTCCAGGAGCAGGTGCAACAGTTCCCTGTCCCTATCATCCTCGACGAAGCCAAGGAGATCAAGCGGCACGCCGACATCTTCACGATAACCACGACTGGCGATAGGAGCATCGAAGCGCGGACGGTCATCATCGCGACTGGCAAGAGGTCCAGGGAGCTCGGTGTTCCGAATGAGAAATCGCTTGTCGGTCACGGCGTATCCTATTGTTCGACCTGTGATGGGCCTCTCTTCGGGGGAAAGGACGTCGTGATATGCGGAGGCAGCAACTCAGCGGTCTCAGCTGCGATAGATATGGCTGGGACGGCGTCCAAAGTCTTCGTCGTATCGAGAAGCCCATGGAGGGCGGACGCGGTCCTCATCGAGAAGGTCGACCAGAAGACGAATGTCGAGAAGAGGGTCGGGTACGACGTCCTCGAGATCATCGGCGACAAGGTTGTCCGGGGCCTGAGGATCAGGGACAAGAAGACCGGAAAGGAAGAAGTACTGGATGTTCAAGGGGTATTCGTGGAGATCGGACTGGATCCGAACACCGAGTTAGTCAAGGGGCTCCTCAAACTGAACGAGAACAACGAGATCATCGTGGACTGCATGTGCAAGACGGACATCCCTGGCATCTATGCGGCAGGGGACGTGACGATGGTGCACGAGAAGCAAATCGTCGTCGCGGCCGGCGAGGGCGCGAAGGCGGCTTTGAGCGCTTACGAGTACTTGCTCCGGAAGGAATAGGCGCGGGTTTTCTCTGATTTTCCGACACGGAAATCCGTCGTTCTCAGAACAAGACGTTTCCTAAGGTTGGTAGCTGAAAGAAGAAAGGGGTCTGTGCCGAGCCTCGGAAAAGAACTTAAGGAAGGAAAGGTACCTAGCATCTTGTTCACGACGTCAAGGCAGAAAGGTTGATGCCCACAGATCCTCATGTATCACCTCCAGGCTGGCGACCACAGTGACCAAGTTGGAACAGACCTCAAAGGCTGTAACCACCCAGCCCGGAATCTCAACGCTCTATCAAAGAGCCATGATTCTCATACTGCTCATACTGCTCATTCTTGGAATCTTGTTGACTACCTTGGGAATAGCACTGCTGACTTCTGTCCTCGGGCTGATCTTCTTGCTCCTTGGAGTGATATTCCTCGCCACATCATTCGGAGCTAGTCGACAATTGAGTGTTTTCTTGTATCTGCCGGAGGAATCGACGGCGCTGGCTTTGTATGTGGCAGTGGAGTTCTTGGCAGGAGCATATCTGGCATTCCTAGGGATCAGCAATGTTCTCTTCGAGTCCGAAGCTCGTGATTGGAGTCTTGCAGCAATTGCGGTATTTGGGCTGCTACTCGTGACAGACTCGTTGCTCCTCTATCGCAGAGGCTTCAAGCAAGACCTTGCAAAGAAAAATAGGGTTTAACCCCGACCTCAATCCCCACTGATTGATGCTTCGGGAACAAGATGCTAGCTGGCCAACAGTGCACTCTCCGGTTGAATTGAGGACTACCCGCACCGGTCCAGGTACTTCGTCGGGACCGCTTTGCCGTGCTTCTCGACGTCCCACTTCGCGAGCATCTGCTTGATCTCCTGCTTCACCGATCTGTCCAATTGGACGGGCACATGCTCCTTGAGTATCCTGCTGACCTCGTCCCTTGCGGCCATCCTGATGGGCTCCGCCTTTCCATCTGGTGGCGCCTCGCGCATGGCGATCTTCGGAAGGAGGACCTCGTCCTTGAAATGCCTCAGAGTATGAATGTCCTTCATGAAGTAGCCTCCCGGCCCCACGCGAGCGATGGCCTCGAATCCGAGGGTCTCCTTGTCGACCTTGACCCCTTTCCATCCTCTCAGCACGTTCCGCCAGAGTTCGCAGTCCATGACTATCTGCTCAAGTGACTCGCACCCGGACCGGTCGAACCCGCCAAGCCCGACGACCTGATCGGCCCCAGCGAGGACCGGCATCATGGCGCTGATCGCCTTCTGATAGCCGATCTCATATCCAGGCATGGTCCCGGATGCCGAGATCCCTCCCACCTGACTAGGTAGCCTGTATCGCCTTGCCATCTGGCAGCCGGCAGCATTGATGAGGGCTCCTTCCGTGGAGCCCGACAGGAAAACGCCTGTCCTCATGTCCATCGGTCCGCTCTCCGAGCTGTAGAGGATCGGGCAGCCAGGTGCAGCTATCTGCTCCATGACGAGCCCTCCGAGGTTCTCAGCATTCACAAGAGCAATGGTCCCCGCGAGAGTGACTGGGCAGACCGAGCCGGAAATCGCCATCGAGAGGTTCACGACCGGGAGACCGGCCTTGGCGAACTCCAGCACGGACTCGATGTCGCCCGCCTCGTATCTGAGGGGCGTGATGGGCGTGTGAGTGATGGAGATGATGGGCCGCTTCGCCAGCTCCTTTGTCCCGCCAACGACCGCAGCAGCGAGTCTGATGAGGAGACGAGCCTCGACCGGGTCCCCCGAGCCATGCTGGACGTGTTTCCCAGTGTAGAAGAGGCTCGCCGCGTACTCGTGAACGTTCGAGACCTCGGGTGGGAGGTCGGTCGCGGCCACCTGGGCCCAGTAGATGTCGCACTCTGGCAAGGCATCGCACAGGATGGTGAAGTCGACGAGATCGTTGATCGTGGATTTTCTTTTCTTCTGGGTCCCCATGTCCCAGACATTCGTCGGCTGTCCATCGTTCACGGCCTGGACGTAGTCCTTCGCCGGGAGCCGAGCATCCTTCGCTTTCTCCCTGCCGCACATCAAGAACTCTTTCTTGGTCTTCGAAAGAGCGTCCTTGACCATGCCTTGGGTCAGCTTCGCTACCTGGTTCTTCTTGTCGACTGAAGCCCCGTGATCCTCGAGCATAGACAGGACCCCCGGGCTCGTGACCTTGATCCCCACCTGCTCAAGTATCGCGATCGACTCGACATGCACTTCGTCCTCCTCTTCTCGCGTCAGTGGATTGAAGACCGCTCTAGCCATGATATGCTCCTGCGAAAGGATGAACGAATACGGCTATAAAACCACAACTCTGCGGTAAGAAGACTAGGATTTCCAGCGCCTGGCATCCACTGAAGTTGTGTCCTCGAGGCGCCTCTTCCTCCTCTCATTCGCTTCCCTGTTCCGCCGGGCGTCTTCATCGGTCTCAAGTATCAGCTCAGGGACCTCGGTCGGCTTCCCGTTCCCGTCCAGAGCTACCACGGTCAGGTACGAGGAACCGGTGTGCCTTACCTCCCCCGTTCGCACATTCTCTGCGGTCACCTTGACGCCGACCTCCATTGATGAGCGCCAGGCCGCATTCACGATGGAATACAGCGTGACCAAATCGCCTATGTGTACGGGGGAGTGAAAATCCATCTTGTCGACCGAAGCGGTGACGACGTTGGTCCTGGCATGCCTCGTCGCCGACACGAAGGATATCTCATCGACCATCTTCAGGATCGTCCCCCCGAAGACATTCCCGGACATGTTGGCGTCCTGGGGCATCATCACCCTCGCGAGGACCGCTTTCGACTCTGAGACATTTCTTTTCGATCTCGGCAAGTTTTCGACCTCTAGATTGGATCAATTCCTGGGCTTCTTCTCGATCAGGCCAGGGGCCTTCACCCCTGGCGGTGTGGGCGGCGGCATCTGATTCGGTCCGAGCACTCCAGGCTGAGGCGGCAGCGGATGGACCGGCTCCCTTGGCCTCCTCGTGCTAAGGATGGCAGCAAGGATCACTATCGCGACTGCTACCACCACCACGCCCACGATCACCGCGATGAGCGTCCCAGCATCGGCCGAACTGTCGAACTCCTTCAGGGAGAGGATCGTACTGGGCTGGGAGCTCAGCGCATCATACCTCTTCTCGACGACGAAGTTCTGGACCTTGGATGACCACCAGTACATGTTCCGAGCCCCGGTACTGTCGGTCGTGGTGATCTTGAGGGTCTGGAATGTCCCGGCCTCGACTGTGACGTCCTCCATCGACGACGCGACGACCACATTGTATGTCAACAAGCGGGAGATGCTTTGAACAGTTGTTCCGTTCACGATCTTGGATGTGTTGAGGGTGAGGCCTTCGGTCCAGGTGTCACCAGGACTGGTAGCCGCAGGGTCGAACTTTGACAGGAAGGGTGGCGTGTAGGTCGTCGTGGTTTCCGTCCGCATCCTTGCGAGCAACTGTACCGGCGCGGATTCGATCGACATGTTGGTCCACTGAAGCGAATCCTCACTTATCGTCGACATTCCACCCCTGCTCTCGTATCGCGTGCCCCCGAGGACCGTAGAAACCGAGTAGGGAACGCCAAACAGGGTGGAAGAGGCGGAGAGATTCCCGCTAATCGTCAGTATGTCCACATCATACGAAACGCCGCTGGCCATGATCGAATCCTGCCCACTGAGCGCGTACTTGACCGTCCCGGTCGCGTTCAGACCGGCGATCATCATAGAAGCATCGTAGGTCCAGAACTGGCCGCCAATACGGTCGATCGCGGAGACCGGATACGCGCTCGTTATGAAGACGAAGACCAGCAACAATGCCACGACGGATGGGAACATGCTTAGTGATTTCAATAGTAGACCTTCCTAGCTCCGCCTTGTTTTCGCAATAATCCTCTGAGTCCCGATATACCTTTCTCCGGGCGGCATGCGTCCCCCGCGCTGAAGCCTGCTGGCAACCCCTTATCCTTACCTGTCATCCTTAGGAAAGGTATTAAGAACGATAACTCAAATGTGGCCCCCGATGACGCCTCGCACCCGGTTGCGAACAACCGGAAGGAAGGGGGGTCACCAGGGATGATTGACCATGCCGGAAGGACTATCGATGTGGGCCGAGAAGGTCTACAAAGCGATGAAGAGCGCGGGACTAGATGGCGAAGAGAAAATGGCCAACGCCGACAGGATCGTCGGTCTCGCCAAAGCCCCGAAGAACTTCGTGCTCAGGGCTCTGGACGAACTTCAGTCGAAGGGCCTAGTGAAACGTAAGGCTCGTGAAAAATCGGCAGGCTACTACCTCCTTCAGAAGCAGTGAGATTTCGTATTTTCGCGAACTCCTGGGAGCGCCTTCAGTAGCTCCTTGAACTCCATCTGGCTATTCCGGGGCCACAGCAAGACATATAGTATCGGAAGGGCTAACCCCTCGCGAGCCACAGATGACCGAAGAATTCGAGGTAACGCCATACAGAGTCTCCGGCGAGATCGACTACGACGTGCTCATCGAACGGTTCGGGACGAAGAGGATCGACGATGCCATGCTGAAGAGGCTCTCGAGGTACGGTCCCCTTCATCCGATGCTTAGAAGGGGGCTCGTGTACTCTCAGAGGGACCTTGACTGGCTACTGAACGAATACGACAAGGGCAACAAGTTCTCGCTGTACACTGGCAGAGGACCCTCGGGACCCGTCCACCTCGGTCACCTGATACCGTGGGCCTTCTCGAAGTACCTGCAGGACACCTTCAAGGCGAAGATGTGGTTCCAACTCACGGACGATGAGAAGTTCATGTTCTATGACCACCTCACGCTCGACGAGACCAAGAAGTGGGGGTACGAGAACGCCCTGGACTTCATAGCGCTCGGCTTCGACCCGAAGCTGACGAACATGTTCCTCGACACGGAGTACATCAAGACGATGTATCCGCTCGCCGTCAAGGCGGCCAAGAAGATCACCTTCTCGACGATCCGAGCGGTGTTCGGCTTCGACAACACTTACAACATCGGCAGCATATTCTTCACGAGCATCCAGACAGTGCCGTGCTTCCTTGAGTCCGTCGAGCAGGGGAAGAAGGTCCCGTGCCTCATCCCGTGCGGGATCGACCAGGACCCCCATTTCAGGATAACCAGGGACATAGCGGAGGGGCTTGGGTTCTACAAGCCGGCGCTTATCCACTCCAAGCTAATGCCTTCACTGGCCGGTCCGGAGAAGATGTCCACCTCAGGGAAGGGGGAGATGGCCATCTTCACGACGGATGACAAGAAGACGGTCAAGAGAAAGACGGCAAACGCCTTCACCGGAGGCCGGGTCTCGGTCGAGGAGCAGAGGAAGATGGGAGGACAGCCCGAAGTCTGCTCTGTCCACGCCTATTTCAAGTATTTCTTCGAGCCGGACGATGCGAAGATCCAAGAGATGTACGACGAGTGCCGGGCGGGGAAGGTACTCTGCGGGGAATGCAAGGAACGGCTCTTCGATAAGGTGTGGAACTTCCTGGAAGTGCATCAGAAGAAGAGGCTGGAAGCGAAGAAGGTCCTGGACGACTTCTTCGTCAGGGATTGAGCGGGGGCCTGATCGTCTGAAGTGGAAGATGAGGGCGATTGCAACTGTCTTGAACGGCGTCAGGGAGACACCCGATGACTGGGGGAAGGTCACGTCCAAGCTGGTATTCAGGAAGATCTACATCGACGGCCTGTACAAGCTCTCCCATTTCAGACATATCTGGGTCATCTTCGGATTCCACAAGAGCCGTGAGACGCGCATGAAGATCCACCCGATGCATGATCCGGCAAAACCGTTGGTCGGCGTCTTCGCAAGCCGCTCTCCGACCAGGCCGAACAAGATAGGCCTCACACTGGTCGAGATCGTTTCCGTCAGAAAGAACGTGGTCACGGTCCGGGGTCTGGACGCGTTCGATGGCACCCCGATCTTCGACATCAAGCCATACGAGAAAGAGATCGACTATTGAGTGCCCAGACGCCTCCGGAAAAGTACATAAGCGGTTCTTCCAATGAGGCCCTGGAATGTCCGATAGAGACGTCGTGGAGCAACTCAGTTACTTCGAGAAGAAGGTCCTCAAGGCCCTCAACGAGCTGAAGCGGGCCAGCCCCGAGGAGATACGGCGAAAGAGCGGGCTCGAGAAGCTCGTCGAGGTGATGAACGCATCTTCTTGGCTGCAGGCCAAGGGCCTAGTTAAGGTAGACGAGAGCATCACGAAGAGCTACTCACTGATGGACCCACAGGTGGCGACAAGGCCACTCCCGGAGAAGGTAGCCCTGGATACCCTCCTGAAGCACCTGAACGGAAAAGGCTCGATGGCCGAATTGAAGCGCAGCGGGAAGCTCTCCAACGAGGAGATCTCCATCGCCCTCGGCTGGATAAGGAAGAAGGGCTGGGGGGTCGTGTCGAAGGACGGCGCGGACACGATAATCACAGTCACCGAGAAAGGCAAGGAAGCGGTCCACAAGAAGGGCGAGGACGAGCTCCTGATAGAGAGGATGGCAAGGGGAACGGTCTCCGATGCGGAAGCGGACAAGGAGATCCTGGAGTCGCTCAAGCAGCGCAAGGACATCGTTAACGAGCGACACATCAGCTCGAGGTTCATATCGCTGACAGAACAGGGTGCGAAGCTCGCCGCAATGCCGTTCGAGATAAGGGAAGAGGTCGCACAGCTCACCCCGGAACTCATACAGAACGGAGGATGGAAGGATGTCGAGGTCCGGAAGTACGACGTCAAGGCCTTCGCACCGACGGTGCACGGGGGCAGAAAGCACCCCCTGACCCTGCTGCTCGAGAAGACGAGGACCGTCTTCCTCAACATGGGCTTCACGGAGGTGACCGGCAACTTCGTCGAGAGCGCCTTCTGGGACATGGACGTACTGTTCACCGCCCAAGACCATCCGGCAAGGGAGATGCAGGACACTTTCTACGTCAAGGACCCGGCGAAGATCGATATCTCGCAGGACGAAGGGCTGATCGAGAAGGTCAAGCAGGTCCACGAGAACGGGGGGAAGACAGGATCGTTGGGCTGGAGGTACAAGTGGAGCAGGGCTGAGGCCGAGAAGGCCCTGCTCAGGACGCACACGACCGTCGACAGCATCAGGTACATCGCCAAGAACCCGAAGCCCCCGTTCAAGGTGTTCACGATCGGCAGGATCTTCAGGAACGAGGCCATGGACTCGACGCACCTCCCGGAGTTCATGCAGATCGAGGGGATCGTCTGCGAGGAGGGAGCGAACTTCGACGTGCTCTGCGGGCTACTGAAGGAGTTCTACGAGCGCATGGGCGTCCCAATCAGGATCAGGCCAGGATACTTCCCTTACACCGAGCCCTCACTCGAGCTCGACATATTCTGGAACGGACAATGGATGGAGCTCGGTGGCGCAGGCGTGTTCAGGCCCGAGGTGACGGAACCCCTTGGCGTGAAGGAGCCCGTGCTCGCATGGGGCCTGGGCTTCGAGAGGCTGGCGATGCTCATCTGGGGCCTGAAGGACATCAGGGACATCTATGTGTCGGACATCGACTGGCTGAAGAGCATGCCTCAGATCTGAAGCAGCTCAACGCATGCCCCTGAGCTCGCCGTCCACACGCGCCACCATGTCCTCGGCATGCAACTGATCGAAGAGCTCCTTGGAATCCTGCAGGAGGACCTTGGCCCTGACTGGTTCACCCATCTCCTTGAGCAGGAGGCCGAGCTCCATCTTCCTCAATCCCAGGGCCCGAGGAGCGTTCGCGTTCCCGAGTGCAGCGATGCTCTCCGCATAGTATTCCTCGCTGTCGTGCAGGTTCCCGCAGGCCTTCTCCGCCATCCCCAGGTTCGCATAGGCGGCAGAGACGCCCACCTTGTCGTCCATATCAGTCACGATATCGAGCGCCCGGAAGCAGTGCTCCTTCGCGGCCTCCACCTGCCCGGACCTGACCAGGACCTCGGCCAGAGATGTGAGGGCATACGCCTTCGACCGAGGTTGTCCGGTCTCGTCGGCCAACCTCACAGCGTTCTCAAGATTGATCTTCGCCTCGTTGTCCCTTCCAAGTGAGGCGCTGGCCACTCCCATATTCATGTACACGTTGGTGAGCTGGACCGGTCCGAACCCGGCAGCGCACTTCGAGAAGTGGTCGATCGCCTGCTCGAACATCCCGCGACCCATGAAAACATTCCCGAGCTCCAGGTGTGCCAAGAGCATCCCCTTGGAGTCCATCGCTGTCATGGCGTCCCTGGCGCTCCTTTCAAGCAGCTCCTGGGCCTTGCCGAAGTTACCGAGCTTCCCTTCGACCACCCCCAGCCCACGAAGCGCCTTAGCGCTAATCGAGGGATGGTCAGGACATCGGTCCATGGCCTGGGAGAACAGCCGCAAGGCATCTTCTGGCTCCCCCGTCATGCTCTTTATCTTGCCCATCTCCACCAGGGCCTCCGCGGATGAGGGGGCCTTCTCGTCGCTCGCGACCTTCTCCAGGAGGGACCACGCTACGGCGTACTTGCCAACGATGCTGGCGGCCTTGGCCTTCGTGAGGACGACGGATTGCCGATACTTCGGCTTCGAAGGCTCGAAATCCTTGATCGTCTCCCAGAGCATCTGCGCATTCCCATCGCCTATGAGCTCGTCGCCCATCCTCGAGATCATCATCTCGGCCTCCAGCCCCCGGTTCGAATGGACCAGATGGTACAGTCTTTCCTGCATGTCCCCTGACTTGAGGTAATGGTCCGCAGCCAGGCTGTGCCACTTGACCTTCTCATCCTTGGTCATGTAATTGTACACGAAATCCTTGAGCGAGGCATGTATCTCGAACCTCCCCGGGGCGATCTCGCGAAGCATCGAACCCTTCTTCGCCTGCTTCAGCTCCTTGGGCACCGCATCTGCGCTGAAAGGCGATTGGAACACGGATGCGAACTGGAGGAGCGACTTCTCCGCGTCCGGGAGCTCCGCGTAGAACTTCTCCTCGAAGAACTTGGAGACCTGCGTCTTGGCTTCCGCCGGGCTCGTCACTGTCACCATTTCGAGGGAGAGAGGGTGTCCGTGCGTCACCCGGAACAACTCGCCTGCGACATTTCCCACGATTCCCCTGGAGCCAAGCAACTCGATGGCAGAATCCCTGTCCAGTCCGCCCAGCTCCAGTTCGAAGACCTCCTTCTTCGCCACCACGTCCGAGCTCTCGTAGAACCTTGGCTGCGATTCCGATGTCACGATGATCTTGGCAGAGCCGCTGCTGTGCTTAAACATCTTGAGGAACTCCTGCAAGCTCTCGGAAGCGTCCACGTCATCGAACACGAACGTATACCCGTTCTCGGCCAGCTCTTCATTCAGGAGGAAGCTCAGCTCTCCTAGCTCGAACTTCCCTGAGGATAGATACGAAGAGAGCTTTCGACCGCCATTGTCATAGAAGAATCTCCCGAGGGCATCCGCGAATGACTTGGTGGAGTCCCAAGATCTTGCCGTGTACCAGAAAACCCGCTGGCCGGCAAGTCCCGAGACCAGCTTCGCCGTCAATGTGGTCTTCCCGATGCCTGCGATCCCCCTCACGGAGAGCACCTTGAGCGAGGGAAGAGCTAGGGCCTGGAGGGCCGACTCCAGGTCCTTCTCCCTTCCAAAGAACATCTTCACGATCGGCACGGGCGAAGATCTCCTGCTAGACCTGATCCTCGAAGAGCTCAGCTCGGGAGAGATCTTGGACGCATCTACCATGGGTACGATGCTGTACTCCTTGACGTATTGGACAACGTCGGCAGCTTTGGATTTCCCCGAAATCGTCAGGAAATAGACCTTCCTTCGGGACTTGCCCCTGCGGACATGCGAGAGACGTTCGTCCACAATGCCGCCCGCCTTCAGCTTCTTGAGCTCGATGGCGGCGTGCGCCCTGGAGATCGAACATGCCTGGGAGATGCCATCCTGGGTGACGTCAAACGGGGATTCGTACTTGTCCTCGTACTTCGCGTACGCGCTCAGATGGAACAGAATGCGTTCGGAAACCGTTAGTACGCCAGCCATGCCTCCACTCTCGCGACTCATGACACGAGAAAAGCATTATTTAAAGGCAATTACCACATGCAATAGTGATGGAGAAGCCGAATCATACCTTACCGTCGAGCACCAGCGCGTCGACGTGCCCTCGGTCCTGGACCATGAACAGGACGAGCGAAACGGTGAAGAGGCCCAAGCACCCGGAGATCAGGAACGGGACATTCGTGCCGCTGAACGCCTTGAACCCCAGATCGGCGCCGTGGAACATATCCCACATGAGACCGCCCATGGGCGCGCCTATGACGGAACCGATGTTGCTCATCGATTCGAGAACCCCTATCAACCGTCCGCGGACCCTCTCCGGGACCACGTCGGCCTGGAGAGCCCTCAGTGCCGGGCTAGAGACCTGGAACGCCATGCTGCGCATGGCGAGGAACAGGACCACGAATGCCAGCACCCATCCGAACGGTATCAAGATGGTACCGATGAACGAGACGTATCCCCCGATCACGAACATCTTCTTCTTGCCCATGCGGTCAGCGAGTCTCCCGGAAGGATAGGCCACTAGCGCTCCTAGGCCCATCGCCAGGCCGATAAGGATGGGTATGAACGCCAAGCCGAGCTCAGGGAACTTGAAGGTCAGGAACAGCGCCATGAGGGGGCCTATGCTCGCGAAGGAGAAACCCTCCATCGCGGCGTTCGCGTACAGCACACGGAGGTTTCGTATCCCCTGCTTGTCGACCCCTTTGGGATGCACCACCTCGTGGAATGAAAGCTTCGTATCCGCCGCCCTAGGCACGTGGGTATCCGTCACGTTCTTCCACACGAGCACGAATGCGATCAGCGCGGCGATAGCGGTGAAGTAGAACGGGAACCTGTAGCTGGCGCCGAGGGAGAAGCCCAGGACGTCCGCAAGACCGAAGAGCCCGCCCCCGACGAAGGGACCGATGACCATGCCCAGGTTGGACATCATCACGACCTTGCCCATTGCCCTCCCGCGCATGTGCGGCGGTGTGGAATCGATGATCAACGCCTCGCTCACCGGCCAGACCATCGCGCTGGCCACGCCTTGCAGGGCCCGCACGAAGAGCAGCCCGACCCACGTGTCGGGGACGGTGAAAAGGATCGCGAGAATGGCGTACAGGAAGCTCCCGATTAGGATGAGCTTCTTCCTACCGACGCGGTCGGACAGGTTGCCGAAGGGCGTAGCCAGGATCGCCCTCGTGAGGACGAACATCGAGAAGAGTATGCCGACCTGGAGACCGATGTCCGTGGCGTCCTTCGAGAGGTACTTCAGGTACAGCGGGAACAGAGGCATGATGAGGCCGAAGCCGAGGCTGATGATCATGTCCAGGCTAGCGAGGTAGTTGACATTCCTCCTCGCTTGAAGCTCACTTACAAGAATGGAACTCAAAGGTCTCTGGCCCTCGACAAAAGCTCAGCCGAAAAGGTCTACTCCGGCACGCATGTTCTTCAGTATTGGGGAAACTAGGGATTTGTCCGTAGCCCTCATACCACAGTCCGGGTGAGCGTATGCGATGTTCTCCCTGCCGACCTTCTCGGACACGTCCCTCAGATGCCCCTGGACGGACCTCGGGTCGTCCACTTGCGCCCCGTTCAGAGGCGTGACGGCAATGCATCCGGCCCCCACCTTTTTCCCGTTGTCCTCGAAGTGGGTCCTCGAAATGTGCTCGATGTTGGGTCGCTCTGTCCGGCCCGAGAATCCGAAGCTCAGGACGGAGACGTTGTCCAAGCCGACGAGGTGTCTTACAACTCCGAACCCCCCGACGAAGCCGCACACATGGACGCTGACCTTGTCCCGGTTGAGGCCCTCTGCGACATCGTCCAGCAGCTTCACCCTCTGCGCCAGGTCCCTGTACCCTTGGGAGAGGAACGGCTCGTCCAGCTGGAGGAACGCTCCCCGGTCGACGACCGCCTTCGCGATCGGCTTGAGCGCCTCCGCGATATCCTCGTAGATCTTGAAGTCCGCGATGCTCCTGTAATGTGCCCTGATCTTGCGGCTGCCGCAGGTCATGCCCAATGTCGTCGGGCCAGTGATCGCCACCTTGATCTTCAGGTCCGGATGTTTCGACATGATGTAGTCGAGGTCCTGGACCTTGGAGAAGTCCTCGGGACGGCCCTTCATCGCTATCCGCCCGGTGATCATCGGCTGCCCGTTCTCGACGGCCAGACCGGTGAAGGATTCCGCGAAGTAGGATATCATGTCCGTGCGCTGCTCCCCGTCAGAGAAGATGTCGATGCCGAACCCTTTCTGGAACTCGATGGCCTTGTCCATCGACTCATGAAGGTCCTCGCTGAACCGGTACAGGCTTCCGATGGTGGTTGTCCTGAGAGGCATGGCGGTTTAAGAAACAGGGCCGACCTATAAGCCTTTTCTGAGAGAACCGCCAGTGAAAAGAATTAATTGGATAGGCGCGGTAGGGGAGCCCGTGAGGCTCATAGTCACATCCTCTGAGGACCCTGCCTCGATGAACATCCGGGCGAGGTTGTTGGAGAAGCCAGGATGGTCGGAGACGGGGGTGTTCGGGAGCCATCCCGCTATGAAGAGGGATGACTTCGTCATGGTCCAGGTCGACCGGATACACCTCGATGAGGATTACATCGATGACAGGGTCGCAGAAGCTCTTGGGAAGCCGGTCGAGGTCGTGGTGTTCGCTTCGAGGCACAGGGCGGAATCTCGGATACCCACCCTGACCGTGCACCCGATAGGCAACTACTCGTCGGCCGACTTCGGCGGCAAGCCCGGTGTGTTGTGCAAGACCGCGCCTCATCTGATGACTTCAGCATTGAGGACCTTGGCCACGCACGCCCGCGGTATGGGTTTCAACGTATCGTTCGAGACCACTCACCACGGGCCAGTCGTCAGCTCCCCGACATTCTACATAGAGATCGGGAGCTACGAGGAGTTGTGGGGCCGGGAGGATGCCGCCGAGGCCATCGCGGAATCCATCCTCGAGATGAAAGATACTCGATATCCGATAGTGGTCTGCGTCGGCGGTGGCCACTACGCTCCACGGTTCACCGAGGTGGCGTTATCGAAGAAGGTCTCGATAGGTCACATGGCCGCGAACTATGCCCTCGGGTCTCTGACAGAGGACATGATTAGGCAGATTGCAGAGAAGAGCGAACATTCGAAGAAGGTATACTTCCACAGGAAGGGAATGCCAAGGCCCGCATACCGAGAGCTGAGGGAGAGGGCCGCCTCTTGCGGACTCGAGGAGATCAGCAGCGACGACCTCGAACCGTTGTAGACGAGGATTCCATGAAGAACGCAAAGCCAGGCTACGAGCAGATCCTGAAGAAATTGAAATCGATGAGCGACCCGAGGAATGTCGCTGGGATGGCTAGATATGGGATACGGCCTCGAAGCAAGGTGCTCGGCATCTCCGTCCCCAGCCTCCGCGCCATGGCGAAGGAGATCGGCAAGGACCATCGCCTCGCCCTCAGGCTTTGGAGGAGCGGCGTTCATGAAGCTCGGCTGCTCGCTTGCTTCATAGACGATCCAAAGGAAGTCACCGAGGAGCAGATGGAGGAATGGGTCCGGGGGTTCGACTCGTGGGACGTGTGCGACCTCTGCTGCAGCAACCTGCTCGACAGGACCGGGCTGGCGTATCGGAAGGCGTTCGAGTGGAGCGCGATGGAGGATGAGTTCGTCAAGAGGGCGGGCTATGTCATGATGGCTGCGCTTTCGGTCCATGACAAGGCTGCGGACGATGACAGGTTCCTCGCATTCCTGCCGGTCATCATCGACGGTTCAGGGGACGAGAGGAACTTCGTGAAGAAGGCCGTCAACTGGGCCCTGAGGCAGATAGGGAAGAGGAACCGGCTCTTGAACAGGGCAGCCATCAAGGCGGGGGAGGAGATCGCGAGGTCGAAATCCTCAAGCGCGAGATGGATAGCGTCCGATGCGCTGCGCGAGCTGAAGAACGAGAAGATACAGAACAGGCTTCGCTGAATCGAGTCTACTGTCCTACGACCGTGCCCTTGAACTTGTTGCCCTGAAGCGCCTCAAAGAGGTTTGGCAGGTCCCTTCCTGCCACGATGGCCAGCGATATCTTCGAGCGTTCGATTATCCTCGCACCGACGGGGTCGAAGACGATGTTCGGTCCTGCACCCGGAGGCGTTGCGCTCACTAAGTCTATCAATTCCTTGTGGGTCATCTTCGGGATCCGCGTGGCTTCCGGGTCCTTCGCCGGGTCGGACGTGTATGCGCCGTCGACCGACGTGGCGTTCACCAGCCTCCTGGCCTTCACCCGCTCGGCGAGGAGCGCGGAGACGGCGTCCGTGGTGATCCCCGGACTCACGCCCCCCATGACGACGATCGAGTGCGTCCTGCCTGCGTGCAGCGCCTCGTCGTAGTTCTTCGGGGGCACATGATAGGCATGGTCTCCAAGAGCTATGATCAACAATCTCGCGTTGAGCCGCGTGACCTCTATCCCCATCTCGTCAAGGAAGCTCTCATCGGCCCCGAGCTCCCTTCCTTCGTTGATGTAGTATCGGGCGATCTTGCCCCCGCCGACGACGACATAAAGCTTCTGGGTCGCCGAGACGCCGATGAGGATTTTCGCGAGCTTCCGAAGATAGGAAGTGTCTCCTTCGTCCTTGACCAGGACCGAGCCACCGAGAGAAAGAACTACAGGTTCCATTGCGCTCAACTATTATAATGGTGAACGCTCTAACCCGTACAAAAGGCTTGGGAATGTTCTAGATGGCCGAGCTGACCGAACTCCAGAAGTATGAGTTCCGAAGAAGCCTCGAGGAAGTCAGGAAACTGCAGGGGCGGGGGACGGAGCTCATCTCACTCTACATACCCCCGACGCGACAGATATCCGATGTCGCGAACTACCTGAAGGGAGAGTACTCTCAATCCTCCAACATCAAATCGGCCAGCACGAGGAAGAACGTGCAGGGGGCGATCTCCTCCATCCTTTCGAGATTGAAGAACTTCAAGCAGCCCCCGGGGAACGGCCTCGTTTTCTTCGTCGGGCACAGGGCCATAGGCGCCGACCAGACCAACATGATACAGTTCGTGCTCGAGCCGCCGGACCCCGTGCCCACTTTCATCTACAGGTGCGATTCGGCGTTCTTCACGGAACCCATAGAGGCCATGCTCACGACGAAGGAGTCCTACGGGCTCATAGTCATCGACAGGGGCGAGGCGACGATCGGCTTCCTGCACGGGAAGCGCATAGTCTCGGTCAAGAACATCCAATCCCTGGTCCCCAGCAAGCACGGCAGGGGAGGCCAATCCGCGCGCAGGTTCGAGCGGTCCATAGAGATAGCCGCCCACGAGTACTACAAGAAGGTGGCCGGCATCGCGAACGAGGCCTTCCTGAGCCAGAAGAACCTCAAGGGCGTGCTCATAGGGGGTCCGGGACCGACGAAGGACTTCTTCGCGAAGAGCGAGTATCTGCACTACGAGCTCCAGAAGAAGATCGTGGACACTTTCGACGTCGGCTACACTGACGAGTACGGGCTCAAGGAGCTGGTCGAGAAGGCCCGGGAGGCACTGAAGGACCTCGACCTCATTCGCGAGAAGGACCTGATGCAGAGGTTCTTCGAGGAGATACGCAAGACGGACGGAGGACTCGCCATCTACGGCGAGGAGCAGGTCAAGAACGCGCTGTTGATCGGGGCGGTGGACACGCTCATCGTGTCCGAGGACCTGAGGAGGGTCCGGCTGAAGCTGACATGCCCTTCGTGCGGCGCGAAGAAAGAGGTCATGGCGGAGGACTCGACCGTGGACATAAAGTGCGACAAGTGCAGTTCGTTCATGAAGGTGGACGTGGTGGACGACCTCGTCGGGGAGCTGCACAAGATGGCGGCAGCGAACAACACGAAGGTCCAATTCGTGTCCGGCGAGTCGGAGGAGGGAGGGTTGCTCCTCAAGGGGTTCGGCGGGCTCGGCGGCATACTCAGGTTCAGGGTGAGTTGAGATCTATGACGAACGATGCGTTCCAGAAGTTCAAGGATGAGGTCTCGGATGCGCTCAGATACGCGCTGGACGACCTCAAGGTGGATACGCCAATCGTCCTTGACAAGGCCCCTGAGGGCATGGGGGACATCGCATTTCCCTGTTTCCCACTGGCGAAGAAGCTCAGGAAGTCGCCGGACGCGATAGCGAAGGACCTCGCGGCAACGATCGTCCCGAAGGGCATGATCGATAAGGTCTCCGCTTCAGGCGGCTACGTCAATTTCCATGTCAAGTTCGATGTCCTCGCGAAAGCGGCGATCGACGAGGCCCTCGAGAAGAAGGACAAGTTCGGCTCGGGCGGGATGAAGGAAGCGAAGATACTGCTCGAACATACAAGCGTCAATCCAACAGGGCCGATCCATGTTGGCCGGGCCAGGAACCCCATGATAGGCGACACGCTCGCGCGCATACTGAGGCTCGCCGGATACGACGTGACCACGGAATTCTATGTGAACGACATGGGCCGCCAGGCCGTGATGATGGCCTGGGGAGTCAAGAACCTGAGCGTAGAGGGGAAGCCGGAGCGGGAAAGGGACGATTACCGGTTCGTCCTGAACTATCAGGAGGCGAACAAGAGATCGGAGGAGGATCCTGGCGTGAAGGAGCAAATCGACGGGATGCTCCTCAAGCTGGAGCGCGGGGACCCGCTCGTCGTGAAGGACGTGCGGGAAGCCTGTCGCAAGGTCCTTTCCGCGCTCGTCGAGACCCTGAAGACCATCAACGTGAAGATCGACAATTTCACCTTCGAATCGAAGTTCGTGGAGAACAAGAGCGTCGAGAGGATCATCGCGAAGCTCAAGCAATCCGAACACAATCGCGAATCGGATGGGGCATACTACCTTGAGCTGGAGAGCTTCGGCATCTCCGGACGGGAGACCAAGTGGGTGTTCACGCGCGCCGACGGCACATCGGTGTACACCACCAGGGACCTCGCGTATCACATGGACAAGTTCGCGAGATCGGACGTGACGATCAACATCCTGGGAGAGGACCACAAGCTGGCCATGCAGCAGCTCATGGCGGCGCTCTCGATAATGGGCGTCGCGAGGAAGCCGGAGATCATCTACTATGCGTTCGTGTCCCTTCCCGAGGGCAAGATGTCCACGAGGAAGGGCAGGGTGGTCAACCTGGACGACCTCATCGACGAGGCCTTGGACAGGGCATATGAAGAGGTCAAGAAGCGCCGAACCGACCTGAGCGAGGAGCGCATGAGGGAGATAGCGCGGGTCGTCGGGATCGGTGCCTTGAGGTATAACGTGGTCAGGATCCAGCCCGAGAAGCAGATCGTGTTCAAGTGGGAGGACGCGCTGAACTTCGAGGGCTCGAGCGCGCCGTTCGTACAGTACGCGCATGCGCGCGCATGCTCCATCCTGGCGAAGGCCGGTGAATGGGGCCACGAGTTCGACCCCGGGGTGCTCCAGAACGACTACGAGAAGGAGCTGGCGAAGACGATAGCCGCGTTCCCGTCCGTGATCGATGAATGCGCGGGGCACAGGAAGATCCATGTCCTGGCGGGATACGCGCAGGACCTCGCAACCCAGTTCAACCAATTCTACAGGTTCGTCCCGGTCCTCAAGGCGGAGGGGAAGGCGAGAGACGCCAGGCTGGCGCTCGTGGAGGCCAGCAAGTGGGCGCTCGGGAACGCACTCAACTGTCTCGGCATCGAGGCACCGTCTGAGATGTAGCCGTCAGAACCTGAAGTTCCATTCCTCTCGAGAATAGCGTTCCTTGATGAGCGCATTGACTATGCCTCGCTCCTGCTTGGTCATGGGGCCTGGAACGAACTTCACCGAGAAACCTGCGGAGATCTCCTCCGCGATCCTGGACTTCAGGGTCTCCATGTCGGGCTTCGTCCCGAGAACTGATGCCAGGCTCGTCACCCTGTCCGAGGGCTTCGATACATCGCCCCGGGCGGACTCAGGGAGTATGAGGACCGCGTCCATCGCCTGTAGGTCGGCGGCGACGATCACCGTCCCGTGCTGGAGCACGGAACCTTTCCGCCTCAGCTGCGCGTTCCCAGACACTTTCTTGCCGGCTATCTCGATGTCGTTCATCGGCCGGTACTTCGCCTCGACCCCGAAGGAGCTTATGGCGCGTGCCACCGGCTCGCATATCGCCTTGAACGACTCCATCCTGTCGCCCGGGAGCTCGCGCTCATGCACCACCAGCGCGAATATCAGCTGGTCGCGGTCAGTGTAGATCGAGCTTCCGCCTGACTTCCTCCTGATGATCTGCACGTTGCGCTTCCTGCATTCATCGAGATCGACGGTCTCGGATATCTTCTGGAAGTAGCCCACGGATATCGTGGGGGCGGATCGGATGTAGAAATGAAGGATGTTCTGGACGGAGCCTGATGTGTGGGCGGTCAGGAGCGCCTCGTCGAGGGCAGCGGATTCCACCGGGGGCACTAGCCCGCTGTCCAACAGGCGCCATGTGTCAGTCATTCTACCTCGGATGAATGAAAAGGCAAGTTAAGAGGTTTCATAGGGTTTAGCGATGCTCGGGAGGGGCTATAGCTCTTCCTCTTCCTTGGACTCCTTCTCCTTGGATTCCTTCCTCTCCCTTCTCGGGCCCTTCTTCTCGCGCTTCATCAACCGGCTCCTCACGTAGAGCAGCGAAGGTATCGCCACGATGACCGCTGCGACGCCAACCCAGAGCAGGAGCGCCTTGTAGGCTGCTTCCTTCACATGCAACGCCTGAGTGCCGCTTGCAGTGTACGAGTAAGGCGTGAGCTGGTCCGCGGACGTCACGTTGACCTTTATCGTGAGAGTGCCTGTCCCGGACGGGTTGTACGGGAACTTGACCTGGACCTTGCCGCCCGGAAGGATAGTGGTGACGGGCGTCGTGCCGTTGAGCAAGGAGCTCGTCTCCCCTATCTTGACGAGGGGGCCACCGTTCTCCGGGACGATGTAGAACTGGACCAGCACGTTGTTCGCTATGGCGTTCCCTGAGTTCGTGATGTTCACCATTATGTACCCGGTCTTGCCCTGAGTGAAGTTCTGCGGGTCGAAGAACACCTTGCTGATGATCAAGTTCGGCCTAGGTCCCGATGCGACGTTGATCGCCGCCGTGGAGCTCGCGTTGTTCTGTGACAGGTCGGTGACCTTCAGCGTAACACTGAACGAGCCGATCTTGCCATAGGTGTGCGTCACGTTGTACAGCCCTGTCCCGTTCTGCCAGGTGTGGTCCCCGAACGACCACGAGTAGTTCATCAGGGTGTAGTTGTCCACATTGTCCCTGGTGGCATTCGCGTCGAAGTGCACGGTCTTGTTCTCCACAAGGCTTGTCCCCCATGTGGAGTTCTTCCACGTGAACTTGACCGAGGGCGAGACTGTGTCGTTCACGTGTACGGTCAGCGTGACGTTCTTGTATTGTCCCACGACATCGGTGACGTTGAGCACGACCACATAGATGCCCGCATTCGGAAAGGCGTATGTCTTGTTCTTCTGTGGGTTCGACCATGCGACGGAGCCTGAGACGTTCTTCTCGCCGTAGTTGAAGTCAAAGTGGTCGATCACACCCTGGCGATCGTTATCCGAGAATGCGTCATCCCACGAGCTGGTGGCGTTGAAGGTTATCAGTTCGCTCTGGTTCACCGAGATCTGGTCGTTCGCTGCCAGGACATTCCCTGCCTTGGCCGATATGATCGGAGTGGGGACCTTGCCATCGCTCGTCACGTTTATGAGCGTGTAGTTCTCGAGCCCCGCCACATCCCTCACCGTCAGGTTGACCTTCGACATGGTGAAGGAGCTAGCGAACTTGTGCATGACCGAGCTGTTCGTTGTCGTGACCAATGGCGTGCCATCAGTGAAGTTCCATATGTACGTCAGCGGGTTGCCGTTGGGATCGCTTGATCCGGTCGCGATGAATGTAACGCTAGCGTTCGCGCGAACGATGTACCTCTGGAGGTGGTTCGGGGTATTCGTCCTGTTCATGACAGATGAGGCATTCTGCGACGGAACATCCACAGTGGCTCCCGCGATCGGGCGCGTAGACTTCTGAACAGTGAGCTGGATCAGTTCCGAACCGGTCCCCGTCACATTTGAGTCGTAGGTCACGTTCTTGTAGCCCATGACCACGCTTCCGGTCGGCGTCAGGTTCTGGACCAGCTCGTAACCAGTTACGATCGAGACAGCATACTTGTAATCCACGTTGGGGCTGTTCAGCCTCGCCGTCGCGTTCAAAACATAATCGGAGCCGCTTGCAGCGATGACCCCGTGTGCAGTGTACTCGCATTCGTAGGAGTAGTTCACTCCAGCGGTCGAAATCACTGACCCCGCCATCAAGCCCAGCTTGAAGTCCGTGGCCGTGGCGTTCGTGAATTTTGTCTGGTTAACTACCAACAGGTCCGTGCTGGTGACGTACTGCGTGCCGTAGGTCACGAGCGTGGTGTTGAAGTTGATGATCTCGGCGCTGTCAAGGATGCCGTCGCCGTTTCCCATGACCAGGTCGATCTGAGCCCTAAGGCTGCCAAGGTCGCTGTACATCAATCCGGGGTAAGCATCATCGTAGGACCATTCGGTAGCCACCGAGAGCGAGAACTGGCTGAAGTTCCCTCCGAAGGCCATGTCGACATGCTCGACCCTCTGTGTCTGCTGGGTCAGGGCGATGTTGAGCGAGACGGGCCCGGACACGATCAGGGACCTGACATCAGCGTTGTTCCCGGGGGCGTCCACGACAAGGGTGAAGGTACCAGGATATGCATCGAACGCGAACAGGTTGCCAGTCGTCCTGAGGACCCTCTTGACCCACACCACTGAAGAGTCCGTGTTGATCAGATATGCCACAACGTTCTGCGCTGGGTTCCCGTTGAAGTCCTGCACGAATGCGCCTACACTGAGCGATGCGTCGAGAGCAACGGAGGTCGTCACGTTCGAGTTGACGATGCCTGCCGCCGACTGGGTCTCGAAGCCGCTCTTGATGATGACCAGGCTGACGTCAGTTGCCGCAGTCGTCTTGTACATGGTAAGTACGGCCGATCCGAGTGAGTTCGTTAATGCCGTCGACACGAACTGCCTGTGGCTGGTGTTGTAGAATCCTACCAGCGCACCGGTCACAATGCCACCAACGGATGCCGTCACTGTGACGTTGTACACCAGGTTCTTCGTCGGGAACGGTGTCATCACCACTGGGTTCACAGTTATGTTCCTTAGACCGTTGAAGACGACCGAGGCCGCGCCGGGCTGGTTGAAGTAGTTGGGAGCGCTGACGTCGACTCTGTAGAAGCCTGGGTCCGGATTCGAAGCCACGTAGGAGGTCCTCGCGGCCGAGTAAATGGCAGCGGTCACGTCACCTGTGTGCACGTCCGTCAGGTTCACTACAGCGTTTGTAACTGGGATCCCGCCGGATGCGACGGGCACATAGATGTTCACGCCCGAGGCGGTCTGACCCGAGTTCTCGCTGGGCAGAATGACCACCAGGGCTGACAGTGCCATTATCAGCACAACAAAGCTGGCTGATAGCTTGCTCATTGCGTAGCTCTTCATTGCAATTCCCCTCTCTCTCCTGGGAATCGTAACCAAGACCCCCTCTGGAAAAAGGTATTTCGGCGAATAGATTGCCCCTTTATAAGCTTTAGCTACCGGGCCCGGGGCTCTGCCAATGGCCAGTGTGCACGTCCAGATGGGCGGCATTGATGATAAACAGACTATGTCACGATCTTCTTGACTTGGCCCGTCTCGATCGCTAACCTGACCTCTCTCGCTAGCCTCCGCCCCGTGCTCATGTTGGTCCGCCAGATCGTGTTTCCATACGGGTGGCCGACCCACATGTGCACGTTCGTCCCGCCCCCGACCCGTGGTGCGACATCGTAGATGTGGAACTTCAGGTCCTTATCCACGCAGGTCTGAAGACAGAACGGGCCGATGATGCCAGGCGCGAAGTGCTCCTGTGTCACCTTCACGTATTTCTCCGCGAGGTCGAACGCCCCCTCCAAGAGGGACTCCCTCATGGTCGCCGAGTTGTGGCCGCAGACAGTGTATTCTGGAAGTGCTTGGTCGCCGACGAGCGTCATCTGCTGCGATGCAGGTAGACGGACATGGCCGTCGAGGGAAGTCTCGAAGCGCCAGTCGATGCCTATCAGCTCTATCCTCTCCATCTTGCTCTCGAGCGGCGAATAGAAGAAGTCGAGGTTGAACACAGGCCCTATGATATACTCCTCGATCCTGGCCATTCCGAGGTCCTCCTCCGTGATGACCCCTTGCGAGATGAGCGTCCTGGATTTCTCCCTGTACTCCTTCGCGGAAGCGGCCGTGAAGAACCCCCGCTCCAGCTTCTTGACCTTATGATGCAATTTGACGATCACCAGCTTGTCTATGTCGGCCGGGTCGTCGTACTTCCTCGGGTAAGGGAGCTTGGCCTTCTCGAGCAACCAGTAATAATCCTTCTCCTGCCCTCGCTCCTCGCTCCTCAGGAGTGCCCTGGAACCCACGAGCGGGACCTCGAACTTGTCCTCGATCTCCGCGAGGTCGACATACGATGTGAAGCTCCGGTTCGGCACGAACAGGATGTTGTCCTTCCTCAGCATCGCCTGGAACTTCGGGTCCATCATCTCGTCGAACTTCTTCAGCGTGTGGACCTCGTCGACGACCCCCCTCAGGACCTTTCCGTCCTTGTCGCGCTGCGAGCGGAAGTACCTCGCGTAGGTCTTGTCCCTGCCTGCCTGAGATATCCCGACCGTCCTGAAGCCTTCCTCGACGGCACCATCGCAGACATCCAGAGCGGAGTGGGACGCGACCACGCCTATCTTGGCCTTCTTGAGATCATAACCATCCACGATGTCAAAAACCCTGTTCCTGTCGAGCAAGAGCTCCCTCCCCTTTCCGAGTTCGAGCGAGGCTTTTGCTAGTCATCGGGTTCAGTCTATTTTACTTTGCGCTTGGACGCTCCAGAGCTAGCTCGTCCAGCCTTATCCCCAGCTGCGAGTAGACCGCCTTGAACCCGAACTTCTCGTACAATCTCCTTGCCCTGGGATAGCTCGTGTGGAGGTAGCACGACGAGACCCTACCGTTGAGGTCCGTAAGAGCGCACTTCATGAGCTCGTTCCCGAGACCCTTCTTCTGGTGCGCGGGGCTGACGTATATGTCATATATGAGACCGGTGTCGCCCTCGAGTCTGTTGATGACGAACCCTCCGTCGACCATGAACAACGAGTAGTTCTTGTCCGCCCTGAACTTCCTGAGCCGGAACCTCGCCTGGAGCATAGACTCATCATAGTACTCTGAGAACAGCCCCAGCAGCTCGCCCTTGTTCTTGTCCGATATCGGGACTGCGGAATGCTCGTATCCTTTCGGGCTGTCCAAGGTCATCCTTATCATCGTGATCGGGTCGAACTTCCTGACGAACCTGCCCATGTCCATGGAGAACACCGCCCACGACTTCTTGGACGCTGAAAGGAACCGGACGAGGTAATCCGCTACGACGAACAGATCGTCGCTTTGCGTCGCCACGAGAAACCCCTGCTTCCGCTCCTCCTCCGACACTATCCTGGCCTGGTCGCCTTCCTCGGTGTAGAAGGCCCAACCCTTGCGGTCGCCCACTGGGACCTCTATACCGCTCATGGTCGAGGTCCTGTTGAGATCGGGTTTGAGACCGTTCGAATCCATCAGGTCCTGCCTCATCGGCAGATCATATGTCGTGACGAGTGAACATTTCTCACCGAGTTCGGTGGGGATGGCCCTCCTTGTCTGCCAGCGACTTCCCTTCATGATCTTGCGGATAAGACCCTTCTTGCTGTCCTGAATCAAGATCTTGGAATATGGCCTGTCCTCGAGCTCCTTGATCAGGAACCTGACAGATTCTTCTGAGAGCTTGGGCGATCTAGGCGACTGTCTCATGAATGCCCGAGCGACCCCTTCCCGCAAAGGCACCAGCTCCAGGGAGATGGCGCCTCCTTCGTCGAGAACGGTGAGGACCTCTTCCCGCTTGGCGCCTCCCACGTTATTGGCTTCCAGGGGTACCGCTCCCTCAGAAGAAGTAGAACCCCAGGTTGTGGTCCTTGGAGCAAGTCGCGATCGCCTCGAGGCGATTCAGTGTGCCCTCGATCCTGCGGACGATCATCTTCCCCTCCGCGGGGGACTTCTCCCGCAAGACCTTGACCTCCTTCAGGAGCTCCTCGGCGTCCTTCGGAGTGAGTATCTTCCTCTGTTCGGCCAGCTCGTTGGCCTTGGCCAGAAGCGGAAGGCCGAGCTTCTTCGCCAGGTCGGGCACAGGCGATGCGCTCGGGCCGAAGTTGCCGACGCAACCCTTCTTATTGTCCCAGGACAGGCCGCACTTGCCGCAGGTCGCGTACATCTCATCGAACTCCAGGAGGTCCCACTCGGTGATCTGGTTCTCCTTCTTGGCGGCCTCTGTCATCTCCTTCCTCAGCTCGGAGGGGACCTTCTCCAGGAGGACCCACTTCGTCTTGACCTCCTTCACGAACGACTCCAGCATCTTGCGGTCCGCTTCGTCCTTGACCTTCTCGAGGTAGAGCTCGTCTGCCTCCACCTTCAGCCTCGTCTTCTTGAAGAAGGCATCCATCCTCTCTTTGCCCAGCTTCTCGGTCGCCTTTTTGAGATCGACGATCCTGTCGACCTCCATGTACTTTTCATACCTGCCAGGCTGGTCGAAGTAGACCTTTACGGTCGAGAGTTTCTTGTTCCTGCAGAGCGCCTTGTCCGATTCCAGCTCAGTGATTGCCATGTTGATTGCCATGCGCGCACCTGACTGGGTATCACCCTCGTTCGAGGGATAATACTTTCCCCCAGGTGAAGCAAGTAGTCCGCTTCGGCCAATAGGCTAATCTATATCTTCGACATCACGATTTTCGCAGCGCTTTCGGAGGGTGTTCATGTCCAAAGCTACCATGAGTGTTCTGGCAAAGGATGAGATCGAGCTTGTTCATGAGAGCTCCCTGAGGATACTCTCCGAGGTCGGTGTCAAGATAGAGAGCCCATCCGTGCTTGAGCTTCTGAGGAAGGCCGGCGCGAAGGTGGATCCCTTGAAACAGCTGGCGTTCCTGGACGAGCGTATGATCTCACAGGCGCTCAAGTCCGCGCCGAGGAAGATTCGGCTCTGCTCCCGACGAGGGGTGGACTACGAGATACCCGCGGACGGCGTTCAGATGATATCTCCTGACGGGCAGCCGCCAGCCATGTTCGACCTCGAGACCGGGAAGAAGAGGCCATCGATCCTCGAAGACGTCAAGAAGTTCGCCATCGTCTGCGATGCGCTACCCGAAGTCGACTATGTGTGGCCGCCCGTGGTGGCAAACGACGTCCCGAAGGAGATGATTGAGGAATCCTCATTCTACGAGTTCTTGATGACAATAGCATACACATCGAAGCACGTGCAGCACGGGGCGGTGTCCGCCAAGGAGGCGAACTTCCAGATCGAGGTCGCGTCCGCGATCGCGGGCTCGCCTGCCGACCTGAAGAAGCGGCCATTGTTCTCCGACGTATGCACGCCCATATCCCCGCTCAGGTACGACAGGGGCGAGGCTGAGGCGCTCGTCATCCTTTCTCGAGCGGGCATCCCCATGGTACATCTATCGATGGGCATCGCCGGAGCCGTGACGCCTGTGACAATCTCAGGCACACTCGCCGTCATCAACGCAGAGAATCTATGCGGCCTCACGCTGACCCAGGCTGCGAGCCCGGGCGCCCCATCGATATACTCATCTTTCTCCGGTGTGGCGGATCTCAAGTCTGGTGTGTTCCTCTGCGGGACGCCTGAGGGCACCCTCATGGACTCTGCCAGCATCGAGATGGCACGACACTACGGCCTTCCAGCCTGCTGCGGGGGGCCCTCGAACTCCGCCAGGACGCTCGGCGCAGAGGCTGGATACCAGACCGCGATGTCCACTATGGCCAGCATGATGACCGGCGCGGACCTGATGGTCGGTCTGGGAGGGCTCGATAGGGCGGGGATGATGTCCCTGGAGAAGGTGGTCATGGACTGCGAACTCTGGCGATGGCTGAAGAGGATGAGGGCGGGCATCTCAGTGAACGAGTCCACCCTCGGCTTCGACGCCATCAAGAGGCAGGGGCCAGGAGGGGTCTTCCTGTCCGACCCGCACACGCTCAAACACATGAGGAAGTGCCTGATGATCCCGCAGATAACCGGATATCACGTGCCCGGAGAACCTGACTACTCCGTGGACGACCTGATCGAGTACAGCAAGCGGAGGACGAAGGATATCCTGACGACATACAAGCCCCCGCTGCTCTCGAAGGACGTCGCGGACAAAGTCGGGAAGGTCGCGCAGAAGTACGGCGTCCTGCTCGGGAACGGGAAGCAGATCTTCGACCATGCCTAAGTCAGAGCCTGCGCTTGAAGAGCTTCTCAAGGTCCGTCGGCGAGAGGACGACCATGGTCGGTCTGCCGTGCTCGCACGTGTATGGGCTCTCGGTCCGCATCAGCTCCAAGACCAGCTGTCTCATCTGGCTCTCTGATAGTGGGTCTCCAGCTCGGATGGCTGTGTGGCAAGCTACCCGCCATATGACATCGAGCCCGAGCTTCTTGGTCGGGGCGACCTGCGCCAGATCTCCCAGGATGTTCCTGAACGATGACTCACCCTGGGCCACTCCGAGGACGGTCGGGAGCGACCTGATCGCGTGAGCGTCCTTCCCGAACTTCTCGGTCTCGAACCCGGCCTTCTCCAGCGTCTCGCGGTTCTCCTCGAGCACCCTCTCCTCGGTGGGGGTCAGGTGGATGACCAGAGGAGTGAGGAGCCTCTGCGATATCTCCTTGCCAGAATCGATGGACCTCAACACTGCCTCGTACACTATCCTCTCCGAGGCCGCGTGCTGGTCTATGAGCAAGAGATTGCCCCGGGACTCGGCGAGGATGTAGGTCGTCATGATCTGCGCGAGGGGGACGATCAGCGGTGCTTCGATGCTCTCGACCTCCTTCACATGAACCTTCAGAGTTGACTGGAGGGCCTTGGCAATCTCCGATCCTGGTATCCCGGCGATTGGTCCGAAGGATTCCGAGAACTTCGTCAGGTCGTACTTGTACGAGAGGTCGGGTTGCTCGAGCGCTTTCCGGACGCATTGTGCAACGACATCGCAGACCTTCGCTTCGTCCTCGAACCTGACCTCCCGCTTCGCGGGATGGACGTTGACATCGACATAAGGGCCATTCACGAAGATCCTGACGGTCCCGACAGGATACCTGTCCTTCATCAGCTTCGAGCCGTAGGCCCCGACGACTGCCGACACGATCTTGGGATTCTTCACCGGCCTATCGTTGACGAACACCTTGAGATCGGCGGGAGAGGACTTCGTGTGCTCGAGGCGTCCGAGATAGGCCTCGACCCGTATGCCTTCCGACTCCGCGTCCCCGAACAACATGTTCTCCGCCACCTTCGTCCCGAAGGCGGAAACGAGAGAGCCCTTCATCCCTTCAGCTGCTACATGTACGAGACTCATCTCGTCATCTGACCTCAAAGAGAAGGACAAACCAGGTCTGCACAGGATGTAGCTGACGACGACCTCCCGACAGTGCGAGAGCTCGATGTTCTTGGACTTCAGGGACTTCTTCCTCGCGGGGACGTATCTGAACATGTCCTCCACGATGACCTCGGTGCCAGGGGGGCACCCGAAGGCGGAGACATGATCGAGCTTTCCCCCGTCCATCACCACCTCTGTGCCCTCCGTTGTCTCGTGCTCCCTCGTCCTCAGCGTGACCCGCGCGATAGCGCCGATCGAGGACAGCGCCTCTCCCCTGAAACCGTATGATGAGAGCCTCTGGAGGTCTTCGATGGACGATATCTTGCTCGTCGCGTGCCGCTGGAAGGCCGCCTGAGCGTCCTCTCTGGACATCCCGCAGCCGTCGTCCCTGACCGAGATGGCCCTCTTCCCGCCCTCATCCACGCTGACGGAGATCGAAGTCGCTCCTGCATCGAGGGCGTTCTCCACCAGCTCCTTCACCACTGATGCTGGACGTTCGACGACCTCACCGGCCGCGATCTTGTCGATCGTGGCGTCGTCCAGTATCCGTATCCTATTTGCCACGGGAGCCTCCCAGCTTCTTCTTCAGTTCGTTGAGCTTGAGATAAGCCTCCATCGGGGTCATCTTCGACACGTCCATCTTCCGTAGCTCTTGCTCGATCGTCGGCGAGCTCTCGGGGGTCAGGAGCAGAGTCTGCGTCTGCGTCTTCTTGCCGGCCCTGATCTCGAGCACGTTCTCCTCCTCGATCCTGCTGAGGACCTGCTCTGCCCTGACCACGACTGTCTGCGGCACGCCCGCCAGCTTCGCCACCTGTATCCCGTAGCTCTTGTTCGCCTTTCCGGGCACGACCTTCCTGAGGAAGACGACCTCGCCCCCTTGCTCCTTGACCGCCATCGCATAGTTCTTGACGCCTTCCAACGAGTCGGCGAGCTCGGTCAGCTGATGATAGTGAGTGGCGAACAAGGATTTCGCGCCGACCTTGGAGTGATCGTAAAGGTGCTCCGAGACGGCCCACGCGATCGCCAGACCGTCGAATGTGCTCGTCCCTCTGCCGACCTCGTCGAGCAGGATCAGGCTCTTCCTGGTCGCACTGTTCAGGATGTTCGCAAGCTCCGTCATCTCTACCATGAACGTCGACTGCCCACGGCTCAGATCGTCGAACGCCCCGACCCGCGTGAAGACCCTGTCCACGAGCCCAATCCTCGCCTCCGATGCTGGCACGAACGACCCGATCTGGGCCATGATGACGATGTCGGCGACCTGCCTCAGATAGGTGGACTTGCCTGCCATGTTCGGGCCCGTGAGGATCAACAACCTGTTCAGGTTGGTGTCGAGGAAGACATCGTTCGGAACGAAGGACCCGCTCAGGGCCTTCTCGACGACTGGATGCCTTCCGTCCTTGATGATGATCGTGTCGGAATCATTAACGTCAGGCCTGCAATACCTAGATTGCACAGCGACCTCAGCCAAGGAGTTGAGCACGTCGACTCCCGCCATCACGCGCGCGATATCCCTGATGATCTCGCCGTGCTGTGCGACCTCGACTCTCACTCGAACGAAGGCTTCGTATTCAAGAGCGCACGAGCGCTCTTGCGCCGTCAGGATTGCACTCTCCCGCTCCCTGAGCTCGGGCGTGACGTACCGCTCGCCGGTCGTCAAGGTCTGCTTGCGCTCGTAGTCCGGGGGCACGCTCTTCGCATTGGACTTGGAGACCTCGATGTAGTATCCGAATACGTTGTTGAACCCGACCTTCAGCTTGCCTATCCCTGTCCGCTTTCGCTCGGAATCCTCAAGGCCCGCGATCCACTGCTGCCCTTCCTTCGAGTCCTTCCGGAGCTGATCCAGAGCAGGGTCGAATCCGTCCTTGATCAGCCCTCCTTCCTTGAGTCCGACGGGCGGGTCGTCGGCTACAGACCTCCGGATGAGGTCGACGACGTCCCGGACATCCCTGAGCCCGGAGGAGAGATCCTGGAAGAGCTCCGCCTTGAGATCGTCGAGAGCATCTCTCAGCTCTGGAACGCCTTGCAGGCATGTCTTGATCGCGATAAGGTCCCTCGCGCCCGCGCTACCGTAGAGGACCTTCCCTATCAGCCTCTCCAGGTCTCTTACCTGTTCGAGCCCGTTCGCGATGTCGCTCCTCGCGATGGTGTTCTCAGTGAGTTCCTCGATCGCGTTGAGCCTGCTGTTAATCGCGCGGACATCGACCAGCGGCTCCATGAGCCATTTCTTGAGCAGCCGCGCTCCCATAGGAGTAAGCGTTCGGTCCAGGATCGAGAGGAGGGTGTTCTCCTGGCCGCCGTCCCGGACGTTCCTGAGCACCTCGAGGTTCCTCAGGGTCGTCTGGTCGAGGACGAGCTTATCGGAGGATGAGAAGAACCTGGGCCGTGAAAGGAAATTGAGGTCCCGCTTCTGAGTAGATTCTAGATATCTGAGGATCGCGCCGGCGCTCGAGATCGCGAGGGACTTGTCGCCGAACCCGAGGCCGGCAACCGACTGGAGCTTGAAATGGCGCTTCAAGAGGGATTCGGAGGCCTCCCTGATGAACGCGACGTCCTCCAGCTGCGTCAAGGAGGCTCCGGCCTGCTTGAACTCGGCCATCAGGTGTGCGTTGTCGAAACCGGATTGATGCAGAATTTCTTTCGGGTACCTCTGGGCGAACTCCGCGAGCACCTTCGACTCCGAATCGTCACCGTCCATTTGCGAGACGACGAACTCGCCCGTGGATATGTCGACGAATGACAGGCCGTAAGAGCTTTCCGACTTGGCGATGGACATCAGGTAGCTGTTCGCCTTGCTGTCCAGCACCGTGCTCTCCAGGACCGTCCCTGGAGTGATTATCCTTACGACATCCCGGTCCACGAGCCCTTTGGCGAACTTCGGGTCCTCCATCTGCTCGCAGATCGCCACCTTGTAGCCCTTGCTGACGAGCTTCGGGAGATACGCGTCAAGAGCGTGCCACGGGACTCCGCAGAGCGGGATGCGCTCCTTCTTCCCCTTCTCCCTCGAGGTGAGCGTGATCTCCAGCTCCTTCGAGCCGATGACCGCATCGTCTCCGAACATCTCGTAGAAATCGCCCATCCGATAGAGCAGGATGCAGTCCTTGTACCCCTCCTTGATCCGGAAGTACTGCTCCATCATCGGCGTGGCCGCTCTTCCCACTGCCTTGCTCCCCTTGACCGAAAAACAGGAGCTGTGATATTTCTAGTTGCCGGAAGCTCACTTTACTACGGACCAAATCTTGGTCGCAGTGAAGCTAACTCTGGCAATTCCGGTATCAGTGCTCAAGACGTCGTGAGAGGATAATAGTCCTTCGCACCCGCACTTCCAGATATGTCGTAGGGATGGTCAACCACTCCCCAGGGCGGGACGGCATCAGGCGTCGTCCAGTCCGACCAGTAGTTGCCGTAGCCCTCCGTGCTGTTCCACCAATTATGCGCCCCGCCATCAAACGCCTGCGCGCGAGATGAGTCGTAAGTGCCAGTCGCGCCATTGTCACCGATGAACGTGTTATTCCAGATTCGGTTGTTAGATCCCGGATAATCCGTGCTGTAGTCGATGATCACGCCATACCCGGCATTATTGCGAACTAGGTTGTGGGATACTTCATTATTGCTGCTCAATAATCCGAGATATATTCCATCAGCACCGTCCGAGCTGCAATTGTTGTCTCTTAGAGAGTTTCTGCTCGACTGCTCGATGATTATGCCCCGATGGCCGTCCGAGCTGCAGTTGTTACTGCTCAGCGTATTACTGTTGCACTGTTGGAAGAGGTCTATCCCGGCATGATCGTTCGAGCTGCAGTTGTTATTGCTCAGCGTATTGTCCCTTGATGAGTGGAGATATATGCCATCGTAGTCGTTCGAGCAGTTGTTGTTAATCAGCGTGCTATTGCTCGAGGAGCTGAGATATATGCCATAAACGCCGATTTCGGAAAGACTCTGCGAACCGTATGTGATGTTGCTGCAGTCGTTACCATTTAGCGTGTTGTTGCTCGATGAGTCGAGAGCTATGCCGATATTATAATCCGAGCTGCATGTATTCTCAGTGAGCGTATTGTCGTTGCTCACTGAGTCAAGGACTATACCGACCTGATTGTTAGAGCAGTTGTTGTTCAGTATGTTGTTATAGCTCGATGAGTCGAGATGTATGCTCTGCCCAATGCACTTGTTATTGTTCAGCGTGTTGTTGTTCGACGAGAGGAGGTATATGCAATTGTACACGTGCGCGATGCAGATGTTGTTTGTCAGGGTGTTGTTGTTGCTCGATGAGCTGAGATAAATTCCATAACCGCCGCCCGAGCATTTGTTATCGATTAGCGTGATATTTCGCGATGAGCTGAGGTCTATCCCCATGAGGTTGTACAAGAGGGTATTGTTCTCCAAGTTGCCATCGACGCAGTGTGACAGATGGATGCCAGAATAGCCATTGGCACCATGGACATGGCAGTTCCTGACTGTGAAATGCGCAACTGCATCCTGCACCAGAATACCATCCCCTCCCGCGGCGGACATGTTTATGTCCCAGTCGGCTATGATGTAAGGGTCGGATGCCGTGCCGCTCCCCGAGGTAACGCCATTGGCCCTTGTGAATTCTCCATTTCCAACGATCGAGATTGATTCATGTCGAGTATGATTAGAAGGGTGCGAGACGGACCGAACCGTCACCCATGCGACCGCACCGACGATCAGAATGGCGACGAGAACCACTGCGAGGATAATGACCTTTGATGGGCGCTTCTGTTCTTTTCCGAGTCTGTCAGGCAAGAAGGCTCCGTCAGTCATCGACACCCTGCATTTCCCCTGTCTGGACAACAGGGTTCGATGATAAAGACCTTACTAACCTCTTCCTGCTGCGAACAACTCGAGCTGGCGAAATCGAGAAGCCGTCAGAGAAGGAAAGATGTTCTAGCCTCGCCTCGGACATGCCAATGGGGGAAAATGGTAAAAGGGTTTTGGGGAACGGACGGCGGCGGAGGGAAACGTTTCCGACAGGCCAGTATCTCTTATCACACGGAAAACGGGCATCTAATTCTAGTTATGGTCAGGGTGGACGACGGTCGCATTGGCGCCAAATTCTTATCCGATGATGGGATACGAAGGTGAAAACCGGTGATGCCGTTGTCGATAGATCAAGAGCAGGAACCACTTTCACTCTACACGGACGGAGCGTCCAGGGGGAACCCAGGACCTTCGGCGATAGCCTATGCCATCTATGACCAGACGGGACAGCTCATCGAGAAGGATGCCAAATGCATCGGAAGGCACACGAACAACGAGGCGGAATACGAGGCTGTCCTGTGGGGCTTGCAGAAGGTGACCGAGAGGAGATGCACATCGGTAAGGGCGTTCTGCGACAGCGAGCTGGTGGTCAGGCAAGTTTCGGGTAAATACAAGACGAAGGACCCGAGGATGGCCATCTACGCAGAGAGAGTGAGGAAGTACAAGGATGTCTTCGGGTCGTTCAAACTGGCGAGCGTGCCGAGGGAGAACCCGAGGACTAAGCTGGTCGATGAGCTGGTCAATGAGGCACTGGACGAATAGGCGGACAACTCCTCAACAGTGCATTAGCGAATCCACCGCACGGCTATTCACCAGATTCCCCACCTTTCCCCAAGGATGAAAAGGATTTATTCCTGCCGTCCTCAGCGAACAGCAGTGGCCATTTTCATTCAACCATGATTCGGAACTTAGATAAACCCTTCGACTTACTGAATCGACTTTGCCAGCTCTCTCGATTTGAACCAATACAAGAACGGAAAAGTAGCCCCGGGAGGATTCGAACCTCCGTCGCAGGATCTCTCCTTGCATCGTGCAATCCAGAGTCCCGCATGATTGACCGCTACACTACGGGGCTATTCTGACCATGCGTGGATTCCGCTACTGATATATAAGTAGTTAGAGAAGGGGGGAACGGTCCTGTGAAGTATCACTTCTTCAGTGCGCTGATGGCCTTGACCATCCGCTCGAAGACAGCATCTATGCCCCCAGTGCCGTCTATGTCGACGAGCTTTCCCTTCTTCCTGTAATACTCAATGAGTGGCGCGGTCTGCTCCTGGTAGACCTTAAGCCTGTTCCGAACAGTCTCTTCCTTATCGTCGTCCCGTTGGATGAGCTTCGAACCGCACTTGTCGCAGACGAGCTCCTTCTTCGGTGGGTTGAATGTCACGTGGTACACGGACCCGTCCTTCGGACACGATCTCCGACCGACCGCCCGCTCTACCAAGATCTCAGGGTCGACCATGATGCTGAGGACGAGATCGATGTCCGTCATCTTCTCGAGCTCCTTCGCTTGGCCCATCGTTCTCGGGAATCCATCGAGTAGATACCCGTTCGCGCAGTCGGGTTTGGAGACGCGGTCGTTGATCAGCTGGACTATGAGATTGTCCGGGCCGAGCTTCCCCTGGTCAAGATAGGACTTGACCTTCTTTCCAAGTGGCGTCCCCTCGGCCACGGCCTTTCTGAGGAGGTCGCCCGTGGACACCTGAGGGATCCTGTATTTATGCGATAGCTTCTGAGCCTGCGTTCCCTTGCCGGCACTCGGTGGGCCGAACACGACTAGTTTCATCGAGGCACCAAGGTCGGATTGGATACGGTGTACTTATCCATTGTCAGTCGAAGTGCTGTCCGATAAGCGTTTGCGAGGGGGATGTGGAGAGCTTAGGATTCCCAGCGCCTCTTCTTGTAGATAGGAAGAAGTATTTCTCCGGCTTCTTTTGATATCACGAACAAGTACTTCTGACCATCGACCATCAAGAAGCTTTGGAGCCCCTTCCTTTTCTCCTTGTATCTGACTACGTCTGAGTACCTGATCTCGCAATACTCGAGGGCATTTGCTTCGAGAACCCTTTGTGCCATGTGTAGCGGAGGAATTGGGGAATAGGCGTTCCCACCGTGACCATGATGGTGTAGCCGAACCTCCTTCAAGTCAGGTCGGCGCAAGAAGACAATCCTTGAATCCGTTATGTACAAGGTCCCCAGTCCGTCAGTATCGAAGAACACGGTCTCTCGTCCATCATCAGATGTGAATCTCGGGTCCGCCCCAAAGTTGGACCAGCCTCGATGGAACAAGATGAGCTGGCCATGCAGGGTCCCTAGGAGTCGCTCGCCGGCATTAAGCAGGATTTCGCCTTCCCATCTTATGAGGTTCTGAGATTCTCCCACTTTGACTACTCTATAGACGGTGTCCTTCCCACTAACGCTCCCAACACGCATTTCCGACCAACCCAGACAGAAAGTTGGAGGCCTGTCTTCAGACATAAGCTTTCCCTCTCCCCGTCTTGGAACTCAGATGGTAGCGAAAATGATTTTAACCAAGTGGCATCATCTGCATTCGGTATACCAATGAAGAAGGTCGTCGTAGAGGAGCTGGAGAAGATTGTCGGAAAGGACAGGATGTCCACGAAGACGGCCGACCTCTACGTCTATGGATTCGATGCTTCCATCCATCACAAGAGCCCCAACGTTGTGGCGAAGCCTGCGAATGCGAAGGAGGTCTCCGAGATCGTCAAGCTGGCGAACCGCACCAGGACCCCGATTGTTCCGAGAGGAGCAGGGACGGCAATGTGCGGTCACACGGTCGCGCTCAAGGGCGGCATCATGGTCGACATGACCCTGATGAACAATATCAAGGAGGTCAGGGTCGAGGATCTGTACTGCGTCGTTGAGCCTGGCGTCATCTATGACAAGCTCAACGCAGTGCTCGCCAAGAAAGGCTTCTGGTTCCCGACCACACCGGGCAGCGGCGAGGCGTGCACGATTGGCGGGATGGTCGCCACGAACGCGTCCGGGATGAGGGCCATCAAGTACGGTGCGACCAGGGACTACGTGCTCGGACTCGAGGTAGTCATGCCGACGGGGGATATCATCCACACCGGCACCAGGACGCTCAAGAACTCATCAGGCTATCAGATCGACCGACTGATGGTCGGGAGTGAGGGCACGCTGGGCATAGTCACCGAGATCACGCTCAAGCTCGCGTTCAAGCCGAGAACCTCTGGCATGACGCTCGCAGCCTTCAACTCGCTCGAGGACGCGGGCAAGTGCGTCTCGAACATCATCGCCAAGCCGTTGATGCCGTCCGCGATCGAGCTCATGGACTCGGTCTGCATCAAAGCGGTCAACAAGTGCATGAACATCGGTCTGCCGGACGTGGCCGCCATCTGTATGATCGAGGTCGATGGCCATCCCGTCGCGGTCGAGGACGAGATGAAGATCGTTGAGGAGATATGCAAGCAGAGCGGCGCTGTCTCGACGGAGGCCTCAAGGGACAAGAAGAAGATTGATTACTGGACCTACGCGAGGAAGGCCATCATGCCCTCTCTGAGCAGGTACGGTGAGAAGTTCGTCTCGGTCGCGCTCGCGGACGACATGTCCGTGCCCATCTCGAAGATACCCCAGGCGGTCGTGGCCTTCCAGAAGATCGCTGAGCAGAACGCGGTCATCATCGGCACCTATGGCCATGCGGCGGACGGGAACCTGCACACCAAGATGCTCGTCGAGCCCAGCTCGGACGACAGCTGGAGGAGGGGCGAGCGCGCAGTAGGACAGATCTACGACAAGGTGCTAGAGCTCGGCGGGACGGTGACCGGGGAGCACGGCGTCTCGATCACCAAGGCACCCTACATGCAGAAGGAGCGGGCCGATTCGATCGCGACGATGAGGGCCATCAAGAAGGCGCTGGACCCGAAGAACATCATGAACCCCGGGAAGATGTTCGACTGGGAGGGCAACGTCATCGCCTATCTCAGATACCCAGCATTCACAGGAACGGACGGGTGCATGCCGTCAGTGTGTGTAGGCCAGAAGGAAGAGAAAGCCAGCGGCAAGTAGCGTAAGAATGTAGACGGGCTTGTTCCAGTACCATATTTTCGCGCCGTCAAAGGGCATTACGGGGATCATGTTGAACCCCCCCAAGAATACGCTGAACATGAGCAGCCCCGACAGTGCGTCATGTGCGAGCCCCGATACGCCGGTGAGGAGGAGGACGGACAGGCACGCCACCCCGATCACCAGGTTGGAGCCCGGGCCCGCGAGGCTGATCTTCCCGTTCCGCTCACGGTCCACGTTGCCAGCGATCATGACGGCGCCTGGAGCGGCAAAGAGGAACCCGAAGAACGCTGTGACCAGAGCAAAACCGAGCATCCTGTAGTCGGCCCTGAACTCCGCCCAGCAGCCATACCTCCTCGCCACGAACTTGTGGGATAGTTCGTGCACCAGGAACCCGGCGAACACGGAAAGTGCTGCGAGCCCTAGATAGCGTACCGTGTCTGGGCCGATCCCTCTTCCGTAGATGACCAAATAGAAAGCGAGAGTGAGGGCTGCTAGCGCCACGAGGATGTCCCTGATCTCGACTACGCTCGTCAGGGGGTGTCTCGGACGAGGAGCATATCCCTGATCTAGTGTGTAGCTAGTCGAGTACCTCGGCTCGACTATCGTGTACTCGCCGCGCTTGACCTTCCGTGCCATCGAAATGGGTTAACCTGAGTCGATAAATAAGCATTCTGGCGGTCCCACCGGTCGAGTACGGATGATTTGGCCAGTTGTCGAACCAACAACTTATTTTATGGCCGTCCGGCATAGCTCGGACCGTGAACAGGGAATTCCACAGCCCAGCGCATGTGCTCTTCTGGTGCGACACCTGCAACGTCCCGCTTATCGGCAAGTCCTGCAACAGATGTGGATACAACGGCCGCCAAGTGGAACTGTCCCCACCTGGAGAAGTGAGGCTGGCGCTGGAGGGGACGAAGAGGAGACTGCGGTTCCTCTTCCTGCGGCAGTTCGGCGTCCAGCAGCTGATCCCCGACGTCGTGGTGCTCAACAAGAGCTCGGGCGAGGACCGCGCGGAGGAGATCATAGTCGACGGCCGGAGGATCGCCTTGCTCACCTATGACCTCGAGAAGAAGGATTACGCCCTCACATTGAGGGTGGACGGCGCGCGCATGCTAGCGCACATGCGCCCAAAGAAGCTCATCACGATCAACAAGACCTCGGGGCACATGAAGGCCAACTACCTTCCGAAGGACACCATCGCGTCGTTCGACCCGGGGATCAAGGCCGGGGACGAGGTCATCATCGAGATGGGCAAGTTCATCGGCTGCGGATCTGCGAAGGTCGACGCGAGCGAGCTCCGGACGGCCGACAAGGGCGTGAAGGTGAGGGACTTCACACAGGTGGGACCGCTGCAGCATGCGCGTCGGGCCTGGACAAAGGATGTCATCAAGGCAAACACCCCGCACCTGACTGCCAAGAAGGCGAGGGCGGAGCACGAGCTGGAGGACACCATCACGACTCACAAGCTTCCGGTGACAGTGTCGTTCAGCGGAGGAAAGGACAGCCTCGTGGTGCTCGACCTCGTCTCGTCGGTCACCAGGAATTTCACGGCCATGTTCATCGACACTGGCCTGGAGCATCCTGCGACTCTCAACTACGTGCGATCGTATGCCTCCTCTCGTGGTGTGCCCCTGCTCATCGCCTCGGCTGGAGATGCGTTCGAGGACAACTTCGGGGCGTTCGGGCCACCGGCAAAGGACTTCAGATGGTGCTGCAAGGTCTGCAAGCTCGCGCCGGCGTCCGAGTTGATAGAGAAGAAGTTCCCAGAAGGTACGCTCACGATCGAGGGGAACAGACGACTCGAATCCTTCTCGAGGTCCTACACGGACCTGATCATGAAGAACCCCTTCGTCCCTGGCCAGACCATCGTCAACCCCATCAGGGATTGGACGGCCCTCGACGTCTGGCTCTACATCATATGGAGAGGCCTCGACTACAATTCATTGTACGACGAGGACATCGAGAGAGTGGGCTGCTGGATGTGTCCTTCGTCCCTTGCGAGCGAAAGCGTCGAGATATCTCGGATGAGCCCCGAACTGGCAAAGGCATGGAACCAGAAGCTCGACTCATGGGCGGCCGAGAATGGCCTCCCGAGGGGATTCGTGGAGCACGGATTCTGGCGCTGGAAGGAGCTGCCTCCCAAGATGCGCGCACTGGCGGACAAGCTCGGCATCGATGCGAAGCCAAAACGAGCGGACACCCTCGCGGTCCATGTCATCAAAGGTGTGAGCCCTTGTGCGGCTGGCGGGTTCTCTGTGGAAGCGGTCCTCAAGATGCCGCAATCGAGGGGGCTGAAACAGGTGGCCGAGCTGCTCAAGACCGTCGGGGAGGTGCGTCTGGTCGAGGACTTCGGAGTCGCGATGGTGAGATCGGGGAACGCGAACGCGAAAGCGTTCGCGGGAGGGCAGGTCGCGGCTGTCGGGGAGAAACCGAAGGAGGCAGTGGTGCTCTTCGAAAGTGTGGCGAGGGCGGTGCTCAGGGCGAACATGTGCACCAAGTGCGGCATCTGCGTCAGGACTTGCCCGACCGGCGCGATCACGCTCAGCGACATGATCCGGGTCGACGAGGAGAGATGCGATTCGTGCGGCAAGTGCGCTGAGAGTTGCGTCGTCGCCCACTACTACGACAAGCTGGCCGGCGACATCTCAAACAAGGCCGGCAGGAAACGATAGAGCGACTTGATCATTTCTGAAGGGATTTCGCAGCCTTCAGGGTCTCTTCCTTGGCCTTCTTCACGCCCTTCTTCGTGTCATCGACCACGGCCTTCACGACCGGCCTGGCCTCCTTGGCGACCCTCTCCGACACTCTGACGCCGGTCTCCAGGGCCTTTCCGGTGGCGTTCCGGAAGGACTTGACCCCTCTTCCGACAACGCTCTTGCTCTCGCCGACGTACCCGCAGTATTGGCATACTGGTGAGTCGCCCAGCGACCTTCCACATTTGGCACATTGAGCCATGATTCTTCCTCGATGCGCAACCCCCAGACTACCCTATAAATGTATACCCAATCAGATTTATGTGCCTGGGAAGGTTAGGACGGAAACGGAATGGTAGACTTTATCCAGCTGGCCGCAGGCATATTGGGATTCGGCCCCGCGATGACGCTCCTGTACTTCACCCTCAGGAACTACACCTACCCGAAGGTGGAGAAGCCCTTCTTCGACGACAGGAAGCTGTTCGCATTCTTCGCGCTCGGAGTGGTCCTGGGGATGTTGATCTATGCCTTCGAAACCTGGGGTGAGCTGATCTCGTCGCCCTACACGATCCTCCTGCTCATCATGGGCTTCGCCCTGATGGAAGAGCTGATGAAACTTGTAATCCTCAACTTCCAGAGGTTCCAGAAGAAGGTCGATACAGCTTTCTACGGGCTCTCGATGGGACTCGGGATAGCAGCCACCTACACCTTCGCATCCGTCTACGTGGTCCTGAACGGCATCGTGGGGAAGCCTCAGGTCGTGGACCTAGTGGTGGTGTCCATGCTTGGGCTGCTGTTCGTGCTCTTGCACGGATCGACGACCACTCTCATCGGAATAGGAGTCGCCAGAGGCGATGTCAACGGTTACTTCCCCGAGGCGCTGCTCATCCACATAGGGTTCGCGCTGATGTATGAGTCTGTCTTTGCCGGTATCATCTCAGAGCCTTGGAACCTGATCGGGCTCGTCGGGGCGGCTGCCGTGGCCGTCTACGGGTACAGGAAGATCCACACGCTCTCGCTGCCGGTGCTGATCCAGGACGCGAAACGGCTATCGCAGAAGGCTGCGCAGAAGAAGAAAGTCGCCGCTTGATCAGACCGACCTGTACACTCCAGGCTCGGTCTCGTACACAAGATTGTGCTCCTTCAATCTCGCGAGCACATCCTCGGCGGAGTCCCTGCCCAGCAGGGACGCGATCTTCCTGATGTCATCGATCGTGAATCTCGATTGCAGCTCGGTCAGTCCTTGCGCGATCGATCGCATCCTCTCGAGCGAGTCCTTGATCGGCTTGGCGCGTTCGGCTATGGACAAGTACGGATCCTTCTTCCTCGACCTGCGCTCCGGCGGTGCAGGCTCTCCTCCTCGCAGGGCGGCGTTCGCCCTGGCAACGAGGTCAGCGAGCTCCAAGGGTGAATCCGTCTGATACTTGATCTTGACATGGGAGAGGTCTATCTCGTTGCCGCATTGGCAGCTGGTCGTCTTCTTGGCCGTCTCGACACCCTTGGCCATCCCACACTTCGGGCAGACTATGACGCCGTACTTCGAACCCATCCCCCCAACTGGCGATTCAGAAACTCCGCATCTCCTTCTCGAGCATCTTCAGCTCGTTCTCGGGCAGCGTGAGCGGGCTGATCGAGGCGACCAGGACGGATTCCGTGACCGCGACCCTGTCGTTCACGTGCTGGATGAGCTTCAGGATCTTCTGGAAGCCGTTCTGCGAGATGAGATACTCTAGCCCCGACAGAAGGACCATGCAGTTCTTGTTCTCCGAGATGAAGGTCTTCATGTCCGAGTAGAGCAGGGCCATGTTCGTCGGGTCCCTCGCGTATATCTTCTCCTGATCCATCGAGAGCCATAGGAAAGGAACGCCCTTCAGGTCGAGCTTCTCCTTGAGCTTCTCGGGGTACTCCCTCGTGACGCAAAGGCACGGCACTCCGTGTCTCGACGCATCGACGAAGATGTCCTGGGACTGATCCGGTATCTCTTCCTTGATCAGGTAGGAGTACCCGCTCTCGAGATTGTACTTCCTGACCGAATCCGATTCGCAGTGCGCGTTCGGCTTGAGGACATCGACCACCTCGTAGACCTGCATCACGCACATCATGTAGCCCGAGCTGACGCACTCGACCTCGTCGACCTCGTACCTCTTTCCAGTGAGCTGCGAAACGATGCCTGATAGGTAGCCTCGGCTGAAATCGCAGGACTTCCCCTCCTTGGCCTCGACCGATTCCTCGAGATTGACGACCATCTCGCTTTCCTCCAAGGACTGGATCCTCATCCTGCTCAGGCCGGCTTCCGTCCAGACCGGCTCCATCACGGACCTGACCTCGGCGAGGTTCGAGCAGGAGAGGCCGAAGCTCTCCACCAGGGCCTTCCCGCATCTCTGACCGTACCGGTAGAGCATGTGCCTCGCCCTCTGGTCCCCCTCGACGATCTCCAGCTCCTCCCGAAGGTGTTGGAGAGCGATCCCCGGCATGACGAAGAACGGGAGCGATCTCATTACAGCCCCGCCACGAGTTTCTCGCCAAGCTCGATGAAGGCGCGCTCGACGTTCAGGCCCGTCTTGGCACTCGTCTCGATGACATCGCACCCCACGGACTTGCCATACTTCTCCAGCTGGGACAAAGTGAACCGCTTCTCGAGGTCCGACTTGTTTCCGAGGATTATCACAGGCATGCTCCCGACGACGGACCTGAAGTTTCCCAGCCAGGACTTGAGGTTCTTCATGGTGTCCGGCCTTGTGAAATCGCACACCGCGAGGGCGCCCGTCGCGCCCCTGTAGTACGCGGCGTGAAGGGCATCCTGGGTTCTTTGGCCGAGTATGTCCCATATCATCATGTCGAGCTCCGTATCGCCCACCTTGATCTCCTTCTTGACGACCTTGGTGCCGAAGGACATCAGATACTTGTCATCGAAAACGTCGAACACGAACCTGCGCACTAGGCACGTCTTGCCGACGGCTCCGTCGCCCAACAGGCAGAGTTTGATAATGTACTTTCCTGATGGCATCCAAAACCAAGTCTTAATGCCTCAATGGCCTATTTAAGAATTCAGACCCACGATTTCAGGACCGAGCGGAGAGGAAACTGGATGAGCGAGGAGGGCCGGAGAAGCGGGATGACGCGCGAGCTCGAGCCTCACTCGATACATTTGAAGAAACTGACGAAGGATTTCGACGGACTGACCGCCGTATCGAACCTCGACATGAGCATCTCAAAGGGGACGCTCTACGGGCTGATCGGTCCGAACGGTTCGGGCAAGACGACGACCATCAAGATGCTCGTAGGACTGCTCAAGGCGACGTCGGGAGAGGCCACGATCCTCGGGGAGAAGGTCCCGATCAAGAAGAACATCGCGAGGATCAGCTACATGCCCCAGGAGACAGCGGTATACTCCGACCTCACCGTGCACGAGAACCTCGAGATGTTCGCGGGGCTCTATTCGATGGACAAGGAGTCCTTTGCGAGACGAGAGAAGGAACTGCTGTCGATGACCGACCTAGATGAGCGGAAGGACAGCCTTGTCTCGCAGCTGAGCGGAGGGATGAGGCACAGGACATCACTGGCGTGCTCGCTCATACACGACCCGGAGATAATGTTCCTGGACGAGCCGACCGTCGGTGTCGACCCGGAGCTGAGGGTCGGATTCTGGAAGTACTTCTCCGACCTGAAGGCGAAGGGGAAGACGATCATCATCACAACTCATTACATGGACGAAGCGAACAGGTGCGACATCGTCGGCATGATGAGGACGGGCAAGTTGATCGCGGAAGGCACCCCGAAGGATCTTCTGAGATCCGCGAACACACCGGACCTCGAATCCGCGTTTCTCGCCTTCGCGAAGAGGGTGGGCCCATGAAGCTCCAAAGGGTCCTCGCGGTCGCCAGGAAGAACCTGCAATCGCTGCGACACGATAGGCGTACGGTCGGGTTCCTGGTACTGATGCCACTCCTCATGATCAGCGTATTCGGCTACACCTTCGGTGGCGACCCGAAGGATCTGCGGGTCTACGTCGTGAACCTCGACCAGACGCCGGCGAACGAGTCGTTCGCCGTCTCCATCATCAACGACATCTCGACGAGGAGCACCCTCAAGATCTCCAAGGTCCTCGATGGCGCGGGCCCATCAGACCCAGTCGTCCTCGCGCAGAAGAAGGTCAGGGACGCGGACATCAAGGCGGCGATCATCTTCGGAGCCAACTTCACGAGAGACGCAAGGCTTGCTCTGGCATCGATACGCAACTCGACCCCTGCGCTTCCCGCGAGCTTCGTGGTGTACATCGACGGAACGAACCCGAACATCGTCCAGACGATCATGGCCGACATCCAGAGATCCGTCCAGACGGTGCTCGTGTCGCCAACGCTCGGCATATCCTCGCCGATAGTGGCGGTGCCCCAGCTCGCCTACGGACAGAACGCCCGGTTCATCGATTTCTTCGCTCCAGGCGTGATGGGACTTGCTGCGATGATGGTCACCTTCATGCTGTCGATAATATCCTTCGTCCACGAGAGGTCCGCGTCCACGCTGGACAGGCTGCTCAGCACGCCAGTGACGGAAGGAGAGATCGTCGCGGGCTATGCGATGGCATTCGGCCTGGTCGGGCTCATCCAATCCATCGTCATCATCACCACGGCGGTCCTGCTCTTCCAGATCACGATCCAGGGGAGCGTGCTACT
>Ga0315282_10001059_pt1 | contig 53065 bp, 42 predicted proteins | sample YL17G07_20_MG_FD_203693 | JGI IMG/M metagenome (GOLD analysis project Ga0315282, IMG submission 203693) | Sediment microbial communities from Yellowstone Lake, YNP, Wyoming, USA - YL17G07_20 | ecosystem: Environmental > Aquatic > Freshwater > Lake > Sediment | place: USA: Wyoming | collected...
AGAGGTCGTCGCGGTGATCTAAGGACATGGCGAGGCCAAACGACAAGCGCCGCATGAGCGGCAGGCCCCGCTACCCGGCAGGACGGGCCAGTTGTGAGACAGACTCCGGAGCCCCGCCCCTACAAAGGCATTGGCAGCGCAGCGTCTTGTCGAGAATCGAAAGACCCTGCGGGACATGCCAGCCCGCGAAACGCAGAGAGACCTCACGACGCACTTGGCTTCCCTACCCTCTGTACCGCCTCACTTCCTCCAATATGTCGCGGCGCCCGGCGGAGGGTTTCACGGCGCAGCAGAGGTCCCATTCGTAGACGCGCCCGAGCTCGACGCGGGGCACGGTGAGGACGTAGTCAAGCGCGGGAGAGAGGGGCGGCTGAGGGTTGCCGCCGTTGGGGGAATAGGCAAACCGCACGTTGGTCGAGTCGCGAAACATCATGAGAAAGGTGTGATCGAAGTAGAGGCCGTAGTAGAATTCAAGCGGAGCCTCGATTTTGCCCATTCTCGGCGGCGTGGGCGGCTCTTCGGCGATGACGACGTGCTCGGCGGGGGTGAGTTCGTGCGCGGGCAGGTCGTGGATGATGTAGTACGGCGCGCGGTGGCGCTCCTTGGTGGCGCCATACCAGCCTTCGAGGTCGCCGCCGGGCCCCTTGAGGTAGGCGTGGCCGTCGGGCGGCTGGTGGAGGTAGCTTGCCCACAAGCTCTCGAATGCGCGGCCTTCGGCGAGCGGCTTATGGAACGTTAGCCTGACGTTCTGGTGGACGTAGTACGGTTCTTCGACGCGGAAGGTGATCAGCGCTTCGATGCCTTTGAGCGCAGTCTCAGGCTGATGGAGGACGACGTGCGACGCGTCGCTTTCGATAATGCTCATGGGGCTTCGACGTGGCTCGAAAATCTCCTCATCGCTCTGCTGGAGACCCTCCAGCAGGGTGATTTCGTAATTGAGCCCGCAGTAACGCGGGACGAAGATGTTGTTGCCGGTCGATTTGAGGACGAGCGATGCGACGCCGTTGTAGCCGGCGCGGTGTATGCCTGAGGCATCGTTATCCGCGATGAAGGCGATGAAGTCGCGGGTTTCGAGGGCTTTCATGTGCTCGGACATCGTGCCTCCAGTCAGTGAGCGCTTCGCGCCGGCCGCAGAGACAGAAATGGCGCGCCCGGAGAGATTCGAACTCCCGACCGTCGGATTAGAAATCCGATGCTCTATCCAGCTGAGCTACGGGCGCGCGGCTTGATTCTACGACAATGATTATCGGCCCAAGGCGCGTTCCAGTCAAGCCGTAGTCCCGTGCTGCTGTCTTGTAGAGTCAGTCGACCCTTGCCGGAGCAGACGAAGGCGTTATACTGCCGGTTCGGCTATTTCCGTGGCCGCGTCGGCGGACCTGCACAAGCATGAACGGGAACAAAGAGGCGATCATGACAAGACGCGAGCTCAATCGGGCGATATTCAAAGGCACGGCTGACAAGGTGCTCTGGCAGCCGCGACTTGAGGAGTGGATCAACACTAACAGAGCCAAGAACCAACTCCCTGCGCCATACAGGGATATGGACGATTGGGAGATATATGACTACCTCCGGTGCTCGCGCAGGTATGCGGGGCGCGCCGGGCTCGTGCAGAGCCTGAATCGCGCTGGACTGGTCGTCATCGAGGAGCGTCACCCGTCGCACAGGGTGATTACGTACCGCACGCCGGTTGGCGAGATCACCACAAGGTATCACGACCTTTGGGAAGGCGACCGGCTCGCCAACGAGCGCATAGAGGATTTTCCGGTAAAGACGGCCAAGGACCTTCGCGTGGCCATCGATCTCGTCAACAGGCAGCAGTTTCGCGCGGACGTAAAGGCGTTCGAGGCCGCGGACAGGGCGTTTGGGCAGAGGGGCGAGCCGACGCTGTTTCTGACGAGCTCGGGGTTCACGGAACTCGTAAAGGACTGGTGCGGGCTTCTCGGAACCTACTATCTCCTCAACGACGAGGCCGCAGTCGTCGAAGAGTATCTTGAGGCATGCGAGAGGCGGGACAACCGCTGCATAGATGCCGCGCTCCAATTGCCGTGCAGGATATTCAACTTCGGCGACCACGCGACAAACGAGTTCACCCCTCCCCCGATCCTGAAGAAGTATCTCATCCCGCGCTGGCAGCGGCTTGCCGCGCGGCTGCACAAGGAGGGTCGCTACTGCCACACGCATTGGGACGGCCACTCCAAGCTCATGCTTCCTTACCTGCGCGACGCGCAACTCGATGCGGTAGAAGCGCTCACGCCGGAACCGATGGGTGATATGACGCTCGACGAAATCAAGGCCGCGGTCGGCGATGAAATCATCTGTCTCGACCTCCTGCCGGCGATATGCTTCCTGCCGAACTACAGGACGAGCGACCTTGTGAATTATGCAAAGCGGGTCATTGACATGTTCGCGCCGCGGCTCATCCTCGGCATATCGGACGAGATATCATCTGTCGGCGAGATCGAGAAGGTCGCCGCCGTAACTGAGGTCGTGGAGAAGGTCTGCGGGTTGGCGGAGTAGGATGCAGGTGCCTGCCGGCGCGCCGCCCCTGACAAATCAGGCGTGTACGCCGCGTCCTGCGTTATTTCCACAGCCGCCTATTTCGCGGGAGCGGGACACACGCCTGTCGAATCCGCCGCCGGCCCGGGCGTCTTCTCGAGTGCGATCCCTTGGTCCTCAAGCTGCTTGACATACTTCGCGGGGTCCTTCTTCACTTCCTCCACGCAGCCGGAGCAGCAGGTGTAGATACGCTTGCCCTGATAGTCGACGTAGTAATTCTTGTCGATCTTGTCGCCCGTCACTGGGCACGCGGTCTGAGGTGTGGGAGCCTTCTCAAGCGTCACGCCGGAATCTTCAAGCTGCTTGACGTACTTGGCGGGGTCCTTCTGGAATTCTTTGATGCAGGCGGGGCAGCAGAAGTAGACACGTTTGCCCTGGTAGTCGGCATAGTACCTCTTGTCGATCTTGCCGTGCATAATGGGGCACATTGTCTGCGATGTGACCGCCTTACCGGCCGCAGCATCGGTAGACTGTACTGTTGCAGCCGCGGAAAGAGCGCACAGCATCAACGCGAGAACCAACGCTGCAGAGAAACTCCTCATCTCATCACTCCTTCTTCTCAGATGTCCGTTGTTGTCCTTAGAGTCTCCAGCCACACTACACTCTACATAGCCCCCGAGCCGCTACCGCCTGCAGGGGCAGCGGCCGGCATAGCTGACGGCGTCTGCGAACCGCCGTTCAACCGGGCCGCCCTGAAAGACACGGCGCCCGGCGCAAGAGTTTCGACGTCCACCGCCGACCACGTTTCGATATCGGAAAGCGCCTTCTCCCGCTCCATACGCAGTTGCGCCGCCACGAGCCTGGCGTCAAGGAGCGTCCTCTCAGCGTCCAGAAGGTCCAGGAACTTCGCGCGGCCGGCGATGTAGGCACTCTGCGTCAACTGGATCGTCTCGCGGGCGCGCGGGATAATCGTATTCTCGAAGAACTCGACCTGCCTCTCGTCGTTTCGCAGGACGTAGAGATTGAGGACGAAGCTGGTTGCAAGGTCGCGTTCGTATTGAGCGCGCGTGGCGCCCGCGGCTCTGAGATCGGCCTGGGCCTGTTCGACGCCGGCTTTGATCGCTTCGCGCCGCGTCGGAAGGATGATCATGCCGCCGAGGTTGCCTGCAGCCCCGCTAACACTCCCCGAAAGCGCAAAGTCAGGCAAGTACGCTTCCTTCGCCAATTCCAGCGCCTGGGATCGACCCGCTATGTCCTTCTCCAGCGCCGCGAGTTGCGGGCTGCGCTCGGAGCCGACCTCTATCAGCTTCTCGTCGCTTACCGGCAGCGGTCGCGGCGCGGGTAACGCGGTGGGCAGGGGCACCGGCTCAAGCGGTCCCCTTCCGAGAAGAGCATTCATCTTTGCCGTCAAGCCGGGAACGCTCGATTGAAGATTCCTCAGGCTGTTCTCGGCGAGCTGGACCTCGGTCTGGGCCTTGAGGAGATCCTGCTGCCCGGATGCTCCCGTTGACACGCCGATGGACGCCTGCCGGGCGATAAGGTTGAGAAGCGCAATGGTTTCCTCCTGTATGCGGATGGATTCGCTCAGGAGCGCAAGGTCGTAGTACGTGGAAAGCACCTGCCCCTGGAGGGTGAACTTCGCTTCCCGAAACCTCTCCCCCGCCGCTCGGGCATCCTCGAGGTCGCGAAGCCCGGCGGTGCGAAGCTTCGCCGGATGCGGGATATTGGTCATAGGGTCGTTCGCGAGCCCCACAGTCAACCTGTCCCAGAGCTTCATGCTGCCGCCGCCAAAAAGTATGCTGAACGGCACCGCGATGTTGGGGAAGCTCGTATCCTGCGGGATGCGCTCGATTGCCGAACGCCACTGCCAGTATCGGGCCTGGAGGTCGGCATTCGCCAGAAACGCGTACTGGAGATAGTCGCCGGCCGTCGAATCTACCGACAGCATCGGCAGCGTCGCCTTCTCGGTATACGCCCGCCCCTCGTCGGCAGCTTTCTGACGCTCATCCTTTTCTCCTGCCGGTCTCAATGCCGCGCAGCCTGCGGCGAGCAGACCAGCGGCCACGAAAGCGGCAAGCTTGAGACCGGGTCTCCGGTTCATCCGGCTGTTCATGCTCAGTGTCCCCTCAATTGTGGTATCGGCAGCGTCGCAACGTCGACAGTGCCGCGCTTCATCTGGAAGCGCCATTTCCATATTGCATAGACGGCCGGGTAGACGAGTAACTCAAGAATGAAGCTTGTGAAGAGCCCCCCGACCATTGGCGCGGCCACGCGCTTCATCATATCGGCGCCCGTTCCGACCGACCACATGATAGGCAGCAGGCCGAAGAACGCGCAGCATACGGTCATCATTTTCGGGCGTATGCGCTTCACCGCGCCATGCACGATTGCTTCGGTCAGGTCGCTGAAGGTCTTCATCTTGCCTTCGCGAACGCGCTCATAGTACGAGAGATCGAGATAAAGAAGCATGAATACGCCAGTCTCGGCGTCCAGGCCCATGAGCGCGATTATCCCCACCCAAACAGCAATCGATATGTTGTAGCCGAGAATGTAGAGCAGCCATATCGCGCCGACCGCCGAGAACGGCACGGCCATCATTACGATAAGCGCCTTCGTGGCGGACTTGGTGTTGATGAAGAGAACCATGAAGATCAGGAATATCGTCAAGGGAATCACTATCTTGAGCCGCTGCCACACCCTGAGCATGTTCTCGTACTGACCGCTCCACACGAGCGAATATCCTGCAGGCACCACCAACTCTTTCGCAACAGCGGCCTTCGCGCGGTTCACGTAACCGCCGATGTCGCTTTCGCTGGTGTCCACATACACGTAGCCGGCAAGCATGCCGTTCTCATCCCGGATCATGGACGGCCCTTCGACGAACTTGATGTCTGCCAGCTCCCCGATCGGGATGTGCATGCCGTTGGTCGTGCAGATGAGGACGCGCTTGAGCGCAGGGATGCTGCTGCGCAGCTCCCTCGCATACCGGACGCTGACCGTATACCTTTCGCGCCCCTCGACGGTCGTGGTGATCGGCTCGCCGCCCACGGCGGACATGATCGCCTCGTTCGCGTCGTCGACGGTCATGCCATAGCGCGCCAGTTGATCGCGCTTTATCGCGAAATCGAGGAAGTACCCGCCGCTTGTGCGCTCGGCGAAGACGCTTCTTGTGCCCGGCACACGCCTGAGGATGGTCTCAATCTGCGTACCAAGGCCTTCTATTGTCTTCAGGTCGGCGCCGTTGACCTTGATTCCTACGGGCGTGCGGACGCCTGTGGTGAGCATGTCTATGCGCGTCTTTATCGGCATTGTCCATGCGTTGGCCACGCCCGGTATCTGCATGCGAGCGTCGAGGTCCGCGATCAGCTCTTCCTTGCTGATGTGGTCAGGCCAGATACGCCTTAGCGGCCCTTGCGTCCACTTTGGCCACCTGGAGTAGAACCGCTCCTTCGGCTGCCACTGGGCGGGAGGTTTCAGGAGAATGGTCGTCTCCATCATCGAAAACGGCGCCGGGTCGGTGGAACTCTCTATGCGCCCCGCCTTGCCGAAGACCGTTACGACTTCCGGCACCTCCTTGATGCGCTGGTCCATCATCTGCATCAACTTCTGCGCTTCAGTGACCGAAATGCCGGGCATCGTCGTCGGCATGTAGAGGAGGTCGCCCTCCCACAGGGGCGGCATGAACTCTGAACCGAGCTTGAAGTAGACCGGTATCGATACCCCTACAAGGATTACCGCCACCGAGATTATGAGAAACGGGTGGCGTATCACGAAGCGGCAGGGTCCTTCATAGATACGAAAGAGGATCGCGCTGATGGGGTGCTTTTCCTCAGGATGGTAGCGCCCCACCGTTATCTGGTTGTAGAGCCATGACAGCCACTTCGGACGGAACTTCTTCCAATCCATCCGTACGAAGAGCATCCGCACCGCCGGGTCCAGCGTGATGGCAAGGATCGCGGCGATGGCCATCGTGAGGTTCTGCGTGTATGCCAGTGGCTTGAAGAGGCGACCCTCCTGCTCTTCCAACGCGAACACCGGTACAAACGCGATCGCGATCACAAGAAGCGAGAAGAAGACGCTCGGGCCGACTTCCTTGAGCGCGGCAAGGCGGATCACGTGGAAATCGCCTTTGCGGCCCTCGGCCTGCCAACGTTCGAGCTTCTTATAGGCGTTCTCGACCTCCACAATGGCGCCGTCGACAAGCACCCCTATCGATATCGCGATTCCGGAAATCGACATGATGTTGGCGGTTATCCCGAGGAAATACATGGGGATAAAGGCGAGCAAGACGGAGATTGGTATGGTGATGATCGGGACAATCGCGCTCGGGAAGTGCCACAGGAATATGAGTATCACCGCGCTTACGATGATGAGCGCGGTAATCAGCTCGTGGGTAAGCGTGTTGATCGATTCGCGGATAAGCTCCGAGCGGTCGTACGTCGGCACAATTGTCATTCCCGCGGGCAGGCTCGGCTTGATCTCCTCGATTTTCGCCTTCACCCGGTTGATCACATTGAGGGCGTTTTCGCTCTGGCGCATGATGACGACGCCCCCGACGGTGTCGCCCATCCCGTCAAGGTCGGCAACGCCCCTACGGATATCCGGGCCGATGACGACGCGCGCGAGGTTCTTCACAAGAACCGGAACGCCGTTCTTGTCGACGCCTACAGAGATGTTCTCGATGTCGGCGACGGACTTGATGTAGCCGCGGCCGCGCACCATGTACTCCGCGCCCGTGAACTCCACAAGCCGCCCGCCGACGTCGTTGTTGCCGGCGCGGATCGCCTCTATCACCTTGGAGATCGGTATGTCGTAGGCTAAGAGCGCGTTCGGGTCGATGTTGATCTGGTACTGCTTCTGGAAGCCGCCGATTGACGCCACTTCCGCCACGCCGGGCACGCTTTGCAGCCAGTAACGCAGGTACCAGTCCTGGAAGCTCCTGAGCTGCTGCAAGTTGTTCCTGCCGCTGGTGTCCACGAGCGAATACTCATAGACCCACCCTACGGCGGTCGCGTCCGGACCGAGCTCGGTAACCACTCCCTGCGGCAAACGAGGCTGAATCTTGCTCAGGTATTCAAGCGTGCGGCTCCGCGCCCAGTAGAGGTCGGTGCCGTCCTGGAAAATCACGTAGACGTACGAGAAGCCGAAGTCCGAGAAACCCCTTATGGCCTTCACTCTCGGAGCGCCTAAGAGCGCCGATGTGATGGGATACGTCACCTGGTCTTCGATGATGTCGGGGCTGCGGTCCCACCGCGAGTAGATGATCACCTGAGTGTCGGAAAGGTCGGGAATCGCGTCCAGCGGAATATGACCGAGGGCGTAGATCGCTCCCGCTATTGCGACCGCCGCGAAGACAAGAACGATGAACTTGTTGTGCGCGGCGAAATCTATGATTCTTTCGATCATGCCGAAGTATCCTTGAGCCGCGCCTACATGCCCGGCATATCAGGCATCCCCTCCATGCCTGCCGTACTCTCTACCGTTGCGGGCGCGCTCGTGCCGGGCATATCGTTCATCGAGCCCCTGCCGCCCGTCTGCGCAGGCATGTCCATACCCGGCGTCGCTTCCATTCCACCGGTACTCTCGACCGGAGCAGGCATGCTCATGCCGGGCATCTCTTCCATGCCGCCGCCCTTCTGCTGCGCGGGGGCGCCCATGCCGGGCATGTTCTCCTTCCCGCCGCCCTGGTTCCCGCCCTGCCCGCCGGTGGAAGGCATCTCCATACCGGGCATTCCCGCCATACCGCCGCCGGCCCCCGCTGATTTCAACCTGCTTTCAGAGTCTACAAGAAAGTTGCCGCTGGTGACGATCTTCTCCCCTTCCGTCAGACCCTTGAGTATGATCGCCTGGCCGTCGGCGCGCTCCCCGGCCACCACTTCGCGCGGCTCGAACACGCTGCGCGCGCTGACCACGAATACTATCTGGCGCGCGCCGGTATCGAGAATCGCGCTGTCGTCGACCACGAGCTGCTCGCCAAGGTCGGCTTCGAGAAATACGGTAGCATACATGCCGGGTTTGAGCTTCCCGTCGGGATTCGGCATCTCGAAGCGCACCCTGACCGTGCGCGTTTCCTTGTTGAGGTAGGGGTAGACGTAAGCGAGCTTGCCGCTGATCTCCTCTCCCGGATAGGAGGCAAGCGTCACCTTCACATCGTCCCCGACCTTCACGAGCGGTATCTCATTCTCGTAGAAGTTCGCCTCGATCCACACGGTCGAAAGATCGGCAATCTTGTAGAGCTCCTTTCCGGACTCGACGTAATCGCCTTCCGTGACGTTGCGCTCGATGACGGTGCCGGTGACCTTTGACAGAACCATAATATCTTTCTGCGGCTGCCGGCTCTGATCGAGCTCCTTGAGCTGAGAAGCGCTCATGTCCCACAGGAGAAGCCGCTCGCGCGCGCTCTTTACGCTCTCATCGGCAAAGCTTGACGCGTCAGACCCGGCACTGCGGCCGAGCGCGTCAGACGACTCCAGGGCAAGTATGTAGTTGCGCTGCGCCTCGAGAAAGTCGGGGCTGTAGACCACCAGAAACGGCGCGCCTTCGCGAATGGTGTCCCCGGTCGCCTTCACGCGGAGTTCCTCGACCCATCCGCTGTACTTGAGGCTTACGGTAGCGAGCGTTCGTTCGTTGTAGCTGATAGCGCCTACGGCGCGGATGCTCTTCTTGACGTCCTTTCTCACGACAATGCCGGTCTGGACGCCGATCAGTTGCTGCCCCTCGAGGCTGATGGTGACGGTCGCGTGGCCTTCCACATTCGATGCGGTCGACTCCACCTGCGCCGGCTTCATCGGCACGAGCGACATGTTGCATATCGGGCAGTCACCGGGCTTCTCGGACGTGTAGCTCGGGTGCATTGGGCAGTTGTAGAGCTGCTTTTGAGCCTCGGGCACAGTCGCACAGACCGAGGATTCCACCTGCGGCTGTGCCGAGGTGCTTGCGCTCACACTCGTAGCATCGGCAGCCGGTGTGCCCATGTGCCGCACAAGAAATACCCCTGCCACGGCGCCCATGAGCAGGAATGCAACTATGCCGACGAATATAAGGACCTTGAACAGAAATCTCATCCCTGAGTGCCTCCGCTGTCGGTAGCAGCCGAACCTTGCGAACCGCGTGTGCGCAAGCTAAACGCTTCTTTCGCGCGTTGAATCGATCGAAGGTGAGTAGTCCCCCACTCGGCGGGCGATTGTTTCTGACAGCTTCCCCCGAGATTCCCTGACAAACCTGCCAAACGAGACATTTTCCGCCCTTGAGAAGTTCTTGAACTCATCAATGACCAATACGACCACGTTTGGTATGACACCCGCCGGCACTGCGGGAGACAGTTCCTGGGCCAAGCCCGTACCGCGTCCCTTGTCGCCCCCCGCCATGAGGCGAAAGCACTCCTGGCGGACGCCGCCGATGGTCCTTATGCAGCCAATCAGACCGATGTCTGCTACCGCCGATTGCGCGCAGTTGTTTGGGCAGCCGGATATCTGGACGCTGCCGCCCCACGCGTGGGGCACCGCTTCGGCAATCTCAGCAGCAGCCGCTCGCGCATCGGCGATCCCGCGCGGACACCAAGTTGTTCCGGGACAAGTGGTTACGGCCGCTCGCCTCACACACTCGGTAAGGCTCGGCGGAAATCCTACCGCCGCCGTAGTATATATACGCAGGTCATGCTCGAAGCCGATACGAATAACCCCTTGCGCCCTATCTACCGCCGCTGCAAGAAGGTCCAATTCCTCGGGCATTATATCCCCAAGAGGCAGCTTCAGGCACGCCGACTCCGGCACGCCCGGAGTAACCGGCGCGATTGCCGGCACAGGCCAACCGCGCCGCGACTCTTCGTCGAAGAGTTCATCGAGTCGCCGTCTGAATACATCGTCGCCAAGCCGCTCGCGCACGTGGCGTAACCTCGCTTGGCCACGGTTCTTGCGGTCGCCTTCGGCGTTGAAAAGCGTAAGCGCGGCTACCACGAGCGGCACCACTTCGGCCGCAGTGAAGAGGCGGCCCAGTTCTATGCCCGTCCGCGGCCTCGGGCCCAGCGACCCCGCTACGACCACGCGGAACCTGCCACCATGTGTCGCCTGCAACCCTACATCGTTTATCCACGGCCGCGCGCACCCTTCGTCGCATCCCGAAACGCTTATCTTGAATTTCCGCGGCAGCGCGCGGATCCACGGGAGCGATTCAGCCGCTTCGCGAATGGCCGAAGCAACGCCCGACACGTCCACCGATTCGGTGCACAAGCCCGATCCCGGGCACACTGTCACGTTCCGCAGCGTGTCACCGGCCGCTCCCATCGCGGTAAGATCCGCCCTCGCGATTTCGCGTTGTATGGCTCCAATGGAGCCGGGGGCGATGCCATGCAGTTCTACGTCCTGCCGCGTCGTCACGTGCAGGGGATACGACGGCGTGTAGCGTCTTGCCATATCCGCCAATGCACGCCACTGTGCGGTCGAAAGCACCCCGCCATGCACCTTCACCCGCTGCATGAAGAGCCCCTCCTGACGCATCGGGTATATCCCGACGAGTCTCGCGAGGGGCGCCTCTTCAGGCAGCAAATCTACGGGAAACCGTATTGTTCTTGCATCGGCCACTGCGCAGAAGCCTCCAACGCTTGCGGCTATTGCACGCCTTTGAGCGGACGCGTGTGTATGCCGCACTCACCGCCGCACTTTGATGTTCCTATCCAGCGCCCTGCGCGCTCATTGGGGTCGGAGGTAACGCGTGTGCACGGCGCGCAACCGAGCGAACGGTAGCCCTTCGCGTACAAGGGGTTCACAGGCACCCGATTCAGCGACAAGTACTGCCAGACTTCGCGTTCTTGCCAGATGAGGATGGGGTTCAGCTTTATGAGCCCCTTGTCCCGTTCTTCAACCTCCTGGTAGTCCGTCCTCGTGCGGCCCTCGGTGCACCGAAGCCCAGTCACCCAGCACGCTACATTCATTTCTTCGATCGCGCGCCGGGTCGGCCGGACCTTGAGTATCTCGCAGCACCGGTCGGGCTCCGTGAACGGGAGGCTATCCGGCACGTCTTCGTCGCTTTCGTATACCACGAGGTCCGGGTACCTCGCAACCGTCTGCTTCATGAATTCCTTCGTATCAGCGGGCTTGAACCGCGTAGTGACAATGAACCCCTTGATGCGCGGGCTCACCCGCTTGGCCAAGTCCCACACCGCTACCGAGTCCTTGCCGAGGCTGTTGGCGACGACAAGGCGGTCACCGAACTCTTCATACGCGTCGCGTATCAGCCGGAGCGAGCGTTCCACCTTCTGGGCGAAATTCAGACCCTCTACCAGACTCTTGACGTCTTCCTTGGTTACGCTTATCGACATAATCCATTCCCCTTTCTCACGTTGTTGCGCATGCCCGTCATGTCATCATCTCGACCGACTTAGTCGAGATAGTTGGCAAAAAAAGAGAGAACAGCCAGCATCGGATCAGATGCTGTAGCTCCCCACGTACCCCTTCCTACACATTCGATCCTCCTCCTCGACCAGGTCCTGAAAACTCGTCTTCTCGTATACATCCGCTACGGCCCTCTCCGCTCGCTCCCACATCGGCAGGAACACGCATGAACCGCGCAAGGGGCACTTGGCGGTGCCGGCCTCGGTCACGCATTCAACCGGCGCAAGAGGCCCCTCTACAAACCTCATCACCTCAGCCACCGATAGACTCCTCGGTGCACGGGTCAGAAAGTACCCACCCTCGTTACCCCTGCGCGACTCCACGAATCCCGCCGCCTTCAACTGGCTCAGAATCACCTCGAGAAAGCGTATCGGAATCGCCTGCGCCTGGGCAATCTGTGCGATCTTCACCGGCCCCTTCCCATAGTGCCTCGCCAGCTCAAAGATCGCGCGAAGCGAGTACTGGCATTTCTGAGAAACCATCTACAACTCCTTGTTCATCATGTCGGTTGACATAATATACGCCGAAGGTTCGCGTGTCAACTGGAAATCCTTCCGAAGTTGCAGATGCTCTCAGAACCGCACTTCCATCGCCTTCATCGGGCATGCTTTGACGCAGTATTGGCAGGCGATGCACTTGTCGCTGGTGAAGCGCACCTCCATCGTCGCGCGGTCGACCGCGAGCGCGCCGGTCGAGCAGACCGACGTGCAGGCGCCGCACTGGGTGCAGCGCGACTCGTTGCGCACGACGTCCTCGCTCAAAGGCTCGACGGTCAGGCCCGCATCTGTAAGGTAGGCAAGACCCGCGTCGCAGGCCGACTCGTCGCCCGAAATCGACAGAACCATCAGCCCCTCTTCGTTCGGCGTTACGGACGCCTTGAGGATGTTGAAGTCCAAGTCAAAGCGCTTCACGAGATTCGAGACAACCGGCTCACCGACGAGCCGGCGCGGAAAGTGAAGGACTATTCGTTTCGAGATCACTTGGTATCTCCGTAGTTGCGAGCGAAGAGGGGCGGATCCGTGATCCGCCCCTCCAGACAAGAGTCACTTTACGCGATTGCGCGCTCCACAAGCGGCTTGAACGCGTAACCCGAGTCGGCGCCCGGCAGGCCAGCAACCGGTTCGGTAAGGAAGAACTTGCCTTCCTGGATCCACGACTTGAGAATACCGGCGATCTCGCGCGCCTTGGGGTAACTCGAAAGAGGCGCGGTCGGCACCTCCTTGCCGCTAATCGTGATATGGCCGGACTTGAGCTGCGCATAGCTCACGCTGCCGAGAGAGCCCGGCTCGCGCTCAGGGTACGCCTTGCTGTAGTCGACGATGGGCGCGAATATCTCGTCGTCCCTGACTGCGGTATAGCGGACGATCTCTTCACTCAAGATCGGTATCGGTATGCCGATGCCGACGTTGAGCGTTACGCCGTACCCTTGGAACGACGCGCCCTTGAGCCACGTCGCGTTCATCTTCTTGAGGTCGCCGAGGACCGCGAGCGTCGCCGCCGGCGCCTTCGGCACGCCATTCTCGCTCCTTGGCACACCCGGGTTGTGCTGCGTGCCCTGCCAGACGACATAACCCTCGCCTCCGCCGAGGAATATCCTCGTGCCGATGCCGATGGTCTTGTAGAGAGGGTCGTTGAGAAGCGGCGAGAGCTGGCCGGCGCTACAGTAATTGGCGTTGCCGAGGTTGGCCTTGAGAACGCCAAGGTACGTGTAGATGGTCTTACCCGACGGGTTCACGGCGACATTGTAGTTCTGGTAGGCGTTACGCGGGTTGAAGAGCACCGCCTCGTTGAGGTCCTTGATATTGAGGAGAGTCTCCAGCTTCTTTCTCGGGTAACAGTCGGTCCCGTACGCGGTCGCGGTGAGTCTCACGTCCTTGCCCGCGACGAGCTCCTCTATGACGTGCCCGCCGCCGTAGCCGAAGTCACCGGGGGAACGTTTGTTCCTCGGATCGTCATCCGGTATCGCTGTGGCGCCGAGGTACAGGTCCACTGCGGCTAAACCGGCGTACGCGGGCACGTCGTTAATAAGAACAGTGCCCCCGCCCAGTTTTATTCTCGGCTTGGTATGACCGACGTTGATGTAGGCGCCGGAAGAGCACATCGGGCCGAACGTGCCGGTCGTGACGACGTCGACCTCTCGTGCCGCGGCTTCGACGCCTTTCTTCTCAACTATCGAAATTATCTCTTCGGCGGTGACGACAACGGCTTTGCCGCTTGCTATGCGATCGTTTATCTCTCGAATCGTTTTGGACATTGCTTCCTCCGTGGAATCTCGATATTGTCATTGTGAACGTGGAAAGAGAACGAGCCGAAACTCCACTACGCATGATCCATAGCATCGTCATCACCACCTTTCGCGCGCTTTCAGCGCGCAGAGCAGGAGAAAGTAGAGCAGGAGAGCGGTGGAGCCGACTCAGAGGCTCCACTGAAACTCCGTTACCGAACTGCCGCCTGCGGTCTCCTGATCACCTGCTCAAATGATCAGAATGTCCGCTCCAAAGCCATCGAGGGGCAGCGCTGCTCGCGTTGTCAGATACTGTACGCTTCGACCTGAGCACCCAACGCCGCGGACCTCGCGATGAGGTCGGCAAGCGTAGTTCCTTCGAGCACCTTCAGCACCGCGGCATTCATCTCGCACCAGACGCCTCGCGTGGGGCACGCGGCCGACCTTGAGCACGCCGTCGCGTCCGCCACGCAGCCCACAACCGCCGGGGCTCCGTCGAGCGCCGTGTATATGTCGCTCAGGCGCACGGTAGCCGGCTCCTTCGCGAGCATGTAGCCGCCGCTTGCCCCGCGAACGGCCTTCACTATCCCCGCAGCCTTGAGCGGCGCCATTATCTGTTCGAGATACTTGGCCGACAGATGTTGGCGCCCCGCCATATCCTTCACTGACAAAGCCCCTACCGGATATGCGCGGGCAAGTTCGACCATCGCGCGAGTTCCATATCGGGCTCTGGTTGAAACCTTCACTGTCTTCTCCTATTATTCCTACTAAAACAGTAGTATATACGGTTCTGCTCCGGCTTTGTCAACGGAAATCCCTGCAAAACACCTTGCGGACGAGTGCTCGCACGCCGATAATCCATTGCAGCAGGCTGACGGACCATACGGAAGACACTACAGTCTCGCGCCTGCCGTTGATGCAACCTCATTGACTGAAAGGAGTTAGCGTGAGGGCAATCATCATATCAGGCAGCCGCAACCCGGAAGGCCAGACAGCGCGCGCGGCCAAAGCGTTCGTTGTGGGCTTCCACTCGGGCGGCGGTATTGTCGAACAGGTCTTCCTACCCGCCATGAAGATAGACCACTGCCACCAGTGCGGCGCCGATGGGTGGGGGCTTTGTCGCAAGGAAGGGCGCTGCGAGTTGAATGACGACTTCTCCCCGCTCGTCGAAAAGATCAAGGTGGCCGATATTGCGGTCTTTGCGACTCCTGTTTACTTCAGCGACCTTTCCGAGAGCATGAAGGCGTTCCTCGACCGGCTGCGCAGGATATCGTTCAAGTGGCAGGGGCCAAAGCTTATGGACGGCAAGCTGGCCATCGGCATATGCGTTGCCGGAGGCGGAGGAGGAGGCGCGCCGCAGTGCGCCGTCAACCTTGAGAAGGTGCTCGGTACTATCGGGTTCGAGGTCGTAGACATGGTCCCTGCACGGCGGCAGAATCTCGACGAGAAGGTGGCGCTTCTCTCCGCCACGGGGAAATGGGCTGCCGCACAGAAGCCCCCGGAGAAACAGTCGTGATTCACGCCCGGGCATGAGCCCCGCTCGGCGCGGGATGAACTCCTTACACCGCTTTCGCCAGAAAGCCAGAGGATCTCACAATGCAGAAATGCCCTGTAACGCTCTTTACGGTTGTGTTTGCGGTCGCGCTTGCCGGAGCCGCGCTTGCGGCGGAAGCGTCGCCGTGGGACTACTTCAAGCTGAGCTCGAAAGAGATAGGCGCCACGACGTTTCACTACGAAGAGATCTTCGAACCCGACATTTCCAGCATCGCCCTCTCCGTAACGAAGTACTTCAGCACAAGCGAGAAATGGAAGAGGAAGGCGGAGGAGATCGGAGAAGGCGGAGCGATATTCAGCGACATAGACAAGATCGTCGGCCCCGCGGGCGACGAAAACGCGAAGCTGATGCGCAAGAAGGTTTTCGACGCGCTCATCTCGCAGCCGCTGCTGACCTTTGGGCAACCCAAGCACGTCTATGTCGTCCGTCAACGGGTCGTGAAGGATTACCTGCGAAATGGCGGGACCCTGCCGCATTTCACTTACGACAAAGCTACCGACAGGGCGACGTATCGCGTAACCGTCGAGGACTTCGACGGCACGTTCGTCCTGACGATAGACGACGCGGCCAAGGCGCGCGAAGAGGTGGAAAAGTTCAGCAAGGAAGCGAGCCCGGAAAGCACAATGGGGATCGCGTTCTATCAAACCGTGCAGATGACGATCCTGCAACGCCTTGTGCCCAAGGATCCGCATCTGCGGTGGTTCTACGACGGCTTCGCGCTTGCGATAGCGGAGCGCCTTCTGGCAACGCACGTGGGAAAGGACGTGGCCGATGCCTTCGCCGCACTTCACTCGACGGCTGCCTGCAAAGACCTGGAGCAGGATGCCAATCTCAAGTATTGGCTGTCGCCATCCTTTGAGGTCGACACGCCGCTTGCTTCGGAGCAGCGACTGTCGGACGCACGCTTCGCGTTCTCATGCGCGGAGGCCCGGCGGCTGATGGACGCCCACGGCGTAGAGTGTGTCAAGGCAATCCTCGATAAGGTCCCCGCCGGCGGCTCTACCCCCGCGGACCTTTTCACTGCAATCAAGCAGGCCACCGGCGAAGACATGGAAGCGCGGCTCGCCCGCTATCAGCGGTTCGATACGCTCGAAAAGGGAAGCGCCATGTACTTTGATCAGTATGCAGCCGCGGGCAAGAAGCAGGACCCCCAGGCCGCGCTTTCCAGTCTGCTCAGGCTTCTGGAAGTCACCAACAATTACAATGTCGAAGTCTACTCAAAGACCGCGCAGATGATGTTTCTCATGGGCAACGAAGACAGCGGCTACAGCGTATTCGCGAAGCAGTTGGAGACGCTGCGCCAGCAGGGCATGGCCGACGTTTACCGCGGTTTGGAGGTCGGCCTTATCGACTACGCCCTGCGCTGCAGGGACTCTGCCCCTGCCGAAAAGGCCGCAGAGGACGTGCTCAGCGCCGTGCCCGACTATGCACCCGCTCTCGTGATCCGCATGCGGCGATACATCCGCACGAAAGACAGCGCCGCCCTCATTGAGACGGCCCGCAAGGTTGTCGCGGCCGATACCGACGTCAATTCGGCCAACCGCAGGTACGCACAGTACGTCCTTGACGAGTTCGACAAGTGGAAGAAGACGCAGGAGCCGGTAGTCTCGGTGGATTCTACGGCAGCGACGATTGGTTCAACCGCGACCCAGGCTTCGCTTGAATCGACGGACGCTCCGGCCGCAGGCATCGACTCGTCCGCCGGGATCGACTCAAGCGCGTCTCTCAGCGCGCCTGCTCAGTAAACCTGGCAGCATAGGCTTGGAGCGACGCCGTGTCGATCTGCATCTTCGGCACAAGCTGGTGCTCCATCGTCACTCGATCCGCAAAGTCCTCCGGTCGCTTGTCCTCCGCCGCGGCCGCGCCAAGAATTGCCGCCCCGTAGGAGGCGCCTCCCGAGTTGCCGAAGGACACCTCCGCGCCGGCAAGCAGCGTCGAGATGACGCTCCGGTACAAGGGGTTGTTGCGGCCGATGTTGCCCTCGATGAAGACGCGCTTCACGTCCTCCCCGCCCGCCATCAGAATCGCCTGGTGCCCCTGCAGCGCGAGCCCGAGGTCCACGACGCACCAGGCCGTTGCCGCATCTCTGAACACAGTGTCCGTTCCAATAATGCGCGCGACCGAGTTGGGGAAGAGTCCCGAGCCGCGTGAGATGGTAGGCAGCGCAAACGCCTCGCGCCGGGTGACGATCTCGCTGAACAGTTTCAAGTCCACCGAGTCAGGGTGTTTCCCCCCCGGCAGCACCTTATCCCTGTAGAACTCGAACTCGGCCCCGCCGCGGAATATGGTCGTCTTGATGGGCGTGCCGTAGATGCTGCGGTTGTAGAACACTTCTCTGCCGAGCTCGTCATCGCTGAATTCAGCCCGCTCGCGCGGTGACATCGTGACAACCCATGTCCCCGAGTCCTGCACTACAAAGCCCGTGAAACCTTTGACGAAATACGGCACAAGAGCGGCATTGGAGTCATGCACCCCAACAGTCACGCGCACGTCAGCCGGCAGGCCCGTTTCCCGCGCGACTTCGGGTGTCAGCGTGCCGAGGGTGTCCCAGGGGCACGAAAGGGGAAACGGCGGCATCTTGTCCGCGACACCAAGTCTCTCGGCAACAACGCTGTACCGCGCGCCTCCCGCGTCCAGGAGATATCCGTGGCAGCCGGCATAGGTTGGCTCAGCCGCCTTCCGGTCGGTAAGAAGGAACCCGAGATACTGCGGCCACATGAGGACGTCCGTGACTTCGGCGAAGCGCTGAGGAAATCGGCTCTTGAGCCAGTGGACCTGCTTGCCGTGATTTATCAACCATCCGAATCGCGCGGTTGCCGTCTCGCGCTGCAGCTCGTCAGAGGTCATTCCCATGTCGCGGTAAAATGCGGCGTCTTCTTCAGACGATATGCTCTGCTCATAAGAGACGATAGGGAAGACCAGCCCGCCGTCGCCCTTGAAGATTCTGTCTTTCGACGCGCCGAGGAGCGCTATCGTCGCGCCGTGCGTCGAGACTGAGATGACCCGAATGTCCTTGAACCGCTCCCCCACGCGCCGCAGGCCATCCTTCATCCATGACCATATGGCCGCCGCGTCATCGCAGAGGACGCCATTCCACTGCATCGGCGCAAGCGTTACGCCCTTTTCCTCAGGATTGAGGCAGCGAAGGTTCGAGTCGTAGACGAAGAGCTTCTTGTTGGTCTTGCCGATGTCGAAGACAACGATTTTGTAGGATTCCATGCGCAGCCCCGCCAATGCCCCATGCCGGAGATCTACCGGAAAGGCAGGTCACTATCACGGTTTCATCGCGCCGAGGATAGTCTTCGCAAGGGACTCGCTATCCTTCGAATAGACGCGCAGCCTCAGGAGACGCGATCTGTACCAGTGCTTCCTGCCGTTCTCGGAGATTATCTCCAGATATGGCCCCCAAAGCCAGTGGCGAGCCGTGCGGACTTCTCTCACGCGTTCATTTTCGATTGGGTCGCCGCCGTCAACGAGACCCGTACTGGATTCGAGCGCGACAAGACGAAGGACATGGGCGACAAGGAGTATGCGCCTGTCGGTCACGTACATCCCCGCTTCCCACAGCGGCGGCAGCGAGACCAGAACGCGATACGCCGGCAGCGACTTGGCCGAGGAGAACCACAGCCACGGCTTTGAAACAAGCACTTGTTCGCCGGGTTGAAAGCACGGGTGTACGCGAAACGTGATCCGGTCTCCCATCGATGTGCACCTCCCTTCCCCAGGCAACCCTGTCGACCGGGACGGCGCCTCGATTACGGCTTGGCCGCCTGCGTGCCACTGGTAAGGTGGGCAAATGCGCTATGCAAGATAACTTTTGATAAGATTTCAGCTGCAATGACAGCCACAATGAAGCTCACGATGCTTTTCGCGCCCCTCGTATCGCACGACATCGCGTAAGCCCGGTACATCAGCATCACGCCCCATATGACACAGCACAGGATTACAACAGACGCCATTACAATCAGCACGAGGTCGCTGCCGGCCATGTTGGGGAGGGCGCCACTCTTGGCCGCCTTTAGAGCTTCGTCTGCAACGTTGGCAAACGCGTTGCGGAAGGGCGGCACTATCAGGAGCATGACCGGCGTTATTATGTACGGCCAGCGCGCCAGAGCCTGTGTCCCGAATACGTCAACAACCCTGTATGAAGACCGCCGCACAGTGAGCCCGGCAAGCATGAGCATCACCGAGAGCGATAGCCAGTCGGTCAACCCTTCGATGACGAACATGACGAGAGGCGCGCTCAGGCCCGGGTGAATATCGATAGCGCCGTCGAAGTGTGTATTAGTAACCCAACACAGCAGCGCCGCCAGCAGAATCACCGCAAGCCCGACGGCAAGCGCGCGTGCACCCGCGACAAATGCGAAGGGGTTGAATATCCACACCTTGGCTGACCCGGTTGCCGGCGCGCTCGTCTTCTCTGCCTGTGTCATTGCTCATTCCCCATTTCCCCGGTCTTGCCGGCTTCAAGTGAAACACAGCGTTCGATGATGTCATTGAGCCTGTTGCGCACCGTTGGATAGCTGAGGTGCAGGAGTTGCGCCATTTCCTTGAGCGACCCGCTGGCCTTCACAAACTGAACGATGAATTCCTGATCTTCAATCGGCAGTTGGGCAAGCAACGGCAACTCGAATTGTCCTTCGATCTCAGTCCCGCATTCCTGGCAGGCCATCCTCCTGACGCTCAAACGCCCGCCGCAGGCGGGGCAGATACTCGGAATCTTCTTCATCGGGCGCCCTCCGTGGCGGCATGTCCTGACTCCGGCCTTGACTCTTTGATCCATCGGCATATGTCGAGTATCACCTGCTCCGGGACGTGACCCGCGCGCTGGTACTCGGCGGGCGTGCTTCTGCCCTGCCCTTCCATGAAAAGATGGTTGAGCGCCGGGTAGGATTTGAAGGTGGCGTTTGGACTTGCCGACAAACCCTTGCGCCACCCGTCGAAATCGGCCCTGGTAACCTGGTAATCGCGCTCTCCCCAGAGGATAAGGATAGGCCGGCCAAGACCCGCGGCCGTAAGGACAGGGTCGTAGCTCTTGAGGTCCGCCCAATACGCCTGCGGTATGCCGAGGGGCAACTCGCCAGGCGAATAGCGTGTGGCCGCAAACGTCGGATTCTTGACCCTCGCAACCTGCGCCTCGACCGCCGCCATCTGAGCCCTCATGTCCTGCCGAACAGGCCCGTTGAGCGAACAGATATAACGCGTCTGCCCTAAAATGAGGTCCTCAAGCGGTCTGGAGTTGCCTGCGAGAATGATAAGGCCGGCGATCCTGCTGTCGAGCTTGCCTATTTTCGGTGCAAGATACCCGCCGAGGCTGTGGCCAAGGACAAATATCTTCCCTGGGTCGATCTCCTTGTCCGCCCTGAGGAGCTTCACCGCCGCCAGGGCGTCATCGACGGCCTCTTGTTTGACAGTCAGCGTGCCCGCGGTCGCCCGCATCTCGCTGCCGAAAACCAACGTGCGCTTGTCGTACCGCAGGACGGCGACGCCGTTAGCGGCCAGACCTCTGGCCAGGTCGCGGAAAGGCTTGTTGAGGCCGACAGTTTCGTCACGGTCATTGGGTCCGGATCCGTGAACCAGCACAACAGCGGCATAGGGAGGAGCACCTTTCGGCTTGGTCAGAGTGCCGGGCAGCGCGCTTTTGCCGTCCCCGACACTGACTTGCGTTTCCCTGACACCGTCCCCCGCCAGATATGCCGGAAGCGGCTCCGTGGACTGCGAGACTGCCGCCTGGGGGGCCACAAACCCGAACGCGACGACCTCGCCGGCGCTGTTGAATACCATCTTGGCGTCCAGCAGGCCACGCTCGAACCTGCAGGTCACGTAGACGCAGTCATTGCCGCCGATCCTCGCGGTGCGAACAGCCTCCTGTCTCTCGTAGCTGCCCACCGCAGCCTGGACGCTCTTCCATGTCTGCGCGAGCGCGTCGGCCGGCAGCGCTCGCTTCGTCGCGGCGTCAAACACACCTTCCGCGCCAGCGAAGTCGCCCTTCGCAAGGCAATCGATGAAGTCGCGCGCTGCCGCTTCGCGATCGCCTCCGCTCGTTGCCGATGCCGCCACACACGGCAGGCACACGTAGGAACACATAATCGCCGCGAAAACAAAGATATTCCTTGCCATTGCCCCGCCTCCGCCCAGATGTTAGTCAATTGCAGCGTCCCGATATATTATTGAGTATACCATATATATTATGTATCTGTCAATACATATTATTAAACTCGGTGTGACATTCGTGTGTGGAATGGAAGAAGGGCGAACACAAGGTTCGCCCCTTCGAATTTGGATCAGGTGGCGTCAGATCGCTCGCCTACGAGTCAGAACCAAGCGGTCGGCACCGAGTGATGTTTCGCCTACCCTCGCGGCCCGAGCGCGCCTGTGCCATCGACCTGCCCGCCGTACATCTGGTATTGCAACGGCACGGTCCTGCCGCCTGTCGTAATCGAGTCGTACGCGACAAGCGGCACGCGCGCGATGTCGGCCCAGTACTGCAGGCGCCGCTTCATCCTCTCGGGCGCAAACGCCGGCACACCGACCGCGTGGTTGCAGCACCAGGTGTCGATGACCGCCTTCATGCTGTCGTCGAAGACGCCGTAGAGGTGCGGCCAGGTCCGGTCGGAAGCGTTGTTGATGGCCTTGGAGAGCTTATCGGAAAGCGTTACGCTTCTGCCAAGGGTTCCCTGCATCGCGAATGCCCCATCCGGCCTCAGAGCGAGGCCGCAGAAGAGCATGTCGAACTCCGCCGCGTTGAACTCGACCGAGAATCCGCCTCCGGGGAAGTAGTTCTTGACCACCGGCCAGAGGTGGATGGTCTTGTAGTTCTTCGCCGCGCTGTCGAGCGAAAGCGCCGCGTAGTATGGCGGATGGTTGCCCGAGTTGCAGAAGTCGACCACGCCGCCGTACCTGTCGATTGTCTTCTTGTCTTTCGGCGCGGCGTTTTTCGCGAGAAGCGGGTCTCCCGCCAGATATGCCTTGCGGAAGTCCATGAATATCGCCGGCAGCCCGCCGGAAAGCCCCAGGAGTATCCTCTGCGAGACGCCGCGGTTGAAATCGTTTTCCGTAGAGAAGGCAACCGGCAATTTCCTGCCCATGTGGTCGAAAGGATCGTTCAGAATCGCCTCGGGCACGTCGCCCGTCGCGAGGTAATCCGTCCACTGCCGCTGCCCCTGGAAGCCGCCGACCGTCGCGCCGAGTTCCTTCATTATCTCCTTCATCGCAAGATACATCTTGCACTGGTAGAGCAAGGTATCCATGAGGTCGGACGCCTTCCAGTCCCTGCTGTCGGTATGGATGCGGCCCGGCATCAGGCCTTTGAGCCATGCGAGGAGTTCGCCCGCCTCATCGTCGTACTTCTCCGATTTCGCCCGGCCCCATATCTCCATCATGTCTATGTGAATCGTATTGAGGCCGAAGTAGCGCCTCGCCGGGATGACGTGCGCGAGGCCGGTCTCCATGTTCATCGAATGCCCGCCGAAGGACGCGTACGGCGTGCCCCACATGTCGGCGAACGTTGTCGCGGCGGCGAGCCAGTCGAGGACGTCGTCCTTGAACCCCTGCGCGAAGCCGGTCGGCGTGCCGTTCTTCTCCACGAGGTCGCCCACTATCCGGTGGACGAAGTACCCCCACTGGGCAAGCATGCCCGTGGCCGCGAAGTTATAGACCACGCCGGGCCACGCGGCGGAGTTTCCCGATACGTGCGCGACGGGTATCTGCCCCATCGATACGTTCTGAAGAAGGAGACCCTCGAGCTCGCCCGGATAAGCCCATACGTCATCGTAGCACACCAGTACCTCAACCCCCGCGAGCCTGAACGCAAGGCCCACACGCTGCGCGCTCGCCGCGTCATGCACGAGCTCGTCTGCGACAACGACATGAGAGGGGCGCCCGTCGATGTGTGTGAACTCATCGCTCACGAAGGTGCCGAGCATGCGCAGCATCGTCTCGACGCGCGCCTTCTGAGCCTTCATCGCGGCCTCGCGGCCGTCGATAATTGCCGAGACGCCGATTACCGGACCGGAAACTTCGCTCTTCTTGCGCAATAACGCCATCAGAGACCCCCTTCCTGAGCGAGACTTCGCCCAACCGTCAAATCAGCTCGCCGCTTTGGCGGCGCCGTCATAGAATCTCTACAGACCCGCGAGAAACGCCTTTGTCTCTGCGAGTGTCTCATCCAGCGGCTTGTCCGCGCGATAGAGGCATGATGTTCCGGCAACGATGACATTCGCGCCGGCGGCGACCATCTTGCGGATGTTCTCAAAGGTCGTGTTGCCATCGGCTTCGATGAGCGGCGACACGCCCTTCTCATCGAGAAGCGCCTTGAGTTCGGCGATCTTCCGGATGCTCTGCGGAACCAGCCGCTGCCCGGCAAAGCCCGGATTCACGGTCATCACGAGGACAAGGTCTACGGCATCGAGCACCGGCTCTATCCTGCTGAGAGGCGTTGACGGGTTGATCGCCACCCCTGGCCGCGCTCCCGCCGCCCGAATCGACTCCACGAGCTTCTTGATGCTCGCGTCCACTTCGGCGTGGACAGTCACTATGGAGTTGTTGCCGGGGCACATGACCGGGATGAAGCTCTCGGGATGCGCAACCATCATGTGAACGTCGAGCGGAAGCGCCGTCATCGCGGATATGGCCCTGACTACCGGCGGCCCGAGCGTGATGTTCGGGACGAAGTGCCCGTCCATGACGTCTATGTGAAGGAAATCGACGCCGTTCTTCTCGAAGAGGTCGATCTCGTACTGCAGGTGCCGGAAATCCGAGCACATGAGCGAAGGCGCTATCTTGACTCGCGATGATTTCCCCACAAGAGGCTCCCGCCCTACCAGTAGATGTACCGCTGGAACGCGTTTCTCTCCTTTGTCGAGAGCGCGTCCAGGTTCGGTATGAGATATCGGTTATTGTCGAGGTCGATGACGACCTTTCCGCGCCTGCCGTAATCCACGGCCCGATCCTGCGACCACCGCATGAAGAACTTCACCGGCCCCTTGTCGGTCTCCACGTCGAACGCAATGAGCCCGTACTTCCACCCGACCTCGTTGATTTTCGTGATCGTGTGGACGAAGTACCTGCGCGCGAGCGCCTGTCGAACCAGGTCGGCCGCCTCCTTCGGGAATCCGTTCAGGTCGCGGATGATCCCGATCTCGACGTCCTTGTCCTCGTGCGTGTGCAGGAGCGATATGTAACCGAAGGGGTGCGCCACGGGAAACGCATACGCCGCGTACACGCCTCCGTATATCCCTTCGTCCTTTATGGTGACGTGGAGCGCGCCGAGGTTGCCCAGGTGAATGCGGCAGACGTCCGGCGTCAGGTAGCGCACCTTCGTAGGATCAATCGGGACCTCGGTCACTTTGGCTGCGGTGTCGTTCATAGGGCGCCTCTACTTCTTCTCCGTCGCGACGATCGTGTCTATGCTCGCTTCGCGCGACAGTTCTGTCTGGATCTTGACAAGCCTGTAGTACATCCCCTGGAGCGCGAGGAGTTCCTCATGGGTCCCCTGTTCTATTATCCGCCCCTCGTCCATCACGATTATGTGGTCGCTGTTCTTCAAGGTACTGAGGCGGTGGGCGATTGCGATTGTAGTGCGCCCGGCGGTGAGCCTCATCAGCGCGTCCTGGATCAACTGCTCGCTCTCGGTATCGACGTTGGAGGTCGCCTCGTCGAGTATCAGGACCGAAGGCTCATAGAGGAGCGCCCTCGCAATTGACACGCGCTGACGCTCGCCGCCCGAGAGCCCCGCGCCGCGCTCGCCGATATAAGTGTTGTAGCCGAGCGGGTGCTTGATGATGAACTCGTGCGCGTTCGCCGCCTTGGCCGCCGCCAGCACCTGGTCCGGCGTTGCGTCGTGCGCCCCATACGTTATATTATCGTATATCGTCCCGCGGAAGAGGAACGGATCCTGCAGGACAATCCCAATGCTTCTGCGCACATCGTCGATGGTCAGATCGCGCACGTCCACGCCGTCCAGAAGCACTGTTCCTTCGTCCACGTCGTAGAAGCGCGCGATAAGGTTCACAAGCGTGGTCTTGCCCGAGCCGCTCTTGCCTACGATGCCTATTCTCTGGCCCGGCCTGATGCTGAAGGAAATCCCCTTGATGATCGGCTCGTGGCGGTTATAGCCGAAGGACACGGTCTCGAATGTAATCGAGCCCTTTACCTCCGGAAGACGCTTCGCTTCGGCGCTCTGCACTATCTGCAGAGGCGTGTCCAGTATCTCGAACGTCCTCTGCGCCGCGGTCAGGAACCTCGTAAACCAGTCGGTAAGCGTGGTCATCTGCGCCAGCGGCGCATAGAACATCGCCAGGTACGCGAGGAACGCCATGAGGTCGCCAAGCGTAAGCCCCTGGTGGTGGATCACGTCCCGGCCGCCCACGAACCACACAATAAGCCCGCCCAGCCCGAAGATAAGCGCCATCGAGGGGTTGAAGATGCTCGTCGCGTATTCAACGCGCCTGGCCGAATCGCGCATGTACAGGTTCGACCGCGCGAATCTCGACTCCTCGTGCCCCTCCTGGCCGAACGCCTTTACCACGCGTATTCCGGACAGCACAGATCCGAGAGAGCCCATCATCCTCGACCAGGCGTCCCACACTCGGAAGTATCTCGGATAGAGCCGCCTCCAGTAGAAGGTGCTCGCGATGATGACCAGCGGCGCCGGCAGAAGCGTCCACAGCGCGAGCTGCCACGACAGGCTGAAGAGCATCGCTCCGGTCACAATGACGATAAGTATCTGCGCGAAGAACCCCTGCGTCGCCTGGCGTACGAAGTCCTTCATCGCCTCAGTGTCATTGCCCATGCGGCTGATGAGCTGCCCCACGCTGTGCCGGTCGTAATAGTCGATCGAGAGATGCGTCAGCCTGCCAAAGACCGCGTTGCGGAAGTCGTTCGTTATCTGCGTGCCGACAAAGGAGCTCAAACGGCCGTTAATCGCGTTGCAGACAGCGGTCAGGAACTGCACCCCGAAAAGCGCCATGACAAGATACATGAGCCACATAAGGCGCGTGTCGAGAGAGGCAACCGCGCCCCTCGTGGGATCCGGCGCCACGACCTGGTCGACGAGTATCTTTTGAAGACGCGGAGGAATCATCTGCAGGCTGATGACCATGAGGAGTAGGACGAACATCAAAGCCGCCCAGCCGCGGTAGGGGTGCATCAGCTTCACGACACGAGAGAGAACCGCTCCCCTGTCAACGCACCGCCGGCATATGTCGCCCTTGAACTCAAGCGTCATGCCGCACTTGGGGCACCTGCGGGGATCAGCGTCATCCTCCGGGCCGACCGTTACTTCCTTCCCCTTGGCCCAATCGTCAAGTTTCTTGGCGACTTTGTGGAATGTGTCCGCCTGGGCGTTGGAGTAAGCGATGACCTCTACATAGACGCCGTCGACGAGGGCCTCCATGAACCCGCCGCCGATGCCTTGACGAGTGCGCATCTCGGTAACCGAAGACCGCTTCATCTCGATGCGCACAGGGCGAGGCCACCGCGCAGAGGGGCGCGCGGCGGTGATGAGCCGGTCACTTTCGGCTATGACATAGACGGGCTCGTATGAGCCGGCAAGGTTCAGTTCCGTCCGTGCGGTCAGCCATGCCTTATCCGGATTGAACCCTTCGCTTCGGAGGAAATCTGCGAGGTCCTTCGGGAGTTCCTGATTGAGTAACTTGGAGCGACCCTGAGATTCCACTATTGCCCTCCTCGAAGCCGGGAGGCATGAACAGAGCATGCATGGTTACAAAAGCGCTCCCAGACGCCCACGCCGTCGGAAGCCGTTACCCCTGCGCTGCTCAGACTTTATGCTTTCCTCGGCCAACGGGAACTCGAACTCTGAAGACAGCCTCGTTGTATGCGATTCCCGCCGTGCGAAATCCTCAAAACCTGCTGTCCCCCCTCTCAAGTACCGCGTAAAGCAGGCAATCCACAGGCGTTACGCAAGCACGGAGAACGTAGTTTACACGCGGCACGTATATCGCGCAAGACAGTCCCGCACGCGCGAACCGCGCGTAAGAAGGCGCTTAGGCCACCACAGGAGGACGCCCTGTGCGCGTCGCTGCAGGGCGCTATGGCGTGAGCATCCCGTTATAATTGCTCTGATTGAATAGCGCAGTCCGCGCTGTCGGTGTACTCGGAAATCCATTTGAGCGTCTTGGCCGCAAGCATCTCGTCGGCAAAGCGCGCCACATGGCCAAGGGAAAGCATCCCGACGAGGCGGTCCTTGATATCCACTACCACCACCTGGCGCACCTTCTCATCGCGCATCAGACTGACGGCTTCTTCGAGAGGGACGTGTTCAAAACAAGCCACGGCGCCTTTGGTCATGATGTACCGCACGAGCGTTGTCGAGCAGTCAGATGCGCATGCAGCGGCGCGCACGGCAATGTCCCGGTCCGTGATGACGCCCACCACCCTCCCGTCCCGCAGGCAGACGGGCAGCACCCCGATATTGAGGTCGCGCATCTTCGAAGCCGCCTCCCGGATGGTCTCAGTTGGACTCGCCATATGAACGTCCCTGGCCATTACGTCCCCCACGATCATGACAGCGCTCCTCTCAACTCGTCCCACGGTTTCAACATGACGTTACCGACTTCGTGGCGCTGACGGGCCGTGTCAGAATTAGAAGGACACCCTGTGTTCAAGGTTTCCTAAGCGCAAGTCCCCGCTCGCCCGGGTTCATATTCGCAGCGGCCGGAGCATCGCCTGGCCGCATATGCGCGGATTGCTTGTCCACCAGCGAATTGGCAAGCTCGCATTGGTATGGTAGGAGGGTTGCTCAAATGAAGTACGGACTGCGGCAGCACATCACCATCATATTCTGGTCGGCGTCTGCCCCCTGCGCGGCACAGCGTAGAAAGCGAATGATCGCGCATCATCCCCTTACCCCTGTTTGTCGACTCCCCCTATATCACCCTACCACTTTCGACAACCGGGAATACCTTCGATCGCTCGCAAAGACAGGCTGCCCGGCCTGCCTTCCGTCTATTCCTCGATGGTTATAGCCGCTGTTGGACAATTCTCCATTGCTTCTCTACAGCAGTCTTCAGCCTCGGGAGGCACCACATCGACGATCACTTTCGCAACGTCAGTGCCCACCTTGAAGACCTGAGGACATATCTCCTCGCATGGACCGCAGGCACAGCACAGGTTCTCGTCCACTTTCGCTTTCATGGGCTGTCTCCCCATGCTCGATTCGGCCACTGCATGTGCCGACAGCGCCTTCTCATTCGCGGCACCTCGGTCACATTGCACATACCGGAACTCAGAAAGCTCTTTATGGCTACAAGTATCCGGCGTTTACGCCTGTATCGCAACAGCGTAGATGCTGACAACGCAAGGCATTTATGCCTATGGGCAACGAACAAATACTGAGAAACCATCGGAAATACTACCGACCGATAACAGGAGGAATAACCCTGATACGCCGCCTCCAATTCCCCTATGTGCATGCCAGCATAGCCGTTTCGACTGCAGGCATGGCGCCATCATTTGGCCACAGGATGCTCAGTGTAAGTCAGGACAAGGTAGGTACTTACGACAGACAGGGCACTGCGCGCAATTCCTGATCGCGTCATCGGGTATGGCAGGGCGCCCATGGAGCCATACTACTACCCTTGCGCCGCAAGTAGGAAAGGACTCAATTTCCTCCAATTTGTGGGTTTTTGTCCTTGCCATAGGGAATTTCCTGATATAATGCTTTGTACACCGGCCCAGAGATCTCGCTCGCAGAGAATTCACTTGGAACCCTCCTCATGGTGCGGCTGGAATGCGGGCGGGGTCGGACACTTCTTTAAGATGCTTGGCGCAATCGCGAGCGTGAGTATTCACGGACTTCCGGCAATCCGCTATTGGTCCGGCAGTCAGGGACTGCGAGCACTGAAAAGGCACAAGTCCCTGAGTGAAAGTTTGGGGGTGCGCGATGGGCCGCAAGAGGAAAACCGCGTCTCATAGAGGGGAAACCGCTCTATCAAGTCCGCAATCTTTCTCCAAAGGCTATGGTAAGGATGCCGCCAAGTACTTGCCGCACGCCCCTGCGCAAGAGGCGCTTTCCGAGCTGACGGATGTCGTCGGCGAGCTTCACGCGCTCGAAACCCAATTGCGCTCTGTGCTGGAATCACACGCGACAACTCCTGACGGCGCCTTACCCCACAGCGTGAGCCTTCTGGTTTCTCCGCCCTGCGGCATCGTCGTGACGGACACGGAAGGCGTCATCAGGCAGGCAAGCCGCTCCAGCGCCGCGCTGCTGCACGTATCGCCGGCATACCTGCAGGGCAAGGAGCTTATGCGGTTCTTCGAACTTGGCGGCCGGCTGCGGCTCACAAGCATTCTGAAGCATTCGACAACCGGCGCGGGAATCGACAGGTTCAACGCCGTGCTGCAGCCGAAGCGCGGCGGCGCCGTCCCTGTTGAGGTGACGGCCGTGTCTGACGGCATTGCTGGAAAGGCGGGAAGTTTCTGCTGGCTCGTCCGCCCTGTGGCGGAGCCCCCGCGCGCGGGGGCCCTGCCTGATGACTCCAATCTCCTCTTCGAGAAAGTGTTCTCGAACGTTCACATAGGCATCGCCTGCATGGACACCAGCTTCAACTTCATACGTGTCAACAAGGCGTATGCCGCCGCGGACAATTGCGAGCCGGAGTTCTTCCCCGGACGCAATCACTTCGATCTCTATCCGAATAAGGAGAACGAAGCCATATTCAGACAAGTGGTGGCCACGGGCGAACCCTTCATAGCCCGCGAAAAGGCCTTCACATACGCCGAGCATCCTGAGTGGGGAACAAGCTACTGGGAATGGAGCCTTATGCCGCTCAAGGGCGCGTCAGGCGCCGTCACAAGCCTGGTCCTTTCCACCCGCGACGTGACAGAGCGGCACAACGCCCGTCTTGCCCTCGAGGAAAGCGAGCGCAAGTACCGTCTGCTGCTGGAGGAAGCGGCCGATGGCATCATCACGTGCGATGTCCGCGGCAGGATACTTGAGGCGAACTCGAAGGCCTGCGACATGACCGGGTATCGATCTTCCGAAGTAACGGGCCGCAACATAAGGGATCTTTTGCCGCCGCGCGGCTCCCGCCGCAGGATTGGGCGCATGGGATGCGCCGCGTCCGGCAAGAGCGCCACCCATGAACGCCGGCTGCTCCGCAAAGACGGCGCCGTCATCATCGTTGAGGCAAACGCAAGAAGACTGGAAGGCGGCGCCCTGCGCGCGGTAATCAGAGACGTCACAGAACGCAAACGCGCCGAAGAGGAAATGCTTCTGTACCAGCAGCGGCTCAAGCTGGTGACAAGCCGGTTGGCCCTCGCGGAAGAGGGCGAGCGCAGGCGCATAGCCAAAGATATCCATGACCAGGTGGGCCAGGTGCTCGCCCTTTGTCAGATGAAGCTCGGAGCCCTGGTCGAAGAAGCCGCCGGCACCCCTACGGCTGAGACACTGAGGGATATCCGCTCCCAGATCTCCTGGGTGATAAAATACACCCGCTCGTTGACTTTTGAGCTCGGTTCCCCGATACTATATGAATTGGGCCTGGAAGCCGCCCTTGAGGAACTTATCGAGGGGTTGAGCGGTCAGCATGGCTTTGTGGGCTCATTCGAAGATGACGGCCAGGCAAAGCCCCTCAGCGCCGACATGCGAATTGTGCTCTTCCAGGCCGCGCGCGAGGTACTCACCAATGCCGTGAAACATGCGCGCGCCCGAAACGTGAAATTGAAGATCGCCGTTCAAGGCTCGGATGTTGCGATTCTCGTTGAGGACGACGGCGTCGGTTTCGACGTGGCTGAGGCCGCATCGCGCGTCCGACGAGGTGGAGGATTCGGGATCTTCAGCACAAGGGAACGGCTTGAGTATATAGGGGGCAGCCTCGATATCGACTCGCGACCGGGACACGGCACACGCGTATCAATAAGGACGCCCCTGCTCAAGCACTGACCGGGAGGAGAACGAGATGGCGACAAAAGTCCTGCTGGCCGACGATCACAAGATCGTCAGCAAAGGTCTGCGCACACTGCTCGAAAAGCAGTCCGGCATCGAAGTCGTTGGCGAAGCTGATGACGGCAGGATGGCCGTCCGGCTCGCAGCGGAGCTAACGCCCGACGTCGTCATAATGGATATCGCGATGCCCGATCTCAACGGGATGCTTGCCACCAAGCAGATAGTTGAAAACCAACCCGGAACCAAGGTGATCGCCCTTTCCATGCATTCCGACAAACGTTTCGTCAGTGAGATGCTAAAGGCGGGAGCATCCGGCTACCTTCTCAAGGATTGCGCCTTCGAAGAGATTACGGATGCTATAAGGGTAGTAAGCGAGGGCAAGATCTACCTCAGCCCCGGAGTCCAGTCTACCGTCGTCCAGGAGTTTGTGAGGCGCCCGCCGGGGACCACGGCCGAAGGACCGGACCTCACCGTCAAGGAGCGCGAGGTTCTGCAGCTTCTGGCCGAAGGGTACACGACCAAGCAGATCGCCGCGCGCCTCCACGTCAGCGGCAAGACCATCGAGACTCATCGTCAGCACATAATGGACAAGCTCGACATCCACAGCGTGGCGGAGCTCACCAAGTACGCTGTCCGGGAGGGCCTCACGTCGCTGGAGCACTGAGGAGACCCTCTTGCGGGGCTCTTTTGTGCGCCGAACACGCCGTTTTCCGGCCATTCCGACCCTTTTTCGGCCGGCAAACCCCTGACGCGATAATCAGGCAGTCGGAAGGCCCAAGTCGGTGTATCCACCGATTGTTGGCGGACTCCGCCGACACTATCATTTCATGTGGTATTCGACACTTTCCGGCACTCGGGTGGTGGCAACATCGATGAAAGGCCAACCGGCCGGATGGGATGTCAACAATGACGAACGCAGACAGACAGCAACTGAAGAATCCGGAGACCGTGATGATTACCGCTGAGCAGAAACGGATGAACAAGACCGAGTTCGACAAGGCGGTCGAGGCATGCCCGCTGTGCGGAAGCAGAATGCAGGAGATGCTTCGTGCTCAGGAAGCAACCTCTGTGTTCGTGTGGTACGAATGCACAAAGGTGGACTGTCCGGGGAGGTGGCTCAAGCAGTATTCGCTGGTATAGACAGCCGACACTGGCCAGTGAAACGCTCACAGCCGCCTCGAGCTCTGCGCCCGGCCCCGATCGCGGGGCACTGAGGGGTTAGAAAGTGACAAGCTTGATGGTGCGGGCGCGAAGCTTCAACCGGCGCATGACACCTTGATCCGTCATATAGTTGTACGCAGCCTGACGGGCCACCCCGGAGCCCCGGCCCGTCAGGCACCTTGAAAAACACCCCACTTGTATTGGTAGTCCCCGGTGGTTGCAGCCAGACGGCTGCAACCGTCTCGTCCGCCCCCAATGGCGCTCTTGCATTCCCCAGGCCAGCCTGTTTACATGCGTCGCGCACGACAGTACATTATTCTTCTGTCTTGTGATTCTAAGGGGTGAGTGCTATGCCGTACAACGCTCACGATAGGTTCCTCGCTTTCATGGGCCTCTCGCCCAGGCAGATCCCGCACTGGGAACACTGGTCCGCCCCGGACGCTGAGACATATCTCACAGGCATCGACTATTACGACCACCCGAAGCTCTGCCGCGAGCGCCTCGCCGAGCTATATCCTGAACTCAATCTCGATATCCCCCCTACCGACGCCTCTAAACCGCGGCCCCGCCTCGAAACCGCCGCGTCAGGCGCGCGGCCGGACGAAGAGGGGCACGAACGAATACGCTGGGGCGACGGCGACAGTTGGATGTGGGATTGGGGCAGGCACTTCAGAACGCCGGAAGACGTCTTCGCGTTCTCCCCTCTCGCGCAGGGCGACTTCACCAATATCCCCGTAGTCGAATCGCGCGACTATCGCGACGAGGAGACGCTTTACCTTGCCTACAGGAAGAATTATCCCGCCGAGTGGGGCGATCGCGCCCCCGCCGAATCGCCCGCAACCGTCGGCTTCTACAACACCATATTCATGTGGCCGCTCCTTACTTTCGGCTGGGAACTATTCATGCAAACCTGCCTCGACGAACGCTTCGAACGCCTCATGGACGAGTTTGCCGAGATCAACCGCCGCGTATTCCGCGTCTTCGCTCGCCTCCCCGTCAACTTCGTCGTCTGCCATGACGACATCGTGACATCGCGCGGGCCGGTCTGTTCGCCCGCGTGGATGCACAAGTATGTCTTTCCCCGCTATGAAGAGTTCTGGGGTATCGTTAAGGCCACCGGCAAGGAGGTAATCTTCATGGTCGATGGCCGCATTAACGCGTACGCCGACGATGTCTTCGCCTGCGGCGCCCGCGGCATCATCACCGAGCCTCATACCGATTTCAAGGAGATCGCCCGCAAGCACAAAGACTGCTTCCTCGCAGGCGAAGGCGACAATCGCATTCTTCTCCGAAATGACCCCTCCGAGATCGAAGCGATGGTCAAGAACATGGTCGCCACAGCCCGCCTTACCGGCGGCTACATGATGTGCGTCGGCAACCATATCCCCTGGAATATCCCAGGAGAGGCAGTCAAGCGCTACATTGAATGCTCCAGGAAACTCGCCCGCCGGTAAAGCAGCGTCGGTGTTTCGCGAGGCGGGATTGTGCTTGACAAATCCGTGTACCAGCGGGAATGTGTTATCGGTGATATCGCGCCTTGCGTAACCTACACCCGGAGGAAGTCCCCTCTCCCTCTGGGAGAGGGTAAGGGTGAGGGAGCGCCGGAGAATGCCGTACGCGAGCGCGCCAATGCCAGCCGTGCCACGTTCATGAGTTTAGCCCAATGGAGGGTTGCCATGGCAACGCGCAAGACCGTCAAAAGATCGTCATCGAAAACCGCTATCACTGTCGACATGTCCCGCAACCTCGGCCCCCTGCGTATCGACCGCTACGCCCTCGGCCAGGGCGGCCTCTCCGACCGGCCGATGATCGATTCCCACGTCGCCGAACTGCGCTGGCTCAAGCCTTCCGTCATCCGCCTCTTCATCCAGGAATACTTCAGCGTCTACCCCGCGCATGGCAAGTACAACTGGAAGACCCTCGACGCCGCCGTCGAGGCCATCCTCGCCACCGGCGCCAAGCCCCTGATGTCGATCTGCATCAAGCCCGCCGTGCTCTATCCGGATATCCACGATCAGGACAAAGTCCATCCTTCAGACTACGAAGAATGGGAGAGGCTCATCGAAGAGATGGTTCGCCACTATAATGTCGAGCGGCGCGATGGTATCGTCTATTGGGAGGTCTTCAATGAGCCCGACATAGGCGAATCCGGCGGCTGCCCTTGCCGTTTCAAGCCCGAGGACTACTGCATCTACTACGAGCACACGGTACGCGCTATCCGCCGCGCTGACCCGAATGCCAAGGTTGGCGGCCCCGCGCTCGCCGGTTACGACAGCCCCATCCTCCCCGCGCTTCTGGACCACTGCTCAGCCGGCAAGTCACCCATCGACTTCATCTCCTGGCACAACTACACAAGCGACCCCGGCCACATTGAAAAGGCAATCCGATATGCAAAGGATCTCCTCGTCAAGCACCCGACATTGAAGTGCGAAACCGTCCTCGACGAGTGGAACATGTCTCTCGGCTGGGAAACGCTCGACGCCGACTTCCAGCCGTGCTTCATCCTCGAAACGACCCGCCGCATGATCGAGAACGGCCTTGGTCTTTCGTGCTACTACCATATCCGCGACTGGCATGTGGACAATGCGCAGTTCGCCCCATTCATGTCGGCTCGTGGAGCGGCATTTATGACCTGGTGGTGGAATACGAACCCTCAGTTCCACGGCCTCTTCGATTTCCAAGGGGCCTTGCGCCCCGCCTATTTCGCCATGCGCATGCTTGCCATGCTCGAAGGCGATCGAATCGCCGTCGACGCGTCCAAAGGCACCGTTCAGGCCCTCGCAGCCTTCGACCCGTCTTTCGACACGCTCAACGTCCTCGTCTGGAGCTTCGATCTCAAGCGCCCGAAATCCGCAAGCGTCACGGTCGCCGTGAAGAACCTCCCCGGCTCTAAGTGGGAGCTCCGCCGCCGCATCCTGAACGCCGCCGCGCCCGGCAACTCCGAAAACGACCTCTTCCCCCTTATCGCCAACGACAAGCGCGACACAAAAGGAGCATTCAAGGAGTCCTTCAGGCTCGACGGCTATGGCGCTACACTGCTACTACTGCGTCGACTTGAATAGTGGGAGTTGCTTGACTAATCGTAGGGGCACGCTCGTCAGTCGCCCTGCCCCGAACGCAGGTATCTGCGTTCGCAGGCATTCCCTTTTGCGCCTTTCACACCTTTCGCGCTTTTCGCGCGTGGCGGGTCTCGCGTCACGCCATTCCTTTGGCTGCCTTCGCCAGCGTGTCCGCAAACAGCGTTGCCTCGTCCCGCGTGAACCACAGCCGCGCCCGCTTCGTCAGCGTCCGCATCGAGAAGTATATGCGGCCATCTGCAACCCACGTCACCATCTCAGCGTGGAGCCCCGATTCCGCGCTGTCGGCGTTGACGACTGCCCGCTCAGCGCCTTTTGGGCTCTCGATAGCCGCTGCGGCCCGCCTCAGCGCCTTCCGAAGCGCCGTCGCCTCGTGGCGCCCCACAAGTATTACAACCGCCCCCTCGTCCCCTTCCTCCCTCTCTATCCTCATCTCGAGCCTGTCGCCCATGGCCCGCATGCCGATGTATGCGCCGATGCTGTCTTCCACGTCCGCGGCATCCGGATCCGCGAGGGGTATATCCTGGAACGGCTTTGAGAAGGTTCCGCCCCTGAACTTGACCCACGCGAGCGGCTTGCCGTCGCGCCCGACGATGCGCTCCATGGAAACACTTTCCCCGCTCACTTCCGTCCCGTCGAATTGCGCGCTTGAGCAGATGCTCCCGAACGTCTCCAGATCGCCTTCGCTTCCGTAGCACCAGAGCGACCCTGTCTGCTGCAATCGCAGCACCTGCCGCCGGCCCGGGGCAAGAATGTAGACGTCATAAGCGCTTTGTGCGTCTGGGTCGACGAATCCTTTCCATGGAAATGTGCCCGCGAAGCGTCCTGCGTCCTCGGCCGACCAGCCCTCCAGGAGCAGCCCGCCGCAGAATACCGGTCCCCTGAGCCTCAGGAATCCCGATAGCGATGCGGCCGCCCTTGCGAGCATCCTCGATTCGTCCCGCTTATGAGATGTGGCCCGCGCAACCGCGTCCGCCGCAAGCGCCTCGACCAGCCCCGCATATTGCGCCTCTCCCACGAAGCCGTCCGCCAAAATCCGCCGCCAGTCCGTGACGTAGTCGCATACAATGAGCACACGGAATGGCGCTATCCAGTCGATAATGCGACTTGCTGCGTCGAAAATGACTGCCGGGTCGAAGCGGTAGATCGCCTTCCGGCCGCGCGAAAGCCACCAGAAGCCTCTCTCCCCCTGCGACCTCAGCCCCAGCCTTATCGCTCTGCCGAGATTGCTCTCGTCGAGCTCCGGAGACAAGTCAAAGCCGCGCAGCCGCATGTAGCGGCGCGTAACGTCCAGTGGGACGAGCTTGACCGTCTCCACGTTCATAACACACCCTTCGCCCCGGTTCCCCGACGGGTGTTTCAGCGTCTATATTTTCTACCCCTCTAAGCGGCCTCCTGCCGCGACGATTCTCTTTTACTCTTTCGCACTTTTTGCATTTTGGCGGCGCACGTCGCCGCTATTCTGGTGCATCACCCCAATCCGGCACTTTCAGCAATTCGCCTCCCTTGAGCGCCGATTTGTGTGCCGTCGCCCCTGCCGCCATCCATCGAACTGCCTCCCACGCGTTCGTCGCAGGCTGGCGGTCTTCGGCGACAGACTGTACGAACTCATTGACGAGATACGTATGCGACCCGCCATGCCCGCCATACGGGTCGCCCTTCCCCGCTGCGAGGAATGCCTTGTACACCTCGTCAGGCAGGAGGTCGCGCATCTCCTGCAAAGTCACCTTCGTGAGGTTATTCTTGTCGCTCCAGTAGTCGGACTCGCACTTGAACTCGCCGCCGTAAAACGCAGCCTTGGTCCCCATCAGGCTGAACATCTCCCGCCCGATGACGCCTATGTCGCGATATTCGCATATTCGGACGCTTGCCCCGTTCGACATTTGGAAAAGCGCCGTCTCATTTCCGAAAGCGTCGTCGGCAAACCACTCGTCCCCCTCCGGCGGCAGCGTCCCGAAGCACGACACCTTGACCGCGTGGGACTTCATGACAGAGAATGGGCCGCTCACGGAATGCGTCGGGTAGTGCATCGGTCCGCCCTTGATCCCACGCTTGCGATACCCCTCCATTATCTTCGACCACTCCTGTCCCGCCTTGCTCGCCATCCGCCACTTGATGACGTCCCGCAGGTTGCAGTGCGGCGCATCCACGTCGTGCCAGTATTCCCCCTCGCCGTACACGAACCTGCCGAAAGCACCCTCCGCCGCCTTCCTGCGGCAGAACATCGCCTGCGGCCTGTAGTACGTCGTCTCGCCGAGCATATAGCGCATCCCCGTACGCTTGCAGGCGCTAATCAGCTTGTCGCACCACTCAATGGTCTCGTCCGCGTCGGGAATCGATATCACCGGCACCGCCGTATACGCGTGCTTTCCAGCCTCCATCGCGGCAATCGCCTGCGGCGCGTGCAGCCAGTGCTGCGTGATAATCACCACCGCGTCGATATCCGTCTTGAGGAGTTCGTCGAGCGACGAGTACGCGTCCGACGGCCTGAATTTCTTCGTCACCGTCGGGTTGTCCATAAACGCCCTTATCCTCTCCGGCTCGCGGTCACACAGCGCGATCCTGTCCACCAGGGGATGCGCCGCGTAGAAATCCACGAACTCCTTCCCAAACGCCCCCAGCCCCACCATCCCTATGCTCACGCCCATCTCGACTCCTCCAACTATGCCGCTAATCTCGCGTGCCGTTCATTTATCGTCGTAGGGGCAGGCCCCCGTGCCTGCCCTTGCCGGACACCAGTCAACGTTCTCTCACCACAATAGTCGCTCATCCGCCGCCGTAGGGGCTCTCTCGGTGAGTCGCCCTCAGTACGGCAGGCATTCTTGCCTGCCGACCTTACAGGCACGCCTTGTGCACCTTCACAATCATCCGGTCGACCATATCACTCAAATGATCCACAAGTCCTTGCAGCAGCTGGCATTGGAATGCGCCTATATCGATCTTCCTATTATTCTTCCCATTATCCCACCGCTCCTGCCCACCACCTGGATTCTCGATCTTGCGCATAGGCGGCTCGAAGACCGGTGGAAACAGCGGATTCGGAAACTCGTGCCCTTCCGGACTCTCCGGCTTCATCGTGCCGGCGCCAATCAGAGGACTCCTCAACGCCACATGAAAATCGAGCTTGTCCGCATTCACGAACCCCGGCTCGGCGCCCTCTTTCGTCCCCTTCCATTCCTTCGGAATCTCTGCCCCCTTCGCCACCCAGTTATTCGATCCCGACACCACCCGCTTCCCAGTCAGCCACTCCGCGTTCTCCTCATTAAGTACCTGGACCGGGCCGCCTCCCATGCAATAGAAGATGTTATTATGCATCTCCACTGCGTCCAGTTTCCCGTACGCCTGTATTGCGATCTTCGCCTGCTCCGACAGGACAAACGTGTTGTTCACGAACCGATACCGCCCCCGCGATCCGAGCCCCTTGCTGTCGTGGCCTATGCGGACGACCGGATGCTCGCTCTTCTTGATGAAGAGGTTTCCCACGACGTCGCTGTTCATGGGTCGCGGCCCGGCCTCGCTGTCGCGGCCGATCATCTCCAGCTCACGATAGAACCCCGCTTCGATGCAGTTGTAGTATATCTCGTTTCGCTCCGCCCTCGACTTCACCGCGTTCCCGCCGCCCCCGTCGTGAATGTAGCAGTGCTCCATGCGGAATACGGAGTTCGGGAACTTCACCGGGTCCGTCGACATGTATATCGGATGCGTGTACAGCCCCCCGCCGCACCGCGCAACCTCGACATACTGCAACGTACACGAACCTGAATCGTTGTCCGCCCCCAGTATCCCCTGCCCCGGGCAGTCCCTCACGAGGGTGTCGCGTATCGTTATAAACGCCGCGTGATGGTATATCCCGTTTCTCTTGCCCCCGGCAACTTCGAACCCCTCGAACACCACGTAATTCGACAGCCTGAACTCGACCGTCCTGTCGGCGCCCTCGATTAAGGGGCGCTTGTCGTTCACCCTCACGCCGCGGATGGTAATCGGCTTCTCCGCCGTGCCCGACACCGTGAGCTTCACGCCCCCCGGGTACATCGCGTCCCCGTCGACCTCCACCATATCACCCGGCGCAAGCTTCGCCGCTACATCCTGCAGCGTCTTGTATTCCCTCGTAGGCCCCACCTGGTACTTCCCCGGCTTCGCCGGAGCCGGCGCGCCCTCTTCGCCCGCCAACGCCGAAGCACACACCGCCGCGATAACACAAGACGTGAATACAAGTACCCGCAGCATACAGCCTCCATTCCCATCAGAATGCCGATCCGCTTCTCGCTCCTATTTCACGCTGCCGGAAGCCATATGTCAAGCGCTTCCACTTGATCACATTGCCTACTTTGCTGGTAGGTTCGCCAGGGGCGACGCTCTTGTCCTCCGGCTTATCGTCCGTCTCGTCCTCCGTAGCCTTGGCGAAGGAGGAAGCCGTAGCGAAGGGCGAAGCCTTGGTGAACGGGGATGCATCGCCCGCCAATAGCCGGACAGCACTTGGCAAGCGGGTTATCTCACAAGACGCTGTCGCTGCCGCATGGGCGATTCATCTGACAGGTCTGGCCGCTGCAGATGTCCAACCCCGCCTCTTCAGAAACTCCTCGGCAGGTCCGCGAACCACCCCTTGGTGAGGTAGAAGTCCAGCCACGAGTGTACCGTCTTGGCCGACGATGCGCGCAGGATGTAGTCCTTGACCAGCATCCGGTCGACAAAGAGGCTCAAGTTCCTGTCGATATCCGGAACCACATCGATGAGCGGCTTATGCTGCACGTAGAGATGCATGTCCATGAGGACATTCGCGTGGTCGGCCTCAAAAGGCGCCTTCTTGGCGATGAGTTCATACAGCATGACACCAAGCGCGTAAATGTCGGTCGCCGGCCAGACCTCCCCCCCCTGAATGAGCTCCGGCGACATGTACTTGGCCGTCCCCATCACCTCGCCCGACTTGGTGCGTTTCACGCGGCCGAACTTCTGCGCGAGCCCGAAGTCCACGAGCTTCAAGTGCCCGTCAATTCGAATCAGAACGTTCCCCGGCTTGATGTCCCGGTGCACGTACCTCTTTGAGTGGATGTGGTCGAGCGCGCAAGCCACTTCGCGGATCGACGCGAGCAGGCGATTGAGGTCGAACTCCTCCTGCTTGGCGACTTCGTCGAGCGGCAATCCCTCGACCAACTCCATGATGTAGAAGTACGTCCCCTCCCAGCGCTTGAGCTTGAAAGCGTGGACGATGTTCATGTGGGTGAGGTGTTTGGCCGTCTTGGCCTCGGTCTTGAAGCGCCGGACGAAATCCTTCTCCGCCGCCAGCGCCCGGCTCAACACCTTGGCCGCGTACGGCATCTTGGTGTGAGGGTCGCGGACCTTGTACACCACCCCCATCCCCCCGCGTCCGATGACGTCCTCGACGACGAATCGCCCGAGCGGCTCCCCCCGTTCCAGATCTCCTGAGGCCATCTATTCCTTGCCCTTCTTGCCAGGCTTGAAAAGCGCCGTATCCCAGACTTCCTCCACCGTGTCGGCCAGAACGAACTTGAGCCCCTTCTTCTGCTCGGCTTTCATCTCATCGAGCTGCGGCTTGTTTTGCGCCGGCAGAACCACCGTCTTGAGCCCTGCGCGCGACGCCGCAAGCATCTTCTCCTTGATCCCGCCCACCGGCAGCACGTGCCCGCTGAGCGTGATCTCTCCCGTCATCGCCACTTCCTTGTGCACCGGGCGGTTGGTCAGACACGACGCCACCGCCGTCGCAATCGTCACGCCCGCGGACGGGCCATCCTTCGGGATCGCTCCCGCCGGCACGTGGATGTGAATGTCGCTCTTCTGGAAGACGTCCTCATCTATGCCGAGCCTCTTGTAGCTGTGCCTGACGTAGCTCAGGGCCGCCCTCGCCGATTCCTGCATGACGTCGCCCAGTTGCCCCGTGAGGATCAGGTTCCCCTTCCCCGGCATCGCGATGACTTCGACAAAGAGTATGTCTCCGCCGGAGGCCGTCCACGCCAAGCCCGTCGCAACGCCCGCCCTCGACGTCCGCAGCGCCGCTTCCGGCATCACCTTCGCGGGCCCGAGGTATTTCTCCACCGCGCCCGCGTTGACCACGTCTTTCTTCGTGTTTCCCTCGGCGTAACTCGCAGCGTACTTGCGGCAGATGCTCGCGATCTCGCGCTCCATGTTGCGCACGCCCGCTTCGCGCGTGTACCCGCCGACGATCTTGTGGAGCCCCTCCTTGGTGAACTCGAGCTTGCCCTTCGGGACGCCGTTCTCCTTGAGCTGCTTGGGCACAAGATGTGTCACCGCGATCTGAATCTTGTCCTCTTCGGTGTAGCCCGGCAACTCGATCATCTCCATGCGGTCGCGAAGAGCCGGCTGAACCGTATCCACGATATTGCCCGTCGCGATGAAGAACACCTTCGACAGGTCAAACGGCAGCTCCAGATAGTGGTCGCGGAAGCTGAAGTTCTGCTCGGGGTCGAGCACCTCCAAGAGCGCGCTCGACGGGTCCCCGCGAAAGTCCGCTCCCACCTTGTCTATCTCGTCGAGCATAAAGACGGGGTCGTTCGTTCCTACCCGCTGTATGCTCTGAATGATGCGCCCGGGAAGCGCGCCCACGTACGTGCGCCTGTGGCCGCGAATTTCCGCCTCATCGTGCATCCCGCCCAGAGACATCCTTATGAACTTGCGCCCCGTGGCTCGCGCAATCGACTGCCCGAGGCTCGTCTTGCCCACGCCCGGCGGCCCGATGAAGCACAGTATCGGCCCGTGCGTGTCGCTCTTGAGCTTCCTGACCGCGAGGAACTCAAGTATACGTTCCTTGACCTTCTCCAGGTCGTAGTGGTCCTCGTCGAGGATTTTCCGCGCCTCACCGATATCGGGGTTCACCGCCGTCGAGACGTGCCACGGCAATCCGAGTATCCAATCGAGAAACGTTCGTATGACCGCATACTCGGGCGACGACGCAGGAATTCTCTCCAGCCGCCCGACCTGCCTCTGCGCCTCCTCCTTGACCTCCTGCGGCAGGTCCGCCTTGTTGACTCTCTCGCGCAGCTCCTCGACCTCTTCCATGCCGCCGTCGAGCTCGCCCAGCTCCTTGCGGATGGCCTTGAGCTGCTCTCTCAGGAAGTATTCGCGTTGGCTCTTGGATATCTCCGTCTGCGCCTGCGTCTGGATCTTCGCGCCCAGCTCCAGTATCTCGAGCTCCCTCTGCAGGACACTGTACACTTTGCGCAGCTTGTCCTCGGGCCTGTCGAGCGCGAGTATCTCCTGCTTTGTGTCTTTGTCCATCCTGATGAGCGCGGCCGCGAGATACGCCAACTGCAGCGGGTTGTCGATCTCCGTCGCCACCGTCTGCAACTCGTCCGAAAGGTACGGTGTCAGCTGTACGAGTCTGCGAAACTGATCCACGACGTTTCGCATGAGCGCTTCCGCCGCGATCGTGTCCGCGACGTTGGCCTCGGGATGCGGCTTCACGGCCGCGAGAAACACGTTCGCCTGCTCGCGTATGCCGTCCAGCTTGACCCGGAACGCCCCTTGCAGGATCAGGTTCAGACTGCCGTCCGGCGCCTTGAAGAGCCTCAGGATCCGCGAGGCCGTGCCGACGTCGTAAAGCCTTTCCGGCGTCAGCTCCCCTTCGAAATCCTGTTTGAGCGCGACCATGACGAGCATTCTCTCGCGGCTCATCGCGTACTCGGCCGCGGCAACCGCCTTGGGCGCCCTGATCGACAGCGGTATGACCGTGAACGGGAAGACCACATTGTCGGCTATAGGCACGACGGGCAGTTCCGCCGGAACCTCGCCGGTCTGGCCGGGAGGGGGTGGCGGGCTGATGCCTATCTTGCCGGAGTTCTGGTCGTCAGTCATGTGCTATTCGGCCTCGATCTTTATCTGTTTTATCCCGCGCTCTTCGGCGCTGACGTTCTTCTCGATCCTGAGATACAGAATGCCGTGCGAAAGCGTCGCCTCCACAGGCGCGCCCTTGAGCTGCTCCGAGAGGACTATCTCCTTCTGGAATTCCCCACACACGATCTCGATCTGGTGGAAGCGCTTCGGCCCGTCCTTCATTTCAGGATGCCTCACGCCCTTCACAATGAGCTTGTCGCGGTACTCTGTAATCTCCAGGTCGCTGCTTTTCACGCCGGGCACCTCCAGGGCGATCACCACGTGGCTGTCCGTCTCGTAGATGTCCGCGTTCGGCCGCCACGACCCGCTGCCCGCCTTTCCGGGCGCATCCGTGGAGAAGAAATAGAATATGTTGGTGGGTTTGCTTCCTCTCATTTCTCGCCAACTCCCTCCCCCTGTCTTCCGGCCTGACCCCGCGCTCGGGACAGCATTGCGCCCGGAAAGATTCCAGGGCATGTCCTCACCTTCCAACGGTCCCCTTCGCGCACCACCGACGCGGAAACCTCTTCCCCGGCCCTCTCAAAAACGACGGAAGCGACCTGGCTTATGATCTTCATACTGATTCGATTCGGCGTGTACGACGACGCTTCCGTCTGCGCCGCACGAAAATACGCCATCAGTTGGCGCTTGAAAACTTCTTCAGAGGGGCACGCGATCCCGAAGGCGGCGGTCACGTCCTGCCAGTACTGATAGGCACAAGCCAACGAGAATAAGTTCCCTATTTCGCCCAGCCGCCTCTCCGCATCCGCCCGGTGAAAAAGCCTGACGGATTCCGCTGGACCCTCCTCTCCGCACACCTCCATGAGCCGCCCGTATAGCGCCCACGCGGCGCCCGACACGACGAATAACGCCTCAAGCATCAGGCCCTCCAAGCACTTAGGATATACGGACAACTCCCGAATAGCAAGCACCCGCCGCCTCCCGCCTCATCCTGATCGAACCCCCCGATCAGGGGCGCTTTGCCGCCCAAAACGTTTCTGCGGACCGTTCCTCTCGAATGGACGGCCCTGCCCGTTTTCACGGGAAGGCGCCCTCGCCCGGCAGTGTCGGATTATACAGGCAGGATCGTGAGTTTCTGCTTCGCAGGAGGCATTGGTTAGCCCGTAGGAATGTGAGAAGAGGGGGCTGTTGAGAAACTGCAGGGCGACTCCCATCCGGCCGGAGCCGCCTTTGAAGGCCTCGAAGCCTGTGGATACCAGGGCAACCCCGTCACCTCCAGCCGGACCGATTAGCGCTCCTCCCGTTCTCCAACAGCCCTCGGGGACTCCCTCCCCAAAGGAGGCGGCACATGAAGCGCACCATGATTATTGCACTATTGAGCACGCTGATCATGTCGCCCGGGTATGCACTTGACGTAGGCCCCAACGATGTGTTTGTCAGGGTAATCGACTGTGGCGAGGCCCTTTCCTGCGTCGTGAAGATGCCTGGCAATCAGTACATGGTATTCGATGGCGGCCTGAAAGGCCTGCCGACTCTTAAGAAGATCGAGGAAGTGATCCCGCCGGGCGGCACGCTGAACCTCCTGGTCGTCAGCCACGCCCACGACGATCATGTCGGAGCGATACCGGGAATTTGCCGCGTCTACACTGTTGAGCGCGTTCTCAGGAAGGGCGCCAGGCGCCCGAGTCGCGCATCGCGAGCTGCTAACGCCGCGATCCGGCGGGAAGTCCTTACGCAAGGCTGCATCGACATGGACCTGCAGCAGATCGAGAACATCGACGGCGCCTTCTTCCGGTACGGCGAAGCGTCCGTCGAGGTATTAAGCGGCTACGGAATACTGCCCAACCAGTGGCTGGCCGAGGTCGCTGATGCGCGTGAAAAAGAGAACGCCGGCAGCATCGTGGTTCGTCTGGCCTACAAAGGCAGGTCGGTTCTCTTCACCGGCGATGCCGTAGGCAGGCACGATGGTCAGACAGAGGACGTGTCCATCCTCACCGAGAAGCACCTGATCGACAGCAGCGCCGAGTTCCCGAACAGATCCATCCAGTCGGATGTCATCATAGCCCCCCACCACGGCGGCGACCAGGGCAGCTCTACGCCGTTGATAAAGGCCGTAAGCCCGCAGTTTGTCGTGTTTCCGGCGGGCCACAGCAGAATCCTGCAATTCCCCCGCGCCACAGCCGCCCATCGCTATGAAAACGCCGGTATCCGGGTTCGAAACATCTTCCGCACCGATCTTGGCGACAACGACGGCCCGCTGGAATGGTCTTTCGGCGCCACTGCGCGCAGGGATCGCATCGGCGATGACGATGTCGACATCGTCCTTCGCGCCAACGGCGCCGTCGCTGTCCAATATCGCTCCGCCGCCGACCAGGCGCGCCAGAACGCCCTCGTCGCCTCAGGCGCGAGATAGACTTGAGTCATAACCTCCGCTGTCCACAGCGGGCGAGGCGTCAAGCTTCTCCCGTCTTGTTCTGATTCCAATGCCGTCGCCTCCATGCACGTAGGGGCTCTCCCGGCGAGTCGCCCTGCCGCGGTACCGAACCAATGCCCCAAGGACAGAACGCCCCGCTTGCCCAGCACGCGCGTATCCCCTCTCCCTCTGCGAGAGGGTCAGGGTGAGGGAGCGCTCCATAGCGTGCTTTGTACACAGATCTCAGCTCCGCCGCCGGACCGCGCCCCTGCCCTTTCGCACTTCTCCCGGCTTTCCGGCTTTCGCCCTTGCGGCCACCGGTTGCGCGGCGCTGTCTGGCTGAAGCCTGTCCTTCACCCCGCCTGCCGATTATACTATCCCCCCGGCCAACAAGAGTTCGCACCGCCAGATCAGCCAGGTCGCCAACGCAAGGAAATACCAGGAATCCGCTTATGGCTACGAGAAGATCCGTCCAACCGCCCCTCCCCTTCGCCTCTGATTCCCTTCTCTCCCAACTCGCCGGGGAGTACGGCACGCCCCTTTACGTTCACGACGAGCGCTCCTACCGCCGCTATGCCGCCGATGCGCTCGCCGCCCCGAATGCCTTTGGCCTCTCCGTCCGCTACGCCATGAAGGCGAATTCACATCGGGCAATCCTGCGCATCTTCGATTCCATGGGCATCGCCATCGATGCATCATCCTCGTACGAAGTCCGGCGGGCGATAGCCGCCGGAATCGCTCCGCGCAAGGTCCAGCTCACAAGCCAGGAGGTCCCGACCCCAACCCAGCTCAAGGAGTTTGTCAACCTCGGCGTGATCTACAACGCCACATCGTTAACTCAGTTACGCCTCTTCGCCGACCTCTTCCCCGCCAACACCCAGCCCCTCTCCGTGCGCATCAACCCCGGCCTCGGTTCCGGCCACAACAACCGCACCAACACCGCCGGCCGTAGCGCGTCCTTCGGCATCTGGCGTGACTATATTCCTGAAGTCCTCAGTATCGCCGCCCAACACTCGCTGACGATCTCTCGTCTCCACTCCCACGTCGGCTCCGGCAGCGATTGGAAGGTCTGGCAGAAGGCCGCCCGCTTGACCCTCGGCATCGTGCGAAGCTTCCTCGATGTGAAGACCGTCAACCTCGGCGGCGGCTACAAGATCGACCGTATAGCCCCCGAAAAGTCCATCGACTTCCAGACGGCATTCCTGCCCGTGAAAGAGGCGTTTGAGGAATTCGCCTCCGAAACCGGCCGCCGCCTGCGCCTCGAGATCGAGCCCGGCACCTACCTCGCCGCCAACTCCTGCATCCTTCTCGCCCAGGTCAGCGACATCGTCGACACCGGCCGGGAGGGCTACCGGTTCCTCAAGCTCAACGCCTCCATGACCGAGCTTCTGCGCCCCATGATCTACGGCGCCCGCCACCCCATTCGTCTCCTCGGCAGAGGTGACAAACCGGCGACTCGCTATGTCGTCGTCGGCACCTGCTGCGAGAGTGGCGACATCTTCACCCCCAGGCCGGGCAACCCCGAAGAACTCGACACCGTCGCCCTGCCCGAAGCCCGGATAGGCGACTACGTGGCCATCATGAGCGCCGGCGCCTACGCCTCCTCCATGTGCACCCGCCACTACAATTCCCGCCCCTCCTGCCCCGAAATCATCCTTCCCTCCCGCGGCCGCCCCCGCCTCATCACCCGTCCCGAAAAGCCCGAGGAGGTCTGGGCAAGGGAGCTGCCTCGCTGAAGCAGATAGCATTTCATAGGGTGCGCTTCAGCGCACGCGTTCTCCGCGGTCTGTGGCCACTCGGCATTGCTCGCTTCCTACACAACGCGCCAGTCTTGAGACTTCACTGGTTTCGCAGTCGCCCCAGTTTCCAGTCCGCAGCCTCCGGTCGCACTTCTTTGGCCATCCGAGGAATACCTTTGACTTAGCCACGCATGCGCCCTAATTTAGATATCCGGAAAGGAGCGTGTATCCCTATGCGAAACGTTTTTGTAATACTCCTCGTTTGTCTTCTGGCCGCAATTGTCACCGCCGGCCAGCTCAGCGAAAAGTGGGTCCAGGTGAGTCCCAACTTCGCCGACGACTCGAGCGTGGACTACGCAATAAGCGTCCTGCAAACCGCCAAGACCGCCGGCGTCACTCATGTGACCTTCCGCGACATTCGCTTCGGCTTCATTGACCTGATGGGTCAGCACTACGTCGACAACTGCACGCGCTTCAAGCAGGCTGCCGAAGACCTCGGCATCGCCATCGTGCCGGGCGTCATGCCGATAGGCTATTCTCTCACATATCTCGCGACGGACGCCAATCTCTCCGCCGGCCTCCCCGTCAAGAACGCCCCCTTCATCGCAAGCTCCGGCGTTGCGCGCCCCGACCCCGCGGCCAGGCCGGCCATCCTCAATGCCGGTTTCGATACGCTCATCGGCGACGCACCCTTGCAGGTGCCCGAGAATTGGACGATTGACGCCTCCGTTGCCTCTCACGTAAAGGCCGATGCGACCATAAAGCATTCCGGCGCCGCGTCGCTCTGCGAATTCGACCTCGGCAACCTGCCCCCTGAGTCCGCTGGCAACTGCATCGTCACGCAGAAAATGAAGGTCAAGCCGTACCAATACTATCACCTGAGCATGTGGGTCAGAACCGAGAACTTCTCCGCTGACGAGTTCCGCCTGTTCATCCGCTCGCACAAAGGGCAGAGAGACCACTGCTACACAAGCCTCCCGATCAGCTGGTGGCAGGACTGGACCCAGTGCGATGTGACCTTCAACACCCTCGACACCACCGAGATCTCCATCGGTCTCGGCGCGGAAACGTGCTACTCCGGAACCATCTGGTGGGACGACCTCTCAATCGAGCCCGCGGGCCTCGCCAACGTGCTGAGGGGCTCCACCAAGCCCCTGAAGGTCACAGGAGCCCATGGCCGCCGTTACGTGGAAGGCGTCGATTTCGAAACAGTGGTGGACCCTGTCGTTGGCCATATTCCCTCTGGCGATCCTACTATCCCCGCTGTTCCATACGACGCCTGGCACCAGGGGCCCGATATCGTTCTGACGGCGCCCACTCGGATCAGGGAGGGCGAGAAGCTCAAAGTATCCTACTACCATCCGCATCTGGTCTACTCCAGCCAGTATTCCGTCTCCACTGAGGACCCGGCGGTCTTCGACGCGATGGACTCCCAGATGCAGAAGGTGCACGAGATCTTCGGCGCGTCGGCCTACTTCCTCGCCTACGACGAGATACGCGTCGCCGGCTGGGAACTCCAACCGGGAGGAAAGCACCTCAGCGCCGGCGCGATCCTCTCCAACCACGTCAAGCGCGCCGTGGGAATCGTTCACAAATACGCGCCCGACGCCAAGATCTACGTATGGTCCGACATGTTCGACCCCTACCACAACGCGTGCAAAATCCGCCCCGGCGGCTACTACCTCGCGCGCACTGACTTCTGGGGCTCCTGGCGGAAACTCCCCAAATCCGTCGGTATCGTCAATTGGATCGGCCGCCACGACAGCATGGCCTTCTTCGGCCGCCGCGGCCACGAGCAGATCATGGCCGGCTACTACGACAGCGACCCGGTTTCCAATGTCGCCATGTGGCAGACCGCCGCGAAAGGCGTCCCCAACGTTACCGGCATGATGTACACCCAATGGGGTAGCGGTTACGACAACCTCATCCCGTTCTTCCAGATAGTGGACACTGTTGACTGGGGCAACTGAGCGGGCCATGCGTGACCACGGGAAACTGATCTGTTGAAGAACCGTAGGGGCGCACGGCTGTGCGCCCGAACGACCTCCGAAACGGCAGAAACCGCTGCAACTCCGCGCGCGTGAGCAAGCCAAAGAGACGTTCCTCAACCTTCTTCAACGGCCCCACAGATACCCACTTTTGCTCCTTGCGCCAGGCCTGCCTGCCGCCGCCGCTCCATTCGTGAGCCCCTGCCCTGCAAAACCCGCGGGCCGTCCGATGATTCGTGTGGGAAGGTTTCCACAGATCCCGGACGGCCCGCGCAGGTACGGCATCTTCGAACCTCTAAGTCACTAATGCCTCTTGCTTCAGCCTTCAGCCTTCAGCCTTCGGCCTGGTTCCCTGGCTGCGCACGCCTTCCTATTGCCCCTTGTACTCCTTCGCCCGAATGAGGCTGTCCACAATCGAGTGCAGCTCGCTGTCTGAGAGCGCCCCGTTCACCGCGAGCGCCGGGAATGTGCCCGCAGGTGTCTCTATGAGATAGCCCACACGGCCGTCCGCCGGGGCGCTTCCTGTGACATTGCTCACGCTCTGCAGGAGTATGCCCGCCAGCCACTTGCCTTTGTCGCTTCCCCATACCTTGCATCCGTTGGGCGCGGTGTATACGAGCGTCCCCGTCTTCGCAGAGGGGCCAAGCGCGGCGTTGTACGTGTACGATTGCACGAGGACGACGTGCCTGCCATCGTTTGCAACGTAGGTAATCCCGTACATCCGGTGCGGCGGGCTCGCGACGTCCAGAATGTCCTCAATCACCCGCTTGTCCGTCCACGACGGCGCCTCCGAAGGGATGTACGTCTCGAAGTCCGCCCCCTTGACCATCGCGTCAACCGTCACGTCAGGCTTCACCATGTCGGTCATGACGGTGGGCTTGGACGGCTCGTCGCCGTGCTTGAGGCCGGCAGACGAAGGCGCCGACTTGCCTGGAACGAGGCTATCGACCAACCCCTTCAGTTCGTCATCGGATAGCGCGCCGTTAACCGCAAGCAATATCGCCGTTGCCGAGGGCGTCTCCACGAGATAGCCGGAAACGTTCTTCCCCGGCGACGCATGGGTGACGACGCTCGCCAGTCCCAGCATCCCCGACGCCACCGGCAGGTAGCTCTCATCAGACCAAACCTTGCAGCCGTTGGGTGATGTGTAAACAAGCTGCGCCGTCCGCGGCCTCTCCTTGATCATCCGGTTCATCGTGTACGCCTGCACGAGGGTTACAGTCCTTCCGCTCGCGGCCGGGTACACGACCGAGAATATCCTGTGCTGCGGATCAGGCTCCGCCACGTCGACGATCTTTCCTCCCGACGTCCATGACGGCGGCTGCGCGAGAACGTAGGCCTCGTATTCCGCCTTCTTGAGCGCCGATTCCAGCGATGCATCGATAATGAGCCCCTCGCTGTGTACCGCGGGCTTCGAAGCGTCGCCGCCACCCGTCGAGAGCCGGGCCTTGAACGCCGACAGGTCCCACGATGCGTCCGTCGCGCCCCGCTGGAGGCTCATGCGCTCCACAAAGAGAAGCGGCTTTCCATTCAACATCCATTCAACCTCGCCGATCGTGCCGTCGCTCGCCCTGAGCCGAAACACCCAGTACGTCGTCATCCCGCTCGGGCCGCCGGCGGGCATCCCAACCCTCAGCGCCTGCCCGTCGGAACCGTCGGAGAGCTTGCACGCCCCTTCATTCGTCACAAGGTTCTGGTTTTCCGGCTTGAGGAGCCGCGCGTACCCGGATGTGATGCCGAGGAACGACGACGCATCCTTCGGCAGTGCGAACCCCTGCTCCACCGGCGTCCTCGTTACGCTCTGCACGCCGGCGGCGTCGGTCTCGAGGAGATACACCGCCTCCCCGTCATACGAGTTCGCGAATACGAGCTTGTTGTGCGCGGTTATCACTCTTGCGCACTTGCGCGTCACCGGATCGAACCAACTATCTTCCCGCACCGTATACTCTTCGCCCGGCTTGGCCGGCAGCGAGAGTTGGTCGAAGCTCGGTTTCCCCGAGGCCTTGATCGTGGCTACCGGCAGCCAGCGAATCCCCGCCACTTCGGGGTCGGCCACGGTCTTCACGACGATTCTCGTCGCCATGTGTACGACTTCGTTTCCGCCGTAGAGCGACTCCTCGTTGGCAAACGCCTGCGAGAGGATCGTGAACGCGGCCGGCTTGATACCCGGTTCATTCTTGTGCCCTCGTCCCGCGAAGAATAGAACGCCCGCGAGAACCGTCGCGGCGATCGCCGCCGCGGCCCCGAGTTTCCAGATGCGACTTTGTGATTGATGCGCGACGCGTTTCACTTCCGCGTCCGCCGTGTCGATGGCAGCTATGCTGTTCATCACTTTCTCCTTGAAATGAGGCGTTGCGGACACCCTTGCGGAAGGCCGCAGCGCAGTCAGAGCCTGAGCCAGTTCATCGAAATACGCCGCGCATTCCGCGCAGGACGCCTTGTGTGCGTCCAGCTCGGCGCGGCGTCCCTCGCCGCCTGCCGATTGGTGCGCCAGCAGCTCCGGGCACCCCTCGCGGAAAGCACTGCAGTCCATTGCTAAGCCTCCTCTCCCTTCCCCATGGCTCTTCTGACCTTTTCAAGGCCGTACCTGAAACGGGATTTCACCGTTGCCGTGGTGCATCCCGTAACTTCCGCAATTTCGCTGAAGGCGAGTTCATCGAGAACGTGCAGCCGCAGTACCTCGGCCTGGTCTTGGGGGATCCGTCGCAGTATGCCCTCGATCCTCCGCAGCTCTTCGCACGCCTCTGTGACCTCTGGCGCCGATGGCCCCTTGGCCTCTACAGCAAGAGCGCCGTCCGCAATCGTCTTCTCGCCGTGCTTGTTCTTCCGCAGCCAATCGACGCACATATTCGCCGCCGCTTTGTACAAGTAAGCGCGCACATTCCTCACTTCCCCGAGCCGTCCCCTCGCCTCATACGTCCTCACAAACACGTCCTGCGCCAGGTCTTCCGCGAGCTGCAGGTCCCCCACACGCCTGAACGCATACCGGACAATATCGTCCTTGAACGCGTCCACAAGCCGCCCCCACCCCTCCCGCGTCCGCGGCACTCCCTCACTCCACAAAGCCGACTCCTGCATGGAAACTCGAACCTCGTTCACCGCACCTGTCCCATCGCTTATCTCGCTCGATCCCCCAGCACATCGTCTCTACGCACCCAAAGACGTAAAGCAATCCCGTTTGGATTTAAGAATCTGGAGAATCAACAGGAATGGGCCCCTCTGCGGCAAGACCGTAGCAGCGCACGGCCGTGCGCCCTTGGTGGGGCGGATCCGCCGCAGGCGGACCACCCTACGACGCGCCTTCTGCGCC
>Ga0315282_10001060_pt1 | contig 53058 bp, 40 predicted proteins | sample YL17G07_20_MG_FD_203693 | JGI IMG/M metagenome (GOLD analysis project Ga0315282, IMG submission 203693) | Sediment microbial communities from Yellowstone Lake, YNP, Wyoming, USA - YL17G07_20 | ecosystem: Environmental > Aquatic > Freshwater > Lake > Sediment | place: USA: Wyoming | collected...
TCCCCGGATCGTTCGGCGAGAAGATCACCGGCGTGTCCCAGTTCCAGCGGAGCCTCTCGTTCTGTGGCAGTGGCGGCGTGGTGTTGTCGGCGCTCGGGCGAATGCTCTTCGACTCACCCGTCACGCGGTTGTGCCGCGTCAGGTTGCCGTCCTGCGACTCGGTGTAAACGATGCGCCAGTCGCGCTGATCAATGATGGAGACAAACCCGTCGCCGCCTTGAACCGTCTGCCACTCGTCCGTGCGGATTCCGGCGCGGAAGCGCGAGGCGCTCGGACCGCACCAGTCGTAGTTGTCCTGCTCGCCGCCGCATACGTTGAACGGATACGACAGGTCGAATCCAACGTGATAGAAGGTGGCCACCGGAATGTTCGGGAGCCATATCCAGGTGCGGCTCATGTCGTAGGACACGCCGACGCCGCCGTCTGTGCCGATCATGAGGTGATTGGAGTTGGCCGGGTTGATCCAAATGGCGTGGATGTCATCGTGAATTGCCTGCGCCGCGTCCGTTTCCATTGTCTTGCCGCCGTCGACCGTCATCTGCATGCCCACGCCACCCATGTAGACGCGGTCCGGGTTGTTCGGATCGATGCGCACCTGTGAGAAGTACATGGGACGCGGATTCACCGAGTTCACCTTCTGCCAAGACGCGCCGCCGTCATCCGATCGATACAGACCGCTCTCGCCTGCCGCAGCCCCACCGCCGAAGCCGCCGCCTCCGCCGCCGGCAGCGCCGCCTCCGCCGCCGCCGGCGCCTCGACCGGCAGCTATTGACTCAGCCTCGATGGAGGCATAAAGGATGTTCGGACTCCTTCTGTAGACATCGAGACCAATACGGCCCATCGAGACCTTGGGAAGTCCGTCGGTGAGACGCGTCCAGGTCTCGCCGCCGTCCGTCGACTTAAAGATGCCACTGCCCGGGCCTCCGCCGTTAAAGCAGCACTGGGACCGCTGGCGCTGATACATGGTGGCGTACAGGATCTTGCTGTTCGTCGGATCCATGGCCACCTCGTTCGCACCCGTGTTCTCGTCGCCCTTCAGAACCTGCTTCCAGGTCGCGCCGCCGTCGGTCGTCTTGTATACCCCTCGCTCGCCGCCCGGCCCGAAAAGCGCGCCCTGCGCGGCAACGAAGACCACATTGTTGTCGTTGGGATCGATGACAATGCGGTTTATGTGGTAGGACGTGCGCAGGCCCATGTTCTTGAAGGTCTTGCCGCCGTCAGTCGACTTGTAAATACCGTCACCCCAAGAAATGCTCTGGCGGTTGTTTCCCTCGCCGGTGCCGAGCCACACCAAGTCCGGATTTGTCTGCGAAATGGCTACGTCGCCCACCGATATCAGCCCCATGTCCTGAAACTGAGGGGTGAACGTGGCGCCGTTGTTGACGGTTTTCCACAACCCGCCGTGTGCCGTTCCGACGTAATAGATGCTCGGATTTGCCTCGTAGACTGCCAAATCGGATATGCGGCCCGACGTGACGGCCGGACCGATGGAGCGGAAATGCAACTGCTCGAACTGCTGGGCGACAGGCGCCCCGCCCGGCGTCTGGCTGAGAAGTATATGGCTGGCGGCTAAGACCACGAGCGCCACGCCAATCAGAGGAAATCGAAAGTGCCTCGCCATGGAACCTCCAACGATAATAGGTGGTAGTGTATTTGCCCGGTCTGCCCGGTGGCACGAGGATAGCATCGGTTGCCCCGGAAATCATCCAGAATGATGACTCTCATCCATGTGAGCCACGCGGAGGTCCGGTTGCCGGCTGCGCTACCGCCTGCTCAAAGTGTGCCCGAGTACGGAAGCTGGAGCCCAACCTGATCGGTTGCGCACAGCAATATCTAAGCTTGCGCCCTCGGGACTCGGGACAGGCTCCAAGTTGGTGTGCTCAGGAGGCCATCCAGGGTGGCCTCCCGGACGCTGAGATCAAAGCAGGATCGAAGAGGAGTTTCAGAAGCGGAACAAATACAAGCTTACCCACTCCGCGGAAGCCGCGGATCTGATCTTCTTTCTTGAAGCGTGGTTCGTTCCGCGCCCGACTCCCAACCGCCGAGTAGGCAAACACCGAATTGCGCTTGGTCAGGAAGCTTGGGCGACGCACAAGCATCTTAGAACTGTATATCTTCTTGATCGCGATTCTGCCGGTTGCCCGCAGCTAAGAATGTGAGGTCATGCTCCAGATTTCGGTACTGGCCGATCGGGCTTCACGCCGTATTTCTTTTCCCTGGCCTTCCCCCACCAACACCCACCGCCGGTGAGTTTCATTTCGACGCCTTGGAAGAACTTCGCCAGGCGGCGCCCCTTTCGCGCGCTGGTGCAGACCGGACAACCGTGTTCGCAGTAGTCCGGGTCGTCCAAGTCGAAGATCGGCATTTTCCAGCCCTTCCAGCCATATTTCTTCTCAGCAGTCGACATTGCCGCACCCGGACTCGCATTCGTTCAATGCGACAGTGGTGGCAAAAACTGCGAATTCGAGGCGCGCCCGGCCGAGCGTGTTGGAACGGCCGGCTGCCTGCCCGTGAGCTGTTCCGCACTTGCGCGGGATTCGCCACGCGCAGGAAAACGGTGTCGGTCAGATTCGCAACCGGCGAAGAGCTATCCAGTCCCAAGGCGGGGATTGGGCGCTGGATCGGCATTCGTCGGCGGCGTCAGGCCTGAACCTGCCTGCAGCATCGCCCTCACTTTTTCTGCTCTGCCGCTTTCTCGTTTACGGCGATCCTGTATTTTTCTTTCTCCTTGTCCCTGTCCACAAACGGGATGCCATGCACCATCCAATCGGGAGCAGGGGCGCCTTTCAGGTAGTGATCGAAGAACTCCTGCATGCGCCGCGTGTAGTCCTTCTGATTTGCCCGCTTGCGGATGCCGTGCGGCTCGCCGTTGTAAGTGAACATGTAGACTTCCTTTCCCAGCCTGCGGAGGGCCAGGTAATACTCGATGCCCTGATACCACGGTACCGCGTCGTCATTGTCGTTGTGCAGTATCATGACCGGAGTCTGGACCCGGTCCGCGCGGAAAACGGGCGAGTTTTCCAGGTAGCGCATCGGATATTCCCACAGGCTGCCCCCGATTCGGCTCTGCGTGCGCTCGTACTGGAACTGGCGCGGCAGGCCGGTCCCCCAGCGGATACCGCTGTATGCGCTGGTCATATTCGAAACCGGCGCGCCGGCCTCCACGGCCCGGAAACGATTGGTCTGAGTGATCATGTAGGCGATCTGGTAACCACCCCAACTGTGGCCCTGAATCCCGATCGCCTGTTCATTGACGAAGCCCTGGTCGACGACCGCCTGGATCGCCGGCAGCACGCATTTCAGCGCGCTTTGTCCAGGATAACCGATGGTGTACACGATGTCGGGCTGGAGGACCAGGTAACCGTTGCTCGCATAGTACGAGACGTTGATCGATCCTCCTGGCGCGGGGTTGACGAAGCGGTGCAGCCCTTGCGAGAGCCTCTCGTAGATGTACACCATCATCGGATACTTCTTGTTGGGATCGAAGTTTTCCGGCTTCGTCAGAATGGCGCTCAGGGGGACGCCGTCCGAGTTCTTAAAGCGAATCAGCTCTGAAGTGCCCCAGAGCAAGCCCGCTTTCTGCGGATTGGCATCGCTCACCTTCTTCATTTCCCTGAAGCTGGAATCGGTCACGAGCAGGTCGGGGAACTCGTTAAACGTCGACCTCGTGAGCAGGAGCACATCGGCGTCCTTTGCCTTGGTCGGATTGCTGAAGTCGTAGGCCGCCATGATCAGCTTCTCCGGCATGCCGCCGTCGATGCGGTCGCGGTAGAAACCCGAATCGCGAGTCCACTCGTTGACAGCGCTCAGAAGGAGAGGCTTGGCGGGATCAATCGCGCGTTCCTGTGGATCCTCGTCAAGGCGGACGTAGCGAAAGACGATCTTTTCCTTGCGTCCGATGCCATCGGTCAGGTTCTTCGCGCCGCTGCCGTCCGCGGCAACTTGCCAGATGTCATATTTGTCGTAAAGCAGCACCCACTTCTCGTCCTTTGTCCAGCCGCCGTTGCCGAAGCTGCCCGGCGGGCTCGGCGTGTCGGTCTCTTCATTCCAGAAGTTGACACCCAGGTTTTTGGTTACGTCGACGACCTTGCCGTCCGGAACGGAGATCGTATTCCATTCCTTGTTGTTGTAGAAAAGCAGGTACCTGCCGGTCGGCGACCAGCTCATTCCGCCCGAGAGCTTTTGCCGCAACGGTTTTCGGCTGCCGTCGAGGGTGTTTACCAGGAAGTAATCCGAGTAGTTGGTATCGACGCCGACCAGCGTCCGATAGGGACGGTCATCGGAACCCAGCGCCCAGCGTCCGTCACGGGCCGGATTGATGCTCTCCATCGTCTCGTCGGCTAGCTGCACCAACTTCTTCTCTTTGAGATGGAAGACAGCACGATAGGAGCGGTTCCGCGTCTGATTGGCGCGCACCTTCTGCATGGGTTGGATGAAATCATCTTTCCAGTGCCACAAATCGAGGCTCACCTTCTCTTCATCGGGGATTGGCACAGCCTCGGGATCCGGCGGCGGCTCCGGGGGCGGCGCCGCGCCGAAGAAAATGCGGCTGCCGTCGGCGGAGAAGCTGATACCGCCCTGCTCGCTGATCACGAATCCCTGCCGGAAACCCGGCGTGGCGGTTGAGATCAATTCCACTGCGGCCTTGCCTGCGCGGTCCCAGAGGTAAATCTTGACCTTGGGCTGCTTGGCCGCAGCATCGTCCCGGTCGCTGAAGAAGGCAAGTTGGGATTGTTTTTCATCCCACGTGAGCCGGCTGTATTTGCCTTTGCCCGCCAGCAGGGGAGTCGGGTCCGCGGCTGCGCCAGGCGTGACGGCATAGACGCCGTTGGTTTCTTCCTTTCTGGAAGTGACCGCGTAGACGAGACTCTTCGCATCCTTGCTGAATGTAAAATCCGACACGTCGGGAAAAACCCGCTCGCTCTTGTCGGTCATGTTTCGGAGCACCAAGTCGCTACCATACTCCGGCCTCCGCTGGCCTCCTGCGCCTGCCCCGCGGCCCCCGGCTGGCGCTGCCGGCTTCTGCGTTTGCTCCGGCGCTGCGGCGGCATCGGGTTTGCGCTCTGCCGGCTTGGGCTCGAGCTGATAGGCAATGAATCCCGCGCCATCCTCAGGAACCTGAAAGCTCCTCACTCTCTCGATGCGCGTGACTTCGCCGGTCGTCAGGTCCATGATGCCGAGAGCATTCCTCGGCATCTCCTCGGGCCTCTTTTTTTCCTTTCGCGCCTTTTCATTTTCGGCCTTGGTCGGCGCGATCTGAAACACGAGCGCGCGGCCGTCGGCGGTGAACGTCAGCATGCCGCCGCCTCGACCGCCGCCTCGACCGCCGCCGGGCGGCGGCGCGGGCGTAGTTTCACTGGGTTCCTCCGCCGGAGTCGCCTGGCGGCTGCCACGCGGAGCCCGCCACTCAGAGCCGGTGGCAAGATTGCGGACCACAATCTCACCATCGCCATCTTGCGGGACCAGTGCATATGCCAGCAGCTTGCCGTCGTCCGATAGCTGCTGGCCCTGGATTGAACGCCAGCCATCGTAGTCGTCATGCGTCAAAGGCCGTTTCGCGGCGGACTGCTGCGCAGCCGCTGTAATCGAAAAGGCCAGAGCCAATGCGCACAAGATCCATAGCGCGTGCGGCGCATAGAAGTGTTTGCTGCGTAAACGTTGGAGCTTGCTCAGCTTCATGACCGTTCCTCCAGATTCTCAAAAGGACCCCAATGGCCAAAATGACCACAGAAAGCAGTGTCGCGAGGCCGTGTGTGATTCGTGATTGGCGAGGCCTTTGTATCCCGAACCCCCCCCCTCTGGGCAAGCAGGACGTTAACCCGGACCGCCGGCCGGTTAACAAAAGGGCTCACTTATTTCATTTGCCGGCTCGAATCCCGGCTGCGCAGAAAGGCAATATCCGCCAGCAGCGTGTCGCCTTTTCCTGCGGATGATTGAGAAAGGCTTCGATAGCGCAGCGGATCGGTCTGTAGATGCACGCTCTCCTCGAGGGCATTCATGGCTCCGAGGAACCATTGCATGAGCCGCGGTTGCAGCTCTTCCAATATGTGTCGCAACTGGCCCCCGAGCTTTTCTTGCAGTTCCTTGCGAAAGTGCCGGATGCGAGCCGCCTGGCTGTCGCGCGCCGAAGTTTGCAACCGAGATAGTGTCACGCCTGCCAAGGGAGGGACCAGCGGCAAGGGAAGAGCCGAAAGTCTCGGGAGTTCCTCAAGGATAATGCCTGAGCCAGGGTTGCCTTCCTTCAATTCACGGATTGCGGCACTGATCCGTTCGGATAGTTCCCGGTACTCCTGCAGAAAAGGACTGCAGCGCGTGGCGACTGCCGGCATCAGGGTCTCGACAACGGCGTCCGATGAAAGATTCTCCTGCTCGTCGGCACCCGCGGATCTGTTGGCCAGGTGCAAGGCGGCCTCTTCCAGGACTTCCTCCTTCCAGGAAGAGATCCTGACGAACTCGTGCTCCCAGCGGCGCTTGAACGCTGTCAGGCTCTCGTCCATAAGATGCAACGAGCGTTCGGCGCCGTGAGAGAGCCCTTCCGGGGCAGCGCCACGCGCCATTGTTTCCAGAGTCGCAAGCAGGGCTGCCCGCAGCGCTTGCGCTCCCCCCTCGACAGAATCGATCTGTGCTTGACGGGACCGCTGGAGCAGCGGCGGGATCGCTCTCTCGAACCAGCCATCCACTGCACGAATCCAAAGATTCGTCGAACCCACGGGAACTACCTCCGGAACGGAGTCAAGGTGCCGCCCGAGCATGTCGCGGGTGTATGTCACAAGCCGCTCGACATCCGCCGGAGTGAGAAGATCGCACTTGCTGATCATCGCGAATGCTGGGATGGAGGCCGCTGCCAGCGCCCGCAGCAGGCCAAGTTCCCCGTGGCCGATCGGAGAGCGTCCATTAACCAGCACGAGCGCAAGGCTCGATTCCGGCAGGTAAGCCGAAGCGAGCTGATTCTCGCCGGTCGCGAAGCAGCCTATACTCGGCATCTCGAGGAAGGCGCATCCTTGCTGCAGCCGTTCGGAGTCGGCCGACACTTCAAGAGCGACGACGCGCTTCGAGTTCCAAGGATTGTGTTCCTCTGTTACATACTCAACCAGCCGGCCCACAGGAAGCTCCTCGATCCGGTCCGGAAAAGAGACGCGCAATCGCGGCTCGGTGCCGGCAACGATTCGGACCGGTACGGCCGCACCCGGCGTGGCGCCAACTGCCAACAGCTCTGTCTCGAGGAGCCGGTTGATGAGCGAAGATTTCCCGGAGCCGTGCTTGCCGAAAACAGCAATCTCAAACGGATGAGGCCGGGTATCTTGCGTGAGCGCATTCAGAGCGGGCAGGAATTCTACCAGTCCGTGGTTTGCGATGATCTGCGCCATTCGCTGCAGCAACGCGCTAAGTTCCGGCCCAATGTCAAGCGGGCCCAGGCCGCGACCATGCGCGTCCGGTGATTCCGACAACAGAGCGAGGAGCCGGCTCACCAGCCTGCGGATTCCCTGAAGGGCCCAGGACAAATCGCGAGCGGCGGCAGCGTCCATCTTCCCATAGCCTCGCATCTTTTCGGGATAGATGTCCTCCAGTGTGACGTCGAGCGAAGTAAGGCTGGTGCGAAGCTTCCCGCTGGATGCGGCTGCCGGGGGAGGGGGCTCAATTCCGCATGTTTTCAGCAGGACGGACATCTGCTCGCGGATCTTCGCGGCATAGCTCTCGGCCCAGCGCGACTGGGATGGCGACAGATCCTGAACATAGCCGGAAAACAAGGAATGCGCGCCCGGCGTCAGCGCCTGCAGGCTATCCGCCAGCAACTTGTCCGCATACTGGAGCGATGTCAGGATTCTCCGCTTATGATTGTCGCTCAGCCCAGTCATTTGTGGAATCCGATTTCCAGGCAACGGAGGAATGGCAAGAATTCCAGTTCAATCCAGGGGAAATTTGCTGCCGGCACCGAGTCTGGTGCAAGCAAACCCGCCGTCCGTCATCACGGCCCGGCAAGTTATAGGATGTTTTGCCTCGCGGCACAAGCGGAAAGCACGGGCCAAGACTAATCCCAGGCCCCTGCAATCATGCAAAAGTCGAAAGGCGTCTTCCGGTCGGCGCTCATTCTTAACGGTCTGGCTGCGGCATTCCTTGTGGTATGGTTTTATCAAAGGCAACAAGACGAAGAGCGGGTAATCCATCGCCGGGAGGAATTCCTATGCCCCGCAAAAGAGCTGCGCGTCGAAAGAAATCGGCACCAGAGTCTGTCGGCTTGGCTGCTGCAGACACCAGGGGAAAGCTGACGAGTGAGCTGAGCGCCCTGTCGCGAAAGGTTGAGCAAGGGGGCGGCGCGGTTCTAGGATCGTATGCGGAACCTTATGGGGGCAGAGGCATCCTTCTGGTCGCGCTTCCCATCGGTTCCGTTCAGCCCACTCCTTACCAGCGGGACGTCTCGGAGAGGCACGTCAAGCGGTTGGTGACGGTCATAGAGAAGATCGGCCGCTACCTCGACCCGATCATCGTGGTGCCGAGCGACGGCGGCTATTGGACTCCCAATGGAAACCACAGGCTTCAAGCCTTAAAGATGCTCGGGGCCAAGAGCATCATCGGTCTCCTGATCCCTGAGCCTGAGATCGCATTCCAGATCCTGGCGCTGAATACCGAAAAAGCCCACAACCTCAGAGAGAAGTCGCTCGAGACGATCAGAATGGCCCGTGCGATGGCTGGACGCGGCCGCGAGAAGGAGAGCAAGTTTGCCTTCGAGTTTGAGGAGGCGCCCCTCCTCACCCTGGGCGCCTGCTATGAGAAGCGCCCCCGTATGAGCGGGGGAGCCTACCAGCCGGTGCTTCGGCGTGTGGATGACTTTCTTGAGCTGCCGCTGGATGCTGCCCTCGTGGAGAGGGAGCGGCGGGCCGCGCGCTTGCTTGAACTGGATGATGCAGTCGGAGAGGTAGTGGCCAAGCTCAAGGCGCGCGGCCTCACCAGCCCTTACCTCAAAGCCTTCGTAGTGGCGCGCATCAATCCCACACGATTCTCGAAGGCGAGCTCGTTCGACTTTGATGAGGTGCTGGGCAAGATGATCGCATCCGCCAAGAGATTTAATGTGGATAAGATCAAGCAGGAAGACGTGGCTCGCGCCGGCGGCGCTCCGATGGCCGAAGAGTAGACCGCCAACCGCGCACAGTTATTTGCTCATCCTTCCGTCTGCCGGCATCCGATGTTGATGCATTCAGGCACCTTGGAGTATATTGCTAACCATGCGCGTAACGTTTACAGCCGTTATCCACAAAGAAGGCGTCTGGTACGTGGCGGAATGCCCCGAAGTCGGGACTGCCAGTCAGGGGCAGACGATCGAAGAAGCCGTAACGAATCTGCAGGAGGCCACCGAGTTGTACCTGGAAGAGTTTCCGCTCAAGGAATTTCCCCGCCCGATTCTCACCACCTTCGAGGTCGCGGTTAATGCCTGAACTGCCGCGCATCTCGGGCCAGGATGCCGTCAAGACGTTCGAAATGCTCGGTTTCGTTGTTGCTCGCCAAAAAGGCAGCCATGTCGTCCTCCGCCGTGGAGAAAGAGGCTGTGTAATTCCGATGCACAAGGAACTCGCAATCGGCACGCTGAGGAGCGCGATTAAGCAAGCCGGTATCATCGTCGAATTGTTTGTGGAAACCTATAGTGGAAACCTATAAGGGAAGATAACAACTGACGTCAAGAATCGGTTAGTGCCGTGCTGGATTTCAGTGCCGGTAGGCTTTGGAGTGCGGCGGCATGACGCCGCTTTCGGCTTTTGGTTTGAGAACGGGAGCTTTTGCCGTCCATAGACGGCGGCCGTCGTGTCCGCGTCATCGCCCTGATTTGCCGCCAGGAGGCAGCCGTCGCGGAAGTTTTCGCTCTTGTACAAGGCCCATAGTGCCGCTTCCAGGGAGCGGACAACATGACCGGATTCCTGGATCTCCGGCGGCTCCTTCCGCCTGAAGGAGCCAGCTGCGATTTCGCGAATGTCAGGCATCAGCTGGCGAACACAACCGGCAGTTCTGCCGCCTCGACCACCTGCTGAACCATCGAAGGCGTAGTCCTCCCGCTCGATGCTGACACCCATCCAGACGTTATCCGGCCAGTTGATGGCGCCCGCCACCCACAGATTCTGCTGAGGAGGCAGATTTTCTACGCACTGAGCAGAAAACTGAGCGCTGAGTTTGGAAAGGGCTTTTCTCAGGCAAATCTGTTTCACATGGAATGTGCACAGAGATGGCTGTTCGTTACGATCGGCGCGCGGGCTCACCAGCCCTTGCCTCAAAGCCTTCGTGGGTAAGCTCGAGCAGGAGTTTTCTGCAAATTATCTCTCCGAGGCAACTTTATTGTGTATGATCTGCAGGAAGGCGGGGCTCCGCGGAAGTCAGCGGGGTTGGCGCAGACGGCACTGTCCTTATTTGCACGCCGGCCCGCCCGGTTCCATCCTTCGCGATACTGCGGCGCGCAGGAAATTCTTTGACGTGCGTTTCATCCTTCCCCGGGGACGGCCATGAAGACCTCGATTCGTGTTATCTCAACTATTGCAGGCACGATCTTGCTTGCTGCGGGCGCGGTGGGACCGCGCGCGACAGCCCAGACATCCGATCTCGTTTCGTCGCTTCTTGCCGACTACAAGTGGCGCAGCATCGGGCCCGGCGCCGCCGGCGGCCGGATCAGCGACGTGGAGGCGCTCGATAGCGATTTTTGTTACGCAATCGTAGCCGCCGCATCCGGCGGCGTCTGGAAAACGACGAACGGCGGCACGACCTGGACGCCCATCTTCGATCACTATGGCGCCTCGTCGATCGGCGATGTCGCAATCTTTCAGAAGGACCCGCGCATCCTGTGGGTCGGCACCGGCGAGGCAAACAACCGCAACAGTGTCGCTTGGGGTGATGGCATCTACAAATCGACCGATGGCGGGCAGACGTTTGAAAACGTCGGCCTCAAGGACACGTTCCAGATCGCACGCGTCGTTACGCACCCGGCGAATCCAGACATCGTCTATGCAGCCGCCGTCGGCAATCTCTGGGGCTACACCGGCGGCCGGGGCGTCTTCAAAACTACCGACGGCGGCCGCACGTGGCAGAAACTCACGAATGGGCTGCCTGACGACGGCAGGACCGGCGCGACCGATCTTGCCATCGATCCAGGCAATCCGGAAGTGCTCTACGCCGCGTTCTACCAGCGGCTGCGCGCCCCTTGGCGCTTTGACAGCGGCGGCCCGAACGGCGGCATCTTCAAGACGGCGGATGGCGGGAAAACCTGGAAGAGACTGACCAACGGACTTCCGGCGGGCGACACGGGACGCATCGGTTTGGCCGTGTATCGCCAGAATCCGAAGATCGTCATGGCGATCGTCGAGCACGGATTCCAGCCGCAGCGCGACTCCGCGGACTATGCCGACATGACGAAGCTCGGCACGGGGATTTATCGGTCCGAGGACGGCGGCGAGACCTGGCAGTATCTCAATCGTTACAACAACCGCCCGTTCTACTACAGCCAGATCCGCATCAACCCGTCGGACGATCAGCTCGTGTACGTCCTGGCGACGAGCGTTCAGCTCTCGAAAGACGGCGGCAAGACCTTCACGCCGGCCCCGCCGCCGTTCGGGCCAAACTACGATCACCACGCGATGTGGATCGATCCGGCGAACAAGGATCGTTTCTATCTTGGCGGCGACAAGGGGCTGATGCTCACGCACGACCAGGGCGCTTCGTTCATCTTTTTCGACAACCTGCCGGTCGAGCAGTTCTACAAGATCGGCGTCGATATGCGCGATCCGTATGCGGTTTACGGCGGACTGCAGGATAACGGCTCGTTCGGCACCATGAGCTTCACGCGCGACGTCCTCGGCATTCGCAACGATTCGACCTGGAAGATGCACTGGGACGACGGCCAGTACATTGCAGTCGATCCCACCGACTGGCGAACAGTGTATTCGGAAGGAACCCAGGGCTCATTCCGGGTCGTCGATCCCCTCATCCACACCGATACGTCGCGCCGTGCGACACCGCGCAACATCATCAACTTCAAGGAAGCGACGGGGAAAGACCCGGACGCGCCGGATGCCGCGCAAGCGCTTCGCTTCAATTGGACGACCCCGTTCATCATCTCTCCGCACGATCCCGGCGTCGTGTATTATGGAGCCAACTATCTGCTGAAGACCGCAGACAAGGGCGTGACCTGGCAGATCGTCAGTCCTGACCTGTCGAAAAACGATCCGGCGAAGAACAATAAAGGAACCGGCGGCCTCACGCGCGACGACAGTGGGGCCGAGGCCTACGCGACAATCTACTCGATCTCCGAGTCGCCAATTACAAAGGGTCTGATCTGGGCGGGTACGGACGATGGCAACGTCTGGGTGACGCGTGACGGCGGCGCAAACTGGGCTGAAGCCGATGCGACCATTCCGGACGTGCCGCGAGGATTGTGGGTCAGCCGCGTGGTAGCGTCGGCCGCTGACGCGAACACTGCCTACGTCTCGTTCGACGGTCACCGCAGCGATCATCGCGCGGCGTGGCTTTTCCGAACCACGGACGGCGGCAAGACGTGGACCAACCTGTCGGCCGGCCTCGCGCCCAATCAGCCGGTCTACGTCGTGGAAGAGGACGCGAGGAACCCGGACCTGCTGTTCGTAGGGACGGAGTTCGGGCTGCAGGTGTCCTTGGATCGCGGGCGCACATGGCGCCCGATGATGAACGGGCTTCCAACGGTCGCCGTGTACGACATCGTCATCCACCCGCGCGAGCGCGACGTGATCATCGGCACGCACGGGCGCGGAATCTACATCCTCGACGACATCAGCGCGCTTGAAGAGTGGCGTCCGGCGCTTGCATCTCGCCCGGTGCATCTGTTCAGCCAGCGCAGGGCGACGATTTGGGAGGATCAGAGCCGCACCGGCCAGATGGGCGACAACACGTACGTCGGCCAGAATCCGCCGTACGTTCAGCCCGTCAACTTTGCGCAGCGCGATCGCTCACGCTTGGTGAACACGCCGCTCATCACGTTCTACCTGGGCGCCGGCGCGGCCGGCACGGCGACGCTCGAAATCACGAGCCCCGACGGCCGATCGCGCAAACTGTCGATTCCGGCCAAGCCCGGCATCACGCGCTATGCCTGGGATGGCCGCTTCGACGGCGCACCCGGGGGCTTGCAGGGCGGGCGTGGCGCCCGCGGAGCAGGAGCACGAGGAGCTGGCGCCGGAGCGCCTGTCGCCGAGGGCGGCCTTGCTGCCGGCGGAAGAGGCGCTGGCGCGCCCCGCCCGGCGCCCGGCACCTATTCGCTGAAGCTCACTCTCGGCGACAGCACGACGACCGGGACGCTTGTGCTGCGGGCGGACCCGCTCCTGAAACAATGATCCGTTTGCAGCAAGGAGCGCCCTTGGTTTAGCTGGGCAAGCACAACCTCTGGAAACCCGGGACGCTGTCCCTATTGATCGCATCCACCGTGAACTTGGGGAATTCTGCAAGCCGGGGAGAATAGCGGGCAATTGCGGTCGCAAATTTCGCGCGCTGTAAAAAATACTCGCGAGTAATTTTGACCATTAGCAAAAATAGTGGTGACCTGTGGACATGAAACGATGCCTTGAGCCGCAGGTCTGAAGTGACCTCAGGGGAAAGCTGGTTTTTGTGGCCGGCCGCAGGCAGGTCGGCAAGACTACGCTCGCCTTGCGCATCGTCGGAAAGGGGAAAGGATTATATTTCCGCCGATGGCATCCGCGTGATGCCCGCGATCGCTTACCCCAAGACTCTGATATAACCATTCGAGTTCCGCATTCGATAAGGACACGCAGCACGCCGCCCGGCTGCGTGCCCTATTGCGGCGTTCCCGGGAGGCTCGCCCGCCCGAACTCAAACTGGCGGATCTGGTCGTCGACAATGCGAGCCGGCGGGTCAGGCGCCGGAGTCGCCCGATTCGATTGACGGCCAAGGAATATACACTTCTCGAGTTTCTGATGACGCACGCAGGGGAGATTGCGACTCGAGAACAGATCTCCGAACATGTGTGGGACGAATCGTACGATCCGTTCTCGAACCTGATCGAGATTCAGCGCCTGCGCAGGGAGATCGACGCCGACAGCGGACCGCGGCTCACTCATACCTGCCGGGGGGCTGGATAGATGCTCTCGGATCGTGAACCGTTCAGGGACGAACCGTGAGATCAGGAAGCAGAACCATTAGCGATCGTCACCTTAGTCAGCGTGAGGTCCGAGAAGTTGCTCGAGACCTCGGTTCAGATTGGAAGCTGTCCCTGGCCATTGCCACATACCGATTCGGAGCCAGAGCCGCAAATCAATAAGGTATTGCACGCCACGTATTCTTTGCAATTGGGGCGTGGAGTAGATAGAGTAGACGCAGATGCCTAGGATTTCAGCTGATGAGCGATGTACTGGTTCGAATCAAGCGGGCGGTGCTGGCAGGAAGATATGCGTTCAGCGAAAAGGCGCGTCTTGAAATGGAGGCGGAAGCCCTGACCGAACTCGATGTGGCTGAGTCAATCCTGAATGCTGTGGCGATCTTCAAGAAAATCCGGTCACGCAGCCCGCTCCGGTCGAAAGCCGGCGAGATCATCTATGTCATCCAGGGTACCAATTTGGAGGGGCTGCCCATCTACTCCAAAGGCAAGCTGGTGAAGGAAGCGGGTGAGGAAGCCTATTACTTTTTGATATCTTCCAAGAGGGCGCTTTAGAGCGCACGACAATGAATATCGCAGTCTGCCCCTCGTGTGGCAGCAAGAGAATCAAGAAGGTCCGCCGCAAATGGAGCGGAGAATACAAGGGCCAGGCATATGCCGTTCCGGAGCTGGAGTACTTCGAGTGTCCGGACTGCGGCGAGAAGGTTTACGATCGGAATGCCATGCGGAGAATCCAGGCCTGTTCTCCTGCGTTTGCCCCGCTACGCGCCGGCAGGAGATCGGCCTGACGGTCCCAAGGGATTTTGTGGAGGGTCCTTTTAATGGCTAGCCGCATATCGCTTTCCCAGATGAGCGATTAGCTGCAGGAGGTTGCGAGCCTGCGGATTTCCCTTGGGGCCGAGCATGCGCATGAGGCTCTTCGCGGATTTGTGGGTAATGCAGCTGAGCTTTTCGAAGCCGATCGTGGCGTTGATGTAATCGCGCAAAATCGTTTTTCCGGTATCGAGATCGCCAGTGAGCAGGCACTCGACGCCCTCGCGCAGAAGCTGGTCTCGGAACGCTGGATCTCTTTCGATGCGAGCCTGGATGGTCGCTTTGAAATCGCGCGTCAAAGGCATGGTTAAGCCTCCTTGGCTTTCCGTTCCTTATAGTCGTTCCAGCACTCATGGGCGGCCAGGACGTCTTTGCTTTGGTGTTTCTTCGTTCCGCCGCCCACCAGCGCATCGCCCGCAAAACACCGAATGCCGGCGCTGGCCGGTTCTTAGAGAAGGGTGCATTTCGCTTTTCTAAGCTGCCAACGAAATCCCTTCTCGAAATGCAGCGACAGGATTATTCCAGAAATCGTCGAAAAGGGCGGTGACCCTCAGACTGTCGGCGCCAGGGCCGGGAGTTCTTGCTCTATGGCAGTGATGAGCCTCTGGATGGCATCGACTTCCTTTTCTTCAAAGTAGGCTTCGCCACACTGGCCACACACCCATGCCGGAACCTCGTCGAGAGTAACATGACAACCCCGGCGGTCGGCATGAAAGGGGGCATGGCTTCTTCTCATTTCGCCCTGGCAGTGGATACACTTCATTTCTTGACCCTCACTCTGAAATCTTCCGTCCATTCGTTCGCACTCGGAACGTATGCCGTGATAACGGCCAGATAATCCTGCTTCGGAGCGCAAACAACATGAATCGGGCGGTCGCCATCGCCCTGACCCGTGATCAGACAACTGTGGCCTCGCGGATCCTCAGGATAATCCTCAACCAGAATCCCCTCTGCGATGACTCGCCGAATTTCCCCTGTCGTGATCATCCGCGCCGGCTTGAGCATTTGCCTCACTGCGTGCTGCAGGTAGAGCACCTTAACGGCAGCGGCCGAGCGCACACGGGCAAGGATGTCACTTACATCTAGCATATCGCCATGGTATTCACTTGAACACAGGCAATCAAGAGGAACGCGATCTCTGCCAGGAGAGAGCCATATTTCCCAAGGCAGTCATGTTCGTTGTGACCGCCGACGCGGATCCGCCGTTCGTCCAAATGCACGGCATCAAGTCCAGTTCGTGATCCTGGGCGCGCCGATCGAGCGAATCAGAAACCCGAGAGAGGTGCGCCCGCGTCGATGGGCAATTTCGGTGACAGCAACCATAACCTCGGGATTAGATCGGCCAACTATTGTTTCGTGTTCTAATAATAGGAAACCGCTTTTGGGACGGTGCACATAATGGCATGGGTGGAACTGGAAGGTCTGCGCAAATATCCCCGTGACCGGCTTGCAGGTGCGGTTGGAGACCACAACGGGAGCTGAACAGAGGCGAAAGGGGGCGGACGCGCCTCCCGCGGGCTCACCGAGCGGCGCTCGACGCCTTTCGGCATCCTCTCTAAGGCACACCTCGCCCCGGCCAGTGCCAAACTGGTGTCAGGTGATTCATCGAATTTTGTAAACGTAATCCCTTTATTTTCCGTATTAGTCCGGCAAGATCACTTTACGGATGAGGACAAGAGCCGATGATCAAAGTCGAGCGCCTTCGTAAGTTATACGGCGAGATCGCCGCTGTGGATGACGCTGCTTTCACGGCGCATGCCGGTGAAATCTTTGGATTGCTTGGACCAAATGGAGCCGGAAAGACTACCACCATTGGATGCATCTCCGGTCTTTTGACGCCGACCGCCGGCCGGGTTCTCGTGGATGGTCACGATGTCGTGCGGCAGGGCACGGCAGCCCGCCGTTCCATCGGCGTCGTTCCACAAGAGCTGGCTCTCTATGAGGATCTCACCGCGACCGAGAATCTCGAATATTGGGGCGGTGCGCAGGGGATGCGCAATCCCGGGTTGAAACAGCGCATCGGCAAGGTACTCGAACTTACCGGTCTTCAAGACCGCGCTCGTGAGCCGGTCAAACGGTATTCCGGCGGGATGAAGCGCCGCCTCAACTTTGCCTGTGGCATCGTGCACCAACCCAAAATTCTGCTGCTCGACGAACCAAAGGTCGGTGTCGACCCACAGAGCCGTGTCCGGCTGCTTGATCTGGTGCGCGATGAAGCAAAGGCCGGCAAGTGCGTGCTCTACACCACCCACTACATGGAAGAGGCCGAAACGCTCTGCGATCGCCTTGCCATTATGGACCACGGCAGGCTGATCGCGCAGGGAACGCTGGCCGAGCTGCGGGCCATGGTCGGCGAGCGGGATTTGCTGCGGCTTACCGGCGCCTGGAATACTGACGCGGTTCACAAGGTCCTCTCGCAGTTGGATGGCGTTGATATCGTTCGGGTGGGCGACGGCTCGGCGACTATCTCCGCGCCCAATGCGTCCGGCCGGCTCCCGTCGATCTTTGCCGCGCTCTGCTGTCCGCTGTTGATCGGCTTGCTATTTTTTTCTACTTCATCGGCACAGTCACTGGCGGCATGGGCAGACCGTCGGCCGAGGAAACGATTGGCGTACTCACAGGCCAGAACACGGGATTTCTTGCTGATGAATTTGTGCGTCGCCTGGAAGAGCTTGGCTACAAGGTTGACCGTGTAGACGCGCGGGCTCTGGCTTCTTACGGCCGCCGGATCACGATTTAGAGGAGACCTTTGCCGAAATCCCCTGGGCTTCGATGCGCGCGATGCGCAACCAACTGGTGCACGTTTATTTCTCGGTCGATACCCACTTCAACCTATACAGGGCCGCGAGCGTGAGCGAGCGGGGGGCTCTGCCGTTTTTTCATTCTGTGCTATTCGCGTGTCACGACCCGCTCCCTTACGGTCGCGGCTCTGAAGGAGATCCACACTTTGCCGCGGTTCTTCAGGAATGACCCGGGTTAAATCAATAGGCCCGACCGTTTGCGGCTAGTGCGGAACCCGCGCGCGAGTGAATGTCGCGGTCTCTCCCCAAAGGTCATCGTCATCGGCGACCTTTGCAACCAGTGCTTGAACGGCGCTGGTATCTGCGGTCAGCAGGATTCCGTCCTCATAACTCTGAAGCGGAATGTTTAGCTCGCCCTTTTCCACCTTTTTCTTCACTGCCTCGTCGTCCAGAAAGGCCAGCTTCAGCGAATCGCCATCAAGCACCAGGCGCACAAAGAAATGCGTCGGTATCAAGGGGAGGTAGCTTTCTCCCTTGAGACGTTTCTCCAGAGCTTCCGAGTCCGGATAGAAGTCCAAAAAGTACCTGCCGTTAATCGCGACCGCGTGCACCTCATACTGGCTCACGCCGTCTTTGGAGCAATAGCTTGCCTTATAGGCTCCCTTTTCCGCCGCGGTGAACCTGAGAGTATCGCCTCCGTCCTGTTCGACCCACAGTCCGGCTAGGGCCGGCAATGCGACCTGGTGAGACTCGTCCCATAGCGGGTGCAGCGACGCGAGCGGCACGCACGCAGAGGTGAGTGCCACCGCCAACAGCGCAGGCAAGAATCGAATCGTTTTCATGGCTGCCTCCTTTGCATCTTCAATCGTCCTCTAAAGGTAATAGCGACACTTTCGGACGGAGATTACAGCGGGCATGAAGAATCTACGGTGTGCGCCGAAACAGGCGAGCGGCAGCGGTTCTTACTGCGGAGTAGCGTGCCGCCAGGAGCATCAGCAGGACGCCGGTCAGGATCAGCGTAACCGGCCAGGCGACCCGGTCGTTCAACCAGTTCTGCTGCAGGCGGATGATCCCCACGGCCAGAAAGAGCATGCCTGTGCCGAGATAATTCTTCATCTGCTTGGGAATGCTCAGGAAAACAAAGAGACAGGCGATCGCCGGCAGCAGCACTTCGAAAATGCGCGCTTCGCGGTGCAGAGCGGCGCTGGCAGGCGATTCCGTCCACAGGCGCGTCGCCTCCAGGCCGAGCAGGAACAACGGGATGAGAACGTGGCCGGGCAAGACGAAGCGGAAGGCCTTGGCTACGACGCGCATTTGCGCCGACCGAAAGCGATCGCAAAGAAGCTGAAGCAGAAAGTAGATGCCTGCGTTAATGATGAATAGATAATCCACTTGGCCGCGCGTCCAGGGAGCGACCCTCCTCAGCCAATTCGCGTAGGGCTCGTGAAAGGCGGCGATGCCGCTCAGGGATACATACGTGAAGGCCACGGCGACCGGATAGAAATAGCGTGAATCCCACGGGCGGCGGAGGCGTTCCAAGACTATGGCTATGACAAAGAAGAGCACCGCCGCCGGAATCAATCGCAGGTAAACCCTTCCGGGATCATTGTCCAGCCATTCGAGCAGCCCCATCCTCAGCAGCGTGATCACGCACAGGAGCGCGGCCATCACCGAGAGAACCAGCGAAAACACCGACGAGCCGGTAAATCGCCGCAGCCACAGATAGGCTGGAAGCGAGAAGCAGATCGACCACCACAGTTGCGCGTTGGTGGTGCGCCGGAAGCTCGAGAACTGGAAAAGAAACTCCAGGTCTTCACGCCCGCGAGTCAGTCTTGAGAACAGCCCGCAGGCCTGGGTGGCCACGAGAAGCGTGACCGGCAGGAGCAGGCAGAAGGCCAGCAGGTAGGCCACGGCGATGCGCAGGCGGCCCGCTTTCCAGGCCCGCACTCCGTACCAGGCGGTCGGCGCCGTCGCGCCCGCGACCATCAGAACGGCAGGAGTGCCGGAGATTGCCAGATAGCGAAAGAGAAAGATCAGCGCCGCGCCGACGACCAGAACCCAGGCCCCAAGATACAGTCCCACCTGCGGCAGCGAGAGCCGCCGCACTTCCATGATCCACGCATCTTCACGCTCGACCAGACGGTCGTAACGGCGGCGCAGCGAGTCGAATTCATGATCCGAGAGGATGCCATCCTCGCGCCAGCCTTCGAGCTCTCGCACGTGCTGGGTGATTTTCCCGGACATGCGGCGCGCGTAAGAGCTGGGCGCCGCAAGAACGGGTTCGCCGGCAAGAAAGCGGTCCACGTCGTCGGCCATCTCCGCGGCGGTTGCGTAACGGTGCGCGGGCTCCTTCTCGAGCGCCTGCATGCAAATATTCTGCAATTCACCCGGAATGGAATTGTTCAGCCTGCGGGGAAGCAGGGGCTCGTCGTGACAGATCCCGTGAACCTGGTCGCGAAAATTGTCGGCGCGAAACGGCAGCGAACCGGTCAGCAACTCGTACAGGATCGTTCCAAGCGAGAAGATGTCGCTGCGCACGTCCAGTTTGTCGGCGCCTCGGGCCTGCTCCGGAGAGAAGTACTGTGGTGTTCCCAGCACTTCTCCTTGGAGAGTGACGCGCCGTGCAAGGCCCTCCACTTCCCGCGCGAGCCCGAAGTCGAGCAGCTTCGGTTCGAGATCGGCTCCTACGAGGATGTTGCCGGGCTTGAGGTCGCGGTGGATGATTTGATTCTGGTGCAGGAAATGAACCGCCAGAAGCACCTTGCGAAACAACTCCACCTTCTGCCGGAGGGAAAGCGCCGACTCATGCCCCTCGTCACCCGGAGGATGCTGGTTTTCGCCTGGAGTGGGCGGGCTCGTTCCGCCTTTCATTGCTGCTCCGAATCTCTTTTTATCGACCGGAGGCGCTGGACGGCCCGATGAAGAAGTACCGCGACACTCTGGCGCGACCGTCCGAGCCGCTCCGCGATCGCGTGAGTCGAGAGGCCTTCTATCTTGGCGAGGACGATCACATGCCGGTAGTCCTCCGGGAGTTGATCCAGCTTTTCAAGCGTTTGTTGAATGTAGGCATTGGCTCCGATGACATCGAATTCACGCAGATGTGCCAAGAATCGTCCAGATTGCTGATCTCCTACTTCTTGGTCTTCTCAACAATGACTGCCGACTTGATATAGTCGAGCCTCGGAAAATATTTTTGCAGATAGGCATTGCCCTCGGTCAGGATGCGCACCTGGTCGGGTCCCCTTCCCTGAGGCGGCGACTCGCCATAATCGTAGTTGAGCACAGCCATGACGTCCGTGCCTTTGGTGACCGTACCGAACGGTGCGAATCCCATACCATCCAGTATGACATTGTCGTCGGAGAAGTTGATGAAAACTTGCGTGGTGCGCGAATTCGGCCCTCCCGCGGCAAAAGCAACGTATCCTTTTCTATTGGACTGCTTGACCGGATCGTCCGGAATCGTGGCCCTTGACCATACAGCGCTGATCTTGGGATCGCCGTTGATTCCGAATTGCGCCACGGTGCCGTAGACGACGCGGAAAAAGCGGCAATTGTCGTAAAAACCATTCTTAACGAGATTGTAGAAGCGGTCCGCGCCGTTCGGCGCCCAGGCACGTCGCACGTTGATTACAATGGTACCCTGATTGGTGGTGAATTTGGCCTCATAGACATCCGGCGCCGTTTCCGTCAGCGCTGCAGGATTCATGAGCTTGTCCGTGTTCGCGGGTGGGTTTGCCTGCTGGAGGGCAATTCCAAGTGCAGCGACGGCGATCATTATCATGACTGCTATGAAACCGTTTCTTATGAAATGCATGGATCTTTCTCCTTATTGGCGAAGTCTCTTGCTTCTGGAGTCCAGATATCAGAGGCGGCACCCGAACCAAAACGCGGCGCAGTATACCATCAATCGCGGTTTTGCAACAATGCCACCTCAGCATCTGCTGCAGGGAGGAATGTCGGATATTCCTTGCGGCCCAAGGAATCCGGGCGGTGTATGGTGCTTTCACCGGTTGAGGCGGAACATGAAAAATGCATCCGATACGGGACGCCGCCGGCCGAGCACGTTCCCCACTGGCGCTTTTGTTGTTGTCGTGGCCGTGGTGTGCGGCGGTCTGGCGATAAGCGCGGGCTATGACTTTATCCGCCTGTCCCGTCTGCGGGTCGAGTACCTGCGCAACAGCGCCGCCCAAATTGTCTCCAACATGGATTCTCAGGCGAGGGAGCCGAGGCGGTCCGATCCCGACTTCTGGCAGGGCTTGTTTGCCGAAAGCATCAGCACGCGCGGATCCGAAGTGGCATTCGAAGCGGTTTTCGACGAGTCGGGTCAGGTAGTGGCAAGCCAGGGGGATCGCTTTGCACCGGCATTTGCTGCCAGTCCAGGCTTCGTGCGCTCGCAAGGAACACAGCTCTACGTCTATGAGCTGCCTTTGCGCACGGGCATGGGACCGGGGGCAGGCGTGAGACAACGCATGGCGCCGCACCTGCTTCGGATCGGGTTGTACGCCTCGACGGCAGATTTCATCCGATGGCAAGCGCTTGCTCACCTCGCGATCGACGGCGTTGCCATCGTCACCCTGCTTTTTCTTTCCCGATACTTTCTACGCACCCTCAATTGTTTCCTTCAATTGAAAGCGCGCGAGGATTCGGAGCGGCATTTGACTGCGCTGGCGTCAATGGCGGCCACTCTGGCTCACGAGATCCGCAATCCGCTCGGAGCGATGAAGGGGCTGACCCAGCTCGCACAGGAGGACCTGCCCGCCAAACACAGGATGCAGTCGCTGATGAGCACGATTGTGAGCGAGGCCGAGCGCTTGGAGCACCCGGCAACTGACCTGCTCACCTTCGCCCGGCCGCGCGATCCGCAGATCGGCCGGTTCGACTTCGTGCAGTTCCTGTCGGCAGTAAAAGCTGGGCTGCAGCCGAAGCTCGACGCAGCGCGGATCCATCTCGAAATTCTGCCCGGCGCCGGCGCCTTCGTGATCGAATCGGACGAAAACGGGGTCCGGCAGATTCCGCTCAATGTCCCCCTCAATGCTATGGACTCAATGTTGGCAGGAGGTAGCATCACGGTTCGGATGAGGCCCGACGACAAGGCCCGTGTACTGCTTGCCGAAATCGATGATACGGGACCCGGGCCCGGCGGCAGCTTCTCAGCACCTCCCTAGACAAGGACTATCAGGTTGTGGCCGCCGCCAATGGAGCCGAAGCCGTGCAGCTTCTGTCCGCGCGCAGCTTCGGCCTGGCCATCACCGACGAACGCATGCCTGGCATGAGCGGCATCGAGCTGATCCAATGGACACGCGAGCGCATGCCGGAAGTTCCGGTTATCGTGCTGACGGCGTTTGGCTCGATTGCCACGGCGGTGGAGGCCATGAAGCTGGGAGCCCAGGAGTATCTGACCAAGCCGCTCGCAAGCCCTGACGAATTGCGACTCGTTGTCGCTCGGACGCTCCGGCAGCGGACGCTCAGGGATCAGGGCCTCGTGCCCCAGGCGGAAACGGAAGCGCACTATCCCCCCGATATCGTTGCCGAGAGCGAGGCTATGAAGCGCGTGCTCACCCTTGCAGGGCAAGTCGCCCCGCAGTCGGCCGCCGTGCTGTTGACAGGCGAATCCGGGACCGGAAAAGAACTGATCGCCCGCTTTATCCATCGGCGCAGTCCCCGGAGCGAGGAGCCGTTGCTCGGCCGTTGCAACAGAAACATAAGGAGGGATTTATTATGCGCAGAAAAATACTTGCTGTCGTTTCGATTGTGATGTTCGCGGGCTTGCTGTCCATGGCTCAAACGCGGAACCAGCAACGGGGTGGTGCGCAGCCTGCTCTCGATCCCACCGCCGTTCAAGCGCGTACTGTCACCCTCGCCGGATCGGTTACCGCCGTCAACCTGGCACCTGGAGAAGGGATGCCCACCATAACGCCGCAGTCCAGTTCCAGTTCATTCTGCGAAACAGAGGGCCTTCCAAGAGCATTCTCGACGGCCTTGCGTACTTGCTGATGGAACTCGGAGATTACGAGCGGGCGATCGAGTTTTTTTAAAGCTCTGTGAAACAGTATGGACCCGATGTTCGAGTTGGATGTTACAGACCGAGCCGGGTTGCCCGACCGATCAGATGTTCCGGGCCGCTGGGCCAAAGGCCGGCAAAAATGGCTGCATAAGCCGGGCCTTGCTGCTGCGGAATCGCCAGCAGGACAATGCCGAAGCCCGAATCTACTTGTTTGCCCAGGAGCGTCTCGTCGAAATCCCCGTCACGCGTCAACAGCAAATCGTAGCGTGAGGCCGCCCTTCCCAGGATTTCGCCATTTTTCAGGCCTTTCCAGCCCAGGTAGCCGGCCGACTCGGCCTCATGCCCTGCCGCTCGCAAGACCGCGAGCAGATCGACCGGCACATTTTCGTCGAGAAGGATCCACATCAGGCAAGCTGCAGTATATGGCGTGCACAATGGGCCGCTAATCGTTCCACGGCGCCAACATCTTGCTCGGTTAGGGATGGATGCGAGCCAACAATCTCCGGTGACGTCACTCCCGCCTCGATCAATTCAAGGATTTGTTCCACAGAAACGCGAGTTCCTCGAATGCGAAGCTTGCCTGCAAGCACACCAGGAGACTGATCGAAATACTGCTGCAGGGGTGCAGGGATGTCGTGAATGTTCATAGCGCTTCCACAATACTACAGGAATACCCTTGAGCCAGGCGGCGTCTGTTCGCAGCAAAAGTGTCGCATCTGCAGGACATCAATAAAGTCCGCGATTTCCTGCAAATGATCTTCACCGACTCGCATGGATAATGTCCGTGCCTTCGCTGTGTGTTTGCGGCAGGTGTGCGAGGGGACACGGTAGCCTGGCACCATTTTTAAGAGGAGTTCTTTGATATCCGGATCTTTGCTGTTATGATGACTGCAAAGGAAAAGAAGAATATGCGGCGCTCCTACTATCGCTATTATTACTGCGGCTCACGCGATAGTGTCCCCTGAGGGGTGCGTTTTTCCTTTGTTCGCAAGAAATCGGAAAGTTTGAAGCGGCCCACCAGGAGGATCGGTGGGCCGTTCGCTTTTTAGGAGAGCGGTTATGATCATCGTGTGTGAGACCAGAATTACCGAAGCGCAAATCAACGCAATTCAACAAAAGATCCGTGAGGCGGGCTTGGAGGTGCACCGATCCGACGGTGTCGACAACACTGTGCTTGGGGTGGTCGGCGACCGCAACCGTCTCGACATCGGTGCATTTGCACTGATGGCGGGCGTCCGCGATGTGGTTCCTGTCTCCACTCCGTACAAGCTGGCCAGCCGCGAATTCAGTCCGGAAGACACGATCGTCCAAGTAGGAGAGAACGCGCTGGTGGGCGGCACAGAGATCGTCGTCATAGCAGGGCCTTGCGCCGTGGAGAGTATCGGGCAGATCGAGGCCAGCGCTGAGTTCGCAGCGGCATGCGGCGCAAGGATCCTGCGGGGAGGGGCTTTTAAGCCGCGCTCCTCGCCATATTCGTACCAAGGTTTGGGTCCCGAGGGATTGAAAATGCTCCGGCAGGCCGCCGACAAGCACGGGTTGGCTGTGGTAACTGAGGTCATGACGATCGAGCAGATCCCGATCGTTTGCGAATATGCGGACCTTTTGCAGTCGGGCGCCCGCAACATGCAAAACTATCCGTTCCTGACTGCGCTGGGGCAGGCGAAGAAACCAGTCCTCCTCAAACGCGGCATGGCGGCAACCATCCAGGAGTGGCTGATGAGCGCTGAGTATATCCTGACCGCCGGAAATCCTGACGTTATCCTTTGCGAGCGTGGCATTCGCACTTTCGAAACCGCAACCCGCAACACACTGGATCTTTCAGCCGTGCCGGTTATCAAACATCTGTCGCACTTGCCTATCATCGTCGATCCCAGCCATGGCGTGGGCAGCCGCCGGTTCGTGGCCTCCATGGCAAGGGCGGCCGTGGCAGCGGGCGCAGACGGCATAATGGTCGAAATCCACCCTGATCCCGACAAAGCACTGTCGGATGGGCCGCAATCTTTGAACTTCGAAGAGTTCGGAGTATTGATGAATCGCTGCCGCATTATCGCAACCACGATCGGCCGACGTCTTGGGAGATCGAAATGAAAGACGTGAAGATCACGATTATAGGATGCGGTTTGATTGGCGGCTCCCTCGCCCTCGCGCTCAAGCGGCGGCGGCCGGAGTGGCATGTGGCATGTCTGGATCTCCCGGCTCGCCTGCCGGCCATTAGAGAAGCCGGCGTCGCAGATGAAATCGGAACGCTGGAAGACCTGGCAACGCACGTCCCCTACAGCTCGTTCGTGCTCGTAGCTACGCCCATTCAGGCGATTCTGGAAACCATTGCGCGCCTTCGCCCCTTTGTGCGCGAGGGGACGGTCGTCACGGATGTGGGGAGCACCAAGATGCAGATCATGGCGGAGACACGGGGGCTCCTGCCGCACGGGATCCACTTCATCGGGGGCCACCCGATGGCGGGATCCGAGCGCTCAGGGGTCGAGGCTGCGGATCCGCTCCTGTTCAGCGATCGAGCCTATCTTCTCTGCCCATATCCCGACACGCCTCCTGACGCCCTGCTGAAACTGATGGACCTGGCAGAAGATCTCCTGGCCCTGCCGATCACTGTCGATCCTGAAGAGCACGACCGCATCATGGCCACGATCAGTCATCTGCCACAACTTATTGCCGTGGCCCTCATGCATACTGCGCAGGCCGGAGACGCCGAGCACGACATGTTGGATAAGCTCGCGGGGCGAGGATTTCTCGATATGACCCGTCTCGCCGCGTCCGATTGTGGGGGGTGGAAAGGAATCCTGGAAACAAACAGGGAGGCCATCGAGGAATCTCTCGATCGGTTCGAGAGAAGCCTCTCCTTGCTGCGTCAAACTATATTCGACAGCAGCGCTGCTCTTATCTGGGAGCAAGCCGGCAGCCGTCGTCGCAAGATGGGGTCAGACAGTTTGTCCAGATTGCGCAAGCTCGATCTCCGCAGCTTGATAGACCGCTACGACAAGCAAATTCTAGGAGCGCTTGGACGCCGCATGGAGGCGGCGCGCAAGATTGGGAGGCTGAAAATGCATCGGGACGTCCCGGTCCATGATCCCGACCGGGAAAGGCGCTTGATCCGCCAGCGTGGAGAATGGGGAAAATCTTTAGGCCTGCCGCATGGGTTGATTGATGAGCTCTTCGCCGTTATCCTGAAGCACAGCACCCGGATTCAGACCACCGAGACGCCAGGACTCCAAGACGCCAGAGAATTGAATACTTGAAACCTTTCTCAGCGTCTTGGCGGTTATTCTGTTTCGCTCATCCTTGCCTGATTGCAGCGATGCTGCGCCAGGATATCTGTGTCATAACCAGTTTGCCCGAACGAAGTGATTTGGCAGAGGCTTTCCGTCGCAAGAGCGGAATGAAGCGCGGCAGATGATTGGGTTAGCAGCCTGCAAGGGTAGGGAGCGCCCTTTGCGCTGCCCTGATTCTTGTCCGCAAAAAGATGGCATTGACAACCGAAAATGCAACCGCAGTGATGTGAGAGCCACACAGCATTGGAATTGCCAGGATCCCCACAGCCACCATTGCAAAGTTGGGGTGTCGGATGAAGCGGTAGGGGCCGACAGGGCTTCGGCAGTGTGCGACCAGCGTTCTTCTGCTGCTTTCCGTCCCGTACCCGAGCTCCGAGAGTTCGCGTCCTCCCTCGCTCTCCTTCAGTGCTGCGGCGTAGCGGTTGACGCGATCCACTGCCTGAATCGGCCTCACTCCATCACGACGCCGTGAATGACCGGACATGTTCGCTGAGAGATACGCGGACGTTCTGGCGCGCCGAGGTGTCGGTCAGGCCGGCCAAGCCGCGCGGGCGGCCGCGCTCGGGATCGGCTTGCTCTCAGCGGTTGACGGCTTGCATGCCCTGGGGATGGTAGCGCTCCCCTGCCGCGACACCCAAGGGAAAGCTTCCGCCAGCCGGCGCAGTTCGTCAGCAGAAAGGCGAAGCTGGATCGCGCCCAGGTTCTCTTCGAGGCAGCGGACATGCTTGGTCCCGGGAATGGCAACGATGTCCTCGCCTTGGGCCAGTACCCAGGCGAGGGCGAGCTGCGACGCGGCACAGCCCTTCTGGCGTGCCAGACGCTGGACGGTCTCGGCGAGCTTGAGGTTGCGCTGCAGGTTTCCAGACTGCGGAGCGAACAGCGGTTTAGCAATCCAGTGCAAAGCTGATCTCGGGATCCGGATTTGTTGAGCTTTCCTTTACGACAGGCGATTCTTGCGGGTCTGGCTGCGATTTGCGTCAGGAGCTGCCAATAAAGATGCCGGCCAGAAAGACCAGCACACCGCCCACAACCACTTGAAACGCAGCCTGCAGGAACGGCGTGTCCATGTACCGGTGGCGGATGTAACTGATCGCGCTGAGCTCGACGAGCACCACCGCCCCTGCGACCGCAGTCGCCAGGCGAAAACTCGAAATCAGAAACGGAAGCGTGTGGCCGATCCCGCCCATCGTGGTCATCAGCCCGCAGATAGCGCCTCGCACCCAGGGATAGCCGCGGCCCGTCAGCGAGCCGTCGTCGGAAAGCGCCTCCGCGAAGCCCATCGATATCCCCGCGCCGACCGAAGCCGCCAGACCCACGAGAAACGCGTCCCAGCTTTGTCGCGTGGCAAACGCAGCAGCAAACAGCGGCGCCAGCGTCGAAACCGATCCGTCCATCAATCCAGCGAGCCCCGGCTGCACCACCTGGAGCAGGAACAGCCGGCGGCTCGCGCTCTCTTCTTCCATGCGCGCCGCTTCGGTCAGATGCCTCTCTTCGAGCGCGCCGGCCGTGGCGTAGTGCCTCTGCTCGGCCAACGCCAAGTCGCCCAGCAGCTTCCGGATCGAGGCATCGCTCACGCGCTCCATCGCGCGCTCGTAGTACCGCCGCGTTTCAAGCTCCATCACTTCGGCCTGTTTGCGCACCACGTTCACCCGGAGCGGCCGGAGCAGCCAGATCGGCTTGCGCACCAGGAACCCTTTCACGTCCTCGCGGCGGATCAGGGGGATGTGCTCGCCGAATTTTCGCCGGAACAGCTCGATCAAGCTGGCGCGATGGTCCGATTCCTCTTCCTGCATCTCTTCGAAGACCCTGGCAGTCGCCGGGTAGGATTCGCGCAGCCCATCCGCAAAGTCAGCGTAGATTCGCTGGTCCTGCTCCTCCAGGGAAATGGCCAGGGCCAGCATCTCGCGCTCCGTCAGCTCATCGAAATTCTTGGCCATTGCGGGTCATCTCCTCAAAGAATCGCAGCAGCAAGCATCCTATTTTTGTTTGCGCAGAATACCATGGAATGGGATCAGGTCTGGAGAATTTTAGTTTTCCGGCACGAACGCCGGGACGCTCCGGCGCGTGACCCCTGAGACAGCGTGCGCGGGACACGGCCGCGGAGGGAAACCGGAATAGAAGCCTGGGAGGAACCTGACGTTTCTGGAGAACTGGGCAGGCAAACCGGTTGGACTGGAAACGATCGGGATGATCCGCACGCCCTTCATTGAAGCTGCCGGCACGCCCATTCAGCCGGGTTACGGGCGGGGAGTCGAAGGTCAGGTGTCGCTGGATGAACGATATGCACCTGCCCTCGACGACGTCGAGGGTTTCGAGCGCATCTGGTTGATCTATTGGATGGACAGGGCACAGGCGTTCAATCCGCGTGTTGTGCCTTATCGGGACACGCAGGAGCACGGGCTGTTTGCGACTCGCGCCCCCACAACAGGCCGAACCCGATCGGATTGTTGGCAGTCCGCCTGCTCCGAAGAGAGGGTCGAGTGCTTTACGTAGCGGATATCGACATTCTCGACGGCACCCGGTTGTTCGATATCAAGCCCTATGTTCCTGAGTTTGATTCCTATCCGCATTCGCGGGCCGGATGGTTCGACAGAGCCGATGCGGACAGGCGAGTGGCCGACGCCCGGTTTCGCAAACCATCCGGTGGTGATCGTGCAGGGGAATCTGAGCGCTGAAGAACGCCCTCGGGAGCACCTCAGGCCCGCACAGTTATCAGCCTGCAGCGACAGGGATCGATTGCCGGCAGACACCGTGCGTCAACAACGGCAAACGGCCAGACCGCAGTTGTTATAGCGCGCCTTGATCGCGGGGACATTCAGGATGCGCTGCGTTTCAACTTCGTTGGACATGGAGTTCCCCAGCATATCGACCCAAAAATCGACCCAATTGTGGTGGCTGGATGCGTCAGCTGAGGTCAACAACGCCTCGAGTTGCGACAAATCACAACCCACATCGCAGACCGAGAAGCAGCCAGAGGCAATCTTGATGCGAGCCTGCTCCAGGAAGCGATCCGTCTCATCCGGCAGAACCACACGCCTCAACTGCAGCGCGTCCCGCCACGCGGCCAGGACAGACCAGCGTAATGCGTACTGCTTTAGGACCGCTTCTGCCTGCGTGGCCCTGAGATCCCTGTTTTCCTCTCTTTCTGTAGCCATGGCATTCGTTCCTCTCCGTGTTTTGGACAGTACCCAAGAAGTTCTTCCACCCTTTGATTGTCGAAGCAGGGTATAAGACGATACCAATCTGGTATGTCGCCCTATCCCTGGGCAATAGGGGCGCCGTGATGCGAGTTTTCAATCGGAGATCGCCCTACACCCTACCTAAAAGTCATTCTATCTTGCGTCACCCTGAAAAAGCAACCAGGAGGAATCAGGTAACGGAGTTCCGTTTGCCCTGGTATCTTTCGTACGCGCGCGAATCAATGATATGCCGCATCTCGCGGATCACGGCCTCCAGCTCTTCGTCCGATGTGTAGAAATGCGGCGAGAGGCGTATTCCGGCGCCCGGACGAAAATCCACGAGAAAGTCTCGCTCGAGCAGCTCACGTGAAATCTCGTACGCGTGAGGCGGGTTCACTGCCACTGTTCCTCCCCGTTCCTGCGGTTTTTCCGGAACCGTGAGCGGGAAGCCTTGCTCCCGCGCCATTTCGATAAGATGAGCGACCTGGCGCATCGAGTTTGTGCGCACCCGCTTCATGCCGATCTTTCCCAGAATCTCCAGGCCCGGCCGCGCGGCATAGAGGCAGGGGATGTGGGGCGTGCCGTTGAGAAAGCGAAAAGCGTCGTCGCGGAAGCGCATATCTCCGGTCTCGAAGGCGAATGCATTCCGGTGCGCCATCCATCCGGTCAGCTTCGGCTCGAACTTCGTTCTGAGATCCGGGCGCACGTACAGGAAGGCGGCCCCGGGGCCGCCGCACAGCCATTTGAGACAGCCGCCAATGACGAAGTCGACTTCGAGCGCCTTCACGTCGATCGGCATGACTCCTGCTGATTGATAGACATCCAGAACGACCGTGGCTCCCACTTCGTGGGCCCTGCGTACGATAACTTGCGCGTCCATGATGTACGCGCTCTTGAAGAGCACATGGCTGACGGGAACCAGGAGGGTTCGTTCATCGATTGCTTTGAGAAGGCGGCCGAGGTCGACCGAGATCCCGTCCTCAGAGTTGACGACGGAGATGTCGGCGCCGCGCTCCCGCTGCGCCTGGTAAAGATACATGACCGACGGGAACTCCATGCTCGTAAAGACGACCTTGCGCCTGGGACCATTGAAATCAAAGCAGGAAAGAACGACGGCTTCCGCCAGCGTGACATTTTGATGGAAAGAGACCTCGCCGGGACCGCAGCCCAGGATCGGACCGAGCAAGTTCCCCAGCTTGACCGGCATCTCCCACCACGATTCGCCCCACGCGCGCACTCCTCGTGTTGCCCAGGTGTCGGCGTACTCCTTGAGGGCCTCATTCACTCCTCGCGGCATGGCTCCCAGAGAGTTGCTGATCAGGTAGGTCGTCTTCTCAAGGATGGGAAATTCACTCCGCCAGCGGAGAAGATCGGCGGAATCGCGCGCGTCGGCAGTCATAGGCTTCACCTATTATCTCGCTGACTTTGCGCGATCGACATATCGCAAGGTCTGCACGTCCAGCCGGATCATGTCGCCCGTCTTTATGAACTGCGGCACCAGAAGTTCGACTCCGTTTTCCAGGCGCGCTTTCTTCCAGGTGTTGTCCTGCTGCTGGTGCGCGGGTGGGGCGGTCTCGGCAATGCGCATTTCCATGATGTCGGGAAAAAGCACGCTGATGGGCTGCCCCTCAACGAATTCCACCGGCAGTTGCATGCCTGGCTGCAAAAACCGGCTCGCCGGACCGATTGTGGAGTCGTCAATCCCGATTTGCTCGAAGGTTTCTGGATTCATGAAGTAGCTGTGGTCGGCATCCGAATAGAGAAACTCCATCGATTGCTTCTCCACCGGCATGAGATCCAACTTCAGCTCGGAACGAAAGCTGTGTTCCCAGAATGTCCCCGTTGAAAGGTTTTTGAGCCGTGCGTGCACGACTCCGCCCATCTTTCCCTGCCCCGGATGATACTCGGAGGTTATCACTTTGTAGTTATTGCCTTCGTAGCGGATGGCCATTCCCGGGCGCAACTGGGAAGCGCTTACCATAGGGAACTCTCCGTCTTTTTGTTTACTATAACTCTTTTGGGCTGCCGGATGACAGTAATTCATCCATCCGAAGCCGTCTTCTCCGACGGTGGGAGCACGCGAAGACCACGACAATTGTCTTGCCCTGCCGACACTGCCGCGATAGAAGCGCATGAGGTTATGGGGACTGTTGCCGAATTCCGCGCAGGTGGCGCAGCTCCTGGTTGATCCCGATATATCCGATAGATATACTTGGCAATATATGAGCATGGGTGACCCATGTCGAAAATATTGATCAACATCCCCGAAGAGCTGTTAGAAGAGGTGGACCGGAAGGCTAGGGAGGAAAACATGACCCGTTCGGAAGCAACCCGTCTGGCGCTGCGCGCATGGCTGAGGTCAGGGAAGTATGTCGCGCCGCTCGACAGGTCCGGGTTTGCCGCGATCGAGGCGAGGATCAGAGCCGCAGCCAAATCAAACAGGAGTTCCTTATCGTCCGGGGTTCTGGTTCGAAAAGACCGGGAGAGCCATTGAGCGTTGAGTTCGTGGTCGCAGATGCGTCCGTTCTGCTGAAGTGGTACGCCGATGAAAACGAGCCGTATCGGGATCAGGCGCTTCTTTTGTTTGACCGGTTCCGGTCAGGGAAAGTCCGCATCCTTCTACCTGAACTCGCATTGTACGAATTGGGGAACCGGCTCATCCGCCTGTCCGAATCGGGATTGCAGCTGTTTGCGGACATTGTTGACGTGCTGACCGATGTCGTCTCGTTCGAACCTGGCGATCTGAAGCTTATCGCGCAGTCTGTCGCGAGCTTGCACCGGCGCGGCCTGAAAAAGATCACGACGTACGACTGCGCATATATCCACCTGGCGCGATTGGCCGACAGTCCGCTGATTACAGCCGATCGCCTGCAGGCTGCCGGCGCGAAGTCACTGGGTGTTGCAAGAATCTTGATCAGCGATTACCGTTGAGGACGCGGACGCGAAATCTCTGCTGATGATCTCTAAGAAAGACAGGAAGTCGTGGCTCTTGGCCTCCCACTTTCCCCTTGTGCTCCCGGATCGTGTCGCTTATAAACCAACTGCCCGGTAGGGGAGAATCCAAGTTCAATGCAGCCCGGATGGGCGGCTACGGCGCGCGCGATACAGGAAAGATCATGCACGAAAAGGGACAGCTGCTTGATGGGCAATTGGAATTCGGGTGGAGACAGCTATCTCATGGCTTCCTCAGAGGTCCAGAACATTGTTTAAACTCATAAAGGCAAAATTCTTCATGTCTTATACACAGCGAACCCGTTCTCTTGCAGCGTCTTATGCTTTCGCCTTGTTTATTCTTCTTCTTGGCGCTTCTACGCTGAAAGCGCAAACCAAGCAACTCCTCACATGGCAGGAGGACCTCGCTTATCTCCAGAATGTTCCTGCCGCCGACTTGGGCAATCAGCGGGACGCCGTCGTGCAGATTCGCGCCGGGATCGAGTTGTGGTTGAAATTGCATCCGAACACCACCATTCAATTGCCGGACGCTCCGCCGCAGCCATGGAATGTCGAACAGACAGGGAGTCAGGTTTCATTGCTGCGCGAGACCGTGGCAGCTATTTTGAAGGAAGATCCGGGCCAGCCGTTTTGCCTGGGGGTTACAACCGTAAGCGTTACGGCGGAGGCGTCGCCGCTGTCTCCTGTGGCCGACGGCTTCGATCGCTCTGAAATCGTGAACCGCGAGGCATTGACTGTGGCCACGGCCCTCGATTATCTGCCGGGAGTTGCGATTGATCACATTGCTTCAGCCCGGAACGAAGCTGGCATTCGGGTTCGCGGGTTCACCTCGCGCGGCCAGGTGCCGCTATATCTGGACGGAATTCCAGTTTCTGTGCCTTACGACGGCACAGTAGACTTCAACCGCTTTCTTACCAGCGACATTGCTGAAATCCAGGTTGCCAAGGGATTTTCGTCTCCTTTGCTTGGTCCGAACGCCCTGGGCGGATCCATCAACCTGGTCACCAAGCAGCCGGAAAAGGCGTTGGAGACGGATGCGCTTATCGGAACCGGATCCGGGCATACGCTGTTGTCTTCGATGCGGCTTGGGTCCCGCTTGAGGGATTTCTACGTCCAAGGTTCGGTCGATTGGTTGCAGCGCGACTTTGTTCCACTCTCCGGCAACTTCCCGCTGAACAAGTTCCAGCCGACGTACGAACGAAAGGGATCAGATTCACGCGATGAGAAATACAGCGGCCGCATCGCCTGGACCCCGAAGGGCCAGGATGAATATGTTTTCAGTTACATCAATCAGAAGGGTGAAAAGGGCGTTCCCCTGTATGCAGGAACCAATGCGAGCGCGACGTTCAGCAGCAGCAGCTTCCGGAGGTGGCCGTACTGGAACAAGAACAGTTACTATTTCATTGCCAATACCGAACTGGGGGACGCAAGCTCTGTCAGATTCCGCTTTTACTACGATCAATTCAGAAACGGCCTCGACTTTTACGACGACGCGACTTATTCGGCCATGAAAAAGAGTTCGTCATCACACAGCCTGTATGACGATCACAGCGATGGCGCGTCTTCGGAATTCACAACCCGGATGGTCTCACGGAACGTGATCAGCGCTTCCTTCTTTTTTAAGGACGATACCCACAAGGAAAGCAGCATTTATCCGGGAAGGTCGCCTTACCCGTTCACTACGCCCACCCTGCTCGATCGGGCCCAGATGTTTTCGCTCAGCGTCCAGGATACGATTACGCTTTCAGCGCGCCTTCGTGCCACGGCCGGCTTCAGCGCGGACCATATGAAGGGACTGCAGGCTCAGTCATACGACAGTACGTCGGCAAACCTGCTCCCCGTTACCTGCATCGCTGCGCCCAACAATACGTCCTTCGCCGGCTGCACCGCCCATGTGTGGAACTATAATCCGCAAGCGTCGGTCTCTTATGTGCTCTCGCCGGCGGACTCTCTCTTTGTCACCTTTGCGGATCGGGGCCGTTTCCCGGTGCTTAAGGAAAGCTACTCTTACAGACTGGGCGCGGCGATCCCTAATCCTGATCTGAGGCCGGAGCAGAGCAGAAACTGGAACATCGGCTATTCGCGTGTCTTCGCGGGCAGAACCGTGGCGCAGATCGAATTGTTCCGGAGCGATCTCCGCAATGCAATTCAATCCGTCTATATCAAGGATCCCGGATCGTTTTGCACCAACACCGGCGCTCTGGCAGGATGCTGCGGCCAGAACGTAAACATTGCCGAAGAAGTTCATGAAGGAATGGAACTCAGCATTCGCAGCTCGCCCTTACCCCAGATGACTTTGGACGCCAACTACAGCTACCTCAACCGCTCTCTCACTTATGATTTCGCCGGTTTCCCCAACGTGAGCCAGATCAACACCACGATCCAGATTCTGCCCACGCTGCCCAAGAACAAGCTCATTGTAAACGCTGTCCTGCGATTGCCACATCAGGCGTTGGCCATGGCCAATGTCAGATATGAAAGCGGCATTACCCTTCAGGACACAACCTACAGTCCCGCCGGCAAACCGTATGGGACGTGCTATGGAACGATGGATCTGGGGATCTTAGTCCCGATCCGGAAGGGCATGACCGTACAGGCGGGCGTAAAGAATCTCTTCGACCGGGATTACTATTACTCAGCCGGATTTCCTGAAGCAGGCCGGAACTGGTTTTTCAACTTGCGTTATCGGTTCTAAGGCACGCGTCCCCGGTTTTCCCTCGTGTCGCTCTCCTATCCTTGCCTGGGGCCGTGAGCCGCACGTCTGTGGTAAGATCTTATTAAACAGACAGCGGAGGTGGCGATGAAGAGATTCGTGGTGTGCGCAGCCGTTGCCGGCGCGTGCCTGTGGGCAGCTATTGGATATGCCGGGCCGAAGGACTTCTGGTCGGTCAAGCCTTATACCGAGTGGACGGCCGCGGAAGTTGAAAAGATTCTCCAGAAAAACTCGCCCTGGACTCACGTGTTGCTGATACTTCCTGCGGAAGGCGGCAGCGGCCGGAGTTCCAAGGGTGGCCCGGAGCCTGCCTACTCGACACCGATATATATCACCTGGAACTCGCGCATCGTGAGAGAGGCCATCGTCCGCAAGACGATGCTGGAAGCCCCGGGGACCCCCAAGGAGCAAACTGACCAGGTATTGAATTACACGCCCCGGCATCTGGAGATCTTCGTGAACGGGCCAGTCCTGGGCAGGGGCCGCGGAGCAGGCCGTGAGGAGGCCGTCGCCGCCTTCAAGGCAAAGGCTTTCCTGCAGAAAAAGAACAAGGAGAGGGTTCCCTTAGCAGACGTGGTGATGCCGAGAAACGGTTCCCTGACGCTGCTTTTTCCGCGCGAAGTGGACGGCAAGCCATGGGTCACAATCGAAGACAAGGAGATCACGCTCGGGATCCGGATCGGGGAGAATGACTACAAGTTCGTCTTTAGACTGGCTAATATGGTGGTCAACGGAAAGCTGGAAATATAGGGGAAAAGCAAAAACGCCGCGGATTTCACGGATTTGAACAATCCGAGAAATCCGTGGCGTTTTTTGTGGATATGCTTCATTTTCGGCGCGGGGCGGGCGCTACGCGAGCGCCCGCATCCCGCGGTTCGGCTAGAAGTCGATGTAGGCGCGGATACGCATGGTGCGTGTTCCGCCGAATGAGCTCAACCGGCCGAACGACGTGCTCGTAGTCGAAAGAGTCCCGTATCCGGTCTGGAACGGGTGGTTGAGGAAGTTAGACGCATCCAGTTTGAGCCCCATCCTGACGCGTTCGGTGATGGGAATCTCCTTGGTAACGCTCAGGTCGAGCTGGTAGCTCCACTTCGCCTTGTAGCGAACGGGATTCCCGATGACTCCGGGTGTGTTTCCATCGGTAAAGTAAGCGGGATCTACCGCTCCATTCGCTTGCTGGAGATCTGCGACGTTCGTATGGAAGCATCGGCAGGAGTAATCGTAGTCGCTCACGATCGTATTCAGGCGACTCACGAGTTGGTCAATGGTCAAACCATTCCCGAACACGACGCCGCCGTATGCTCCCAGATTATTAAAGGTGGCATAGCTGCCGTTCAGATACTGGGTCGAACCGGAGATGATCCGGTGAATGCCGCCGATCCGCCAGTTGCTGACGATCCGGGACAGCGCCCTGTTGGACGGGCTGAACCAGCGTCCCGGGCCGAACGGCAGATCGTACTCCCAGTAAGGCGTGAAGCTGTGGCGGTGGTCGAAGCCCGTATCGCGATAGCTCAAACGGGCGTTGCGCAGTGTGATCCAGGTGGCCTCGGCCGCCTGGCCCTGCTCGTTTGGCTGATCGCCGAGCATGTGGCTCCAGGTGTAAGCGAAGTTGAACATCAGACCGCGGCTCAAGGACTTCCTCAATTCCACCTGCAAGCCGTTGTAGTTGTTGTCGCCGTTGGAATCCTGGTAATTCAGGTTTGTGGCGAAGGGATTCGCCTTGAAGAAGTTCATCGGGTATTTTGTCACGGTCGTGTAGCCGAGAGCCGCGCAGGGAGCGAAGTTCCCGCCGACGAGCCGGCAATATAGGCTGGGGCCGGTCGTGCTCGCCAGAGTGTTGGCAAAGCTCCCCGCCTGTCCGCGATCGAGATATTGAATGTAAGAACTGCTCGTCCAAGAGGCCCCCGAGCTCAGGGCCGGCTGGGTGCCGTTGGCCCCGAACGCGGCCTCGAAGATCGGCAGCGCCGCCTGGCCGGACAGTCCCCGGTTTTGAAAGCTGGTCACGCCGGCTGCCCGGTTGATGGCGAGGTTTTTCTGTGCGTTGATAAACTCCGGCAGGAACCCGTTCTCGATGATGTTGATTTCCTGGAGATTCTGCATGTGCCACATGTGCGTCGACTTGTTGCCCACGTAGCGGACATCGAGCACCAGTCCCCTTGCCAGTTCCCGCTGAATGCCGAAACTCCAACTCGTCGTGTACGGCGATCTCAGGTCCTGGTTGAAGTAATTGATGCTTCGGCCGCCTTTTAGCACGTAATCGGACAAAGGCATCGGGAGACCGAATTCTGTCGGATTCTTGGAAAAAGTGGGATCAGGGCCGCTCAGGAATAGGGTGCCCGGCGCGAAATCGACGTTTGCCGTTGCGGTCATGGACTGCGTGCCGGCGGACAAGTAGTTGCCGATCGAGTTCAGCCCTTCGTTATAGTAAGTCATGCCGATACTCGTGCGGATAACGGTCTTGTCGCTGCCGAAGATCTTCTGCAGAATGCCGCCTTCAAATCTCGGGTTCCAAGCAATCCCGAGGTTCGGCGCCGGATTGACGAAATCCGGGTTGTACGTCTTGGGGTTGATCGCGAATCCCGGGTTCATGTTTCCGCCCAGCGCGCCAGGCTGGAAGTTACCGGGGGACGGGCCCCAGAAGCTCCCCGGCGTCGCCATGGTGTAAATCGGTTTTGTTCCATGAATCGTGCCGTCGAACTGCCAGCGCAATCCGTAGTTCAGCGTCAGCCGCGGGGTCAGCCGGAAGGAATCCTGCGCATACACCCCCATGGTCTTGAACGCAATGTAGGTTGGAATCGGGGCGAATTTCTCAAACTTCATGGTATCCGGATTCACGTTCAGCGTGGTGCTTATGCCGGTGAGGCGGCCGGTCAGCATCGCATACAGGTTCATGAAGTTGCTGATGTCATTCGTGGTTGTGCTGGCGTTAGCGGCAGTCATGGCGTTGTACAGCACGTTGTAGACCGGATCGTCACTGCGCACTCCTATGCTGGGCTGCATCACTCCGGAAGCGTTGCCCCAATAGTGCGACCAGTAATTGGTGTACAGGAAGGAACCGCCCATCTTGATCGTGTGGCGGCCCTTGACCCAGGTAAGGTTATCCTTAATCTCCCACACCGGGTTGTTCCGGTCGTCCTGGGCATAGGTAGAGATCCAAGGATTTACGAAAGGCAGGCTGATCTGTTTGTCGCCATATATGGACCATGCGTGGATGTCATATCCGGGAGCGAATAGCTCCCAGTTCATCTGGTTTCCAAAGGTGAAGTTATTAACCATCTTGGGAGAGATCGTCCAATCCACCGCGTTGCTGATGATCCAGACGTTTGCCGTACTTACGCCGTTATAGGATTCAACCTTATAGGCTTCAGGTCCTGGATAATAGGGGGCTGAATCGAACAAATTGCGGCGGTAGATCCAAGATCCGTGCCAGTTCAGGCTCGGAGTGATTTGGAAATCCAGCCGCGCCGTCGGATAAAACGCACTGGAGTACTGGGAGTAATTCCAGTACATCGTCCGCTGGAAAGGATACGTCGTGCTGTCCTGGAAGCTCACGCCCGGCGTCGACTCCGTCGACGTGATCTTATCCAGAATCCCTTTGATTGTGGGATCGATCGCTGTCGGGAATCCGGCCTTCCCCGCGACGTCGAGGACATTCAGCGTTTTGGTAGCGCCGCTCTTGTCGATGAACCGGTAGGTCCCTGTCAGGGCCTCATGCTGCAGCATCGTGCTTGACTGGCGGGACGTGCTGGGCTGCGGGTTGGCCTCGAAATAGGCGAAGAAGAACAGCCTGTCCTTGAAAAACGGGATGAAGTGGAGCGCCGGCCCGCCCACGCTTCCCAGCGCGTAGTTCTGTCTCACCTTCGGCTTAAACTGGGTCTTGTCGTATGCGTAGGCCAGCTTGGTCGTATACGGCCACGCGTTCAGAAACTCGTTGTGCCATTGCTCGAGCAGACGGAAACGATATCGGTCGGTTCCGCGCTTGGTGGTCATCTGGATCGACATGGCGCCCTGACCCGCGGATTGGGCGTCGATTCCGCTGGTCGATACCGACACTTCCTCCATCGCGTCGATGCGCGTCGGGGCAAACTGGAAAAAGCTCGTACCGCCGCTCTTGAACCTCTGCGAATTGTTGTTTACGCCGTCGACACTGATGTTCAGGGATGCGTTCGGCAGGCCGTTGAACGTGGTGTAACGATCCCCGCCGGCCGATCCCGCTCCCGGCATCAGCAGTGCGAAGTATAGCGAGTCGCGGCTCGAGTACGGCAACGTCTGAATGCTGGTGTTCTTGATGGTCGTGCTGATCGTGGTCGATGTCGTTTCGAGCTGCACGCCCGCTGCAGTGACCTCAACCGTCGTGTTCACGGCGCCGATTTTCATCTCGACGGGAATGTCGGTAACGCGGCCCGTATTAATCACAATCCCGTCGATAACGGCGGTTTGAAACCCGCCTGCCGTGGCCGTGAGCTGGTACGTGCCCGCCACCAGGGCCGGAAACAAGTACGCGCCCTCAGCGCCGCTCACAGTGCTCTTCTCGATCCCGGTAGCATTGTCTTTCAGCGTCATCTTGACGCCCGGCATCACGGCGCCGGACGGATCCTTGACTACTCCGCGCAGCTCCGTGTTTCCGCTCTGAGCACTCGCAAGGGATGAAAAAACAAGCAGGATCCCTGCAAGCGCGAATATTGGTATTGCTCGAAATGCATGCCTCTGCATAGGTACCTCCAAATATGTGTTCGCGACGTTCGTTCACTCCGCAGATGAAAGCGTGGTAATCCGCTTCCCATTGTCGGAGGAATCACTCTCGTTGCAGCCCCTAAAATGCCTGCCAGGATGGGCGCATGCTAATTCGGATGCGAAACCGGAGTCAAGGAAATAAAAGGAATCCTAAGAAACTCCTGCCCAGAGAAAGGCGCTCAGGGCCGAACCCGGAGAGTCAAAGGACACCGCCGGCACCGGCAGTGCGTGATGTATCCGAAGACCTTCCCTCGCGCTTCTAGGCTTTTCATGTCGATGAGGCTCAAGCTGGGGCGGGTGAAGCGAGGGTCACAGGCACCTGGCATGAGGGTTTTTGGCCACGGCTCGGCCAGGCTGTGTTATTCTCCGCGCGGACTGGTCCGAGGCGGTTGCCGGCAATTATCCGGTAAAGACGGGCACACGGCAGAGGGCCAGCAGATTTCTTTCCAGACCACGTCTCGAGCAACGGAGGAGATCATGACAAGGGGTTTTGCGTTCACTGTGCTCTTTGCGCTCGTATCGGCCCCGTCGTGGCCGCAGAACCAGGACGAAACCTTCAGCGGGCCTCACATCGACAAGCTGATTGGCGAGGGAAGGTATCAGGAAGCCTACGATTTTATAGCGGCTGGAGTCCAAATGAGCAACGCGCAGCAGCGCGTTTCCGCAACTTATTACGCCGGCTTCGGCAAGTTCTTCCTCGAAGTGGGAAGGCCAATGGACGCGGCCGAGGCGCTCAAGGCGGCGGATAGGGCGTCAGCTCAATCAGGCGAGTCCGCTCATTTCTATCTGCGGGAACAGGCGGCTTATCAACTGGCCCAGGGCGACTGCGCCGCCGCGGCTTCCACGGCCGCAAAAGCCTACCGCGAATCCAGCTACCGAAGGGTCAAGGATATCGTTTTGGCTTACTGCCGCAGCCTTGAGGCGCTGGCGCGCCTCCGCTCGGGCGACCTTCAGCGCGCGGAAAAACTCATCCGCGAGACGCTTCGCGACGTGCCGAAAGACAACGACTCCGAGCCGCTCTTTGCGTCCCGCGTGCTCTTTGCCGGCTGCATCATCGAAAGTCACCGCGGCAATTACCAGGAGGGGCAGGAGCTTTGCCGCCGCGGGCTGGAGGTGCTCGAGAAGAAGAAGATCGACAGCCGCGACGTGTCGCTCGCTGACCTGGCGATGGCGGAATCTTATTTCCTCAGTGGCGATCTGGCGCGCAGCCGGGAATTCGCAGAAAAATCGATGGAGCACACCGCGAAAATGTTTCAGCCAAAACACCAAGACACGGTCGCGGCGCTGGAGCTCCTGGCCCGCGTGGACTTGAAGGAGGCGAAACCGGCCGATGCGGTCGCTCACGCCGAGGCTGCTGTGGATATGGCTATGGCTGTGTTCGGTAAAGGAGCCGGCGGCACCAAAGGCCCAATGCAGACCCTCCAGGCAGCAGCGAAGGCGAACGCCAAGTGAAAGCCGGAATGACATGCGCGCAAGACCAGGTAGTGTACAATCGGCAAGCGTAAGCAGACCGGGAGTTCCGGAGCAAACCGAGCAGCGGGCACGTTTGGAAAATCTGAACCTCGGCCGGCGGCCTTTTCCCTGAGCTGCGCCATACCTTCACGAGGAGGAGAGATGAGAATCAAGCGCATCCTTGCAGCGGCCGCAATTACTGTGGCCGGACTGGCATCAGCAGCAGGCGTGAAGGCCCAGAACCAAGGGCTATTCACTGAACGCCTGCTGGAGGCATTCACCTATCGGAACCTCGCCCCATTCAGGATGCAGGTGAGAATCGCTGACATCGCCGTTCCGGCATCGCCGGCCATGGACCATCTTTATACGTTCTACGTGGTTCCCTGGATCGGCGGCGTGTTTAAGACCACCAACAATGGGACGACCTTCAATTCCTTGTTCGACGCTCAGGACAATCTCTCGATCGGGGCGATCAGCGTGGCTCCTTCGAACTCCGACATTGTCTGGGTCGGTACAGGAGATGCGTTCACCTCCCGCAGCTCGTACGCCGGCGACGGCATCTACAAATCGGCCGACGGCGGGAAGAGCTGGAAGAACATGGGCCTCAAGGACTCGCACCACATCGCGCGTATCGTCATCCATCCCACCAATCCCGACGTCGTTTACGTTGCCGCCATGGGCCACCTCTATTCAACGAACGAAGAAAGGGGAGTTTTCAAGACGACGAACGGAGGCAAGACCTGGGAGAAGGTTCTCTATATCAATGAAAAGGTCGGGGTCATCGATCTGGTCATGAATCCCCGGAATCCGGCCATTCTCTACGCCGCCACGTACGAAAAGGAGAGACTGCCCTGGCAGATGATCAACGGCGGCCCCGGCAGCGGCATTCACAAGAGTATCGACGGCGGCCGCACCTGGACCAGACTCGCCGGGGGGCTTCCCGCGGGGAAGATCGGCAGGATTGGACTCGATATCTACCTCAAGAACCCGGAGATTCTTTACGCGGTGATCGAGAACGAGAATCCGAGCACCGTGCCAGCAACGCCGGCCGGGGGCGCGCGCGGAGGCGCGCAGGAAGCTGGCGCCTCCGGAAGAGTCAGAACAATCGGCGGCGAGGTCTATCGGACCGACGATGGCGGGCAGAATTGGAAGAAGATGAACGCAGATGATTACAACGTCAGCCCCAAGGGCCCTTACTACTTCAGCCAGATCCGGGTCGATCCCGGCAACGACCTGAACATTTTCGTGACTCAGGACGGCTTTCGGCATTCTACCGACGGAGGCAAGACATGGAACGCGCCGACAGTCTTTCCCCGAATGTTCGGGGATTTCCGGACGCTCTGGTTCGATCCCGAGAATCCGCTTCGGATGATCAGCGGGGGCGACGGCGGAATCGCCATTTCCTATGACGGCGGGAAGACCAGCGACGCTTACGCCAACCTCCCGCTTGGATCTGTTTACATGATCGGCGTCGATATGGAGGATCCCTACAACGTCTATGCCGGACTCCAGGACCACGAGCACTGGAGGGGACCGTCGAACGGCGCCTCAGGCAGAATCACGGAGCAAGACTGGTTCGCGCTCGGCAACGGCGACGGCATATACACGCAAGTCGATCCCACCGACAGCCGTTGGTTGTACACCACAAGACAGTATGGCGGCCACACCCGGCTGGACCAGAAGCTTGGATACACAACAAACATCGAACCGCGCCGCGCGCAGGGCCTGCCGCCATATCGCTTCCTCTGGGAACCGCCCATCTGCATTTCTCCCCACCACAGCAACGTCATCTACGCCGGAAGCCAGGTTCTGCTCCGCTCGGTTGATCGCGGAGACCACTGGACGGAAATCAGCCCGGACCTGAGCTCGAACGACACCGCGAGGATAATGCCCGAGTCGGAGGGGGGCGTTCCGGGCGGCATCCCATGGTTCGCAATTTCTTCCATTTCGGAATCGCCCATCACGCCGGGAGTCATCTGGGTGGGGACGAGCGATGGGAAAGTTCACGTCACCCGGGACGGCGGCGCGACCTGGACGGACCTCTCGTCCAAGATCAACGCTCTCGGAGGACGGGAGAACGCTTACGTCAGCCGCGTTCAAGCTTCAGCTCACGTGGCGGGCCGCGCTTACGTTGCGAAGAGCGGGTACAAGTTCGATGATTTCCGTCCTTTCCTCTATGTGACCGACGACTTCGGCGCGACCTGGAAATCGATCGCCGCCAACCTGCCGAATCAGCCGATCAACGTGGTCTGCGAAGATCGCAAGAACCCCAACCTGCTCTTCGTGGGGAACGATACCGGCGTCTTCGTGTCGATTGATCGGGGTGCACGGTGGGTGAAGATGAACAACAACATGCCCAACATCCCCGTGCGCGATCTGCTCGTCCATCCGCGCGAAAACGATCTGGTCCTCGGCACCTATGGGCGCGGCATTTACATAACCAATATCGCGCCCCTGCAGGAGATGAGCGAGGCCATGTTGGCCGAAGATGTTCATCTGTTTGCGATCAAGCCGGCAGTCCAGAGAATCACCTGGCAGTTCGGCGCCAATGACTATCTGTTCGGCCAACGGAATCTGCAGACTCCTAACGAGCCGAACGGAATGGTTGTTCGTTATTACCTGAACAACCCGGCGAGCGGCAGCGCGAGTATCGTAATAACCGACTCCCAAGGACGGGAAGTGGCCAGGCTCCAGGGAAAAACATCGGCCGGCATCAACACCGTTATCTGGCCGATGCGCGCCCAGGGCGCCGGAAGGGGAAGAGGAGCCGGTGGCGGCGCCATGGCGAACCCCCTGGATCAGTGGGCGCCGCTCGGGGAGTACACGGTAACTCTGGAACTGGGTGAAAAGAAGCTCACCCAGAAAGCGCAAATCGCGAAGATGCAGGGCTGGTCTCTCGGCCCATCGCCTCAAATCATACGGTAGCCCCAGCCGCCAACCACGGAGACCTCGAAGATATCAAGGTCTTTTTGAGGTCTCCGAAGTCTTCGTGGTTCAACTCTTCCAGCTAGAAAGCCCGCGCTGCCCGGACCCGCCGCGGGTAGTCTTTGTCGTCGAAATGCCGCCTGCGGCCATTGTCTGCGAAGTCCAGGTGATTCGCCATGTCTGCCGTGCGCTGAGTCGAAGACCAATAGCAGTAGTTATCCGCGATGTTGCTATTTCCAAAATCGCCGATTCCGGCAAGCTTCAGGCTGACATACATCTGGGTCAGTTCATCGGCCGAAGGCAGGAACCAGCCGCCGATGCCGTTCAAGGTGAAATTCGCGCAAAGCTCGGCGGCGGAACCGGGCGTCTTGCAGGAGGCCAAAATGTCGATGGTATTCTGCTTTCCGATACCGACCGCAGAGCCGCGCGCCCCCGGTATCAATGTGCGAAAGCAGCCCCATTTGGCGCCCGCGCTTTGATCGAAGGGAGCGGCTTCCAGATACCGCCAGCCGTCCTTGGCATAATTCGGGTTTATGTAGAAGATCAGGCCGCCGGCAGGGCCGGTATCACCGAGCGCATATTCCTCTCTTGACAACCAAACGCCCTCGTTTCCCGTCGAGCCGATGCCCCCGGTTATGTAATATTTGGTGCTTACGGCATCAAGCCATATGCGCTGGGCTGCGTCGAAATAATCCCTGATCCCGGTCAACACGCCTACATCCGCCAAAGACACCATCAGGGAGGCGGCGTTTACCGCGTGACCGACCGCTTCACTTTGTTCCAGGACCGGCTTATAGGATTGATTGTGCCTGCTCCTGTTCACCGAGCTCTCTAACCCGCGGATATCCAAATAATACTTGGCCAGATCCAGATATCTCTTCTCTTGGGTGGCTCGATATAGCTGCACACAATTGATGGCGTCTCTTTCGCCACCGGAGAATCGAGGGGCTTGAGACTTAAGTGCGTTATAGATCAGGTCGGCGGATTTGATGGCAATATCCAATAAACCCCTCTTCCCGCTGGCGGCGTAATAAGCCGCAGCAACCTCGAAGAGACTGTTGCTGGTGGCCGGCTTCGCTCCCTGTGTGCGCTTTATTTCTTGAATCCGGGCATCCACCTGGGCCTCCAGTTTGGCATCCGGATGTGTCTGCAGCGAATAGATTGCTGCCTCTAGCACGTTATTGCTGATCGGCTGGCCGGTCTCGGCAGACTTCTGAAATTCGAAGGGGATTGTGACTTCGGCGTTCGTTCTGATCTTCGGCGCCCAGAAGTTATCTTTCATCGTTACTTCTGAAAAAGGTTTCGGCTGCCTGGGGTAATCCGGGTTGGGCATATATACGGCTCCCGACAGCTTGACTTCGGTTTGAGCCCTGACAGGATTCTGTGCGGGTGCAGGTTTCTGGATAACCGCGGTCAGCGCGCCGGCTGCCGCCGGAACGGCCTTCAAGAAATCTCTACGTAGCACCTTGGTATTCATCTTGTTTCCTTTCGGCAGAAGAGGTGCCCGCCAGCAACTTCGCGCCGCCGGCCAAGGTCGGCGGGAAATGAGGATTCCGTTGATTTGCCGCGCCAAACGAGTCAAAATTCGTCTGGCCTGGACCTTCCTGCCTTAAACGCCGGGACCGGTTCAGCGAAATTGAAAAACACGCCACATATTACACGGATCGCATCTGGATCTGGAAGACGTCGCACGTCTTCTCTGAGGGACAACAGTGAACAGACTGGGTGCAAGGATTGCTCCTTGGTTGTTTCTCTTTTGCTTGGCATGCTCGCAGCCCTCCGGCGGAGCGGGAGGCTATAAGATTGCGTTCGTGCCGAGCATCTCCGGCCAATACGGCATCTTCACGATGAACTCCGATACCACCGGCTTGAAGCTTCTCGCCGCGGATCGACTGGCGCGACTCCGTTTTGCCTCGTGGTCCCCAGACGGGAAAAGGATCGCGTTCTTTACGGCGCGGGCCCAGGATGCGGCCATCCTCGAAACGTACCGCATGCCCAATCAGTACCTGCTGTATGTAATGGGCGCGACGGGGAGCAACCAGAAACGGCTGCTTGACTTTCCCGTGATTGACTTCGCCTGGGCGCCAGACAGCCGGCAGATGCTATTCATTTCCGCGCACGAAAGTCCCGACCGCAACTCCCCGGACGTACTCAGCGGGACGAGCAGTCCCTTGGCCTCTATATACATACTTGGCCTGCAGACGGGCGCAAAGACACGACTGGCGGGATCTGGCCGCAACTGCTCCGCATCCTGGTCACCCGACGGCGCTCACCTGGCGGTAAGCTTCGGGGAAGCAGAAAATGGCGGCATTTCCATTGTGAGCGCCGATGGCAGGCACAGCAGCCGGTTGACGGACGGGTCAACCACCGTCGATTGTCGCCCCAAGTGGTCTCCTGACGGGAAGTCCATTGTCTACGTGGCATACCCAAAGACAGAGGCCGACGCCAAAGATGCCGGCGTTTATGTAATCGGGGCGGACGGCGCCAACAAGACGCACGTGGCTGAACTGGAGACTTACTATGTGAGATGGTCTCCCGATGGCAGTATGCTTTTGCTCCAGTTTTTCAACGGCGCGCGCTTGGTCGATCCGGCCAGGAAAAAGCAGGTCGTGCTCTCTGCAGGGCTGCGCCGCCAGGTGAATGCCATCTTCACCCCCGACGGCAAAGGGGTGATGTATTGCTCCGATGATGAGGGAGCCTGGAACATCTACTCTGTTGGTCTGGACGGGCAGAATCGCAAGAAGATCACCGGCCGGACGAACTCATCCAACTTCTGTCTGTCGCCCATGCTGACGAGTCGCTAGAAATAGGGACGCCACCCCATATCCCAGAGCGCCTTTCTCTGTTGTCCAGTCCCTGCGTTTGGCGAAATAGGGTGGCGTCCCCATTACACTTCCTAATTACATTACCTCAGCCCTTCCGCCACCGACAAATACAGGCTGTTGAAGAATAACTTGTAACTGCCGTGCGGTTGTGAGCGGAAAAGCAGTTCGTTTCCGAAGAGGAACACTCGGCCTTTGCCGATCGCGGCCTCGGCCATCACGATCCCCTTGTCGAGGTACTTCTGGCCCCATGCCCAGCCGCTGCGAAGCGGTGCGTCGTTAGGGAACCAGGCGACCGAGTGGACTGCCGTACCGGCTGGGCTCTCGCCCAGATTCCAGACGGGGTCGTTGCTAAAGAAGATATCCAACTGATCGCCGTAGCCATGGGTCAGCGGAGTATTGGGATTGAGGGCGACGCGCAGGATGGAACCCGGCACATAGTATTCCGTGCGCGGAGCCGACACATGATTGGTGAGCGGCAGGCTGAACTGCTGAATCGCGCCATTCGTCGAGTTGCCGATGGCAATAATGGTGCCGCCATCCTGCACGAATTGCTTGAGGGCAGCGAACCCCTCGGCGGAGATGTTTCCTCGCCGTTTTGCCCACTTCTCGGGTTCCGGCAGCGGCGCAGGCCGATCGTCGTTCGGCGCGCGAACCCCAGCTTGCCCTCCACCTCTTCCGCCCCGTCCGCCGCCTTGTGCCCCTGCGGCTGCTGCCGGCGGGTTGCCGCCGGCGGCTGCAGGTGGCATGTCGCCGCCGGACGCGCCGCCACCAAATCCTCCGCGGCCGCCACCGCCTCCAATGCTCTCGCCGTTGAAGACGAGCACGTCATACTTGGCGCGCAAGTTGCCGGCGTTGATCTCCGGCGGAAAGACATCGTTGGTATCTTCCACGTAGGGGAATTCGAACTCTTTGAAGATCAGCCTGGTCCATCCTGCAGCCATGCCGCCGCCAACGTGATCGGCGAGCCCGATGCGCGGCTTCCGGAGTTTTGCTGCGGCGCCGGCCGGAGCTGCCGTCGCCGCCTCGAAACTCACGCCGAGCTCCGCCGCGGCCTTCTGCAGGATCGGGAGCGTCGTAGGCTTCGCCGCAACGTAGAATGTGCCGGCGCCCATGGGCCCGCTCGCGAGCCATGAGACGTCTTCATTGGCGGCAAGCAGGCGATTGACGGCGATGAAGCTGTTGTCGGCCTTGTGGCTGAAGTAGTAGCCTGCAGCACCCTGTGCGCCCGTGATGGTTCCGGCGGGCACCTTGGCCAGGTCCTTCAGCTTCTCGAAGGGTCCATCGAAGCCATCCAGAATCCGATCGAACTTCACGCCCATCTGAAATGCGAGCGTCCACCCGGCATCGTCGTAAGGCGGCGTGGGCGGCCCACCTGGGTATGGGATATCGTCCGGATGATCCTGCGGCTCGAACATGTCCATCACATGAGGACGGAACGCCTGTGCCGTTTTCACCACGTAAGAGTTGGCGGGGTACTGTTTTCCCGCCACGGTGAACGGGGCGGTGGCGCGCAAGATCGTGATTCCCGATTTGAACAGCGCGTTCACAAACCGGGTCGCCGTGCCGAAGTCCTCCTGGTCCGACGGGATGATAAAACCGCGGGGATCGCGCAAGTCCTTCGTCGTGAGCGCGGTATACAACGCTGGCCCACCGCCTCCGCCGCCGCGGCCGCCGCCCGCAGCGCCTCGCGCTCCAAGCTGAACTTGCTGAACTCCAACGCCGCCTCCGGCAGCAACCCCCGCGCCGGCTTGTGCAGGGGCTGCAGCCGGCGGAGCGGCTGCAGCCAACTGGGCCTGGGCGCGCTCCACCTCGTGAGGCGTGAACGTCCAATGATCCTCACTCCCCCACTTGATTTCGTCCCGCCCCATCTCGTAAATGCGATAGAGGACCGCTTCGCGATATCGTGACGCAAAGTCCATGATCGCGCGGTCGGCCGTAATCGAGTAATCGATCGACTGCCGGAAATGCCACACCTCCTGCGGCGGAATCGGCCACCACATGTTCGAATCGCCGATCGCAAAGCGCGTCACAAACGGAATGGTGGTCGGCGTGGGGTTGCCGATCGTTTCGGTCAGGATTCCGATCTGATTATGAAAGTACGCAGTCGTCCGAAAGCCGCCGTTCCACCAGGTCGAATAGCTTGAGCCCCTGCGGCAAGTCACGCCCGGTTTGCCTTCGGCGATGAAGCGCGTGGCCATGGCCGATCCGACGAGGTCAATACCCGCGGGCACGCCTGGATGGAAGAAATAGTTGAACGGGTCACGGAACGGCGGCGCGAACATGACCGAGCCCTGCGGCCCCGACTGATGGTGGTTGTACATGATCTGCGGGAACCACTCGCGGTACATGACCCGGCTCACGTTCGTGGTCTCGGGGAGCGCGTTCATGAAGGAGTCGCGGTTGTCGTCGTGGCCCGCATAGTGATTGTAGAGGACGGGCGGGCTCATGTTGCCGTACTTCATGTACTGGTCGACCACAAGATCCCAACCGTCCGGATTGGCCGGAACGCACAGCAGGATCACGTCCCTCAGAAACCGCATGGTCTCTTCGTCCGTGAGCGAAACCATCTGGTAGACCATCTCGAGCAACTGCTGCGCGCCAAGGACTTCGGTCGCGTGCAACCCGCCGTCGATCCAGACGACCGCTTTGCCCTCTTTCGCCAGTGCGTGCGCCTGCGCATCGGTCAGTCCTTCGGCGAGCGAAAGTCTCGCGGAGATGTTCTTGTAGTGATCGATCTGCTTGTAGTTCTCCGGCGCGGTGATGATTGCCATAAGCTGGGGGCGGCCCTCGGTAGATTTGCCGATCTCCTGAATATGGATGCGCGGCGATTCTTTCTCCAGCTTGTGCCAGTAAGCGATAAGCTGCTGGTAGTTGGCCATGAAGTAGTCGTCGCCAATGTTGTGGCCCCATTCTTCTTTGGGGCTGGTGATCTTGGCGGCCGTGGCCTGCGCGGGCGCCGCCGCCGCGGGCTTGGTTGATGTTGGTGGTGCGGTTTTAATCTGGCCGACCAGCGCCGCACACGCGAGCGCGGTAGCCATCACAGTCGCAAGGAATGTAGGGCGTCGTAGTCTGGTCATGGTTCCTCCTCCGGGACGCGACGACAATAGCAGAAGATCCGAGAAATTGGTAGCAATTGGTGGGCGATGACGTTTGGGCCTGTTCATGAAGCCTCCTTGCGATTTCAGTGGCGCTGATCTCGCGAAGCTGCTCTCTGCTGAATACGGCTGCCGCTCCATCTCGCCCGCGCACTGCCTCAATTCCAGATGATTTGCGCCTGAACCGATGATACCCTTCTTCGGCGGAGCGAAATCGCATTGCAATCCACTGCCCAATGCGAAAACACGCCGGCCGACGATCAACAGGAATCCGCAGGAAATGAGGGGGTTCAAGCGATGCCAGATGCTAGGAGCGATTCTGAGAAGATGGCCACGGCGGTCATGGAGCCGGATGCGGCGCTCGAGGAAGACATCGCCTGCAGACGCCGGCGGGAGCGCTTGGTTTATGGCATGACGATCCTGGCGGGCGCTTTCCTTCTCTTTCAAGTGCAGCTCATTATTGGCAAATACGCTTTGCCCTGGTTTGGAGGAGGGCCCGCCGTCTGGACCTCGTGCATGCTCGTGTTTCAAGTACTGCTGCTGGCCGGCTATGGGTACGCGCACTTGCTGTCCGCACGATTGCCTCTGCTGGCCCAGGCCAGAGTGCACCTCCTCTTGTTGGGTCTCTCGGCCCTTCTCCTTGCAGCATTGATTTTCGTCTGGCCTTCTCCCATTACACCCGGTGACAGTTGGAAACCGGCGGGCGGATCCCAGCCGGTCTGGCAGATCGTGCGACTGCTGCTTGCCGGCGTTGGCGTCCCGTTCTTTCTCCTGGCGACCACCAGCCCGCTCCTCCAACGGTGGTTCGCGCGTACTCAAGGGCGTTCCCCCTACCGCCTGTACGCTCTCTCGAATATCGGTTCGCTTCTGGGATTGCTGACTTACCCTTTTCTCGTCGAGCCCAACCTCAGCCTGCACCGGCAGGCCTGGTTCTGGTCCGCCGGCTACGCGCTTTACGTGGCGGTCTGCGCGGCTTGCGCGCTGCGGGCTTGGCGCGGCCCAGGGGCTGTCCCTCTTGAAGCTTATCCCGCCTCCAGTCAAACCGCTTTCGAGGACCCGCGGCCCGGTGCAGGCCTCCATCTTCTCTGGATGTTGCTGGCTGCCTGTGCCTGCGCGATGTTTCTGGCCACAACCAACATGCTCTGCCAGGAAATCGCGGTCATCCCGTTTCTCTGGGTGCTGCCGCTGAGTCTGTACTTGCTTACATTCATCGCCTGCTTCGACAGCAGCCGCTGGTACAGCCGCGCTCTCTTCCATCCTCTGTACTTTGTCGCTCTGCTGCTGGTCCTGGCAACCAGAAACACAGTGGTCCTGCCGCAGATCGGGAGCTACTCGCTGGCGCTTCTAGTGGTCGCGATGATCTGCCACGGTGAGCTGGTGCGCCTGAAACCCCCTGCTCAATACCTTACCTCCTTTTATCTGATGATCGCGGCAGGCGGCGCGATCGCCGGCGCCTCTGTGGCTCTGGTTGCTCCTCGCATCTTCCCCGCGTTTTGGGAGTTTCAACTGGCGGGATGGGGCTGCGGGGTGTTGCTCGCGCTGGTGTTGTTTCTCGACCGCAACTCCTGGTTTTATCGAGGTCGATCCTGGCTGCCTTTGGTCATGGCATTGGGAGCGGCTGCTGCAGTCGAAGCAGCCGCCGTTCTTCTGCCATCGCTGGAAGCGTTGCTCCCTTCAAAGATGCACATGCGCGGGACTCTAGCAGCCGGGACCTTGCTGGCAGTAGTGCCGATGCTGAAGCGCGGCAGCTCGTTGCTGCGCTCAACCTGGATCCAGGTTTACGCCTTGGGAGCATTGGCGTTGGCGGGCGGCGCGTGCGTGACGCAAGCGCGTTCGCAGGTTAAAGATTCGGTGGCTCGCTTCCGCAGCTTCTTTGGCATTTTCCGCATTTCCGACTCGGAAGATGGATGGATGCTTTTGCACGGCCAGACGATCCACGGCTGGCAGTTGCGCGGCCCAGGCGTCGAGGCCCTGCCGACTACCTACTACGCTGCGGACACGGGGATTGGGATTCTGCTCCATCATCTCACGCGGCCTTCGATGGATCGGAAGTCTGGATTGCGCATCGGCGTCGTGGGCCTGGGCACCGGAACGCTCGCCGCCTATGGACGCAGGCAGGACTTCTTTCGTTTTTTTGAGATCGATCCGGCCATTGAGAAAATCTCTTATGGTCCCGGAGCCACCTTTACCTACTTAAACAAGACGGCCGCCAAGGCGGATGTTGTACTCGG